>Ga0210040_10000361_pt1 | contig 77799 bp, 75 predicted proteins | sample CryGeyCG12114_NA_FD_185462 | JGI IMG/M metagenome (GOLD analysis project Ga0210040, IMG submission 185462) | Groundwater microbial communities from aquifer - Crystal Geyser CG19_WC_8/21/14_NA (SPAdes) (version 2) | ecosystem: Environmental > Aquatic > Deep subsurface > Groundwater | place: USA...
AGTTGGCACTCTCGTTCAATCAACCAAAGGAACCCAATGACCCGATCCATGAGACCAGGCCACGGGGGATTTGTTACTTGGCACTGACTTTCGGCACGCTGTTGAGTTCTCAAGGAGCGGACGCGCAGCAAACCAGACCCTCTCAGGTCGTCGTTGCCAGCTTGTGTTGTCCTGCTCGGCGCTTCGGGCCCGGCCTCGCGGTCGTTCCCGGCGCAAAGAGAAAGTTACGTGGCTCCGGCGGCGGTGTCAAACCCGGGGCCTGGTGACGCGCGCCACCGGGACGGAACGTGCCCGACACCCGGCGTTCACACGCCCCGAGTGCCCAGGTCGGCCCGCAGATCAGGTCGTAGAGCCACCTGCGGGGGCGGCCGCCGGGCAGTGCACGCCCGCCACGCTGCGCTTGCCCTTGCGCAGGACCAGCCACCCACCCGGCAGCCACTCCCCCGCTGCCGGCACTGCATCAGCGTCGGTGACGCGCACGTTGTTCACGTAGGCGCCCCCCTCCTTGACCGTGCGCCGGGCCTCCGACAGAGAGGACGCCAGACCGGCCGCCTGGAGCAGCGTCGACACCGGGACCGCCGGGTCATCGACGTCGACCGCGCCGGCCTCGCGCAGGGCCGCGTCGAGCGTGGCGGCGTCCAGCTCGGTCAGCTCGGCCCGGCCGAACAGCGCCCGGCCGGCGGCCTCGGCCTGGGCCAGCTCCCCCGGTCCGTGCACCAGTGCCGTGAGCTCCTCGGCCAGCGCGCGCTGGGGGGCGCGGGAGGCCGGCCGCTCCGCGGACTCCGCGATGAGCGCCGCGACCTCCTCGGCGGGCCGCTCGGAGAAGAGCGGCAGCCAGGCGCGGGCGTCGACGTCGTCCAGGGTGAGCCAGTACTGGAAGAACGCGTAGGGGCTGGTGAGCTCGGGGTCCAGCCAGATGGTGGCGCCCTCGGTCTTGCCGATCTTCTTGCCGTCGGCGGTGGTGATCAGCGGGGTGCCGAGGGCGTGCACCGAGGCGCCCCCCGTGCGGCGGACCAGGTCGATGCCGGCCGTGAGGTTGCCCCACTGGTCCGAGCCACCGGTCTGCAGCGTGCAGCCGTGCCGGCCGTGCAGCTCGCGGAAGTCGTTGGCCTGCAGGATCTGGTAGCTGAACTCGGCGTAGCTGATGCCGGCGTCGCTGTTGAGCCGGGCCGACACCGCTTCCTTGGCCAGCATGCGGTTGACCCGGAAGTGCTTGCCCAGGTCGCGGAGCAGCTCGATCGCCGACATCGGCGCGGTCCACTCGAGGTTGTCGACGTAGACCGGCGCCCGGTGCCCGTCGTCGGAGGCCGGGCGGTCGAGGAACGGCGCCACGCGGCGGCGGATCCGGTCGACCCACTCGGCGACCTGCGCCGGGTCGTTGAGCACCCGCTCCGAGGTGGGCCGGGGGTCACCGATCAGGCCCGTGGCGCCACCGACCAGCACGATCGGCTGGTGCCCGGCCCGCTGGAGGGCCCGGAGCACCATGAACTGGATGAGGTGCCCGACGTGCAGGCTAGCCGCGGTCGGGTCGAACCCGCAGTAGTAGGTGACCGGCCCCTCTGCGAGGTGGGCGCGCAGGGCGTCCTCGTCGGTGCTCAGGGCGATCAGCCCACGGCGGTGCAGCTCGTCGATCACGTCGGTCACGGCTGCCCATCCTGCCTGATCACCCGGGCAGAGCGGGTCGCCGCCGGGCCTTCCCCCCTGCACGGAACGCGCTGACCGCGGACGCTCCGGTCTCCCAGAACCGCCAGGGCAGCTCCGTGGCCACGCTGATGCCGACCCGCGGCCCGGCCGAGACGGCGGCCGGCGGCATCCCGCGGTGCAGCCGCACCGGGGACGAGGGCTCCAGCAGGTCGGCGTCCTTGTCGCCCGGGCCGATGGCCAGCGCCTGGGTGAGCTTGGCCGGGCCGCGGGCCAGGTCGCGCGGGACCTTGGCGGCGGGACGGCGCACGGCGGCCAGCTCCTCCCCCACGACGACCTCCCCGGCCCGCAGCAGCACCGCCGAGCCGCGACCCGCCGGGCCGACGACGACGTTGGCGCACCAGTGCACGCCGTAGCTGAAGTAGACGTAGAGCCGGCCGGGTGGACCGAACATGATCGCCGCGCGCGGGGTGGGGCCGCGGTGGGCGTGCGAGGCGGGGTCCTCCCCTTCCCCCGAGTACGCCTCCACCTCGGTGAGCCGCACAGCCACCTGGCCCTCGGGCCGGTCGGTCACCACCCAGCAACCCAGCAGAGCGCGGCCCACGACGTCGACCGGCCCGAGCAGGTCCGCCCCGGTGAGGAGGGGACCCGGCCCGGGCCGGTCGACGGGGTGGGGAGGAGAGCTCAGAGCGCTGCCGCCACCGGGGAGAGCATCGACCACTCGGTGTGCCGGCGCGCCTGCTCGGCCAGCGAGCTCAGCTGCTCGGCGACCCGCTCGGGAGCGGTGCCCCCGCGGGCCCGTCGGGCGGCGAGCGCACCGTCGACGTGCAGCACCGAGCGCACCTCGGGCGTGAGCCGCTCGTCGATGCCGGCGAGCTGCTCGTCGTCCAGCTCGTCGAGCTCGAGGCCGGCCTCCTCGCAGAAGGCGACCATCGCGCCGCTGATCTCGTGGGCCGACCGGAAGGGCACGCCGTTGGAGACCAGCCACTCGGCGACGTCGGTGGCCAGGGCGAACCCCTGGGGCGCCGAGGCCTCCATCACCTCGGGCCGCAGGGTGAGGGTGGCGATCATGCCGGTGACCGCGGGCAGCAGCAGGAGCAGCTGCTCGATCGAGTCGAACACCGGCTCCTTGTCCTCCTGCAGGTCGCGGTCGTAGGCCAGCGGCAGGCCCTTGAGCATGGTCAGCAGCCCGGTGAGGTTGCCGACGAACCGGCCGGCCTTGCCCCGCGCCAGCTCGGCGATGTCGGGGTTCTTCTTCTGCGGCATGATCGACGACCCGGTCGCCCAGGCGTCGTCCAGGCGGGCCCAGCCGAACTCGGTCGACGTCCAGAGCACGACCTCCTCCCCCAGGCGGGAGAGGTGGACCCCCAGCAGCGCCGCCACGAAGCAGAACTCCGCGGCGAAGTCGCGGTCGCTGACCGCGTCGATGCTGTTGTCCGCGGCCCGGTCGAAACCGAGCTCGATGGCGACCGCGTCGGGGTCCAGGGCCAGCGAGGAGCCGGCGAGCGCCCCGGAGCCCAGCGGGCTGACCGCGGCCCGCCCGTCCCAGTCGAAGAGCCGCTCGACGTCCCGGGACAGGGCGTGCGCGTGGGCCAGCAGCTGGTGGGCGATGAGCACCGGCTGGGCGTGCTGCAGGTGGGTCATCCCCGGTGCCGCGACGTCGCGGTAGCGCAGGGCGAGGCCGATGAGCGCCTTCTCCAGCGCCGCCACCTCGGAGACCAGGGCGCGGACGTTGTGCCGCAGGTACAACCGCAGGTCGGTGGCGACCTGGTCGTTGCGGCTGCGGCCGGCGCGCAGCTTGCCGCCGAGCTCGCCCAGCTTCTCCAGCAGGCCGCGCTCGAGCGCCTCGTGCACGTCCTCGTCGGCCTCGACGGGGGTGAAGGTGCCCGCGGCGACCTCGGCGGACAGCTCGGTGAGCGCGCCGATCATCCGGGCCAGCTCGTCGACGCTCAGCAGTCCCGCCCGCTGCAGCACCCGGGCGTGCGCCCGCGAGCCGGCCAGGTCGTAGGGCGCCAGCCGCCAGTCGACGTCGGTGGACTTCGACAGGGCCGCCATCGCCGCCGAGGGCCCGCCGCCGAAACGACCGCCCCACAGCCGGGTGTGGCCGCCTCCGGTGCTCTCGCCGCTGGCCTCGCTCACGGTGCGCTCTCCTCCACGTCGTCGTCCAGGTCGGTGTCCGGCTCCTGGGGTGCCGGGGCCGCGACGGCGCGCTCGGCGAGCGCGCGCAACCGGTCGGCCAGGGCCGGGCCCCCGTCGGGGGCGCGGGAGACGACCAGCAGAGTGTCGTCCCCGGCGATCGTGCCCAGCACGTCGGGCAGGCCCACCTTGTCCAGTGCCGACGCCAGGAACTGCGCGGCCCCCGGAGGCGTGCGGACGACGGCGAGGTTGGCGCTGCCCTCGGCGCTGGTGAGCAGCTCGGCCAGCAGGCGGGTGAGCCGGGCCGGCGCGGACTGGGCGGGGCGCAGCGGGGCGTTCTCCGGCGGCAGCACGTAGGACGCCGGCGCCCCGTCGGACCCGCGGAGCTTGACCGCGCCCAGCTCCTCCAGGTCGCGGGAGAGCGTGGCCTGCGTGACGTCGACGCCGGACTCGGCCAGCCGCCGGGCCAGCTGCGTCTGCGAGGTCACCGGCCCGGCGGTGATCAGCTCGGCGATCCGGGCGTGCCGGGCCGAGCGGGTCAGCGCCGTGGTCACCCCGCTCGCTCCAGGAGTCGGGAGCGACCCGGCCACCGGTCGAGGTGGGCGACGCTCATGATCGCTCCAGGAGCCAGGACAACAAGGCCTTCTGCGCGTGCAGCCGGTTCTCCGCCTCGTCCCACACCGCGCTCTGCGGCCCGTCGATGACCCCGGCGGCGATCTCCTTGCCGCGGTAGGCCGGCAGGCAGTGCAGGACGACGGCGTCGGAGGTGGCGCGGGCCAGCGCCGGCTCGTCGAGGGCGTAGGGCAGGAACGGCGCGCTGCGGACGGCGCGCTCGTCCTCCTGGCCCATGGACACCCACGCGTCGGTGACCAGCACGTCGGCGCCATCGGCAGCCGCGACCGGGTCGGCGGTCCACTGCACCGAGCCCCCGGTCTCCGCGGCGAGCCGGGCGGCCCGGGCGAGCACGGCGGGATCGGGCCGGAAGGCCTCCGGCGAGCCGACCCGCACGTGCATGCCGGCCAGCGCGCCGCCGAGCAGGTAGGAGTGCGCCATGTTGTTGGCGCCGTCGCCGAGGTAGCTCATGCTGAGCCCGGCCAGCTTCTCGCGGCGCTCGAGGACGGTCTGCAGGTCGGCCAGGACCTGGCACGGGTGGTAGGTGTCGGTGAGGGAGTTGACCACCGGCACCCGGCTGACCGACGCCATCGCCTCGATCCGCTCCTGGGCCGAGGTGCGCCACACGATGGCGGCGACCTGGCGGTCGAGCACCCGGGTGGTGTCCTCGATGGACTCGCCCCGGCCCAGCTGGCTGACGCCGGCGTCGATGACCAGCGGCTGGCCGCCGAGCTCGGTGACGCCGACGGCGAAGCTGACCCGGGTCCGGGTGGAGGGCTTGTCGAAGACCAGCGCCACCGAGCGCGGCGCACCGTTGGCGGCTCGCAGCGGGGTGGGTGCGTCCGCGGTGTGCCGGCCGGCCTTGAAGGAGGCGGCGAGGGCGAGGACCTCGGCCTGCTCGTCGGGGGTGAGGTCGTCGTCCTGCAGGAAGTGCCGGACCACTAGTCCGCGTCCCGGAGGGCGGCGTCGAGGGCAGCGGGCAGCGCGGTGAGGAAGGCGTCGATCTGGGCGTCGGTGAGCACCAGCGCCGGAGCGAGCCGCACGACGTCGGCGGCGACGGCGTTGGTGAGGAAGCCGGCGGCGCGCAGGTGCGCCTCCACCGCGGCGGCGACGGGCGCGGTGAGGACGACGCCGAGCAGGGCTCCCCGACCGCGGACCCCGCTGACGCCGGCGTGGCCGAGCCCCTCGATGCCGGTGCTGAACCGGTGCTCGATCTCCTTGGCCCGCTCCAGCAGCCCTTCGTCGCGGATGGTGTCCAGCACCGCGAGCGCGGCGGCCACGGCGATCGGGTTGCCCCCGAACGTCGAGCCGTGCGAGCCCGCCGACATGAGGTCCGCGGCCGCCCCGAAGGCCAGCGTGGCCCCCAGCGGCAGGCCACCGCCCAGGGCCTTGGCCAGGGTGATGACGTCCGGTGCGACGCCGTCGGCCTGGGAGGCGAACCAGTGCCCGGTGCGGCCGATGCCGGTCTGCACCTCGTCGACGGCGAAGAGCGCGCCGGCCTGCCGGGCCGCGGTCTCGGCGGCGGCCAGGTAGCCGACCGGGGCGGGCAGCACGCCGCCCTCCCCCAGGATCGGCTCCAGCAGCACCATCGCCGTCCGGTCGGTGAGCTGCAACGCGTCGGTGTCGCCGTAGGGCACGTGCCGGACGCCACCGGGCAGCGGGGCGAACGCCGCGGACTTCCCGGGCTGGCCGGTGAGCGCGAGCGCGCCCATCGTGCGGCCGTGGAAGGAGCCGAGCGCGGTGACCACCTCGGGCCGACCGGTCAGCCGGCTGATCTTGAAGGCGGCCTCGTTGGCCTCGGCGCCGGAATTGGCGAAGAAGACCCGGCCCGGCCGACCGGCCAGCTCGATCAGCCGCTCGGCGAGCAGCAGCTCGGGTTCGTGCATGGCCAGGTTGGACACGTGGCCCAGCAGCTGCGCCTGCGCGGTGATCGCGTGCACCACCGCCGGGTGGGCGTGGCCGAGGATCGTGGTGGCGATCCCGCCGAGCAGGTCGGTGTACTCCCGGCCGTCGACGTCCCAGACGGTCGCCCCCGCGCCGCGGGCCAGCGCCACCGGCGGGGTCTTGTAGTTGCCCATCATCACGGCCGACCAGCGGGTGGCCAGCTCCTCGGTGTGGGTGGTCATGCTGGTGCCCCCTTCTGGTGGTCGGTGCGGGCCGGGACGACCATCGTCCCGGTGCCCTCGGTGGTGAACGTCTCCAGCAGCAGGGCGTGCGGCAGCCGCCCGTCGATGACGGTGGCCCGCTTCACCCCGCCCTCGACCGCCCGCAGGCAGGCGGCCATCTTCGGGATCATCCCGGCGTCCAGGGACGGCAGGATCGTGGCGAGCTCGGTGGTGTCGATCTTCTGCACGAGCGAGTCGCGGTCGGGCCAGTTGGCGTAGAGACCCTCGACGTCGGTCAGCACGACGAGCTTCACCGCCCCCAGGGCCACGGCCAGCGCCGCCGCGGCGGTGTCGGCGTTGACGTTGTGCACCTGGCCGTTGACGTCGGGGGCCACGGTGGCGACCACCGGGATGTGCCCGGCCTCCAGCAGTGCCCGGACCGGGGCCGGGTCGACGGCGACGACGTCCCCGACCAGCCCGACGTCCACCGGCTCGCCGTCGACGATCGCGGTGGTGCGCTCGGCGGTGAACAGGCCGCCGTCCTCACCGGAGAGCCCCACGGCCAGCGGGCCGTAGGAGTTGATCTGGCCCACGACCTCCGGGCTCACCTGCCCGGTGAGCACCATCCGGACCACGTTGATCGTCTCCGGGGTGGTGACCCGGAGGCCGCCGCGGAACTCGCTGGAGATGCCCAGCCGGCTGAGCATGCCGTTGATCTGCGGGCCGCCGCCGTGGACGACGACGGGGAGGATCCCGCACGTCCGCAGGAACACCATGTCCTCGGCGAACGCACGGCGGCACTCCTCGTCGACCATGGCGTGCCCGCCGTACTTCACCACCACGACCTCGCCGTGGAACTCGCGCAACCAGGGCAGCGCCCCCGTGAGCACGGCGACCTTGCGGGCGTCGCCCTCGGGGTCGGTGGTGCGCATCACCCGGCGGGTGCCGACCGTCCGTCGGGACGGCGTCACCGGCGGGGCGGCGTCGGTCGGGGCGATGTCGGGTGGGGTGGGGTCCTCGGCGCGGCTCACGTCACTGCTCTTCCCGCTGTTCACGTCGAGTACGCGGAGTTCTCGTGCACGTAGGCGATCGACAGGTCGTTGGTCCAGATCGTGGCCTCGTCGGTGCCGGCGCGCAGGTCGACCTCGATGGTGATCGCCCGGCCGGACAGGTCGACGCCCTCCCGCGGGTCGCCGATCGCGCCGTTGCGGCAGACGGTGACGCCGTTGATGGCCACGTCGACCTGGTCGGCCTCGAACGCTGCGTCGGTGGTGCCGATCGCGGCGAGCACCCGGCCCCAGTTGGGGTCGTTGCCGAACAGCGCCGTCTTGAGCAGGTTGTTGCGCGCGCAGGCCCGGCCGGCGGTCAGCGCGTCGGGCACCGAGGCGGCGCCGCGGACGGTGATCGTGATGTCCTTGGTGGAGCCCTCGGCATCGGTGAGCAGCTGCATCGCCAGGTCGGTCATCGCCGCGGTCAGCGCCGCGGTGACCTCCTCGGCCGTGGGGGTGATGCCGCTGGCGCCGTTGGCCATGGCGATGACCGTGTCGTTGGTGGACAGGCAGCCGTCGGAGTCGACCCGTTCGACGCTCACGCTGGTGGCCTGGGCCAGTGCCGTCTGCAGCAGCTCGGCGGGGACGACGGCGTCGGTGGTGAGGACGACGAGCATCGTGGCCAGGCTGGGGGCGAGCATGCCGGCACCCTTGGCGATACCGCCGACGGTCCAGCCCTCGCCGCGCTGGACGGTGGTCTTCGGCACCGAGTCGGTGGTCATGATCGCCTGGGCGGCGGCGGTACCGCCGTCCGCGGACAGCTTCGCAACCGCGGCGGAGACGCCGGGGAGGAGCTTGTCCATCGGCAACCGGACCCCGATCAGCCCGGTGGAGGCGACGGCGACGTCGACCGCGCCGATGCCCAGCTCGGCGGCCACGTGCTCGGCGGTGGCGTGGGTGTCGCCGAAGCCGTCGGGTCCGGTGCAGGCGTTGGCGCCGCCGGAGTTGAGCACGACCGCCTTGAGCCGGCCACCGCCGAGCACCTGGCGGCTCCACTGCACCGGGGCGGCCGGGAAGCGGTTGGTGGTGAAGACGGCGGCCGCGGCGTCGTCCGGGCCGTCGTTGACGACCAGGGCGACATCGGGGTTGCCGGAGGTCTTGAGGCCGGCGGCGACGCCGGCGGCGCGGAAGCCCTGCGGGGAGGTGATGGTCACGGTGCGACTCCGACGAGTGGGAGACCGGTGGTCTCGGGGAGGCCGAGGGCGAGGTTGGCGCACTGCAGCGCAGCACCTGCCGTGCCCTTGGTGAGGTTGTCGACCGCGGCGACGACGACCAGCCGGCCGGCGTCCGGGTCGACCGCGAGCTGGAGCTGCACGGTGTTGGCGCCGAGCACTGCGGCCGTGGTCGGCCACCGGCCCTCCGGCAGCAGGTGCACGAACGGCTCGTCGGCGTAGGCCTCCTGGTAGGCGGCGCGCGCGGTGGCGGCGTCGATGCCGGGGGCCAGCGGCGCCGAGCAGGTCGCCAGGATGCCCCGGCTCATCGGCACCAGCGTCGGGGTGAAGCTCACGCGGACGTCGGCACCGGCAGCCCGGGACAGGTTCTGCACCATCTCCGGGGTGTGCCGGTGCACGCCGCCGACGCCGTAGGCGCTGGCCGAGCCCATCACCTCGCTGCCCAGCAGGTGCGTCCTGGCCGACTTCCCCGCGCCGCTCGTGCCGCTGGCGGCGACCACCACGATGTCGGGGGTGACCAGCCCGGCGGCCAGCGCCGGGGCCATGGCCAGGGTGACCGAGGTCGGGTAGCAGCCCGGGACCGCGATCCGCCGCGCGCCGGCCAGCTGCTCCCGCTGGCCGGGCAGCTCGGGCAGGCCGTAGGGCCAGTGCCCGGCGTGCTCGCCGCCGTACCAGCGGGCCCAGGCGGCCGGGTCGTTGAGCCGGTGGTCGGCGCCGCAGTCGATGACCAGGACGTCGTCCGGCAGCTGCGCGGCGATCGCCGCGGACTCCCCGTGCGGCAGGGCCAGCACGACGACGTCGTAGCCGGCCAGGCCGGCCGCGTCGCTGGACTGCACCTCGAGGTCGGCGTACGGGGTGAGGTGCGGCTGCAGCTCGCCCAGGCGTCGGCCAGCGCTCGAATTGGCGTGCACCCCGGTCAGCCGGAGGCTGGGGTGCCCGGCCAGCAGCCGGCACACCTCGCCGCCCGCGTACCCGGTGGCGCCGGTGACCCCGACCGTCCACGTCCGTCCGCTGCTCATAGTGCATGATCATACACCCGCCTGCATGGTCGTGCGCAAGTGGGTTCCGGGGGTCGTTCACCCTGATGGCTCCTCCGGACCGGCTTCGAGGTGCGCGCCGATGTCCGCTCAGGACCGGCCGGCGAGCACCGCTGGCCGGCGGTCGCCCCGCCCGGGTCGCCCACCCGGCTGTCGCTGGCTCCTCCGGCGGGCAGCCTCCTCGGCGGGGGCGCCATCGGTGTCGAGTCGACCGACGTCCGCACCGAGCCCGCCCGGCCGGCGCCCGCGGCGCCGTCGACCCGGACCGGCCCCCGAGCCGTTCCCGGGCGCGCCAAGGCCCGTCGCGCTGCGCGACCCCGACGGCGGCACGATCCGGGTGGTCGCGGCCTGGGCTCCCAGCCAGTGCGCAGGCAGCGCGCAGCAGAACTGTCAGACCCCCGGGGCAGGGTCTGCACGAGGTCGGCGGACGGTCCCGGCCAGGGGAGGAACACCATGCAGACCATCGACCTGCCCAGCGGCATCGACCTGCCCGGCGGCATCGACCTGGTCGACGAGGACGGCGGGCCGGTGCTCCGGCTCCGCGGTGAGGTCGACTCCCTCGTGGTCGCCGCCTACGACGCCGCCTCCTCCCCCGGCCCGCGGCCGGCGGTCGCCGTCGACCTGTCCGCGGCCACCTTCCTCGACTGCCCGGGGTTGCGGCTGCTGCTCCGGGCCACCGAGGCCACCCGTCGGTCGGGCCGGGTCCCCGAGCTGCGTCGCGCGTCGCACACCGTGCAGCGGATGGTGGAGATCGCCGGGGTGGGCGGGCTCTTCACCGCCGTCCCCTGACCGCGCCGCGCCTGACCCCGCCGTGGCCGTGTCGTCGGTGCCGGCGCGCTGATCGGGTCGTGGAACGGGCAGGATCGTCCCGTCGCGGAGCCCGCTCCGCGCGCCGACCCGCAGCCCGAGGAGACGTCCGCCCGTGAGCCCGTTCGACCGGATCGTGATCGTCTTCAACCCGCACAGCACCGGCGACGCCCCGCGGTCGGCCGAGGAGCTGCGGGCCGAGCTGGTACGCCGCCTGCCGGACGTGCCGGTGGAGCTGCGCCCGACCCAGCGCGCCGGGCACGCCCGGGAGATCGCCCGCGAGGTCGCGGCCACCGGCCGGCCCCTCGTCGTCTCGGTCAGCGGCGACGGGGGCTACAACGAGGTCGTGGACGGCGTGGTGCAGGCCGGCAACGACCGGGCCGTCTGCGCCGTCCGGGCAGCCGGCAACGCCAACGACCACCGCCGGACGACGAAGGAGCACCACCTGGCCGACGCGATCGTCGCCGGCGACGTCCGGCACGTCGACCTGCTCCGGCTCACCCTGCGCCGGGCAGCCGGGACCGAGGTCCGGTACGCGCACTCCTACATCGGCGTCGGGCTGACCCCGGTGGTCGCGGTCGACCTCGAGCAGGGCGGCAAGGGCTCGTGGCGGGAGATCGTCTCGGTGGTCCGCGGCTTCACCCGCTTCCGCCCGTTCCCCGTGCGGCTCGAGGACGGGCAGCGGCGGACCATCGACAGCCTGGTGTTCGCCAACATCTCCCAGATGGCCAAGGTCGCCACCCTCACCGAGGGCGCCGCGCCCGACGACGGCCGGTTCGAGGTGGTCACCCAGCAGCGCACCGGCAAGCTGCGGGTGCTGGCCACCGCCGTGCGCGCGGCGACCCGCGGGCTGGGGCCGCAGCCGAGCACCACCCACTACGCGTTCACCGCGCTCGCCCCCATGCCGCTGCAGCTGGACGGCGAGCTGGTCGAGCTGGTGGCCGGAACGACGGTCGCCGTCGACATCGCCCCCCGGGCGCTGGCCACCGTCGTCTGAGCAGCGGCCCTGGCCTCGCTCAGCCGGGCAGCGGCGCGGTCCGGTCGGAGCGCCGGTCGGCCCAGGAGATGAGGGTCGCCGCCACCAGGAGCAGCGACGGGACCAGCAGCAGCCCGAAGGCCAGCGCCAGGACCAGCGACCACACCAGCGAGATGGCCGCGAGTGCCCCCACGACGACCGGGACCAGCCGGCCGCGACCTGCTCGTTCGGCCCGGAGAGCACCGGCGGCGCAGGCCAGCGGCACACCGAACAGGGCGACGGCGAACGCACCGCTGTCAGCCCACACCTCGCGGCCGGACCAGGCGGCGAAGCCGGCGACCAGCAGCAGCGCGACGACGATCAGCCCCGTGGCTCCTCGGGAGGGAGCGGCCATGGTGGACCTCCTTCAGCAGGCGCCCAACCTGGCAGCCGGGCCACGGGGAGCACAAGGACGTGCGCCCGGCGACGGCCGTGTCGCCGGGCCCCGCTCAGCCGACCGGGTCGGTGTCCCCGTAGGGGCGCAGCCGCAGCTGACGGGCCGCACCCTCGGGGGTGGTGCGGCGCAGCGTGTCCAGGTCGTCGGCCCCGGCGCGCAGGAAGCGCCCCGACCACTGGTCGAGCTCACCGGCAGCGATGGCCACCGCGAGGGCGACGACGTCCTCGGGCCGGGTCCAGTCGGTGCGCCCGTCGTGCATCGGCATCGCCCGGGTCATCGCGGTGTCGATCACACCCGGAGCCAGGTCGAAGGCCCGCACGCCGTGCGGGGCGCCGGCGGCGTCGATGCCCTCGGTGATCCGCATCTGCGCGCTCTTGCCGGCGGAGTAGGCGCTGTAGACGTCGCTCCCCCGGGTGCCCAGCCCGCTGCCCAGCCCGATCACCCGGCCACCGCCGGCGGCGATCATCCCGGGCACGACGGCGGAGGCGAGCAGGAAGGGCCCGCGCACCTGGCTCTCCACCACCGACCACCACTGCTGCGGGTCGGCCTCCCACAGCGGGACCTCGGCGGCGTCGATCAGCCCGGCGTTGTTGACCAGCAGGGTGACCGGCCCGAGCTCGGCGGCCACCTGGTCCACGGCGGCCCGGACGGCGTCGGGGTCGGTGACGTCGGCGGCCACGGCCAGGGTGCGGGCCCCGGTCGCGCCGGCGACGTCGTCCATGGCGGCGACCAGCCGGTCACCGGAGCGGGCCAGGCCGGCCACGGTCGCGCCGCGCCCGGCCAGCCCGTGCGCCAGGTACCGGCCGATGCCGGCCGAGGCACCGGTGACCAGCGCGACCGTTCCGCCGAGGTCGGGACTATGCACGGAGCATCGCCCCCGTCGCGTCGGCAGCGGCGGCGACCGCGGCCTCGAACGCCTGCCGGGCCTCCTCGGTGGTCAGCGTGCGGTCGGCTGCGCGGAAGGTGAACGCGTAGGCCAGCGACCGGCTGCCGGCCGGGATGGAGCTGCCGGTGTAGACGTCGAACAGCCGCACGTCCTCCAGCAGCTCCCCCGCTCCGGCGGCCAGCGCGTCGCGCACCGTTGCCTCCGGGGAGCTGTCGGCGACGACCAGCGCGGCGTCCATGTGCACCGGCGGGAAGGTGGAGATCGCCGGACCGACCGGCACGCCCCCCAGGGGCAGCGCGTCCAGGTCGAGCTCCATCGCGCAGGTGCGGGCCGGCAGCTCCAGCGCCGCGCACACCCGCGGGTGCAGCTCGCCGGCGTGGCCCACGACCTGGTCGCCCACCAGCAGCTCGGCGCAGCGGCCGGGGTGCCAGGGGGCCAGCTCGCCGGCGCGCACGGTCAGCTCGACCCCGGCGGCCCCGGCCACCACGCGCGCGGCCTGCACCGCGTCGGCCCAGTCGGCCGGTCGGCCCGGCCCCCACCAACCGCGCGGCTCGCGGTGCCCGGTGAGCACCACACCCACGTGCTCCGGCTGCGCGGGTACCGCACCCAGCAGCGCGGCGAGCGCCTGCTCGTCGGGACGGCCGTCGACGCCGGGCACCGGCGCGGTGCCGGTCAGCCCGCCGGGGAACACCGAGCCGTGCTCGAACACCGCCACGTCGCGTTGACCACGGGCCAGGTTGCGGGCCAGGGAGGCCAGCAGACCGGGCAGCAGCGTCGTCCGCAGCGCCGGCGCCTCCTCCGACAGCGGGTTGCGCAGCGTGATCAGCGTGCGGCGCGCGTCGTCGGCCGGGAGGCCCAGGTCGTCGAGCACGGTGGTGCCGAGGAACGGGTAGGACGGCGCCTCGACGTAGCCGGCCTCGGCCAGGGCGCGGCCGATGCTGCGCCGGCGGCGCTGGCGCTCGGTCAGCCCACGGCCGGGCGGCGCGCTGGGCAGGACCGAGGGGATCTCGTCCAGGCCGACGGACCGCACGACCTCCTCGACCAGGTCGGCCGGGTCGGTCAGGTCACCGCGCCAGGACGGCGGCGTGACCTGCAGCCGCTCGCCGTCGGCGTCGACGGTGGCGCCGACGGCCCGCAGGACGTCGACGACCTGGGCGGCCGGGTAGTCGACGCCGGCGATGCGCCCGGGCAGGGCGGCGTCCAGGGCGATGACCTGCCGGGGACCGCGGACGTCGAGGTCGACCGGCGCACCGACGACGCGGGCGCCGCCGTGCTCGGCCAGCAGTGCCGCGGCGCGGGCGAGCGCGACCACGGTGACCTCGGGGTCGGTGCCGCGCTCGAAGCGCTTGGCGGCCTCGCTGGGCAGCTTGTGCCGGCGGACGCCGCGGGAGATGCCGGCCGGGGCCCAGTGCGCGGCCTCCAGCAGCACGCTCGTCGTCCCGTCGCCGATCTCCGTCGACGCCCCGCCCATCACCCCGGCCAGCCCGACCGGGCCCGACCCGTCGGCGATCAGCAGGTCGTCGTCGGTCAGCGCGCGGTCGACGCCGTCCAGGGTGGTCAGCCGCTCCCCCGCGCGGGCCGGCCGCACCTCGATCGGGCCGCTGAGGCGGTCGCGGTCGAAGGCGTGCATCGGCTGCCCGAGCTCCAGCATCACGAAGTTCGTGACGTCGACGGCCAGGGAGATGCTGCGCACGCCGCACTGGGCCAGCCGGCGGCGCAGCTCCCACGGGCTGGGCGCGGCCGGGTCCAGGCCCTCCAGCGCCACCATCGAGAAGCGGTCGCAGCGCTGCGGGTCGACGGCGGTGACCGGCCAGGCCGGCTCGCCGGACCAGGCCGGCGGGGTGAGCGCCGCCGGGTCGCGCCAGTCGACGGCGAGCGCGCCGGCGAGATCGCGGGCGATGCCGCGCAGGCTCATCGCGTAGCCGCGGTCCGGGGTGACCTCGAGGTCGAACACGACGTCGTCCAGGCCGAGGACGCCGGCGGCCGGTGTCCCGGGGGTGAACCCGTCCTGACCCAGCACCAGGATGCCGGCGTGGTCCTCGCCGATGCCCAGCTCGCGGACCGAGCAGATCATCCCGTCGGAGACGTGGTCGTAGGTGGTCCGGGCGGCGATGGCGAAGTCGCCGGGCAGCACGGCACCGGGGAGCGCGGCGACGACCAGGTCACCGACGGCGAAGTTGCGGGCGCCGCAGACGATGCCGCGCGGGCGCTCCTCGCCGACGTCGACCTGGCAGTACCGGATCGGCTTCTTGAAGCCGGTGAGCTCCTCGATCCCCAGCACCCGGCCGACCACCAGCGGGCCGGTGGTGACCGGCGGGCGGAGGACGTCGTCGACCTCGAGGCCGAGCCGGATGAAGGCGGCATCGAGCTCGGTGACCGTGATCCCGGCCGGGAGGTCGACCAGCTCGGACAGCCAGCTGACGGGGACCTTCACTCGTTCACTCCGTTGCTCCGCGACTCGTTCGTCCAGCCCGCCGCTGACGCGTGGGTGCTCACTGCTCGACCCCGAACGCCCGGGTGAACCGGACGTCGCCCTCGACGATGTCGTGCATGTCGCCGACGCCGGAGCGGAACTGCAGGGCGCGCTCGATGCCCATGCCGAAGGCGAACCCGGTGTAGACCTCCGGGTCGATGCCGCAGGCGGTGAGCACCCGCGGGTTGACCATCCCGCAGCCGCCCCACTCGACCCACTGCGGGCCGTCGCGGTGCTCGGGGAACCAGACGTCGAACTCCGCCGAGGGCTCGGTGAAGGGGAAGAAGTGCGGCCGCCAGCGGGTCTGCGCGTCGGCGCCGAACAGCGAGCGGGCCAACTGGTCCAGGGTGCCCCGCAGGTGCGCCATGGTGAGGCCGCGGTCGACGGCCAGGCCCTCGACCTGGTGGAACACCGGGGTGTGCGTGGCGTCGAGCTCGTCGGTGCGGTAGACCCGCCCGGGCGCCACCACGTAGATCGGCGGGGTGCGCTCGAGCATGGTGCGGGCCTGGACCGGGCTGGTGTGCGTGCGCAGCACCAGGCCGGAGTCCTCCGGCGCGACGAAGAAGGTGTCGGCCAGCGACCGGGCCGGGTGGTCGGGGCCGGTGTTGAGGGCGTCGAAGTTCAGCCACTCCGCCTCGAGCTCGGGCCCGTCGGCGACCTCGTAGCCCATCCCGACGAAGACGTCGGCGATCCGGTCGGTGAGCGTGGTCAGCGGGTGCCGGGCGCCGCGCGGGGCGCGGTCCCAGGGCAGGGTGACGTCGACGCGCTCCTCGGCCAGCACCCGCTCGTCGCGCTCGGCCTCCAGCACCGCCAGCCGGGACGCGTAGGCGTTGGTGACCGCCACCCGCGCGGCGTTCACCCGCTTGCCGGCGTCGGAGCGGGCGGCCGGGGGCAGCGCACCGAGCTCGCGGCGGGCCAGCAGCACCGGCGCGCGGTCGCCCAGGTGGGCCGGCCGGACGGTGGCCAGCTCGGCCAGATCACCGGCCGCGGCGAAGGCCGCCACCGCGGCGTCCACCGCGGCGTCGAGCGCCTCCGGGGACAGCGCGGCGACCTGCTTGGGGTCGTAGGGATCGTTGGCGCCAGACACGGGAGGCCATTCTGCCCGGCGGAGGAGTCCGCGCGCGCCCGGGTTCCCGACCGCCACGCCTCACCCCCAGGGGTGACCCGGTCCGCCGAGGACGCAAGTCCCGCCCCCCCGCTGCCGATCCCCGCGACGTGACCACCACCGCCATCCCGACCTCGACCCTCGACGAGGTGCTCCGCGCCGGCAGCGTGCACAGCGTCTACCAGCCGATCGTGGAGCTGGGCACCGGCCGCATCGTCGCCTACGAGGCCCTCGCCCGCGGCCCCCAGGGACCGCTGCAGACCCCCGACGCGCTCTTCGCCGCCGCCCGCGCCGCCGGCCGGCTGGCCGAGCTCGACGCGCTGTGCCGCTCGGCCGCGCTGCGCGGCGCCGTCGCGGCCGAGCTGGGTGCGCCGCTGACGGTCTTCGTCAACGTGGAGCCCGCGGTGCTGGAGTCCGCGCCGCTGGAGGAGCTGCTGGCCATCGCCACCACCGCTCCGGCCGGGCTGCGGGTGGTCGTGGAGATCACCGAGCGGGCGCTGGCCACCCGCCCGGCCGACCTGCTGCGCGCCGTCGCCCGGGTCCGCGAGGTCGGCTGGGGCATCGCCCTGGACGACGTCGGCGCGGACTCCATGTCGCTGGCCTTCATGCCGCTGCTGCGCCCCGACGTGGTCAAGCTGGACCTGCGGCTGGTGCAGCAGCGCCCCGGCCCCGCGGTCGCGGAGATCATGAACGCCGTCAACGGCTACGCCGAGCGCACCGGCGCCCTGGTGCTGGCCGAGGGCATCGAGGACGAGGCCCACCTGGCCATGGCCCGCGCCCTGGGCGCCAGCCTCGGCCAGGGCTGGCACTTCGGCCGCCCCGGCGCCACCGCCGTGCGCGACCGCGAGGTGGCCGAGCTGCGGCTGCCCGTGCCGCCCGTGCCCGGCGCGGAGATGCAGGGCTCCCCCTTCGGCCTGCTGCCCCCGGGCACCGAGCTGCGCACCGCGCCCAAGGCCCTGCTCATCGAGCTCAGCAAGCACCTGGAGCGCCAGGCCATGCGGCTCGGGGAGACCTGCGTCGTCGCCGCCACCTTCCAGGAGGCCCGGCACTTCACCCCGGCCACCACCCAGCGCTACCGGGACCTCGTCGCCCGCACCGGCTTCGTCTGCGCCCTCGGTGCCGACCTGCCGGTCGAGCCGGTGCCCGGCCTGCGCGGCGCCCACCTCGACCCGGCCGACCCGGTCCGCGGCGAGTGGGACGTCGTCGTCCTCAGCCCGCACTTCAGCGCGGCCCTGCTGGCCCGCGACCTGGGCGACAACGGACCCGACGCCCAGCGCCGGTACGAGTACGCCCTGACCTACGAGCGGACCACCGTGGAGCAGGCCGGGGTCTCGCTGGTGGCCCGGGTCGCCGCCCGTCCCGCCCCGCCGCACCCCGAGGTGCACGACGCCGCACCGGGCGCAGCGCTGGTCCACTCCACCCTGCTGGGGCCGGCCCCGGACGAGCTGCTGCTGCTGCGCGCGCTCGGCGCGACCACCAGCGGGGTGACGATCACCGACATGACGGCACCCGACCAGCCGCTGATCTACGTCAACAGCGCCTTCGAGGCCCTCGCCGGCCTGCCGACCGCCCAGGTGCTCGGGCGCAACTGCCGCTTCCTGCAGCACCCCGACACCGACCCGGCGACGATCAGCCGGATGCGGGCGGCGATCAGCGCCGGTCAGGAGTTCCGGGCCACGCTGCTCAACCAGCGGGGCCCGGAGCGGGAACTGTGGTGGAACGAGATCCACCTGGCCCCGGTCACCGACGCCTCGGGCGCGGTCGTGCAGTACATCGGCGTGCAGACCGACGTCACCACCCGGGTCAACGCCGAGCGCGAGCTGCTCACCGAACGTGACCGCACCCGCCAGCACCTGGCCCGGATCGAGGAGCTGGCCTACACCGATCCGCTCACCGGCCTGCCCAACCGCCGCCGGCTCGAGGAGCGGATGGAGTCCGCGCTGTGGCAGGCCCGGCTGGACGGCGGCGCGGTCGCGCTGCTGTTCGCCGACCTCGACGGCTTCAAGGCGGTCAACGACGCCTTCGGTCACGCCGCCGGCGACGAGCTGCTGCAGGCCGTCGCCGGGCGGCTGCGCGGCCGGCTGCGCCGCAACGACCTGCTGGCCCGCCTCGGCGGTGACGAGTTCCTGGTCGGCCTGCTGGGCCTGGACCCGGCGAGCGCCCGGGCCGAGGCCGAGCAGGTGGCCGAGGACCTGCGCGCTGCCCTCGAGGAGCCGATCGTCCTCGCGGGCAGCCCGGTCACCGTGCGGGTGAGCATCGGCGTCGCCGTCCACCCCGAGGACGGCGACCAGTTCGGCCCGCTGCTGCACCACGCCGACGCCCGGATGTACGCCGGCAAGCACCCCGGCGACCGCTGATGAAGGGCCTCCCTGCTCCCCGCCCCACGCTCCGCGCGGGACCGGGCCCTGCAGGGAGGCCCTACTGGGCGAGCTGGGTGGCGTAGAGGCAGATGGCGGCGGCCACCGAGAGGTTGAGGCTCTCCGCCCGACCACGCATGGGGATGCGCACCCGCGCGTCGGCGGCGGCGGCGAGCACCGGGTCCAGCCCACGCGCCTCGTTGCCGAAGAGCCAGAGCACCGGCCCCGTCAGCAGCCCGTCGCCGGCGGCGGCGTCCAGGGCGACCTCTCCCCCGCCGTCGGCGGCCAGCACCGTCACCCCGGCGGCCTGCACGCCGGCGATGAGCGCGGGCAGTGGCGCGCTGCGCACGACGTCGACGTGGAACAGGCTCCCGGCGCTGCTGCGCACGACCTTGCCGTTGTAGGGGTCGGCCGAGCCGGCGCCGAACACCACCGCACCCGCACCGCACGCGTCCGCGGTGCGCAGCACCGTGCCGGCGTTGCCCGGGTCGTTGAGCTCGGCCAGCGCCACGGCCAGCCGGGGCGGGTCGGTGACCAGCTGCTGCGCCGGGACGTCACGCAGCGCGCAGACCGCGATCAGCCCCTGCGGGGTGACCGTCTCCGACAGCGAGGCCGCGGCCTTGTCGGTGACCAGCCGGACCGGCACCCGGGTCTCGGCGAGCAGCCCGCGGTGCGCGGCCGCTGCGGCCTCGGTGGCGAACACCTCCAGGACGGCGCCGGGCTCGCCGGCGAGGGCCTCGCTGACCGCCTGCCGGCCCTCGGCGAGAAAGGCCCCGGCGTCGTCCCGGCCGCTGCGGCGGGTGAGCTTGCGGGCGGCGGCGATCCGCGCCGAGCGGTCGGTCAGGAGGTCGGGCACGGGGTCCTCTCAGGGGTCGGGTGCACAGACAGCGACGCCGTCGCCGGCGGGTCGGGAGGACCCACCGGCGACGGCGTCGCTGGGTGGTGCGGAGCTGCTTACGCGGCGGCGGTGGGCGCCTGGACGCCGGCTGCCTGCGGGTTCGCCAGGAGCGCGGCCCGGGCCGAGGCCACCAGCGAGGTGAAGGTGGCGGGCTCGTTGACGGCGAGCTCGGCCAGCACCTTGCGGTCCAGCTCGATGCCGGCCAGCTTGAGGCCCTGCATGAACCGGTTGTAGGTCATGTCGTTCTGCCGCGCCGCGGCGTTGATCCGGGTGATCCACAGCTTGCGGAAGTCACCCTTGCGGACCTTGCGGTCGCGGTAGTTGTAGGTCGCGGAGTGGAGGATCTGCTCCTTGGCCTTGCGGTACAGCCGGGACCGCTGACCGCGGTACCCACTGGCTGCCTCGAGGGTCGTACGACGCTTCTTCTGGGCGTTGACCGCCCGCTTCACGCGTGCCACGTGGAAGCTCCTGTCTGCTCGTTACGGGAGGGGCGGGATCAGATGCCGAGGAGCTTCTTCATCCGGCTGGTGTCAGCCGGACTCAGCTCAGCCGTGCCGGAGATCCGCCGCTTCCGGGAGCCGGACTTGTGCTCGAACTTGTGCTGGTTGTTCGTGTGCTCGGCCACCAGCTTCCCGGTGCCCGTGACGCGGATCCGCTTGGCGGCGCCCTTGTGGGTCTTGTTCTTCGGCATGTCCTCGTCCTGTTCGTGGATGTCCGCGCCGGGGAGCTGGTGGTCCTCCCCGGCGCGGGCGGTCTCGGTGGTGCGGTGGTGCAGGTCGGTGCGCAGGGCCGGCTTACGCCGGAGGGGCCTGCTCGGCCGGTGCCTGCTCCTCCGCGGCTGCGTGCTTCTCCGCCTTCGCGGTGCGCCGGACGGCATCGGAGGCCGCCTGGTTCCGGTGCGGAGCGATCACCATGACCATGTTGCGGCCGTCCTGCTTGGGGTTCGACTCCACGATCCCCAGGTCGGACACGTCCCCGGCCAGTCGCTGCAGCAGCTTGTAGCCCATCTCGGGGCGGGACTGCTCGCGACCGCGGAACATCACGGTGATCTTGACCTTGTCGCCGCCCTTGAGGAAGCGCTCGACGTGGCCCTTCTTGGTCTCGTAGTCGTGCGGGTCGATCTTGAGGCGCAGCCGCATCTCCTTGATGACGGTGAGCGCCTGGTTCCGCCGGGCCTCGCGGGCCTTCTGCGCGGCTTCGTACTTGAACTTCCCGTAGTCCATGAGCTTGGCGACGGGCGGGCGGGCCATGGGCGCGACCTCGACCAGGTCGAGCTCGCTGTCCTGCGCCAGCCGCAGCGCCTCGCCGATCGACACGATGCCGACCTGCTCGCCCTCGGGTCCGACGAGGCGGACCTCGGGGACGCGGATACGGTCGTTGATACGGGGCTCGGTGATGGCCTCTCCTCTGCTGCTGCGGGGAGGAGCCGCACCCGTTCCGGGCACCGACGGCAAAGGCCCCGTGAGCTGATCGCTCACAGGGCCCACTCGCCGACTGCTGCACCTGCACCCTCGACGAGGGTGCAGTCGCAGCGACGACCGGACGTGCCGGTCGTCTTCCGGTGACCTGGGCGCCTGTGACGGCACCAGGTGGGAGCGGGCTCCTCTTTGGTCGGTGGCCGGGATCTCGCGACCCCGGCCACCGGGTGGTTCTCACGCCTCGATGTTGCGGGGGGAGGCGCTTGCACTCTACAGCGCCGGGGAGCTGTCCGTCATTCCCGGGGTGCCGGCCCCGCGCGGGTACCTCAGTCCGGGTAGAGCAGGTCCTCCTTCGGCGGCGCGGCGACGGTCGCGCGGGCCTGGTGGTCGCTGAGCAGGGCGCGCAGCCCGCGGACCGCCAGCAGCGCCCGCTCACCGTCGGCGGCCTGGACGGCGGAGACGGCGAGCTCGTCGTCGTTGGTGAGCAGCAGCGTGACCCACGGCGAGTGCTGGTCGAAGCGCACCGCGCGCACGACCGCCCAGGGCACCTCGTGGCTGACCACGACGTTGCGCACCCGGAGACCGGAGGCGTCGGCGTCGACCCGCGAGCGACCCACCAGCAGCACGCCGGCGCCCATCGCCAGGCCCAGGCCCACCATCGCCACCTGGTCGGCGGTCTGGAAGGACACCACCCCGGTGGTCGAGCTCTTCAGCAGGACGGCGACCACGGTCATCACGGCCACCAGGCCGGCGGCGGTCACCGCCGTGATCAGCCGCAACCGGCGCGGAACGGCGGAGACCGGGGGCGGCGGGGTCGGGGGCACGACACCATCGTGCACGCACCCGGCGCCCGCGTGCCGCGGGCTGCCACCCGGTCGACGGACCGGGTCCCGTCGGGCCCGTCGACCGGGTGGGCGTCACACGGTTGGAACACCGAGGCCGCACCATGGAGGGGTGACCGACCCCGCACCCGCTCGTCCGGTGGACGGCCCCGGCGGAGACGCCCCGACCCTGGAGCTGCTGCCCCTGGCCGGCTACACCGTGGCGGTCACCGCGGCCCGGCGCAGCGAGGAGCTCGGCGCGCTGCTGGACCGGCGCGGTGCCCGGGTCGTGCACGCCCCGGCCATCCGGATCGTGCCGCTGTCCGACGACGCCGACCTGGTGGCCGCCACCCGCGAGGTGCTGGCCGCCCCGGTCGACCTCGTGGTGGCCACCACCGGCGTCGGCTTCCGCGGGTGGCTGGAGGCGGCCGAGGCCTGGGACCTCCCGCTGCGGGAGCACCTGCTCACCTCCCGGGTGCTCGCCCGCGGTCCCAAGGCGCGCGGGGCGATCCGCGGCGCCGGGCTGGTCGACGCCTGGTCACCGGAGTCGGAGAACTCCGCGGAGGTGCTGGCGCACCTGCTGTCCGGCGCCGAGGGGCCCATCCAGGGACGCCGGATCGCCGTCCAGCTGCACGGCGACCCGCTGCCGGACCTGGTCTCCGGGCTGCGCGCGGCCGGCGCCGACGTGCTGACCGTGCCGGTCTACCGCTGGGTGCTGCCCGAGGACACCGCACCGCTGCGCCGGCTGGTCGCGACGATCGCCGGCCATGGGGTCGACGCGGTCACCTTCACCAGCGCCCCGGCCGCGGCGAGCCTGCTGCAGGTCGCCGGGGAGGAGGGCGTGCGCGCCGCGGTGCTGGCCGCCTTCGCCGACGCCGTCCTGGCGGTGGCCGTGGGCCCGGTGACCGCGGCCCCGCTGGAGGCTGCCGGCATCCGCACCGCGCAGCCCGAGCGTGCCCGGCTCGGGGCGCTGGCCCGCTCGGTCGTCTCCGACCTGCCGGCCCGGCACCCGGTGCTCACCTCCGGGCCGCACACGCTGCAGGTGCGCGGGCACGCCGCGGTGCTCGACGGTCGGCTGGTCGAGCTGCCGCCGAGCCCGATGGCGGTGCTGCGCGCGCTCGCCCGCCGTCCCGGGGCGGTCGTCTCCCGGCCCGACCTGCTCGGCGAGCTCTCCGGCGGTGGTGACGCGCACGCGGTCGAGATGGCGGTCACCCGGCTGCGGGCCGCGCTGGGCGCGCCGGTGGTCGAGACCGTCGTCAAGCGCGGCTACCGGCTGGCCGTCTGACGAAGGACCCCCGTGCCCCCCACCACTCGCACCGCTCGCGGCGGGCCTCTGCCACGGGGGCCGGGCCGGACCGGCGACGGGGCGGCCGCTCCCGGCTGGGGGTGACCGCCCCGTCGGGGGCGTGCCGGGTCAGCGGACGCCGACGGTCTCCGGCTCCCGCGGCGCCGCGACGGGCTCGGCCAGGACGGCGTCCTCCGGGCGGCGGGTGGCCCCGGTGCGGGCGTGGGTGGCGTAGAGGGTCAGCCCGACGAAGGCCAGCCCGCCGACCAGGTTGCCCAGCACGGTCGGGATCTCGTTCCAGACCAGGTAGTCGCCGATCGAGAAGTCGCCGCCGAGCATGAGCCCGGAGGGGAACAGGAACATGTTCACGATCGAGTGCTCGAAGCCCATGTAGAAGAACAGCAGGATCGGCATCCACATCGCGATGACCTTCCCCGACACCGACGTCGACATCATCGCTGCGACGACCCCGGTGCTGACCATCCAGTTGCACAGCACCGCGCGCAGGAACAACGTCAGCATCCCGGCCGCGCCGTGGTCGGCGTAGCCGACCGTGCGGCCCTCGCCGATCGACCCGATCCGCTCCCCGACCTCGTTCGGCGGCACCGAGAAGGCGTAGGTGAAGATCACGGCCATGATCACCGCGACGGTGAGCGCGCCGGCGAAGTTGCCGGTGAACACCAGGCCCCAGTTGCGCAGCATGCCGCGCACGGTGACGCCCTTGCGCTTGTCGATCAGCGCCAGCGGCACCAGCGTGAACACGCCGGTGAGCAGGTCGAAGCCGAGCAGGTAGAGCAGCGAGAAGCCGACCGGGAAGAGCAGGGCGCCGACGATCGCCTGCCCGGTCTGCACGGTGACGGTGACGGCGAAGGCGGCGGCCAGCGCCAGGATCGCGCCGGCCATGAAGGCGCGGATCAGGGTGTCGCGGGTGGCCATGAAGACCTTCGCCTCACCGGCGTCGATCATCTTGGTCACGAAGTCCTTGGGCATCACGTAGGACACGGGGCGTGCTCCTCAACTACAGGGGTGGGGGTGGCGGCTGGGTGCGTCGGGAGGATCACCAGCGGTAGTCGAGGAACTTCCCGTCGAAGGTGACGACGACCCGGTCACCGTCGGGGTCGGGACGGCGGGCGATGTCGACCCGGAAGTTGATCGCGCTCATGATCCCGTCGCCGAACTCCTCGTGGATGAGCTCCTTGAGCGCCGGCCCGTAGACCGACAGCGCCTCCAGGAACCGGTAGACCGTGGGGTCGGTCATCAGCGCGGGGTCCGAGCCGCGGGAGGGCTGCAGCTGCAGGCTCTCGGCCACGGCCGGGTCGAGCTCCAACAGCGCGCAGACCCCCTCGGCCTGCTCCCGGCTCATCGGGTGCTGGCCCAGCAGCGCGGCGGTGCACCAGACCAGCGGCGCACCGATGCGGTCGGCGAGCTGGGACCAGGACAGGCCGTGCCGGATCCGGGCCGCGACCACCAGGTCGGCCGCGTCGGACTTGGGGAGGATCGGGGACATCGAGCTCCTCGTGCTGGGTGGGTGGGACGCTGAGCGGGGGCTGTGCTCGGTCCGGCCCGACCGTAGGGAGCCCGCGTGACGGCTCCGGCTCGGTCGCGTGACCCCTCGGGAACGTGTGCCGCACGCCGTCCCCGGTGCCGCCGTGCGGTCACCGGAACGTGCCCGGAACGCGCCGCGGGGCGGGGCGCCGACCGCGCCCCGCCCCGCCGTCCCGGTCGCCTCAGACGCCGGCGAGCCGGTTGCCCGGGCGCAGGTAGACCGCCCAGGTGACCGCGACGCAGACCACGTAGAAGGCGATGAAGGCCAGGTAGGCGCTGTCGCCGGTCCCGGTCTCCAGGAACGACTGGCGGAAGGCCAGGTTCACCAGCACCCCGCCGAAGGCGCCGACCGCACCGGCGATGCCGATCAGCGCACCGGACCGGCGCAGTGCCAGCCGGTCGGCGGCGACGGTGTCCCCGCCGGCGGCGACGTCGTCCATCGCCCCGGCCCGGAAGATCGCCGGGATCATCTTGTAGGTCGAGCCGTTGCCGATCCCGCTGAGCACGAACAGCAGCACGAACCCGACGAGGAACAGCGGCAGCGACTCCTGCCGGCTGGCCACCAGCACCACCGAGGCGCCGGCCGCCATGGCGACGAAGGTCCAGAAGGTGATCCGGGCGCCACCGAAGCGGTCGGCCAGCGAACCGCCGAGCGGGCGGATCAGCGAGCCCAGCAGCGGGCCCAGCCAGGTCAGCTGCGCGGCCGCCAGCGGGGTGGCGAAGTCCGCGGTGAACTGGTTCTGCAGCACCTGGCCGAAGGCGAAGCCGAACCCGATGAACGAGCCGAAGGTGCCGATGTAGAGGAAGGACATGATCCAGGTGTGCGGCTGGCGGGTGACCTCCCGCATCGCCCGCGGCTGGTTGCGCGCCGACGCCAGGTTGTCCATCACCAGCGCGGCGCCGACCGCGGCGAGCACGATGAACGGGATGTAGGCGTAGAGCACGATCCGCGGGCTGCCGGCGCCAGCGGTGGCCAGCACCAGCAGGCCCACGAGCTGGATCACCGGAACGCCGAGGTTGCCACCGCCGGCGTTGAGCCCGAGCGCCCAGCCCTTGAGCCGGGTCGGGTAGAAGGCGTTGATGTTGGTCATGGAGCTGGCGAAGTTGCCGCCGCCCACGCCGGCCAGGCAGGAGACGAGCAGCAGCGTCGAGTAGCTGACCCCGGGCTCCAGCACGATCGCGGTGGCCACGGTCGGCACCAGCAGCAGCGCGGCGCTGATGATCGTCCAGTTGCGGCCGCCGAACTTCGCGACGGCGAAGGTGTAGGGCAGCCGGACGAACGCCCCGAGCGCCGTCGGCAGGGTGGTGAGCAGGAACTTGCCGGCCGGGTCGATGCCGAAGACCGGCTCGGGCAGGAACAGCACCAGCACCGACCACAGGCTCCAGATGGAGAAGCCGATGTGCTCGGAGAACACGGAGAAGAACAGGTTGCGGCGGGCGACGCCCTTGCCGGTGGACTCCCAGAACGCGGGGTCCTCGGGGCGCCAGTCGTCGATCCAGCGACCGCCGGGACGGCCGGGCTGGTGCGGGGTCGGCGGAGCGGTGGTCTCGGTGACGGAGCTGGCCATGGCGGCACGGTGACGGGTCGGTGTGGCCTCGCCGTTGCCGAGGCGGTGACCTCGTGTTCCGTTGTGCTCACCGCCCCTGCCCCGCTGTGGTGAGGGCCGCCGTCCGCCAGGTGCGTTCCCGCCCGGGCCGGGCCATGATCACCGCGTGAGGGACTCCCGTGGCGACGAGCGCGCTCCCGGCCGCGACCTGGTCGAGACCGGTGAGCTGGTCGCCGGGTCGATGACCCGCGCCGTCGCCGGGCTGCTCTTCGACCCCGAGGCCGGCGCGGTGCGGCTGGACGAGCGGCTGGCCTCCTGCCTGCGGGACGCCGCCACCTCCTCAGCCGAGCTGCCGCTGACCTGGGAGCGCGCCCGCGCCGGCGCCGTCCTGGCCTTCGCCGCCGAACTGTCGGTGACCCGCTCGCACCAGGGGCGGGCGGTGCGCGGCGACGGCTTCTTCAGCGTCAGCACCGCGGCCCGGTCGGCGGCCGAGCGGCTGGTCGAGGACGTCGTCCAGGCCGCACGGGTCACCACCGAGGAGCGCCGGGTGCGGCACCTGGGCTACCTGGTCGCCGAGGTGGTCGTCTCCCCCGACGTCGACACCGCGCTGGCCGCCCGCGCGCTCCAGCTGGCGCAGTCGTGCAGCTGGCGACAGCTGGTGTTCCTCGCCGCCGTCGGCCGGCGTGACCGGACGCCCCTGCCGCTGGGGGCGCTGGAGGACGAGCCGCGCGGCTGGCGGGCCTGGGGCGCCCGGGAGGACGTCACCGACCTGCAGCGCGCCGGGCTGCTCGACCCGCCGCCGGCCCTCGCCCGCCCCGGCGCGGTCCGCGCCCGGCTCCGCCCGGCCGACCTGCGGCTGACCCGCCGCGGGGTGCTGGTGCACCGGCTGCTGGCGCTGGACTTCGTCCGCGAGGACGACGCCACCGCCGCGCTCGCCGACCTGGACCTCACGGCTCCCTAGCCGGAAGCCCCCCCTCGCCCCCCACCACCCGCGGGCTCGCGGCGGGCTCCTGCGAGGAGCCAGCGCCGAGCGGACGATGGGCTCCGCCGGGCGCCCGGCGGGAAGGAGGGCAGGTGGACACCGACGACGGCGTCGACGGCCCGGCGGCGGCCTGGCCGCTCGCCGTGCTGCTCACCGACGGCCGCGCCGACGCCGAGGCCCTGGTGACCACGGCGCTGGCCGGACGGCGCCGGGAGCCCGCAGCGCTGCGGCGGGCGGTGGCCCGCGCCGCCCTGGCCGCCGACGACCACCCCGCACCCGCTCCGGCGTCCGCGCTCCGTGGTCCCGGCGCCGAGGCGCTGACCGGGGCGCTGCGCGCGCTGCCCCGGCGGACCCGCGCACTGGCCGTCGTCCGCCTGCTCGACCCGCCGTCCGCCGGGCAGCTCGGAGCTGCCCCGGCCGACGCCGATGCGGCCGTGTCGGCGCTGACTGCCGAGCTCGGCCGGCAGGACGCCCGCGCGGTGGCCGAGCGGGAGCGCCACGAGGCGCCGTTCCGCGCCCCCGGGTCACCGCCACCCGTGCGCGAGCCCGACCGCACGCCGCTGCCCGACCGGCTGCGCGCGCTGGCCGCCGGCACGGTGCTCACCGGCGCGCAGGCCGCCGCCCTGGAGCGGAACGCCGGGGAGCAGCGCCGGTCCCGCCGGTGGACCCGGCGGCGGGTGCTCGCCGCCGTCCTGGTGCTGGCCGGTCTGGCAGCGCTGGTCCGGGTGGTCCCGTGGCCGGGGGAGCCGGCGGCGGCCGTCGACGTCTTCGCCGGCCCTCCCCGGGGCTTCCTCGCCGACGACGCCGCGTTCCTCGCCGAGCTGGAGGCGCAGAACTGGGCGGGCACCGACCTGGCCACCCGGCCACCGCAGGCCGACCGCCGGGTGGTGTGGGCCGCCGACGTCGACGGCGGCCGCGCCGCGCTCGTGGTGAGCGGCACCGACCGGGACGTCGCCGCCGCCTGGTTCGCCGGCCCGCCCGGCGCACCGCCCCGCGCCATGCGGGTGCAGGCGGTGCAGCTCGGCCCGGACCGGACGCTGCCGATCGCCCTGGCCGCACCGGTGCGGGGCGCGCTGGTGGTGGTCGGCGCCCCGGGCGACCAGGTGCAGGTCTCGCCCCGCCCGGAGATCGCCGCCGACGGCTCGGTGACCCGCACCTCCTCCTCCGCGGCCACCGACGACGGGGTCGCGGTGGTGGAGCTGCCGCAGTCGACGCGCACCGACTCCCCGGCGGTCCGGTTCACCGTCGTCCGGGACGGGCGCGCGCTGCCGGCCGGCCCGGTCGACCTGCTGCCCGAGGCCGACCCGGGCCCGCCGTGGCTGCCGCGGCTGCGGTCCGCGCCCCCGCCGGCCTCGGGCGACGCCGCGGCCGGGGATCAGCTCCGCGACCTGCTGGGCCGGCTGGGCCAGCGCGCCGACACCTCGGGGACGACGGTGCTGTGGGCCGGCGACCTGCCCGGGCCCGGCGACCGGCCGGTGCGCACCACCGTGCTGGCGGTGCCGCAGCCATCCGGCGCCGTCGTCGTCACCGCGCCCTACGGGACCGCCATCGACCTCAGCGGCCGGTCCGTCAGCGGCTCGTGCGTGACCGGGGTGCAGCCGGCCGGCCCACCGCTGGGTCGGCGGGTCGTGCCGGTGCGCTGCGACCTGGGCGGACCCGCGCCGGTGCTGCTGGTCGTCGGGCCCCGGGGCGCCACCTCGGTGCGGCTGCTCGACCGGGCCGGTACACCCCTGGACGACCGCCCGATGGACGACGGCGTCGCGGTGGTGGCCGACCCCGGGGCGGTGGCGTCGGTGGAGGTGACCAGCCCGGACGGCAGCACGGTCAGCGCACCGGTGGTCGAGGAGATCGACCTGCGGGGCTGATCGTGCGTCCCCCCGGGTCAGCGGGTCGCGCGTCGTTCCGCGCAGCGCGCGTAGGCGCCCGGTGCCGTGTCCAGCATCCGGTGGAAGTGCCACCCGCTACCAGCCGATGATCCGGCAGCCGGCGCTCGTGCTGGCCCCGGCGAGCTGCTGGCCACCGCCCGCACCCGGGCGCTGGAGCGCTCGCTGGCCCCGGCCGTGTTCACCGCCGAGCTGTTCAGCACCCCGGCGACGTGCAGAACCGGGCGGCCGTCCGCGCCGTCGCCGGAGCCGATCTCGACCTGGTCGGGCTCGCCGTCCACGGCCCGAGGAACGCCGTCGACAAGGCGGTGAAGGGCGCCCGCATGCACCCCTGATCCTCCGCCCCCCTCCTGACCACCGACATGGCCATTTCGGTGGTCAGGAGGGCTGGTCAGACCTCGACGACGAGCTGCCCGGACTCCTCGTGGACCGGGTAGACCCGCAGCGGGGCGGCGCCGCCGGGGCTGGTGCCGTCTGCCCAGCGGAACGTGTACAGGTGCAGCGGGCAGACCAGCACGTCCAGGTCGGTCTGCCCGTCGGCCAGCGGCCCGCCGGCGTGCGGGCAGGCCGCCTGGGTGGCGTGCAGCGAGCCGTCCCGCAGCCGGAACACCGCCACCTGGACACCCCCGACGACGAAGGCACGGCCCTCCCCCGGCGGCACGTCCTCGACCCGGCCGACCACGTGCCGCGTGCCCGCGACGACCTCGTGGTTGCCGAACATGCCCGGCCCGCCCGACGCCTCGGTGTGGGTGACGCTCATCGGACCGGCACCAGCGGGAGGTCGACCAGCGGCAGCGCGGTGCGGAACTGCCCCGGGGTGGCCGGCGCCTTGCCGTCCTGGCCCCACGGGTCGGTGTAGGCGTCGATCGACTGCTGCATGCCCGCGTCGAGATCGGCGACGATGCCCTCGCTGTCCTCCAGCAGGACAGCCTTGATCCGCTCCAGGCCGATGCGGGGCACGAAGTCGTAGGTGCGCTCGAGCCAGTTGGCGTTCTCCCGGTAGTACTGCATGAACCGGCCGGACAGCTCGATCACCGCCTCCGGTGAGTCGACGGTCGCCAGCAGATCGCCCTTGCGGATGGTGGCCCCCGCGGCGCCGCCCACGTACACCTCCCACTTGCCGTTCCCGACCGCGACGACGCCGACGTCCTTGACGTAGGCCTCGGCGCAGTTGCGCGGGCAGCCGACCACGGCCATCTTCATCTTCGCCGGGCTCTCGATGCCCTGGAAGCGGGTCTCCAGGTCGATGCCCAGCTGGGTGGAGTCGCCCAGGCCGAACCGGCAGAAGTCGGTGCCGACGCAGGTCTTCACGGTGCGGAAGCTCTTGCCGTAGGCGTAGCCCGAGGGCATGCCCAGGTCGTTCCACATCGCCGGGAGGTCCTCCTTGCGGACCCCGAGCAGGTCGATCCGCTGGCCACCGGTGATCTTGACCATCGGGACCTCGTACTTCTCCGCGACGTCGGCGATCTTCCGCAGCTGGGCGGGCGTGGTGACCCCGCCCTTGATCTGCGGGACGACGGAGAAGGTGCCGTCGCGCTGGATGTTGCCGTGCACGCGGTCGTTGATGAACTTCGCGTCGTTCTCCTGGACGGCGTCCTTGCCCCAGATCATCCGCAGCAGCGAGGTCAAGCCCATCTTGGACTTGGCGTCCTCCCCGCCGGGGGCGAGGGCGGCGAAGACCGCAGACGGGCTGAGCAGCCCCTGCTCGCGGATGGCGGCCATCAGCTCGGGCTTGGCCAGCGGGATGCCGGGGACGTACCAGCTCGCGGCCGGGTCCTCGACGACGTCGCCGTCCGCGGCCCACTCCACGACCTGCTTGACCAGGCCATTGCAGGACCCGCAGCCCTTGCCGGCCCGGGTCTTGTCCATCACCGCCCCGACGCTGCCGCAGCCGCCGGCGACCGCCCCGCAGATGTCGGCCTTGGTCACGCCGTTGCAGTTGCAGACCTGGGAGTCGTGCGGCAGCTCGGCCACGCCCACCTCGGCGGCGCCGCCTGCGAGGTCGACCAGCAGCGTGATCCGCTCGGCCGGCAGCGGGGTGCCGCGGTCGAAGGCCTGGGTCAGGTAGGCGACCTTGCGGGTGTCACCGAGCAGGGTGGCGCCGATGAGCTTGTCGTCCCGGACGACGACGCTCAGGTGCACGCCGCGCCTGGGCTCGGAGATGACCAGGAACTCGTCGCTGTCCCGCTCGGGCCGGTTGACGCCCATGGTGGCCACGTCGACCCCGGCCACTTTGAGCTTGGTCGCCGTCCGGGAGCCGGAGTACTCGGCGTCCGGGTCGGTGCCGGTGAGCAGGTCGGCGAGCACCCGGGCCTGCTCCCAGACCGGGGCGACCAGGCCGTAGAGCTCGCCACGGTGCTGGGCGCACTCCCCCACCGCGTAGACGTCCGCGTCGTCGGTGCGGAGCTGGTCGTCGACGACGATGCCGCGCTGCACCTCCAGCCCGCTCAGCAGCGCGACCTCGGTGACCGGCCGGATGCCGGCGGCGATGACGAGCATGTCGGCGTCGATCGCCCGCCCGTCGGCCAGCACGACGCCGCGCACCCGGTCGGGGCCGATGACCTCGGTGGTGCGGGTGGCCAGGTGGACGACGATGCCCAGCGCCTGCACCGACTGCTCGAGGACAGCCCCGGCCTCGGCCGACAGCTGCTGGTTCATCAGGTGGGTGCCGGCGTGCACGACCTCGACGGCCAGCCCGTGGCCCTGCAGTGCACGGGCGGCCTCCAGGCCCAGCAACCCACCGCCGACGACGACGGCCTTGTCGTGCTCGGCGGCCGCGGCGAGCATCGCCCGGGTGTCGTCGATGGTGCGGAAGCCGAAGACGCCGGGCAGCAGCTCCTCCTCGGCGCGGTACAGCCCGGTCATCGGCGGGATGAACGACCGGCTGCCGGTGGCGATGACCAGCTGGTCGTAGGGCGTCGTCGTCCCGTCGGCGGCGTGCACGACCTTGGCGTGGGTGTCGATCCGCACCACCCGGACGCCGGCCCGCAGCACGACGCCGTTGTCGGCGTACCAGTCGTGGCTGTTGAGGACGATGTCGTCCTCGTGCTCCTCGCCGGCCAGCACGTGGCTGAGCATGATCCGGTTGTAGTTGCCGTGCGGCTCCTCACCGAAGACGGTGATCGCGAACTGCTCGCCGCCGCCGCGCTCGAGCACCTCCTCGACCACCCGGGCGCCGGCCATGCCGTTGCCGATGACCACCAGGCGCTGCCGGGCGTCGAACCCGTCGGCCTCGTCCATCGCGAAGTGCAGCGTGCTCACGCCTTCGGGGCGCCCGCCGAGGACAGCTGTCATCTCAGACCTCCACCAGACCCAGGTCGACCACGATCTCGCCGGTGACGCCCAGCGGCGCCGCGGCGTGCAGCTCGACGACGGTGCCGCCGTCGAGGTCCTCGACCACCCGCAGCGGCACGTGGCAGTCACCCTTGGCCCCGATCGGGAACCAGCGCATCGGCTCGCCGTCGCGCACCAGCAGCAGGTAGACCAGCTCGTCGGTGGAGTTGCCGCCGCGGAAGTACAGCGCCTGCGCCGTCTTCCCCGCCGGCACCTGGTAGCGCAGCGCGGGGTCGACCGGGCCGGGCTTGCCCAGCCCCTCGCCGGTGATCGGGTAGACGCCGGACAGGAAGCGCGGGGTGCTCTTCACGCTGGTGGTCCTCCTCCGTGACGGGGCGTGCGGGGTGTGGGCCGTGGACAGCCGGTGTTCTGCCGGTTCCGGTTGGGCCGCCGGCTCGGGGGGCGGGATCCGTTCCCCGGCCACGCCGACCCGGGAGACGGCGACCGCGCAGACCTTGAACGCCGGCATCCGGCTGGTGGGGTCGAGCGCTGCATCGGTGAGCGCGTTGGCGTTCGAGCCGCCGCCCCAGTGGAAGGGCACGAAGACGACGTCGGGCCGGATGGCGTCGGTGACCAGGGCGGAGAAGCGGGCGCTGCCGCGGCGGGTGGCCAGCTCGACGAGGTCGCCCTGGGCGATGCCGAGGGTCCGGGCCAGGTCGGGGTGCAGCTCGGCCCGCGGAGCCGGGGCGATGAGCTGCAGGCTGCGACTGCGCCTCGTCTGGGTGCCCGACTGGTACTGGGCGAGCACCCGGCCGGTGGTCAGCACGTAGGGGTAGCTGGCGTCGGGCCGCTCGTTGGCGTCCACGTGCTCGACCCGGGTGAACCGCGCCCGCCCGTCAGGGGTGGCGAACCGCTCGGTGAACAGCCGCGGGGTGCCGGGGTGGTCGACGTCCCCGGCCGGGGCCTCGGGACAGGGCCAGAAGACGCCGTCCTCGGTGTCGATGCGGTCGTAGCTGATGCCGGAGTAGTCGGCGGCGCCGCCGGCGCTGGCCCGGCCGAGCTCGGCGAACACCGTGCCGGCGTCCCCGCTGAACAGGTGCCCCGTACCGAGCCGGCCGGCCAGCTCGGCGAGCAGCTGAAGATCGTCGCGCACGCCCACGGGTGGGTCCAGCGCCCGGCGGCGGCGGATGACCCTGCCCTCCAGGTTGGTCATCGTGCCCTCCTCCTCCGCCCACATGGCACTGGGGAGGACGACGTCGGCGAGCTCGGCGGTCTCGGAGAGGAAGAAGTCGCTCACGGCGAGGAAGTCCAGGTCGCCGAGCCGGCTGACCACCCGCCGGGCGTCGGGGGCGGAGACGGCGATGTTGGAGGCGAGCACCAGCATCGTGCGCACGCCCCCGTCGGTGCCGAGCGCGTCGAGCATCTCGAAGGCCGACTTCCCCGGGCCGGGGAGGTCATCGGGGTCGACGCCCCAGACGCCGGCCACGTGGGCCCGGGCGGCCGGATCGGTGATCTTGCGGTAGCCGGGCAGCTGGTCGGCCTTCTGGCCGTGCTCGCGGCCGCCCTGCCCGTTGCCCTGACCGGTGACGGTGCCCCAGCCGCTGCCCGGCCGGCCGGGCAGGCCGAGGGCCAGCGCCAGGTTGATCCAGGCCAGCGCGGTGTCGGTGCCGCTGCGGTGCTGCTCGGCGCCGCGGGCGGACAGCACGATCGACCGCTTCCCCCGGGCGAGGGCGAAGACGATCCGGCGCTGCTGGGCGACCGGCACCCCGGTGAGCCGCTCGACCCGGTCGGGCCAGTACCCGGCCACCCCGGCCCGGACGTCGGCGAAGCCGGTGGTGCGCGCGGCGACGTAGGCCTCGTCGACCAGGCCCTCGGCCAGGGCGATGTGCAGCAACCCGTTGGCCAGCGCCAGGTCGGTGCCCGGCAGCGGCTGCACGTGCAGGCTCGCGTTCTTCGCGGTACCGGTGCGGCGGGGGTCGATGACGATGAGCTCGGCACCGCGGGCGCGGCCCGCGTCGAAGTACTGCATCGCCGGGGGCATGGTATCGGCCGGGTTGCTGCCCACCAGCACGACGACGTCGGCCTCGGCGACGTCGGCCAGCGGGAAGGGCATCCCGCGGTCGAGACCGAAGGCCGTGATGGCCGCACCGGCCGCCGAGGACATGCAGAACCGGCCGTTGTAGTCGATGGCGCTGGTGCGCAGCGCGACCCGGGCGAACTTGCCGAACTGGTAGGCCTGCTCGTTGGTCAGGCCCCCACCGCCGAAGCAGCCGACCGCATCGCGGCCGTACTGCTCCTGGGTGCTGGCGATGGCGGTGACGATGCGGGTCAGGGCGTCGTCCCAGCTGCTCTCCACCAGCGGGCTGGTGCGGTCGCCGGGGACGGCGCGCACCAGCGGGCGCAGCAGCCGCTCGGGGTGGTCGAGCAGCTCGGGGGCCGACCAGCCCTTGGAGCACAGGCCGCCGCGGTTGACCGGGAAGTCCGCCGGCACCAGGGTCGCCGGGCGGTCGCCTGCGGTCATCGTCACGCCGCACTGCAGGGAGCAGTACGGGCAGTGGGTGGCGGTGGTGCGCACACCGGTCGCCGGGTGCGGCAACGAGACGGCGGTGGACACGGACCGAGACTGCGGTGGCGCGGTTTCCCGCCCGCTGCGCCCGCGTCAAGGTCGCGTTCCGTCGTCCGCACACCGGGTCAGGAACGACCGTGCGGCCGACCGCGACACCCGCCTCGCCGATGCTTGTGCTCTGCTCCCCACCAGGGAGCAGAGCACAAGCATCGGCATCCCGATCCCGGCTCAGCCACGGCACCGACCGGGCCGGGTCCTTCCAGGCGTCGGGGGGAGGCTGATCGAGGTCGCCGCTCCCGACGAGGTGCTCGGCTGGCGCCCGGTTCCGGGCTCGGCCAGGCTGCCGCCCCCGGATGAGACGACCGAGCAGCGGCTGGTGCACGTCGTGACCGACGAGATGCGGGTCCCGTTCGAAGGTGGTGCTCGCCGGGGTGGCGTCGGCGCCTTCCGGGCCCCGGCGGGCGTGCTCGTGGGCTCGTCACCCGCCCGCCCGCGCTGAACCCCGGCGCGGTCCGCGCTCAGTCCCAGGAGCCGCGCAGCCGCTTGGTCTGACCGCGTTCCTTCTTGGCCTTGATCCGCCGCTCCTGCGACCCGCGCGAGGGCTTGGTCTTCCGGCGGGCCGGCGGCGGGGCGGCGACGGCGGCCCGCAGGACGGCGGCCAGCCGGGCCCGGGCGGCCTCGCGGTTGCGCAGCTGCTGCCGGTGCTCGCTGGCGGCGATGGTGAGCAGGCCGCCGACCAGCCGAGGCCCGACCCGCTCGGTCAGCCGGGCCCGCTGGGTCTCGGTGAGCCCGGGCAGCGCCAGCGGCGCGACGACCAGCTCGACGCGGGAGTCGGCGGTGTTCACGCCCTGCCCGCCGGGCCCGGACGACCGGGAGAACCGCCACGACAGCGCGGACGCCGGGACGACGAGCGACCCGACGACCGGGAGGTCACCGAACGCGTCGTCACCGGGCATGCGCCCATCCTCCCTGGTCACCGCCCGCACCCACCACCGAGTTCGAGGCAGGGTCGGCGCAGGCCGCGTCACCGGTCCGGGGGACGTCCGCCCACGGCCGGTCACGAGGTGGTCGCCCGGTCGGGTGCACGCCACCCACTCGGCTCGCTGGTGCGGTCACTGCGTGTGACGCTCAGGACGTGACGACCCGGAGCGCGAACCACCTGCAGCTGGTCACCGACACCTCGTTCACCGGCAACACCGCCAGCGAGCAGCCCGACACCGCCCCGACCGAGGGCACCGAGGTGTCCGCGGCTGACCAGGACGAGCGGTTCCGCGACCTGCTGGCCCGCGCCGGGCAGCTCGACGCCGCCGCTGCCCCGACCCCGGTCACCGGGACCCGGATGCGGCTGCTCCTCCCGCTCACCGCGGGGCTCACCGTCGCGCTGGCGCTGCTCGGCGACCAGTCCTGGCAGCTGCCGTCGCGGGTGGGCGGCGCAGTGGGTGCCGTTCCGCAGTCGCTGGTCACCTTCCTGCTGCTGTGCGGCGCCCTGTGCGTCTGGGCCGCCGGCCGGGCGGTGCGCCCGCAGCAGACGTTCGGCTCCCCCACCGCCGTCCGGGTGTGGTGGCTGGTGGTCATGGGCGCGGCGCTGGTCTCGCTGACCTCGACGCTGTCGCTGACCTCGTGGGCCGGGACCGGCGAGCAGCCCGGCGCGCTGGCCGTCCGGTGCGCCGTCCCGGTCGTCCCGGCGCTGCTGGCCGGGGCGCTGGCCCGGGCCGACGGCCGCGGGGCGCGGATCCGCGCCGCGCTGGGCACCGGGGTGGTCACCGTGCCGATGACCGCGCTCGGGTGGTCGCTGCTGGCCTCCTCCGGCGCCGCGGCCGGACTCGGCGACGTGCTGGGCACGACGCTGCTGTCCGGCGCGGCGCCCGTGGCGCTGGCCGTGGCCTTCGTCGCCGCCGACCGCCGGCGGAGCGCCTGACCCGTCAGACGCTCCGCCGCACAGCTCAGAGGATCGGCTTGCCGCCGGTGACGGCGACCCGGGCACCGGAGACGTAGCTGGCCTCGTCGCTGGCCAGCAGCACGTAGACCGGTGCCAGCTCGGCCGGCTGGGCAGCGCGGCCGATCGGGCTCTGCTGGCCGAAGCTCTCGACCTTCTCCGGGGGCATGGTCGAGGGGATCAGCGGGGTCCACACCGGACCGGGGGCGACGCTGTTGGCCCGGATGCCCTTCTCCGCCAGCAGCTGGGCCATGCTCGCGGTGAAGTTGGCGATCGCGGCCTTCGTCATCGCGTAGGGCGCCAGCGTCGGGCTGGGGTTGTCGGAGTTCACCGACGAGGAGTTGATGATCGAGGCGCCCGGCTGCATGTGCGGAACGGCGTCCCGGGTCAGCACGAACATCGCGGTGAGGTTGGTGCCGAGGGTGAAGTCCCACTCCTCGTCGGTGACCTCGTCCAGCGACTCGTGGTTCATCTGGAACGCGGCGTTGTTGACCAGGATGTCGATGCCACCGAGCTCATCGACGGCCTTGGGGATGATCGTCTTGGCGTGCGCCCGATCGGACAGGTCGCCGGGGACCAGCACGCACTTCCGGCCGGCGTCCTCGACGTGCTTCGCGGTGTCCTGCGCGTCCTCGTGCTCGTCGAGGTAGGCGATCAGGACGTCGGCGCCCTCGCGGGCGAAGGCGATCGCCACGGCGCGGCCGATGCCGCTGTCGCCGCCGGTGATGACGGCGCGCTTGCCGGTGAGCTTCCCGGAACCGGTGTAGCTCTCCTCGCCGTGGTCGGGCTTGGGGTCCATCTCGGCGAGGGTGCCGGGCGGGGTCTGCTGCTGTTTCGGCTGGGACTCGGGGCGGGGCTGGGACACGGGTTCCTCCTGCTGGCACTCCGGGCGGCACTCCTGCGCTCTGCTCACGCGGCCGGCTCGCGGTGCGGCCGGCCCGGTGCCGCGTCGTCCACCGCCTACCCCTGGCGGAGGTCCACCAACCCGCAGTGCTCAGGCTGCGCGGGCCACCCGGGTCGGCGCCGGCGCCTCGAAGCGGCCGGCCACCACGGTGCCCGGCCGGTTCCAGCGCATCTCGACGCGACGGCGGCCCGCGGCATCCACGACGGGCACCCAGCGGCACTCGGGACAGGAGTCGTTCAACATCTGATCCACCTCTCGTTAACCTTCTGTTCACCTACTGTCCCATGGTCGGCCATCTGATGCCGGCAATGACCCACCGTCACCTGATCGTGACCTCGCCCGGGTGACCCGCTCCAGGACGCGGGTCGGCGCGGGAACGTCACCGGCATCGGGCACGCTGGAGGGCACGATGACGCTCTCCACCGCCGGCACCGACTCGACCCCGGCCGACTCCCCCGCCTCCGCACTGCCCTCGTCCGGCGCGACGCCGCTGATCGCCGACCCCGACGACCTGTCCGACCTGCTGGCCCTGGGCAGCGACCCGGACGCCGTGTTCGCCCGGTTCGCCGAGTGGGCCGAGGCGTCGGGCACGGTGCTGTACCCGGCGCAGGAGGAGGCGCTGATCGAGCTGGTCAGCGGCGCGAACGTCGTCCTCGCCACCCCGACCGGCTCGGGCAAGTCACTGGTGGCCACCGGCGCGCAGTACGCGGCGCTGGCAGGCGACCGGGTCAGCTTCTACACCGCACCGATCAAGGCGCTGGTCAGCGAGAAGTTCTTCGCCCTCTGCGGGGTGTTCGGCGCGGCCAACGTCGGCATGCTCACCGGCGACGCCAGCGTCAATGCCGACGCCCCGATCATCGCCTGCACCGCCGAGGTGCTGGCCAACATCGCGCTGCGCGAGGGCGCCGACGCCGACATCGGCCTGGTCGTGATGGACGAGTTCCACTTCTACGGCGACCCCGACCGCGGCTGGGCCTGGCAGGTTCCGCTGGTCGAGCTGCCGAACGCCCAGTTCCTGCTGATGAGCGCCACCCTCGGCGACGTCACCGCGCTGCGGGAGGACCTCACCCGGCGCACCGGCCGGCCCACCGCGCTGGTCGCCAACGCCGAGCGCCCGGTGCCGCTGTCGCACTACTACGCCACCACCCCGATGCACGAGACGATCGACGAGCTGCTGTCGACCAGGCAGGCGCCGATCTACGTCGTCCACTTCACCCAGGCCTCCGCACTCGAGCGCGCGCAGGCGCTGATGAGCGTCAACGTCTCCACCAAGGAGGAGAAGGCCGCGATCGCGGCGATGATCGGCGGGTTCCGGTTCTCCTCGGCGTTCGGGACGACGCTGTCCCGGCTGGTCCGGCACGGCATCGGCGTGCACCACGCCGGGATGCTGCCCAAGTACCGGCGGCTGATCGAGCAGCTGGCCCAGGCCGGGCTGCTCAAGGTCATCTGCGGCACCGACACCCTGGGCGTGGGCATCAACGTGCCGATCCGCACCGTGGTGTTCTCCGCGCTGAGCAAGTACGACGGCACCCGCACCCGGCTGCTCAACGCCCGGGAGTTCCACCAGATCGCCGGCCGCGCCGGGCGGGCGGGCTACGACACCGCCGGCACCGTCGTCGTCCAGGCGCCCGAGCACGAGGTGGAGAACCTCAAGCAGTTCGCCAAGGTCGCCGATGACCCGAAGAAGCGCCGCAAGCTGGTGCGCCGCAAGGCCCCCGAGGGCATGGTGCCGTGGAGCGAGGCCACCCAGCAGCGGCTGATCAACGCCGATCCCGAGCCGCTGACCAGCCACTTCAAGGTGTCCACCGGCATGCTGCTCAACGTGCTCGCCCGGCCGGGCGACCCGTTCGCGGCGATGCGGCACCTGCTCACCGACAACCACGAGCCGCGGTCCCGGCAGCGCCGGCACATCCGGGAGGCGATCGGCATCGCCCGCGGTCTGCTGCAGGCCGGGGTGATCGAGCGGCTCGCCGACCCCGAGCCCGACGGCCGCCGCTACCGGCTGACGGTGGACCTGCCGCCGGACTTCGCGCTCAACCAGCCGCTGTCGACCTTCGCCCTGGCCGCGATCGGGCTGCTCTCCCCCGGCCCGGACGCCGAGGGCCAGGACACCTACGTGCTCGACGTCGTCTCGGTCATCGAGGCCACCCTGGACGACCCGCGGCAGATCCTGGCCGCCCAGCTGAACAAGGCCAAGGGCGCCGCGGTCGCGCAGATGAAGGCCGAGGGCATCGAGTACGACGAGCGGATGGAGCTGCTGGAGGAGATCAGCTACCCCAAGCCGCTGGAGGAGCTGCTGGAGTACGCGTTCGAGACCTACCGGGCGTCCAACCCGTGGGTCGCCGACGCGCAGCTGTCCCCGAAGTCGGTGGTGCGGGACATGTGGGAGCAGGCGATGACCTTCCGCGAGCTGGTGAACACCTACTCCCTCACCCGCTCCGAGGGTGCGGTGCTGCGGTACCTGTCGGATGCCTTCAAGGCGCTGCGCTCCGGCGTCCCGTCCGACGCCCGCACCGAGGAGGTCACCGACCTCGTCGAGTGGCTGGGCGAGCTGGTGCGCCAGGTCGACTCCTCGCTGCTGGACGAGTGGGAGGAGCTGACCAACCCCGCCGGTCCGCTGGACGCCCCGGTGTCCGTGCCGGCCCGGCCGCGCCCGCTCACCGGCAACGAGCGCGCCTTCACCGCGATGGTCCGCAACTCCCTCTTCCGCCGGGTGGACCTGTTCGCCCGGCGCCGCTGGTACGACCTGGGCGAGCTGGACGCCGGCTCCGGCTGGGACGCCGACCGGTGGGGAGAGGTCGTGCAGGCCTACTTCGCCGAACACGGCGAGCTCGGCACCGGGGGCGACGCCCGCGGCCCGGCCCTGCTGATCGTGGACAAGAGCGACCCGCGGCTGTGGCAGGTGCGGCAGATCCTGGACGACCCGGCCGGCGACCACGACTGGGGCTTCGACGCCGAGATCGACCTGGACGCCTCCGATGAGGAAGGCGTGCTGGTCATGCGGGTCGTGGACGCCGGCCGCAAGGACTGAGGCAGGACCGGTCGGGCCCGGGCCGGGCGACACCTGCTGATCCGCGACCGGGGCTGGACCCCGTCGCCCCTGAGGACCTCGGCGATCAGCACGCGCCGCTCTCCGGCCCGGCCGCCGACCGGCCGGTCGACGACGAAGTGCTCGCCCGGGTCACCGCGCTCGGCTGAGCCGGCGGAACGTCGGGCCGGGCGGCGGAGGCACCTCCACCCCGGTCGCCCGGCGGCGGCGCAGCTCCAGGGCCAGGCTCTGCTCGCCGCGGACCATCGCCCAGCGGTGGTTGGCGGCGAACGCCGGGCGCAGCAGCCAGCTCAGCCGGGCGAGCAGCGGCTTGGCCGCCGCGACCTGCCAGTCGTAGGTGATGACCACCTCGGGGCCGTCGGGGACGAACGCCCAGCGCCCCGAGCCGACCAGGTCACCGGTGGCGGACAGGGCGAAGCCGGTGTCGGTCATCGTCTCGGTGATCGTCAGCGTCCAGCGCAGCGTGTAGGGCAGCCAGCCGGTGGTGGACAGCTCCACCCTGCGACCCACGCCGTCCGGACCGCCGTCGGCGACCGGCACGACGGCGACGTAGACCGACGGCCACCAGCGGGTGAGCGAGCCCGGGTCGCTGAGCACCGCCTGCACCTCGGCCACGGTGCCGGCCACCCGCCAGGTGCTGCGGAACCGGTAGGACGGCGCGGGACGGAGCACCACCCGAGCCTGCTCAGCACCGCGGCGGCTGTCCACGCAGGAGACCGCACGTGACGCAGGTCGCACGCGACTGCCTCGACGGGGTGATCCAGACGGCGTCGTCCGCTGACGATGGATGCGGCATGAGGACCGACGTCGCGACCCCGACGTCCCCTCCACCAGCCCGAGGACGGTCCACCGTGATGAGCTCCCGCTGCGACGCACCGGTGCTGCGCGCTGCCCTGCAGCGGCTCCACCCACCCACCGAGCTGGTCGAGCACACCCGGTGGCTGTTCTGCCTGAGCAGCATCGCCGCCGTCGGGCTCACCAGCCTCACCGTGCTGTCCGACGTCGTGACCGGCTGGTCGTTCCTGCTGGCCGCGGTCGCGGCGGCGACCTTCGTGGCCTCCTGGCTGCACCGCTACCGCCGGCGCCGGGCGCCGCTGGTCGCCGACCTGGCCGACCTGGTCGCGCTGGTGCTGCTCGCCGCCGCCTGCCCCCGGCCGGTGCTCGCCCTCGGGGTCGCCTTCCCCGCCGTCTGGTACCGGGCCGTCTACGGCGGCACCCGCCGCATCGTCGGCTACGGGTTCGGCGTCTGCCTCGCCCTGGCCGCCGGCCTGCAGGTGTGGACGATGGTGCCCGGGCACGGCGCGCAGCTCGCGGCCTCGGCCGTGCTGGGCAACCTCCCGGTGCTGCTGCTGACCGTCTTCGTCGTCCGCCACCTGGCCGTGGGCCTGTTCGAGCGGGAGCACACCCAGGCCCGCGACGCCGCCCTGGCCGCCCTCGGCGGGCAGCTGCTCGGCGTCACCGACCGGACGGCGATCCTCCGGACGGCGTGGGCGACCGCCGAGGCCGTGTGCGCAGCGACCCCCGGCCTGCGGACCGTGGCGCTGCACCGGGACGGCGACGTCCTGCGGGTGCACGGCGCCGCCGGCGAGTTCACCCGGCCGCCGACGACCCTGCCCGGGGACCTGCTGCCGGCCGACGCCGACGACCCCGTTCCCCAGCGGGTCGTGCCGCCCACCGCGCTGGTCCTCAGCTCGGGGATCCACGGCGAGTGGCTGGGCCTGCCGATGCCGGACTCCCCCGGCAGCTTCGTGCTGCTCGGCGGGTACCCGACGGTGCCGCACGACGCGGTGCTCGCCGTCCAGTCGATGCTCAACCAGGTCGCCCTCGCCCTGCGCACCAGCAGCGCCCACCGCGAGCTGCGCGCCCAGGCGTTGACCGACCGCCTCACCGGCCTGGCCAACCGGACGGCCTTCTCCACCGCGGTGGACGCCGCGCTGGCCGACCCGGGCTCCGAGGCCTGGGTGCTCCTCCTCGACCTCGACGACTTCAAGGTCGTCAACGACACCCTCGGCCACCTCGCCGGCGACCGGCTGCTGGCCCACCTGGGCTGCGAGCTGACCGGGACGCTGCGCGCCGAGGACCTGTGCGCCCGGCTGGGCGGGGACGAGTTCGCCGTCCTGCTGCGCGATGCCGGCGAGGCCGAGGCCCGCCGGATCGGCCAGCGGATCGTGGAGGTGATCTCCACCCCGGTGGACCTCGGCGAGGGCCTGGCCCGGATCGGCGCCAGCATCGGGGCGACCCGCGTGCAGACAGGCGCCAGCGAGACGCTGGTCGTGCACCAGGCCGACGTGGCCATGTACGCGGCGAAGTCCGCGGGCAAGAACCGCGTGCACTTCTTCCACCCCGGGATGCTCCAGGTCGCAGACGCCGCCAGCGCCGAGGCCGAGCTGCGCACCGCGGTGGACGGCCGCGCGCCCGTGCTGGCCCTCCAGCCGGTGGTCGCGGCCGCCGACGGGCGCTGCACCGCCGTCGGGGCGCTCGTCCGCTGAGCGCCCCGCACCCCGCCTGACCGGGGTGCACCAGGGGCTGTGACACGCTCGCGGTGATGTGCGCATGACGGTGGAGGAGATGCTCGCGGTCGCCGCCGCGGGGCTGGCGGCAGGCGGTATCAACGCCGTCGTCGGCTCGGGCACCCTGGTGACCTTCCCGGTGCTGCTGGCCGTCGGGCTGCCACCGGTGACCGCCACGATCTCCAACTCCCTGGGGCTGGTGCCGGGCAACCTGACCGGTGCGATCGGCTACCGCCGCGAGCTGACCGGGCAGCGCGGGCTGCTGCTGCGGCTGCTGCCGGCCTCCGTGCTCGGCGCGCTGACCGGGGCGTTCCTGCTGCTGCACCTGCCGGCGTCGGCGTTCGAGGCGATCGTGCCGGGCCTGGTCGCGCTGGCCGTGGTGCTGGTCGCCGTCCAGCCGTGGCTGCAGCGCCGGCTGCGCACCCGCCCGGCCGGCGGGCCGGGCGGCGTCCACGGCGCGCGGCTGGCCGGGCTGCTCGCCGGCGCGTACGCCACCGGCACCTACGGCGGGTACTTCGCCGCCAGCCAGGGCGTGCTCCAGGTCGGCATCTTCGGGCTGCTGCTGCGCGAGCCGCTGCAGCGGCTCAACGCGCTCAAGAACGTGCTCACCCTGGGCGTGAACGCCGTCGCCGCCCTGACCTACGTGGTCGTGGCCACCGACCGGGTCGACTGGCGCGCGGCCGGGCTGGTCGCCGGCGGTTCACTGGTCGGCGGGCACCTCGGCTCGACCTACGGACGACGGCTGCCGGCCCCGGTGCTGCGCACGGCGATCGTCGTCCTGGGGCTGGTCGCGATCGGGGTGCTGGTGAGCCGGTGAGCGTGCTCGAGTTCGCCCTCCTCGTCCTGGCCGGGATCGGCGCCGGGCTGACCGGCAGCATCGCCGGGCTCGCCTCGCTGATCAGCTACCCGGCCCTGCTGGCCACCGGCCTGTCCCCGATATCGGCGAACGTGACCAACACCGTGGCCCTGGTGGCCAACGGCATCGGCTCGGTCAGCGCCTCCGGACCCGAGCTCACCGGGCAGCGCACCCGGCTGGTGCGGCTGGGGGTCGCCGGGCTGGCCGGCGGGGCGGTCGGTGCGGTCCTGCTGCTGCTCACCCCGTCGTCGGCGTTCGAGAAGCTCGTGCCGGTGCTGATCGCGGTGGCCTCGGCGGCGATCCTGGTGCAGCGCCCGCCCCGGGAGCTGGCCGCGCAGGGTGCAGCCGAGCAGGCCGCCCACCCGCACCGCGACCACTGGGGCCTGGTGCTGGGCACCTTCGGCATCTCCATCTACGGCGGCTACTTCGGTGCGGCCGCCGGGGTGCTGATGCTGGCGACGTTCCTGCTGGTCATGGGCGTGGGCGTACCGCAGGGAAACGCGCTGAAGAACGTCGTCCTCGGGCTGGCCAACTCCGTGGCCGCGATCGGCTACGCCCTCTTCGCCGACGTGGCCTGGCTGGCGGCGCTGCCGCTGGCGATCGGCTTCCTGATCGGGGGCCGGCTGGGCCCACCGGTGGCCCGGCGGGTGCCGCAGGCGCTGCTGCGCCGGGTGATCGCGGTCGCCGGTCTGGGCCTCGCGGTGCACCTGGGCCTCGACGCGTTCGGCTGACCGGGCAGAGTGGGGCCCGGTCCGGCCGCACCACAGGCCGATCCCCGCGTCCGCACGGGCGCCCCGACGACGGAGGAACGACATGATCGTGCCGGGTCCGGCAGCACAGCGTTTCGTGACCGAGCTCGACCAGCTGCCGCCGCCGGAGCTGCGCGGCCCGGAGATGCTCGCCGTCCGGCTGGCGCGGGCCGCGGTCGCCGCGCTGCCGGTGGACGGCGCGGGGCTGAGCATCCACGACATGGACGGGCACCGGACGCCGATCGGGGCCAGCGACCCGACCGCCTCGCGGGCCGAGCGGCTGCAGTTCACCCACGGCGACGGCCCCGCGCTGCGGGCGCACGACGACGGTGTGGCCATCGCCTTCGACGAGGCGGCCATCGCCCGCAACTGGCCCGAGCTGCACGAGTCGCTGATCGGGAAGACCGACTTCCACGCCGTGCTCTCGGTACCGCTGCTGCCGCCGCTGGGCCCGCTGGTGGTGCTGGACCTCTACGTGCGGGACGCCGACGCGCTGCCGGCCACCGACCGCGAGGACGTCGCCGACGTGACGATCGCGATGACCCGCGCGATGGTGGCCGCCGCCCTCGGGGCGCCGGTCCAGGAGGGCCGGCGCGGCTGGTGGGACGGCCCGGACGCGCTGCGCCGGGCCCGGGTGTGGCAGGCCACCGGTATGGTGAACGTCGGCTTCGACCTGGACACCGCCGACGCCCTCGCCGTGCTCAAGGCGCACGCCTTCGCCACCGGCCGGGTGGTGGACGACGTCGCCGACGACCTGGTCGCCGGCCGGATGGGGCTCGACGAGCTGCACGTCCCCCGCCGGGACTGACCCCGGTTCCCGGCCGGCGCCGCGGCGCCGGCCGGGCCGGGGGTCAGCTCCCGCCGGTGACGTAGGCGGACAGCAGCAGCGAGAACGCGCTGGCGGTGATCAGCAGCCGGGCCGGGGTGAGACCGTTGAGCAGGCCGGCGATCATCCCGGCGTTGGCCGATCGGGCCTCGACGGCCTGGGTGCCGCGGCGCAGCAGCCGCACCTCGTCGGCGAGCAGCGTGCCGCCGGCGCCGAGCAGGGTCATCCCCAGGACGACGAACACCAGCGCCATCCGCTGGTCGAAGGTGTCCGCGGCCGAGGCCAGGAACGCCACCACGACCAGGCCCAGCAGCAGCCCGATCACGGCCCCGGCGACCGGCGCCCAGGGACCCATCCGGATCAGCTGGTCCGGCCGCGGCATCCGCGGGCGCGGTCGCGAGCGGGCGTCCACCGGCGTCGTCGGCTGGTGCCCCGGCGCGGACTCCCCCACCGGCGGCTGCCCGAGCGGCGGCACCGGCTGCGAGTCGGTGCCCACCGGGGCCGGCGTGTCGAGCCGCCGCGGCCCGACCACCGGCACGCCGGGCTGGGTCAGGTGCTCCGTCCCCGGCTCGGCCGCCGCCGGCTGCGGCACCGGCTGGGCCACCGGTTGGGCCTCGGTGCGCTGGCCGGGGACCACGGCGGTCGCCCCGGTCTCCGGTCGCCCCTGGTCGACCCGTCCGGCCGCCACCACGTCCTGCTCGTCACTCATGTCTGTGATCACCTCGGGTCAGACGCTAAAGGGGCCCTCCGACGGGACCGGGAGGTGGCCGGGTGTGGCGCGCGGGGCGGGTGCGACCCCGGCGCGGAGTCACCCTCCGTGGTCCACCAGGGTCGCAGGGTCAGAGCAGCCGGCGGCTGTCCTCGGCGACCACCCGCAGCCAGCGGTACCCGTAGCCCTCCAGCGCCAGCTCGACCGAGCCGTCGTCGGCCAGCGGGGTGCTGCCGACGGTGAGCAGGTCCTCCAGCCGGTGGGTGCTGCCGCACCCGGCCAGCACCAGCGGCACCGTGCGCGGCTCGGGGCCCAGGTTGTGCAGGGCCACCAGCGCGCCGTCGTCCCAGGTGCTCAGGTGCGCCAGCACCTCCGGGTACGGCTGGCCGAGCACCTCGAAGGCACCCCAGCCCAGCTCCGGGCACTCCCGGTAGCGGCGGACCAGCAGCTTCATGAACGACAGCAGCGACTCCGGGTCGCGGCGCTGGTCGGCGACGTTGACGAACTCCGGTGCGAACCCGCCCGTCACGACCGGCCCCGGGAGCTTGCCCGGCGCCGCGCTGGAGAACCCGCCGTTGCGGCCGGCGGTCCACTGCATCGGCGTGCGCACCGCCATCCGGCCGTCGGCGGCGAGGTTCTCCCCCATGCCGATCTCCTCGCCGTAGAACAGCACCGGGGTGCCGGGCAGCGAGAACATCAAGCTGTAGACCATCCGCACCCGGCGGGGGTCGCCGGCCAGCATCGGCGGCAGCCGGCGGGTCAGACCACGGTCGTAGACCTGCATCGCAGGCTCCGGCCCGAACGCGGCGAAGACCTCGGCGCGCTCGTCGTCGGAGAGCTTGTCCAGGGTCAGCTCGTCGTGGTTGCGGACGAACATGCCCCACTGGTTGTCCGGGGAGATCTCCGGACGGCTGGTGAGGGCGTCGACCAGCGGCGCGGTGTCGCAGCGGGCCAGCGACAGGTACATCGCCTGCATCGCGAGGAAGTCGAACTGCATGGTCAGCTCGTCGCCGTCGGTGCCGCCGAAGAACGTCTGCTGCTGCTCGTGCGGCAGGTTCACCTCCCCGAGCAGCACACCGTCACCGGACCGGCGGTCGACCAGCGAGCGCAGCGCCCGGAGGAACTGGTGCGGGTCGGGGAACCGCTCGGCCTCCGCCTCGTCGAGGCCGGCGGTCTCCAGCAGGAACGGGACCGCGTCCACCCGGAAACCGTCCAGGCCCAGCTGCAGCCAGAAGCCGATCACCTTGGCGATCTCGTCCCGCACCAGCGGGTTGGCGATGTTGAGGTCGGGCTGGGACTTGAGGAACTTGTGCAGGTACCACTCCCCCGTCTTCTCCTCCAGCTCCCAGATGCTGTCCTCCTGGTCGGGGAAGACGACCTGGGCCGAGGTGTCCGGCGGCGGGTCGGACCGCCAGACGTAGAAGTCGCGGTGGGGCGAGTCCTTCGACGACCGGGCCGCCTTGAACCAGGGGTGCTTCTCGCTGGTGTGGTTGACCACCAGGTCGGCGATGACCCGCATACCGCGGTCCTTCGCCGTCCGGATCGCCTCGACCAGGTCACCGTGGCTGCCCAGCCGCGGGTCGACGCCGTAGAAGTCGGTGATGTCGTAGCCGTCGTCGCGCTGCGCGGTCGGGTAGAAGGGCATCAGCCACAGGCAGGTGACGCCCAGGTCGGCCAGGTGGTCGATGCGCTGGGCGAGGCCGGCGAAGTCGCCGATCCCGTCGCCGTTCCAGTCCATGTAGGTCTCGACGTCCAGGCAGTAGACGACGGCGTTCTTCCACCACAGGTCCGCGGTGTCGGTGATGCGCATGTCGCTCCTCTTCTCGGGGCGGGGCGAGATCAGGGCAGGACGGCGGGCTGCGGCGCCTGCTGCGGGCGCAACGGGTCGACCGGGCCGGGCGGGTCGATGGCGACCGCCGGCGGGGGTGCGGTGACCTCCAGCTGGGGCAGCACGTGCTCGCCGAAGGCGTCCAGGAACGGCATCTGCTCCTGGGGCACGTGGTGCAGGTAGACCTGGTCGAAGCCCAGCTCCACGTACTCGGCGATCCAGGCCGCGTGCTGGCCGAGGTCGGCGGAGATGCGCACCGCGTCGTGCATGTCCTCGGGCCGGACGTGCGTGCTGGCCTGGTCGAAGGCGCGGGTGGTGTCCAGGTCCCAGCACAGCGGCGGCGGGAACACGTTGCTGCGCCACTGGTCGTGGGCCAGGGCGAGCGCCCGGTCGGGGTCGGGGTCGTAGGAGACGTGCACCTGGATGGTCAGCGCGCCCTTGCCGCCGGCGCCGCGGTAGGCGTCGATCACCTCGCGGAGCGTGTCGTGCGGCTGGTTGATGGTGACCAGGCCGTCGGCCCACTCGGCGTGCCGGGCGGCGGTCTTCGCGCTGACGGCCGGGGCGATGAGCGCCGGCTGCTGCTCCGGCAGCGTCCAGATCCGGGCACGGTCGACGGTCACCAGGCCCTCGTGGCTGACCTCCTCACCGGCCAGCAGCGCGCGGATGACGTCGACGCACTCGCGCAGCCGGGCGTCGCGCAGCTCCTTGTTCGGCCAGACGTGCCCGGTGACGTGCTCGTTCATCGCCTCGCCCGACCCCAGCGCCACCCAGAAGCGGCCGGGGAACATCGAGCCGAGGGTGGCGATGGCCTGGGCGATGATCACCGGGTGGTACCGCTGACCCGGTGCGTTGACCGCGCCGAAGGGCAGGTTCGTGGTGGCCAGCGCCGCACCGAGCCAGGACCAGGCGAAGCCGGAGTGGCCCTGCCGCTCGTTCCACGGCTCCAGGTGGTCCGAGCACATCGCGGCGGTGAAGCCCACCTGCTCGGCGTGCTGGACCGCCCGCAGCAGGTCGGCGGGGTGCACCTGCTCGTGGGAGTTGTGGAAGCCGATCACCGTCATGGGGCATGCCTACCCGGCGCGGTGATCATCCGCAGACTCTGGTGCACCGCGCAACGAGCCGGCCGGGCCGGTGGCCCGCCATCTGGACCGGGTCGTCGTCGACGCCGGCAGCAAGGTGCTGGGCATGGACCAGGCTGCGTGGGCGAGCGGGTACCGCTGCCTCCTGGACCACCCCGATGCGCGGATCACCGCCCGGTCGAGCACCACAGGACGGTCACGGGCTCCGACGCGCCGGCGGGAACGCGCGTGCGGGTCGCGCCCCACCACGTGTGCACCACCGCGGACCTCGTCGCCGGGCACGTCGTCGGTGACACGACCTGGCCCGTGGAGGCCCGCAGCGCGAGCACGTGGGCCCGGGTCCGGTCAGCGGGGTCCACCGGGCTCCGGATCCGCCGGCTGCGCGCGGAGACGGCGCGTCAGCTCAGGACGCGGTCGGCTCCGACAGCAGGTCGCTGTCCACCTCGAGCGTCAGCTCGGGGAACCGCTCGGCCACCGACTCCGCCATCAACCGCTGCCCCTCGGGTTCGTCGAACGCGCACCGCTCCCGCGTCGCCGCGTCGGGCCAGACGGCGTAGGCGACCCACGTGCCGTCGGCCGCGCGGTGCAGGCGGGACCCGTGACTCCCGCACCCGGCACGGATGGCGCGGGTCACCCGCTCCCAGCCGTCGCGGAACCGGTCCTCGCTCCCCGGCCGCAGCCGCCACCGGTAGACCACCGCGAACATCTGTCCTCCTCCTCCGACGCCGCACCCAGCGGCGTCCGGGGTGACCCTCACATCTCGAGAGCACTTGAGATCAACCCCTCCACCGGTCAGGCTGCCGCGGTGCTGCTGACCATCGGTGAGCTCTCCTCCCGCGCCGGACTGCCGCCGGCGACCCTCCGCTACTACGAGGAGATCGGCCTCATCAGCAGCACCCGGTCGGCGGGTCACCACCGCCGCTACCCGCGCTGGACACTGCGCCGGCTGGCCGTCGTGGCCGCCGGGCAGCGCGTCGGGCTGTCCCTGGCCCGGATCCGCGAGTCCCTGGCCGAGCTGCCCGACGACCGCGCGCCCAGCAGCGCCGAGTGGGCGGCGCTGTCGGCGTCGTGGCGCTCGCACGTCGACGCCCGCATCGCGGAGCTGACGACCCTGCGCGACGACCTCGACGGCTGCGTCGGCTGCGGCTGCCTCTCCCTCGACCGGTGCCCGCTGTACAACCCGGGCGACGAGGCCGCCGCCGACGGCCCCGGCGCCCGCATGCTCCGCCGGGCGCGGGCGCGAGCGACCCGGACCCCGCACGCCGGCCCCGGCCCCGGCCCCGGCTCCGGCCCCGGCCAGTCGTAGGCCGCCCGGTCGACTGCGGGCCGGATCCAGCTGGTGGAACGTGAGGTGGGGTGTCGGCCGTGCGCGGGCGACGACCCACCCCGCGACCGTCCGGGTCCTGCCGCCCGGGCCGACCGGATCGCCGGGTCGGCGAGACTGTCCCGGTGCTGCCACCGACCGGGACGCCGGGGACCGACCTGCCGGTCCGCTCGGTGCTGCCGGCTTTGGACGCCGCGCTCGACCGCGGCGGCGCCGCCGTCCTCCTCGCCCCGCCCGGCACCGGCAAGACGACGCTGGTCCCGCTCGCGCTGGCCGACCGGCTGCCCGGCCGCATCCTGGTCGCCGAGCCGCGCCGGGTCGCCGCCCGCGCCGCCGCCCGCCGGATGGCCGCCCTGCTCGGCGAGCCGGTGGGCCGCTCGGTCGGCTACAGCGTGCGCGGTGACTCCCGGCGCAGCGCCGCGACGCGGGTCGAGGTGGTCACCACCGGGCTGCTCGTCCGCCGGCTGCAGGCCGACCCGGAGCTGCCCGGCGTCGACGCCGTCGTGCTCGACGAGTGCCACGAACGCGCCCTGGACACCGACCTCGCACTGGCGTTCACCCTCGACGTCCGCGGCTCGCTGCGCCCGGAGCTCGAGCTGCTGGCCATGTCGGCCACCGCGCAGGCCGGCCGGCTCGCCGAGCTGATGGGGCACGCCCCGGTCGTGGCGGCCACCGGCTCGCTGCACGACGTCGAGCCGGTGTGGTGCCCGCCCTCACCTCCGGTCGCGCCGGCGCACGGGCTGCACGTCGACCCGCGGCTGCTGGCCGCCGTGGCCGACACCGTCCGCCGGGCAGTGGCCGAGACCACCGGCGACGTCCTGGTCTTCCTGCCCGGCGCGAGCGAGATCGGCCGGGTCGCCGGGCTCCTCGGGAGCATCGACGCCGACGTCCGGCCGCTGCACGGGCGGCTGCCGAGCGCCGAGCAGGACGCCGCGCTCACCGCCGGGCCGCGGCGCCGGGTGGTGCTGTCCACCGACGTCGCCGAGACCAGCCTGACCGTTCCCGGCGTCCGCACCGTGGTGGACGCCGGGCTGGCCCGGGTGCCGCGCTTCGACGTCGCCCGCGGGCTCGGCTCGCTGGTCACCGTCCGGGTCTCCCGGGCCGCCGCCACCCAGCGGGCCGGGCGCGCCGGGCGCGAGGCGCCGGGCCGGGTCTACCGGCTGTGGTCGGCCGCCGAGCACGACCGGCTGCCCGCCGCACCGGAGCCGGAGATCGCCGTCGCCGACCTCACCGGGCTGGCGCTGGAGCTGGCCTGCTGGGGCGAGCCCGACGGCACCGGCCTGGCGCTGCCCGACGCCCCGCCGGACGCCGCGTTCACCGTCGCCCGGGCCACCCTGCGCCAGCTCGGCGCGGTGGACGACGCCGGCCGGGTCACCCCGCGCGGCCGGTCGCTGACCGCGGTCGGCGCGCACCCGCGGCTGGCCCGGGCGCTGCTCGACGGCACGCCGCTGGTCGGCCGGCGCCGGGCCGCGGAGGTGGTCGCGCTGCTGTCGGCCGACGTCCCCTCCCGATCCGACGACCTGGTCGCCGACTGGCGCGAGGTCCGCCGGTCCCGCGACGGGCGCTGGCGCGACGAGGTGACCCGGCTGACCCGCGCCGCCCCCGACTCCCCCGACACCCGGCTGCCCGACGACGTCGCCGCCGGGCTGGTGGTCGGCCTGGCCCACCCCGAGTGGCTGGCCCGCCGTCGGCCGGGCACCGAGCGCACGTACCTGCTGACCGCCGGTACCGGCGCCGAGCTCGCCCCGGGCACCGCGCTGGCCGGCACACCGTGGCTGGCCGTCGCCGCGGCCGACCGCGCCCCGGGACGCCGCGACGCCCGGGTGCGCACCGCCGTCGCCATCGACGAGGCCACCGCGCTGGAGGCGGGAGCGGCCGCGCACACCGACGGCCCCGAGGTCACCTGGCGGGACGGCGACGTGTCCGCCGCGCAGGTCGAGCGGCTCAGCGCGATCGTGCTGGCCGAACGCCCGCTGCCCAACCCCGACCCGGCCGCCGTCACCGCCGCACTGGCCGAGGGGCTGCGCCGCGAGGGCCTGGCGCTGCTGCGCTGGACACCGGCGGCCACCGCGCTCCGCGAACGACTGGCGGCCGCGCACGCCGGGCTCGGCGAGCCCTGGCCGGCCGTGGACGACGGGTCGCTGCTGACCGCCCTGGGGCAGAGCCCCGCGCTGTCCGGCGCCCGCAGCCGGCGCGACCTGACCCGGGTCGACGTCGTCGCCGCGCTGCGGTCGCTGCTGCCGTGGGAGCTGGCCGGCCGGCTCGACGAGCTGGTGCCCGAACGCGTGCAGGTGCCCACCGGCTCGGCGATCAGGGTCGACTACGGCGACCCGGACGTGCCCACCCTGTCCGCGCGCGTACAGGAGCTGTTCGGCTGGGCAGCGGCACCGGTGGTCGCCGGCCGGCCGCTGCGCCTGCAGCTGCTCTCCCCCGCCTCCCGGGTGGTGGCCACCACCGCCGACCTCGCCGGCTTCTGGGTCACCGGCTACCCGGCGGTGCGCAGCGAGCTGCGCGGCCGGTACCCCCGGCACCCCTGGCCCGAGGACCCGGCGTCCGCGGCACCGACCCGGCGGGCCAAGCCCCGCGGCAGCTGACCGATCGCATCCCCTCCTCGCCGGGTCCTGGTCTTCCTTCGTCGACATGGCAAGGTAGTTGGGGATAACGGTCGTTCGGCAGCGCGGCGAGCCCGTTGGTCCACGCGTACCGCTGTGTACGTTCGTACACGTGGCTTCCGACGAGCGCTCGATGCGCGACCGCATGCTGGCCGGCGACGCCTACATCGCCGACGACCCGGACATCGCCCGGGACAGCACCCGCGCGCAGGCCCTCGCCCACCGCTACAACACGATGGACCCCACCGACGGCGCGCAGCGGCGGGCCGTTCTCGAGGAGCTGCTCGGCGCGTTCGGCCCGGGAGCTGAGATCCGCGCCCCCTTCCACTGCGACTACGGCTACCAGACCACGGTCGGCGCCCGCACGTTCGCCAACTTCGGGCTGGTCTGCCTCGACGTCGCCCGGGTGACCATCGGCGACGACGTGCAGCTGGGCCCCGGCGTCCAGCTGCTCACCGCCACCCACCCGATCGAGCCCGGCCCGCGCCGGGACAAGTGGGAGGGCTCGGAGCCGATCACCATCGAGGACAACGTCTGGCTCGGTGGCGGCGTCATCGTCTGCCCCGGTGTGACGATCGGTGCCAACACCGTCGTCGGCGCCGGCTCCGTGGTGACCCGGGACCTGCCCGCCGACGTCGTGGCCGTGGGCAGCCCGGCGCGGGTCGTGCGGTCGATCGGATGACCGCCGGGCCGCTGGACCGCCCGGCCCGCCGGCACGACCCCGAGCGGCGGCAGCGGATCGTCGAGGCCGCCATCGGGGTGATCGCCGAGCACGGCGTCGCCGGCACCACGCACCGGCTGGTCGCCGCCGCCGCCGACGTCCCGCTGGGGTCGATGACCTACCACTTCACCGGCCTGGACGACCTGCTCGCGCAGGCGTTCGCCGTGCACGCCGAGCGGATGGCGGTGACGTACGAGGCGCACTTCGCCGACGTCCGCAGCCGGGACGACGTCGTCGAGGCCGTCACCGACCTGGTCCACGGCCACGCCGGTGCCGACGACCGCGACTGGGCGGTGTCCTACGAGCTGCACCTGGCCGCCCTGCGCGACCCGGCGCTGCGCGCGGTCACCGAGACCTGGATGCGCCGCAGCCGCGGCGTGCTCGAGCAGTTCGTCGACGCCGCGACCGCCCGCGGCGTCGACGGGCTCATCGAGGGCCTGGTCATGCACAAGGTCCTCTCCACCGGCCCGGTCTCCCGCGCCGAGACCGCCGAGATCATCGCCCGGGCCGTCCGGCCCACCACCGAGGGAGCAGCACCGTGACCGGTACCGACGCCCGCCGGTCACCCGGCGCGGCCCAGGTGACCGCGGCCGGACGGGGGGTCTACGTCGCCTTCCTCGGCGCCGGGTTCGCCTTCGCCAGCTGGGCCTCGCGCATCCCGCAGGTGCGCGACCGGCTCGAGCTCGACCCGGCCGCGCTGGGCCTGGTGCTGCTGGCGCTCGCAACCGGGTCGGTGGTCGGGCTGCCGCTGGCCGGCACGGTGATCGCCCGGTTCGGCTCGCGCCGCACGGTGGTCGCCATGTCGCTGGTGCTGGCCGCGGCCCTGGGCGTCATCGCCGTCGGCTCGGTCACCACGGTCGCCGTCCTGGTGGCCGGGCTGTTCGTGATGGGCCTGTCCAACGGCGCCTGGGACGTCGCGATGAACGTGCAGGGCGCCGTGGTCGAGCGGCACCTGGGCCGGGCCACCATGTCCCGCTTCCACGCCGGGTTCAGCCTCGGGACCGTCGCCGGGGCCCTGCTCGGCGCGGCGATGGTGGCCCTCGGCGTCGGGGTGCCCGCGCACCTGGCCGGCGTCGCCGTGCTGGTGGCCGTCGTCGTCCCGGTCGCCGTCCGCGGCTTCGTCAGCGACGTCCACGTCGACGCCGACGGCGCCCCGGCGCCGAAGGGCAGTGCGCTGACCGCCTGGCGCGAGCCGCGCACCTGGCTCATCGGCGTCGTCGTGCTGGCCTTCTCCTTCGCCGAGGGCACCGCCAACGACTGGCTCGGCGTCGCGCTCATCGACGACCACGGCACGTCGGAGACCGCGGGCACCCTCGGCTTCGCGCTCTTCCTGACCGCCATGACCCTGGTGCGCTGGTTCGGCGGCGGGCTGCTGGACCGGTACGGCCGGGTGCCGGTCATCCGGCTGCTCGCCGGGCTGGCCGTGGTCGGGCTGCTGCTGTTCGTCCTCGGCTCCCCCGGGCTCGCCTTCATCGGCGCCCTGCTCTGGGGCGCCGGGGCCTCGCTGGGCTTCCCGACCGGGATGAGCGCCGCCGCCGACGAGCCGGCCGCGGCCGCGGCCCGGGTCAGCGTCGTGGCCTCGATCGGCTACTGCGCCTTCCTGGCCGGTCCGCCGCTGATCGGCCTGCTCGGCCAGCAGGTGACCGTCCTGCGCGCGCTCACCGTGGTCGCCGTCCTGCTCGGCACCGCCGCGCTGGCCGCCGGCGCCCTCGAGCGGCCGGCCGAGCGGGTGTGACGCCGCGCGCAGCCGCTCCACCGGGCAGAACGCGCCACGACCGGTGAGGATCGGGAGGTGACGAGCACCGCCGATCAGCCGACGCCCACCATCGACGCCTCGACCACGGATGCATGGGGCATCGACGCCCGCTGGCTCGACGTCCTCGACGAGGAGCACCGGATCGCCCCGTCGACGATCGAGCGGCTGCGCGAGGTCATCGGCGCCCCGCCCGCGGACCTGCTGGACCGGGTACCGATCGTCGCCCGCCCCGGGGACGCCCTCGAGGTCGAGGCCGCCGACGTCGAGTGCGAGGACGGGACGACGCGGTCCGTCGACGGCGTCCTGCCCGAGGACTTCCCGCTGGGCTACCACCGCCTGCGCACCGCCGACGGTCGCGAGCGCCGGCTGATCGTCTCCCCCGGCCGCTGCTGGCTGCCCGAGGGCTGGCGCGGCTGGGGCTGGGCCGTGCAGCTCTACGCCACCCGCGGCCGGGGCAGCTGGGGCATCGGCGACCTCGGTGACCTGCACACCGTGACGGAGTTCGCCAAGGACCAGGGCGCCGGGTTCGTGCTGGTCAACCCGCTGCACGCCGTGGCCCCCACGCCGGAGCAGGAGGCCAGCCCCTACCTGCCGGCCACCCGCCGCTTCCGCAACCCGGTCTACCTGCGCATCGCCGACGTCCCCGGTGCAGACGCCGTCGACGTCGAGGCCGGTGCCGGGCCGGCCCTCAACGACGGCGAACTCATCGACCGCGACGCGATCTGGGCGCTCAAGCGCCGGGTGCTGCAGCGGGTCTTCGACGCCGGCATCGACGAGGCCGCCCTGCGCGACTGGTGGTGGCACCAGGGCCAGCCGCTGATGGACTGGGCCACCTGGTGCGCGATCGCCGACGAGCACGGTCCCGACTGGCACTCCTGGCCCGCGGAGCTGGTCGACCCCCGTGGCGCCGGGGTGGCCGACTTCGCCTCGGCCCGTGAGCGGGAGGTCGTTTTCCACGCCTGGCTGCAGTGGCAGCTGGACCGCCAGCTGCGCGCGGCCACCGAGGGCATCACCGTGATCCAGGACCTGCCCATCGGGGTCGCCGGCGGTGGCGCCGACGCGTGGGCCTGGCAGGAGGTCCTCGCCCAGGGCGTGAGCGTCGGCGCTCCGCCGGACGCCTTCAACGCCCTCGGCCAGGACTGGGGCTCCCCGCCGCTGGTGCCCTGGCGCCTGCAGGTCGCCGAGTACGAGCCGTTCATCCAGTCGATCCGGGCCACCATGGCCGGCGCCGGCGGACTGCGGGTCGACCACGTCATGGGCCTGTTCCGGCTGTGGTGGGTGCCGGCCGACGGCGGGCCCGAGGCAGGTGCCTACGTCCGCTACCCCTACGAGGACATGCTCGACATCGTCGCGCTGGAGAGCCACCGCGCGCAGGCGATCGTGGTCGGTGAGGACCTCGGCGTCGTCGAGGACGGCGTGCGGGAGGCCATGGCCGAGCACGGCATCCTGTCCTACAAGCTGCTCTGGTTCGAAGACGACGAGCCCGCCGGGTGGCCGGCGGAGTCGATGGCTGCGGTGACGACCCACGACCTGCCCACGATCCCGGGCCTGTGGACCGGGTCGGACATGACCGAGCAGCTCGAGCACCGGACGGGCACCGCCGAGGAGCTGGAGGCCGGCCGCACGTCGCTGCTGGCGCACCTGCCCGGGATCCCGGACGACGTCACCCCGGACGAGGCCGTGCTGGCGGCCTACCGGCGGCTGGCCGCCGCGCCCTCGACCCTGCTGTCGGCGACGTTGGACGACGCCCTGGGCGAGCAGCGCCGACCCAACATCCCGGGCGCGAACTCCCGGCCGAACTGGTGCCTGCCGCTGCCGGTGCCCACCGAGGACCTGGCCGCCCACCCCGGCGTCCAGGCCGTGGCGCAGGTGCTCGCCGAGGGGCTGCGCCCCGCGCCGGTGCCGAGCAAGCACAAGGGCCGGGACAGGGAGCCCAAGCACCACAAGAGCGGCGGGAAGAGCAGGAAGAGGTGACGGCGGCGCGGGTCACCGCGCCGATCCAGCAGGGCCGGGGCGTGCGGTGCGACCGGGCGGGCCACCTGGTCGCCGTCCGCACCGCGCCAGGTCGACGGCGTCCACCGGGCGCGGCCGCCTCGTCGAACACGTGTTCGATCGACGTGGGACGATCTACCGGTGGCCGGAGGGATGCGACGCGGGCAGCACGGCATCTCGCTGGCCGACCGCGCTGCCCGCTCCGGCGTCCCGGCACCGCCGTCCCGGCCGGACTCCCCGCCGGAGTCCCCGCCGGTCCCGCGCCGTCCCGCCGGTGACGGGTCCGGTCGGCACTGCTGGGTGCACGACCCACCCGGTGCGCCGGGCACCTGGCCGGGCCTGCTGGTCGAGTGGCGGCAGCAGGAGGACGGCTGGCACGGCCGGGTCGCCTACGCCGTGCCCGGTGCGCACGGGCCGGTGCTGGTCGAGGCCTGGCTGGCCACCGACCAGCTGACGCAGGGCTGACCGGCGGGCGGGGCTCCCCGCTCAGGCGTAGCCGTCGATGACCGCGCCCTTGTGCTGCGTGGCGGTGAGCTGTGCGGCCACCTGCGGGTTGTCGGCGAGCAGGTCGGCGATGCCGGTGCCGTCGCTCAGCTGCAGCGCCGGAGCCGGGTGCACAGCTCCGTGACAGCCAGTCACAGCCGGTCGACAGCTCCGCGGTCCGTTTGCGCAGCCACCGTGCCGGGATACGGAGGGGGCACGCCCGGGAGGTCCCCGGGCACCGAGAGCGGAGGCGAGAGATGACCAGCCCGCACGACGAACCGACGCTCGACGACGTGATCACCCCGACGGAGCCCGCTCCCCGGGACCGCACCGAGCACGCCAAGGACCCGCACGTGTCCGACGAGGTCCTGGAGCACCGCACCGAGCTGGAGCGCCAGGCCGTCGGCTCCGACGACGCCGACCCGGCCGGGGCCTACGACCACGACGCGACCGAGGCCTGAGCGCCCCGGTCCCCACGAGGGGCGGCGCCCCGATCCCCGGGACGCCGCCCCTGGTGCGTCAGGGGGTCAGCGCACGGGTCCGCCCGAGGAGCACGGTCAGCACCAGCGCCCCGGCGGTGCACCCGCCGGCCAGCAGGACGACGCCGCTCCACCCGGCGCCCTGCCAGGCGCGGCCGGCCAGCGTGCCGGCCACCGAGGAGCCGACGTAGTACCAGAACGAGTATAGCGACGCGGCCTGCCCCACGGCCCGCCCACCCAGCTGCGCCCGCACCGCCACCCAGCCGCTGGCCACCCCGTGCGCGGCGAAGAAACCCGTGGACAGCACGCACAGACCCAGCACGACGCACCACAGCGGGCTCAGCAGGGTCAGCGCGATGCCCCCGCCCATGACCGCGACCGTCGCCGGCACCACCGTCCGGCGCCCGAACCGGTCGGCGAGCGCCCCGGCGACCGGTGAGCTGGCCGAGCCGGGCAGGTAGGCCAGGAACACCAGCCCGGCCAGCGCCGGGGTGAGCAGGTAGGGCACCGCCTCCAGCCGGAAGGTGACCGCGTTGTAGACCGCGACGGACCCGCCCATCAGCAGCGCGGCGATCCCGTACAGCGCCAGCAGCGCCGGATCGGTGAAGGCCCCCGCCAGCTGGCGCAGCAGCCGCCCCTGCCGGAGCACCGGGGCGAACAGCCGGGACCCGGGCAGCAGCAGCCGGACGGCGACCGCGCAGGCCACCGCGAGGACGGCGGTCCCGCCCAGCGCGGTCCGCCAGCCGCCGAGCTCGGTGAGGAACCCGGTGATCAGCCGGCCGGACAGCCCGCCGATCGCCGTCCCGCTCACGTAGAGCCCGATCGCCCGCGAGCTCACGCCCGGGTGCAGCTCCTCGCGCAGGTAGGCCACCGCCACCGCCGGCAGCCCGGCCAGCGCGAAGCCCTGCAGCCCGCGCAGGACCAGCAGCACCGGCCAGCCCGGGGCCAGGGCGATCAGCAGCCCGAGCACCGCGTTGGCGGCCAGGCTGGCGTGCAGGATCCCGGTGCGTCCGCGCCGGTCCGACAGCGGCCCGAGCACCAGCAGCCCCACGGCCAGGGCGGCGGTGCTCACCGAGATGGCCAGCGTCGAGCCGGCCGGGGTGATGCCGAAGGAGCGGGTGAGCTCGGGCAGCAGCGCCTGCGGGGCGTAGAGGCTGGAGAAGACCGCGACGCCGGCGAGGAACACCGCCCCCGATGCACGCCGGAAACCGGGCTCCCCGGTGCGGTGCCCGGCCCACTCCCCCGTCGTCATCGGCGCCAGCTTGCCCGGGTGCGCCGGGTCACCGGCGCCGGGGTCAGGAGGCCCGGTCGGCCAGCAGCTCGACGGCCGCCACCTCGTTCAGGCCGGCCACGACGTTCGGCGGGGACGTCCGCGCCGACCTGGTGTCCAGCACCTGCCGGGCGACCGAGGCGTCGTCGAAGTCCACCGGGGCGCCGTCGTCGGTCATCGTCGTCTCGTGGCCGCGGCCCACCACGAGCACCACGTCGGCGTCACCGGCGGCCTGCACCGCGGCGGTGATCGCCGCCCGGCGGTCGAGCACGGTGCGCACCTCGGCGGTGCCGCCGAGCAGCCCGACCCGCAGCTCCTCGACGATCGCCTCCGGCCGCTCGCCGTGGCTGCCCTCGTTGGTCAGCCAGACGGTGTCCGCCGCCCGGGCGGAGACGCCGAGGCCCTGCCGCTTGTACCGGTCGCGCCGGCCGCGGGCGCCGAGCACCAGGTGCACCCGGCCGCCGGGTCCGGTCAGCTCGCGGGCGGTCTGCACTGCCGCGGCCAGGGCGCGCGGGGTGTGCGCGTAGTCGACGACGACCAGGGGGCCGGCGGCCGCGCGCAGCAGCGTGTTGCGCCCGGCCGGCGGCGAGGTGGTGGCCAGGCCCGCGGCGACGGTCTGCGCCGGGACGCCCATCGCCCGGCCGGTGGCCCAGGCGGCGGCCAGGTTGCCCACGTGCACCCGGCCGACCAGCGGTGAGGACAGCCAGTGCCGCCCGTCGGCGTCCTCGAGCACCAGGTTCGTGCCCCCGGCGCCGGTGCGCCAGCTCACCACCCGCACGTCGGCCGCCGGGTCGTCGGTGGCCGACACCCGGGTCACCGGCACCCGGGCCTGGTCGGCCAGCCGGCGCCCCCAGGGCTCGTCGACCACGATCACCGCGCTGCCGGTGCGCTCGGGGGTGAACAGCCGCGCCTTGCTGGCCCAGTACTGCTCGATGGTGCCGTGGTGGTCGAGGTGGTCCTCCTCGAAGCCGGTGAAGACCGCGACGGCCACGTGCACGCCGTCGACCCGGCCGACGTCCAGGGCGATCGAGGAGGCCTCCACCACCGCGCTGGTCGCGCCGGCGTCGAGCATCCAGGCCAGCAGGCCGTGCAGCTCCGGGGCCTCGGGGGTGGTCAGCCGGGTGCTGCGCTGCTGGTCGCCGACCCGCGCACCGAGGGTGGTGACCACCCCGGCGCACTCCCCCGCGGCCTGCAGCACGCCGCGCACCAGCGTGCTCGTCGTCGTCTTGCCGTTGCTCCCGGTGACCCCGACCAGCCGCAACCGGTCGGCCGGGTCGCCGGCCAGCAGCGCGCCCAGCGGCCCGAGCTGTGCGCGCACCGAGGGCACCAGCAGCTGCGGGACGTCGACGTCGACCGGCCGGTCGACCAGCAGGGCCGCGGCACCGGCGGCGACCGCGGCTGCGGCGAACCGGTGACCGTCGCTGCGCCCGCCCCGCACGCAGGCGAACACGCAGCCCGGCGTCACCGCGCGGGAGTCGGTGACCAGCCCTTGCAGCACCAGCCCGTCGGGCGCGCCGGAGGCCACCACTGGGCCGGTGGCGACGCCGCGGGCCCGCCGTTCGACGGCTGACCAGGGGACCCCGGGGAGCGACACCCAGCTCACGCTAAGGGGAACCGGCAGGTTCGGCAGCACGAGACCGGGCGGTGCACCACCGGAACCGGCCGGGCGGGAGCGCGGGGAGCCTGGTTGGCTGCCGGCATGGCCCGACTCACCGCCGCGGACGTCGCCTGCTGGGTGATCAAGAGCACCCGGCCGCCGGCCGCCGTCCTGCCCGGGTGGCTGCCCGGGAGCACCGCCGAGCTGGACCGCTGCGTGCGCCCGTCCTACCGGCTGGAGCTGGTGCGCGCCGGGCAGCCGGTGCTGCTGTGGATCAGCGGCCGCGACCGCCCCGGGGTGCACGCCCTCGGGGTGGTGACCGGCCCGGTCCGGGGAACCGACGGCGGGCCGGCGGTCCCGGTGCGCCTCACCCGGCTGGCCGAGCCGGTGGACCGGACCGAGCTGCTGGCCGACCCGGTCGCGCGGGACGCCGAGGTGCTGCGGATGCCGGCGGGCAGCAACCCGTCGTGGCTGTCGGCGGGGCAGTACGCCGCGGTGCTGGCGCTGCGCTGAGTCAGCCGCCGCGGGGCGCGTACATGATCAGCGACACCCCGGCCAGGCAGACGACCGCGCCGAGGACGTCCCACCGGTCGGGGCGGAAGCCGTCGGCGACCACCGCCCACAGCAGCGACCCGGCGACGAAGACCCCGCCGTAGGCCGCGAGCACCCGGCCGAAGGCGGCCTCGGGCTGCAGGGTGGCGACCATCCCGTACAGCGCGAGCGACACCATCCCCACGCCCACCCACAGCCAGCCGCGGTGCTCGCGCAACCCCTGCCACACCAGCCAGGCGCCGCCGATCTCCAGCAGCGCGGCGAGCAGGAACAGCACGATGGAGCGGATGGTCACACCCCCACTCTGCCGCCCGGCCACCCGTCGCCCGGCCCCGGTGGGACGATGACTCCTCGTGACGGACAGCCGGTACCGCTTGGGCGGACTCGCGTGGGTGCTGACTCTGCAGTTCTTCGTCGTGGAGGCGATCGCGGCCTCCCGGTTCGGGGGCTACTCCTACACCCGCGACACGATCAGCGACCTGGGGACGGCGGAGTCCTCGGCCCGGCTGCTGATGAACGGCTCGTTCATCGTGCAGGGCGTGCTGATCACCGCCGGCGCCCTGCTGCTGGGTCCGGGGCTGGCCGGCAACGGCGGGCGGCTGTCCCGGGTGCTGCTGACCGTCTCCGGTATCGGCGTGCTGCTGGTCGGGGTCTTCCCCTCCGACGGCGACGGCACCGTGCACGCGATCGCCGCCGGCGCCCACCTGCTGGGCGGCGGGATCGGGCTGACCGCACTGGCCTACGGCGTGCGGCCGCGCTCCGAGGGGCTGGGCACCGCGCTGGCGCTGCTCGGGCTGCTCGGCATCGTCGCGACGATCTTCTTCGGCGCAGCCGTGTTCCTCTTCCTCGGCGAGGGCGGCACCGAGCGGGTCGCCGCCTACGTGCTGCCGGTCGGGCTGACCGCCGCCGGCATCGCGCTGGAGCGGCAGAAGGACGACTGGCTGGCGCTGACCAACCCCGACGGGACGCCGAGCCGCCGCCAGCTGCGCGAGGACGCCCGGCTCGAGCGCGCCCAGCAGGCCGCTGCCCGGGACGCCGCCCTGGAGGCCGCCGCGACCCGCCGTCCCGAGCAGCGTCCGGCCGCACCCGCGGCCCAGCCCGCCGAGGACGACGACTTCGACCCCGACGACCCCTGGGCCCCCCGCCGCCGCTGACCCGTGCGTGGGTTGCCCCCGGGATCAGGTGAGGTGATCGTGCGTGCTCCTGGCTCACGGTGGGCGCTGAGCCAGGAGCATCGCCAGGTGAGCCAGGACGACGCACGGCTGCGACCCGGTGGCCGGCGGACCAGGCTGGTCAGCGGGCGAGCCAGGCCTCGCGGGTGAGCTCGTACTCGACCTCGCCGTGCTCGGCCCCGGCCGGCGGCGTCTCCTCCGCCAGGTGGAACGTGCGCACGTGCCGCATGCCCACCGCGGCCAGCACCGCCCGCGACCCGGCGTTGACCGCCATCGTCTCGGCGAACACCCGGCGCAGCCCCGGATCGGCGAAGGCGTGCCGCACCAGCGTGCGCGCGCCCTCGGTGGCCAGCCCCTGCCGCCACCACCGGGGCAGCAGCCGGTAGCCCAGCTCGACCTGCCCCTCGGCCGGCCCCTGGTCGGGTCGCTCGGGGACGTCGAGCAGCCACCAGCCGACCGGATCGCCGTCCACCGAACCGGCCCAGAAGCCGAGCCCGGGCGCGTGCTCGGGCACCGCGAGCCGGGATCGGTGCCGGGCGAGGACTTCCTCCCGGGTGCGCGGGCGGGGTTCCGGGTACCGCATCACCAGCGGGTCGCCGTCCAGCTCCACCTCGACCTCCAGGTGGGCGTCGGACAGCGGCTCCAGCAGCAGCCGGTCGGTGCGCAGGACGGCCTGGGTCAACGGGCCCCGATCAACGGGCCCTGGTCAACGGGCTGTGGTCAACGGACCCCGATCAACGGACCCCGATCAACGGGCTGTGGTCAACGGGCTGTGGTCAACGGGCGATGCCCAGCTCGGTGAGCAGGCCGCGGATGCGGGTCTCGATCTCGTCGCGGATGGGGCGGACCGCCGCCACGCCCTTGCCGGCCGGGTCGGTCAGCGCCCAGTCGAGGTACCGCTTGCCCGGGAAGACGGGGCAGGCGTCGCCGCAGCCCATGGTGATGACCACGTCGGAGGCCTCGACGGCGTCGGGAGTGAGCACCTTCGGGCGCTGGTCGGAGATGTCGATGCCGACCTCGGCCATCGCGGCGACGGCGGCGGGGTTGACCTGGTCGCCGGGGACCGAGCCGGCCGAGCGCACCTCGACGGCATCACCGGCCAGGTGGCGCAGCCACCCGGCCGCCATCTGGGAGCGGCCGGCGTTGTGGACGCAGACGAACAGGACGCTGGGGGTGCTCACGGGTTCCTCCGGGGGGTGGGTGCGGGAACGGTCGGGTCGCCCGGGAACCAGCGCCGGGCGGCCCAGAGCGAGACGTAGACCAGGGCGACGAGCACCGGCACCTCGATGAGGGGGCCGACCACGCCGGCCAGGGCCTGCCCGGAGGTGACCCCGAAGGTGCCGATCGCGACGGCGATGGCGAGCTCGAAGTTGTTGCCGGCGGCGGTGAAGGCCAGCGTGGCGGTCTTGGCGTAGCCCAGCCGCAGCCGCAGGCCGAGCAGGAACGACCCCCCGAACATCAGCGCGAAGTAGGCCAGCAGCGGCAGCGCGATGCGGACGACGTCCCAGGGGTTGGACGTGATGGCGTCGCCCTGCAGGGCGAAGAGCATGACGATGGTGAACAGCAGCCCGTAGAGGGCGACCGGGCCGATCCGCGGCAGGAAGCGGCCCTCGTACCAGTTCCGGCCCTTGGTGCGCTCACCGATCGTGCGGGTGAGGAAGCCGGCGACCAGCGGGATGCCCAGGAAGACCAGCACGCTGACCACGATGGCCCGGACGCTGAACTCCGCCGAGGTGGTCGACAGACCCAGCCAGCCGGGCAGCACCTGCAGGTAGAACCAGCCCAGCGCAGCGAAGGCGAGGATCTGGAAGACGGAGTTGATCGCCACCAGCACCGCGGCGGCCTCACGGTCACCGCAGGACAGGTCGTTCCAGATCAGCACCATCGCGATGCAGCGGGCCAGGCCCACGATGATCAACCCGGTGCGGTACTCGGGCAGGTCGGGCAGCAGCAGCCAGGCGAGGGCGAACATCAGCGCCGGGCCCAGCAGCCAGTTGAGCGCCAGTGAGGCGGCCAGCAGCTTCCGGTCACCGGTCACCCGGTCCAGCTCGGAGTACCGGACCTTCGCGAGCACGGGGTACATCATCAGCAGCAGGCCGATGGCGATCGGCAGGCTGACGTCGCCGACCGTGACGGCCTCCAGGGCGTCGTCCAGGCCGGGGATCAGCCGGCCCAGCAGCAGCCCGGCGGCCATGGCGACGATGATCCAGACGGGCAGGAACCGGTCCAGCGTGGACAGCCGCGCCAGGACCGGGGTGTCCAGGTCGGTGTGCGGTCGGGGGGTCTCGGCGACGGTGTCGCTCATGTCCGGGGCACTCCTCGTGGATCGCTCATCGACCGGCGTCGATGCGCTGAGGATGCCCGGGGTATCGACAGACGTCAATGTCCGGCGGACACTGGCGCGGTGGACACCGGACGGACGGCGGCACCTCCCGCACTCGAGCTGCTCGACGTGACCTGCGCCCCCGCCGGGCTCACCGACGTCATGGGCGCCGAGCAGGCGGCCGAGCTGGCCCGGACCCTCAAGGCGCTGGCCGATCCGGCCCGACTGCGGGTGCTGTCGCTGGTGTCCGGCTCCGACAGCCGCGACGTGTGCGCCTGCGACCTGACCGACCCGCTCGGGCTGAGCCAGCCGACGGTGTCCCACCACCTCAAGGTGCTGGTCGAGGCCGGGTTCCTGCAGCGGGAGAAGCGGGGCGCCTGGGCGCACTACTCCCTGGTGCCCGGGGCGCTGGAGCGGGTGACCGCGGCCCTGCCCGGTCTCCGGGAGCCCAGCCGGCGCTGAGCGTTCAGGTCGACGCACCCGCCTCGGCGGGCACCGGCACCGGCACCGGCGGGCGCACCCGCCGCCGGGACACCGCCACCCCGCCCAGGCAGACCGCACCCCCGACGAACGCCAGGCCCGGCGGCACCTCGTCCAGCAGCGCCCAGCCCAGCAGCACCACGATCGGCGGGACCAGGTAGGTGGTGACCGCGAGCCGGCCGGCGTCCGTCCGGCCCAGCGCGTAGGCCCAGGTGCTGAACGCCAGCGCCGTCGGCACCGCCCCCAGGTAAACCGTGCCGAGCACCGAGGACACCGGCGCGGTGCCGAGATCGGTGACCAGCGCCCCGGCCCAGGGCAGGCAGCACACCGCACCGATGGCACAGGCGGTGAAGGTGACCTGCAGGGCGGGGAGCCGGCGCAGCAGCGGCTTCTGCGACACCACACCCACGGCGTAGGTGACCGCGGCGACCAGGCACAGGACGACGCCGAGCAGGTCGGCGCCGGCGCTGCGGGTGGCGACCCCGATGAGCAGCACGCCGCAGAACGCGATCGCCAGCCCGATGACCAGCCAGCGCGGGAACCCCTCACCGAGCAGCAGCCCGGCGAGGACGGCGATGAGCACCGGGCCGATGTTGACCAGCATCGCGGTGGTGCCGGCGTCCAGGTGCTGCTCGGCGGCGTTGAGCGCCACGTTGTAGACGCCGAACCAGCCGACCCCGCAGACCACCAGCAGCCGCCACTCCCCCGCGGTCGGCCGCACCCAGCCGCGGGGTGCCAGCAGCAGGCCGAGCACGAGGGTGCCGACGGCGAGCCGGCCCAGCGCGAGGGCGCCGGGCGAGAGGTCCTCGCCGACCGCGCGGATCCCGATGAACGCCGAGGCCCACGCCAGCACCGTCACCGAGACCGCGAGCAGGACCAGCGGGACGCGCGGGGTGGAGGGCACGTCGCCGACCCTAGAGGCGGCCTGCGACGTCCTCCGGCGAGTTCCGGCCACGGCACCCGGAACCGGCCGTCCTGTTGCGGGACGCGGCAGGAGCGATGCGGTCCGCTCAGGAGGCCGGGGTGGCCAGCAGGTCGCGGACACTGCGCGGCTCGCGGCCCAGCAGCTCCCCGAGCAGCGGGGCGACGCCGGCGAAGAAGCCCTGGCCGGCCGCCTGGTACATGCTCAGGGCGAAGCGGGCCAGGAACTCCGGCTGCCCGGCCGCGACCTGCGCGGCGACCCACTCCGCCGGGTCCACCACCACGCACTCGACCGGCCGGCCGGTCAGCTCGGAGGCGAGCGCCGCCACCTCGGCGAAGGTCGGCGCCGCGGTGGCGGTCAGCGTCACCGGGCCGTCGTACCCGCCGTCGGAGAGCAGGACGGCGGCGGCGGCCTCGGCGGCGTCCTCGCGGGCCGTCCACGACACGGGACCGTCGGCGGGGACCGCGATCCGGCCGGTCTCCTGCCACGGGCCGGCCAGCCAGCCGAGGCTGTGGGCGTAGAAGCCGTTGCGCAGCGACGTCCAGGGGATGCCGGAGTCGGCGAGCAGCTGCTCGGTCGCGACATGGCTGCACCCGGGGCCGAACGGGGTGTCGAGCGCGGCCCCCTGGTGGCTGGTGTAGAGGATGCGGCCGACCCCACCGGTGACGGCCGCCTCGATCGCCGTGCGGTGCAGGGCGAGGTGGTCGGCGGCCGGGTCGCTGGAGGAGACGAGCAGCAGCTGGTCGGCACCGGCGAACGCGGCCGGCAGGGACGGCGGGTCGGCGTAGTCGCCGTGGCGCACCTCGACCCCCCGCTCGGCGAACCGCTGGGCCCTGGCGACGTCGCGGGCGACGACGACCAGCTGGTCGGCGGGCAGGTGCTCGAGCAGGTGGTCGACGGTCGCGCCGTTGAGCGCGCCGGTCGCTCCGGTGACGGTGATCATGGTGACTCCTGTGCTCGTATCGTTGGAATCGGTCAGGTGTTTCCATTGATAGCACAGTGGTACCGGTCGTGCGATACCGTTGGTACATGACCGATGTCGACCGGGGTGACCTGCGCACGCGGATCGTCGACGGCGCCGCCCAGCTGCTCCGCGAGCACGGGCCGTCGGCGGTGACCACCCGCGGGGTGGCCGAGGCGGCCGGGGTGCAGCCGCCGGCGATCTACCGGCTGTTCGGCGACAAGGACGGCCTGCTCGACGCCGTGGCCGAACACGTGATGACCGGGTACGTGGCCGCCAAGGCCGCGCACGTGGAAGCGGCGACGGCCGACGACGTCGACCCGGTCGAGGACCTGCGCGCCGGATGGGACCGGCAGATCGACTTCGGCCTCGGCAACCCGATGCTGTTCCGGCTGCTCAGCGCCCCCGACCGGGTCCGCCCCTCCCCCGCGGCCCAGGCCGGCCGGCAGGTGTTGGAGGCGCGGATCCGCCGGGTCGCGGCGGCCGGCCGGCTGCGGGTGAGCGAGCGGCGCGCCGTCGACGTCTTCCAGGCGGCCGGGATCGGCGCCCTCCACGTGCTGCTGGCCACCCCGGCCGCGCACCGGGACACCGGCCTGGCCGACACGGTGTTCGAGGCCGTGCTGCGCGAGGTCCTCACCGACGCGCCCGCCGCCGCGGACGCCGGGCCGATGGCCACCACCGTGGCCTTCCGGGCGGTCGCACCGCAGCTGGACGTGCTGACCGCGGGCGAGCAGCACCTGCTCGGCGAGCTGCTCGACCGCGCGGTCGACGCCCTCGCCGCCGAGCAGCGGTAGGAGCTGCCCGGCGGTCCGCTGGGCCACGATGGGTACATGAGCAAGTCCCTGCACCTGGCCGTGTCGATCGACCGGCCCGCCGCCGAGGTCTACGACTACGCCCGCGACCCGGCCCACCTGCCCGCGTGGGCGGCCGGGCTGGCCGGGGGCATCGCCGAGGTGGACGGCGAGTGGGTGGCGGACTCACCGATGGGGCGGGTCGTCGTCCGCTTCGCCGAGCGCAACCGCTTCGGCGTCCTCGACCACGACGTGACCCTGCCCGACGGCGCCACGGTGACCAACCCGCTGCGGGTGCTGCCCGACGGCGCCGGCTGCGAGGTGGTGTTCACGCTGCGCCGGGCGCCGGAGGTGACCGACGAGGCCTTCGCCGCCGACGCCGCCGCGGTCACCGCCGACCTCGCCACCCTCAAACGGGTGGTCGAGGCCGGGCGGTGAGCCTCAGCGCTGCTGGGCGGTGGGGCGCACCAGCACCTCGTTGACCGCGACGTGCGGCGGCTGGGTGACCACGTAGGTGATCGCCCGGGCGATGTCCTCGGCCTGCAGCGGCGTCATCTCGGTGGACATCTTCTTCGCCGCCTCCTTCGCGCCGGGCTGGGTGATGTGGTCGGTCAGCTCGGTGGCCACCGCACCGGGCTCCACCAGCGAGATCCGCACGCCGCGCTCGGTGACCTCCTGGCGCAGCGACTCGCTGAAGGCGTTCACCGCCCACTTGCTGGCGTTGTAGACACCGGCACCGACCCGGGCCTGCCGGCCGGCCACGCTGGAGATGTTCACGATGTCGCCGGAGCCCTGCTCGACCATGCCCTCGATCGCGGCGTGGGTCATGTACATCAGGCCCAGCACGTTGGTGTCGATCATCCGGCGCCAGTCCTCGGGGTCGGCGCCGGCGATGGTGCCCAGCAGCATGACGCCGGCGTTGTTCACCAGGACGTCGAGGCCGCCGAGCTCGGCGCGGGTGCGGGCCACCGCGGCCGTGCACTGGGCCTCGTCGGTGACGTCGAGGTCCAGCTGCAGCACCCGGGCGCCACCGTCGCGCAGCCGGCCGGCCAGGGCGTCGAGCCGGTCCTTGCGCCGCGCGCCGATGGCCACGGCGGCGCCGGCCTCGGCCAGGGCGACCGCGGTCGCCTCGCCGATGCCCGACGACGCACCGGTGACCAGCGCGACCTTGCCTTCCAGCGGGCTCGTGTTCTCGGTCATGCGGACCTACCTCCTCCGGGCCGCCGGACGCAGCCCCTGGACGCCCAGTGCCCGGGGACGCCGCCCGGCACGCACCGACTGGTTGCGCGACGCATCACCCGCACCGACGACGAGCACACCCGAGGCGCCCCGCGCACGGGGCCGGCACCGCCACCCCCTCCCCGATGCCCACCGCGGGCGTGCTCGTGGCAGGGAGGGAGGGGGGTCGCTCCTCAGACGAGCGACTCGAGCCCGTCGTCCAGGACGGCGGCGGCCACGCTCTCCACCGGCGGGCGGTGCGGCTGGTCCAGCCCCCGGATCCGGGCGGCGTGCAGCGCGAGCAGCAGGTTCAGCCGCAGCGTCGGGTCGGTGGTGAAGGGCCCGAGCATCCGCTCCAGCTTGCCGATGCGGTAGCGCATCGTGTTGTAGTGGAAGTGCAGCCGGCGCGCGGACTCCGCGACGTTGAGGTTGGTCTCCAGCAGCACCCGCAGGGTGTCGCGCAGGTCGACGGAGTCCGGGTCGGTCGAGTCGGCCAGCGACCCGAGCACCTCGTCGACGTAGGACCGCAGCTCGGAGCTGTCCGGGATCAGCGAGAGCAGCCGGAAGACGCCCAGCTGGTCGAAGTGGGTGACCGCGTGCCCGCCGTGGATCTCCTGGCCGACGACCAGGGCGCGCTGGGCCTGCTGGTAGGCGTCGCCCAGCACCTGCAGCGACTCCGCCGGGCGGCCGATGCCGGTGCCCAGCAGCCGGCCGACCCGGCGCAGCCGCGCGTTGACCCGGGCGGTGACCGCCGCGACCAGCCCGGACAGCTCCTCGGGGGTGCGCCCGTCCAGCGGCAGCACGGTGACGATCTCGGTGGCCAGGCCCGCGACGGCGGCGCCGGCGACCTCGCTGTCGACCGCGGACCGCCAGCCGTCGGCGAGCCGGTCGAGGACGTCGAGGGCCCGGGTGGGGTCGGCGCCGGCGTCGGCGACGGTCTCGGTGGCGGTCACCAGGACGACGACCGGACCGTCGAGCCGCCAGCCGAACGAGCGGGCGTAGGCCAGCGCCCGCTCGGTGTGGGCGAACGAGCCGCCGACGAGCCGGCGCACCATGTCGCCCTGGAACCGCAGCTCCACCGAGTGCACGGCCTGCATGCGGATCTCCGACAGGGCGGCGATGACCGCGGCCTGCTCGAGCACGGCACCGGCGCCGAGCAGCATCGGCCCGTGCCGGTTGACCGCGACCAGCCAGCCGTGCCGCTGCTCGCCGGCCATGACCGGGGCGACGGCGTACTCCCCCACCCCACCGGGCAGCTCGTGGTGGCCGGGGACCAGCAGGATGCCGTCGGCCGGGGACAGGTCGGCGTCGGCCAGGACGTCGGCGGGGGTGACCACGCTCTGGTCGGCACGGTTGCCCGACAGCCGGCGGGCCGGGGTCAGGTCACCGAAGGCGTCGTCGGCGGCGGCGTCGAGCAGCCACAGCCAGTCGCGGATCTCGGCGACCTCCTCCGGCGGGCCGGCGTCGGTGGCGACCTCGCGGTCGGGCCCGAGCCCCAGCACCGCCGCACCGGCCAGGAAGGTCGACACCTGGGTGGTCACCTCGGCCAGCCCACCGCCGGACAGCGCCACGTCGATGAACTGGTTGTGCATCCGGTTGGCGAGGCTGAGCGCCTGGGTCTGCTTGTCGATGATCGCGCCGAGCACCTCGGCGACGACCTCGTCCAGCCGGGTGGACGACGGCAGCGCGAGGACCGGGAAGCCGCGCCGGTCGGCCTCGGCCAGGACCTCGGCGGGCACCTCCCCGGCGGCATTGCCCTGCCCGCCCTCGGAGCGGAAGGCGAGCGCGCCGCTGCCGGCGCGGTGCAGGCGCTCGATCACCGCGCGGCTCTGCGCCGGGTCGCGGGAGCCCAGCCGGCCGCTGAGGACCACGAGGACGTCGGGGCCGGCGCTGCCGATCGGGTCGTTGGGCTGCTCGACCACCACGTGCCGCACGATGCGCCGGGTCCCGGTGGCGCCACCGACGACGATCGTGCCGGTCAGGCCGGGGAGGTCCAGCAGCTGGTCGACGGTGAGCCCCATGCTGTCCTGCAGGGCGGTGCGGTCGGCCGGGGGGAGCTGGGAGAGCACGGGTTCCACCGAGGGCGACACGGTGCTGAACGTAGCCGCCCGCTCGCTGTGTGCAACGTAAGTCACGGACGTCTCACGATCAGTCACTGTACGTACCCCCAAAACGCCGTGTCACGAAGAACCCGGCGAGATTCTGTCAGACGTCTCTGGACGCGCGAACCCACGCTTGGCGAGAATCGCCATACAGGCCTGCGGGACGCGCCACATACGTTCGTCCCCCGGCCTGTGTCCCGATCGGATGGTAGGCGGCCCCGCGCACCAGGGGGTCGGCGCCGCCGCCCGGGAGAGCAGACCGGGACGGCAGTCGGCACATCGACCGCTGCCGGCGACCGCACGGGGGTGGAGGTCAGATGCGCACGATCGACGAGAGCACCGGCGGGCAGGGCGACGCCGCGACCAGCGAGGACCGGGCCGGTACCGGCCCGCGCCGCACCGCCGCACCACGATCAACCGCAGCACGATCCACGGCACCGAGATCCACCGCAGCAGGGGCCACCGCGACGCGTGGCACGGCGACGTCCGAGGCCGGGCGCTCCGCTCCGGCGCCGCGCTCCGGCCGCGCGGGGCGGGCTGCCCGCGCCGGCATGCCGATGCTGCACCTGTCCGCGCCCTCGCCGTCCGGCGGGCTGCCCGGAGCCCGCCCCTCGGTGCCGGCCCAGGCGAGCACCGGGGTGGCCGACCTGCTCCGTGGCCCGCTGCGCCAGGGCACGGTGCTGCTGTCGGCACCCTCGGCGCTGTACGTCACCGTGCCGACGCCGTCCGGGCCCGAGGTGGTCGGGGTGCTGACCTCCGACGCCGCCCGGCTGCCGCTGGGCTGCATCCTGTTCCGCACGTCCAACGGCCGTCCGCTCGTCTCCGCGCCCAGCGGCACCCCGGCCACGGTCGGTGGCGGCCGGCTGGTCGTCGGTGACCTCACGGTGAGCGCGGCGGCGTGGTGGGACCCGCGTCCCAAGCTGCCCACCGCCCGCCCGGCGCTGCTGCCCGAGGGGGTCCGCGAGCTGCGGGCCGCGCTCTACGGCGAAGGCGTCCCGCACAGCACCTTCGTGCTGCCCGGGCTGGCCGGCGGGCCGAGCGGCCCGCTCGCCGCGCTGCGGGGCGCGGTCCGCCGTGCCGACCTGGACGCGGCGCTGCGCACCGCGACCCGGCTGATCGGCGAGGGCCCCGGCCTGACCCCGGTGGGCGACGACGTGCTGGCCGGCACCACCGCCGGCCTGGTGCTGCTGGGCCACCCGGCCGCCGAGCGCTTCGGCAGCGGGGTGACCGGCCTGGCCGCCGGGCGCACCACGGAGCTGTCCCGCGCGCTGCTGCGGCACGCCGCGGCCGGGCGGGTCACCGGTGAGTACGCCGCCGTCCTGCGTGCGATGGTGGGCGACGGCCCGCTGGTCCCGGCGATCCGGGCGCTGCTGGGCGGTGGCTCGACCAGTGGCCGGGCGCTGGCCCTGGGGCTGTGCACCGCGATCGACCTGGTCGAGCGCACCAGCCGGCCCCGCTGAGCGTTCCCGGTCCGGGCGGCGTCAGCCGGTCGGACCGGGCAGCAGCGCGCCGAGCCGGTCCCACTGGGCGATCCGGCAGCCGTCGGTGCGGGAGAGCCGGAGGTCCACCGGCTCCCCCGCCCACGTGCCGGTGACGTGCGCGGTCTGCGGCCCGCCGAACTGCTGGGTGCACATGGTGCCGGCAGCCAGCTCGGCGAACGGGTCCGGCCGGCCGGCCAGCTGGGCGCAGGCCGCGGCCGGATCGGGCAGGTCACCGGCGGGCTGCCCGCCGCAGGAGAGCCGGTGGACCTGCACGGCCGCACCCTGCTCGGGCACCAGCTCGACCACCAGCTCGCCGTCGGCCGCGCCGGTCGGGGCGGCAGCCGAGCTCGACGCCGGCGCGGAGGCGCTCCCCGCCGCGGACGTCCCGCCGTCCCCGCCGCACGCAGCGAGCAGAGCGGCGGACAGCAGCAGGACCGAGACGGCGATGCGGCGCATCACCCCAGCATGCCGTCTCCGGCGGCGACCCCGGGTGACGACGCGTCGCGCGCAGCAGCCGGTGGACCGGCCGGCGGGTCCTCATGCGCTGGCCGGCCTCAGGGTCCCTGGTCGAGCCTGCGAGGCGAGGTGCTGGAACGGCCCCGCTGCAGGGCCCCACGGCGAGCTCGCGAGTCGTGGGGGGGCAGCGGGGTCCTTCGTCAGATGCGGGAGGCGGCGATGCTGGTGACGAGGATGGCCCGGGCGCCGAGCTCCCAGAGCTCGTCCATGACCCGGTTGGTGTCGTCCTTGCCGACCATGGCCCGCACCGCCGACCAGCCCTCGGTGTGCAGCGGGCTGACCGTGGGGCCCTCGAGCCCGGGGGTGACCGCGGTGGCCCGGGCGAGCAGCTCGTTGGGGCAGTCGTAGTCGAGCATCACGTAGCGGCGGGCGACCAGGACGCCCTGCAGCCGACGGCGCAGCTGGGCGACGGCCGGGATCTCCTCGGCCCCTTCGCGGCGCACGAGCACGGCCTCGCTGGACAGCACCGGCTCGCCGATGATCCGCAGCCCGGCCGCGCGCAGCGTCGTCCCGGTCTCGACCACGTCGCAGACGGCGTCGGCGACGCCCAGCCGGCAGGCGGTCTCCACCGCACCGTCGAGCTTGACCACCTCGGCCTGCATGCCGCTGGAGTCCAGGAACCGCTGCAGCAGCCCGGGGTAGGCGGTGGCGATCCGCCGGCCCTCGAGCTTGGCCACCTCGTCGACCGGGGAGCCGGCCGGGCTGGCGAAGCGGAAGGAGGACCGCCCGAAGCCCAGCGGCATCACCTCGGCCGCGACCGCCCCGGCGCCGTCGGTCGGGGTGGTCTCCAGCAGCATGTCGCGGCCGGTGATGCCGACGTCCAGCGTGCCGGCGGCGACGTAGATCGCGATGTCCCGCGGCCGCAGGTAGAAGAACTCGGTGTCGTTCTCCGGGTCGTAGACCGCGAGGTCCTTGAGGCTGCGCCGCTGCCGGTAGCCGCTCTCGGCGAGCATCGCCTGAGCAGGTTCGCTCAGGACGCCCTTGTTCGGGACGGCGACGCGCAGCACAGCACTCCTCAGATCAGTTCGGCCTCGTCCCAGGGGCCCGCGGCGTGCGGAGCGCGTCGTGGGGAGGGACGAGGTCCTCCTTCAGAGGTGAGCGTAGACGTCGGCCAGGGACAGGCCCCGGGCCAGCATCAGCACCTGCACCCGGTAGAGGAGCTGGCTGATCTCCTCCGCCGTCCGCGCCTCGTCCTCGAACTCCGCCGCCATCCAGGACTCGGCGGCCTCCTCCACGACCTTCTTGCCGGCGGCGTGCACGCCGTCGGTGACGGCGGTGACGGTGCCGGAGGTGGGGTCAGCGGCGGCGACCTTGCCGCTCAGCTCGGCGAAGAGCTCGTCGAAGGTCTTCACGCCGGGGTCACCCCGAAGCCGGTGGACTGCGCGGGGGTGCGCAGCTCGCGCAGGACCAGGGCGGTCTGCAGCGCGGCCGCGACGGCCTCCCAGCCCTTGTCCTCGCCGGAGTCGTCCATGCCGGCCCGGTCGCGGGCCTGGCGCTCGCCCTCGGTGGTGAGCACGCCGTTGCCGACGGGCTTGCCGGAGTCCAGCGCCACCCGGGTCAGGCCGGCGGTGAAGGAGTCGCAGACGTAGTCGAAGTGCGGCGTCCCGCCGCGGACGACGACGCCGAGGGCGACGACGGCGTCGTGGGTGGCGGCCAGCGCCTGGGCGACCACCGGCAGCTCGAGCGCACCCGGCACCCGGACGACGGTCGGCTCGGGGACGCCGGAGGCCTCGGCGCAGGCGACCGCCCGGGCCAGCAGGGAGTCGGCGATCTCGCCGTGCCAGGTGGCGGCGACGATGCCGAGGGTCAGGCCCGCCGCGTCGATCGGTGCCTGCCCCGGTGCTCCGGACCCGCTCATGACTGCTCCTCGGTGTTCGTGGTGAAGGACGCTGCAGTGTGCCCGGTGCCGGCGGCGGGGCCGCTCACAGCGGCTGCTCCTCGGCGCGCCGCACCGGCACGGCCGGCTCGACGACGGACTCCGGCTCGATGATCTCCAGCAGGTGGCCCATCCGGTCGCGCTTGGTGCGCAGGTAGCCGATGTTGTCGGCCGTGACGTGGGTGGGCAGCCCGACCCGGCCGGTGATCTTCAGGCCGTAGCCCTCCAGGCCGGCGCGCTTGGTCGGGTTGTTGGTGAGCAGCCGCATGGTGGCGATGCCCAGGTCGACCAGGATCTGCGCGCCGGTGCCGTAGTCGCGGGCGTCGGCGGGCAGGCCCAGGCCGAGGTTGGCGTCGATGGTGTCCGCGCCGGCGTCCTGGAGCTGGTAGGCCTGCAGCTTGTGCAGCAGGCCGATGCCCCGGCCCTCGTGGCCGCGGATGTAGAGCACCACGCCGCGGCCCTCGAGCGCGACGGCGGAGAGCGCGGCGTCCAGCTGGGGCCCGCAGTCGCAGCGCAGCGACCCGAAGACGTCGCCGGTCAGGCACTCGGAGTGCACCCGCACCAGCACGTCCTCGCCGTCGGCGATGTCGCCGTAGACGAAGGCCACGTGCTCGCGCTCGTCGTAGGAGCTGCGGTAGCCGACCGCGGTGAACTCCCCCGCCCGCAGCGGCACCCGCGCCTCGGCCACCCGCTCGACGAGCTTGTCGAAGCGCTTGCGGTAGGCGATCAGGTCGGCGATGGAGACCATGACCAGGTCGTGGGTGTCGGCGAACTCGCGCAGCTCGGCCCCGCGGGCCATGCCGGTGGGGTCCTGCTCGCTGACGACCTCGCACAGCGCGCCGGCCGGCCGCAGCCCGGCGAGCACGGCCAGGTCGACGGCGGCCTCGGTGTGCCCGGGGCGCCGCAGCACCCCGCCGTCGCGGGCCCGCAGCGGGACGACGTGGCCGGGGCGGGCCAGGTCACCGGAGCTGGTGCCGGCCGAGGCCAGGGTGCGGATCGTGTGCGCGCGGTCGACGGCGGAGATGCCGGTGGTCACACCCTCGCGGGCGTCGACGGTGACGGTGTAGGCGGTGCCGCGGCGGTCCTGGTTGACCCGGAACATGGGCGGGAGGTCGAGCCGGTCGGCGTCGGCCTCGCTGACCGCGACGCAGATGTAGCCCGAGGTGTAGCGCACGGTGAACGCCACGGTCTCCGGGGTGGCGAGCTCGGCGGCGAAGATGAGGTCGCCCTCGTTCTCCCGGTCCTCGTCGTCGATGACCACGACGGGCCGGCCGCGCTTGACCGCGGCGATGGCGTCCTCGATGGAGTCCAGCCGGAGGTCGCTCATCGACGTGCCCCCAGCAGCCTCTCGACGTACTTGGCGATGACGTCCACCTCCAGGTTGACCGGGCTGCCCGGCGTGCGGGCGCCCAGGGTGGTCTCGCGCAGGGTGGTGGGGATGAGGCTGACCTCGAACCAGGGCTCCGGCTCGTCTGCCAGCGCACTGACGGTCAGGGAGACGCCGTCGACGGTGATCGAGCCCTTCTCCACGACGTAGCGGGCCAGCTCGGCCGGGACGGCGATGCGCACGACCTCCCACTGGTCGCCGGGGGTGCGCGACACCACCGTGCCGACGCCGTCCACGTGGCCCTGCACGATGTGCCCGCCGAGGCGGGTCTGCGCGGTGACGGCGCGCTCGAGGTTGACCGTGTCACCGACGCCGGTGGCGCCCAGGC
>Ga0210040_10000362_pt1 | contig 77796 bp, 45 predicted proteins | sample CryGeyCG12114_NA_FD_185462 | JGI IMG/M metagenome (GOLD analysis project Ga0210040, IMG submission 185462) | Groundwater microbial communities from aquifer - Crystal Geyser CG19_WC_8/21/14_NA (SPAdes) (version 2) | ecosystem: Environmental > Aquatic > Deep subsurface > Groundwater | place: USA...
CCTAGTGCTATATAAATACATACATAGATAGATACTACATGGATTGTAGAACAAGGTGGGAAATGACAAGACTTTTTGCTCCCTTGGCTTTGCTACTGTGTACATACTTAGAGTATGGCCCTATAGATCACCGCTGTTTGTATTTCTTGGCATTGTATGGGCCGAGCACTGTAACCCTTTTTTCACTCATGGTTGGTGGCAGCATTATAAAGGGCGCATTACATGCCAAAAAAAAGGAGTCATTCGCATTCAAGATAAATCCTAAATCTATTTTTTCATCCACTCTAATGGGCAACAACATAAATATCCAATTGTCAATGGATGAGTAAGGTAAACGGACATAATGTGTGAGTGAATAGGGTCTCTTTTGTTTCCTATTTTTTATCCTCTGGCTTCATCTCCCTTTTCCCAGTCTCTGTGTTACACACCAGAGCCTACATATATATTGTTGCAGGTAGCAAAACCAAATGGGACAAAAAGGGTTGCACACATTCTATTACTCACGTTGGGTTCCTTGCATTCCATTAGGAAAGTGACTGGGAGAGCAAAGTATACATTTCACATGGCTATAAAAAATGCTCTGTTCAAAAGGACATGGCAAATTTTTTGCTCCATGTGGAATCCAGTACAAGATGAAAAAATATGCTCTCATGCTTTGGCTAAAATGGTCAAAGTAAATATTATATCCAGTCGTTTCACAAGTAACAAAAAATAGTACATTGATAGGCAGTCAACTTTGCAGTATGGTACTTGGACTTTACAACTTTAATCCTTTAATCCGAATGTACTCTTATTGAGTGACAGGAAGTGAATGCAAGAATCATTAGAGATACTTACACACGCAGTGAGTAAGTACAAACGTAAATCTATGCATAAAAAATGTTGTCAGTCAAACTTTCGATTTGGTTGCAAAAAATACACGTGAGTGGTGGTAATAAGGCAAGTGTAAATGAAAAGGACATGAAAATGACTGTTTCCCCAAAAAAGGAAAATACACATTCAATGGGAGGAGATAGGATTACATGGTGAACAAGAGGGCAAACTATAAAGAGTAATTTATACAGAGAAAAGTGGTCGTACAGTACAACATATCGAAACCTTTCTATCTCTATTATTCTTGTCAAGTTATGAATGAAAGACTTACACTATTGGATAATTTTTTAGGGAAAATACTCCAATAATTGAAAGGGGGACAAGCTTTATTTTTTTTGACAACAACAACTTACTGGGTAAACTAACATGCACAGATTACACGATAGATTATCTGATCACCTCAGTGTGTAATCGATACACTCACACTTGAAAAAGGGAAAAAGAGGGAAAAAAAGAATTATGGTGAGAAGGCAACATTTTTTGAGGTTTTCCACCTTAAATCCCTTTCACACATGGTATAATTTACAGTATCAGTTACACCGAGAAAGAATAATAGCTTAATCATTCCCATACAAAAAAGGTACAAATCATTGGATGTTTATTTTTTATGTGTCCCTTATTTGTTGTACAAACAGACAGCTCTACCAATAAGTACTCAAAACCTGATGTACAACTAATCCACCTGTTTAGTTTTGCATGATTAGAAAAAAACTTTTAATGTTTTCTATTCATCATCCGCAGTTCATTCATTCTTGCATCCTTATTTCACCATAACTTGCTCACAGTATACAGAAAAAAAACTCACTACACTTTACACGACGCACAAAGATTTCGCAACTTTAACTATTTATCACCCTACCCGACCTTTCAAGACTAGTTTTATGAATAGTTCTATTTTTTTACATTAGCTACTGTAAATATACTTATCACTAGATATACTAACTAACTAATGATGAAATCTTGATTCACTTGTCAGTACTAACTAACTAACTAACTAAATGCATTTTTTTTTGTCTCACTAAATAGAAACAACCTGTTTGGTATGCATGTAGTAACTATGTATCTGTGTGACACAAAAAAAGACTCATTCATCTAAAAGTAGACACTTGTACACACAAAATTCATCACTTAAGTTAGAGAAACACTTGTTTATCTCAAGATTATACATACTCAACATGAATGGGAATGTAAAAGGAGTGATTCTCGGGCCAATCCTGCCACCAAAGGGGCGGAAAGAGCAATCAATTCATTAGATTGCTAATGCATTTAATCACTAGTGATAAATAAGATTTCTTCTCTGTGATTTCCTGTGTATATGCCCAATAAATTGAAGGAAACTTTACTCCTCCACAACAGGGAACCAATTTCACACTGTACACATATGTTAACCTCAAGAGACTGTAAATCACTCCTGTGTATGTAAATGTAATCGTAATAATAACATGGGCATAGGATTTGCATTATAAAGTTGCAAATCAGGTAGCGAACACGAGTACTTAGTTAGTTAGTTAGTGTAGCTATACTATAGATGTGGTACTAACTAACTAACTAACTACATGGAAAGTGAAAGAGAAGTGAGATAAAGCTTTACAATGGTTTATCGTCGTTTAAAGTAATGTACTGTATTCGTTGGAGCAACGTTGGCGGAATAGGGCTGCATCTATTACGTGCTCATGTAAAAGCTCACACCTTATATCTATATCTGGCCCAAATCTTATGCTTGGTGGGCAACTTCTTGCTCATCTTTTGTACCTGTTGCCTGTAAGTTCCAGTAGCTGTACGTTTCACAAACACCCAGAGTTACAAATGTGTTAATATCGTGTGCATTAGATTGTATGGTGATATCCTTTGTAGCAAGTTCTAGTGTGAAGGATACATTAGTCACAAAAGAAAAGTTGCTCCCAAAGGAGTTTTCACCTTTTAATTTCATGATCGCTGTTTTAACCTTACTTTGAGCTCGTGTGAATGAATGGGTAGTACGAGTCTGTAACTTAATGTCAAGTGAAGCCATCCCAAGCATTTTATATGGAAAGTTTCCCTAGTAAATGACATACGGGAACTTTCATAGCTTGTTAGCAATATACCATCAGAATTATTTGTATAGTTTCCTTTCCCGCATAAAAGCTACTTTTTTCCTATTTATTTTCCAGTGATGTAAAAACGCAGATTTTTGGCTTTTAACTGCCAAACAAATTCGTATTATTTTACATTCCAATTACTAACTAACTAACTGCAGCTATACTTTTATGAGGGATAGTAACTATACTAACTACGGTATGTCCAAAATTAAAATTGTTTTCCATAATAGTCACTTTTTTCGTCAAATGGTCATTATTAAAATTTTTTTAGTAAGGTAACCAGAAAAAAAATACCAACCACTGCCAAATAACGTTAGACAAAAAAATTTCCATTTCAATTTTGAACCTACCATTGCATAGTAGTAAATAAAGAGTGGTAGTTTTTTCATCACGTAATAAATGTTGGCATGCATATGTGTAGTCCCTGTATGTGTGTATGTGTGAAAGATAGAGAAGAATTCGATCGATCTCTATGTATGCACACACATACACATATCTCCCGTGAACATGGAAACCAAAGGAAAAGTCTGTATGCATGTGTGTATGTGTGTGTGTGTGTAAAATACGCTTTGTAGATGAAAATGCACGGACTCCGAGTGCGGGGAAACATGCGCTTTCCTCCCAATAATGACCACTAACATGGCCACCAGTCATTTCCTAACACGCCCTTTCTGCCGCTCACTCACTCTCCAAATATATGCAAGTTACATGCTCTGGTCTACTCACTAACTAACTAACTAACTAACTGTATGCATATGTACGGGTTTAGGATGCGGGAAACTTTTACTTTTCCCGTAAATGAAAGCGCCCGTCAATGCCCGGACCATACGATCCTACTCACTCACTACTTGTAATAACTCAACTATAGCATTGTACTCTGTAGGTACGTTTGCGAGTCTTTTAGTTGGTTAGTTAGTAACTTTTGTAGATATAGAAGACATCTGACAGTTTTCTTCCACTTTTATGGTCTCCTGTATAAAAGACTGTGCGGTAAGGGAACTTACTTATACTTGTACTTATGATGGGGAAAATTATTTTTGCACGTTTATGCTGACAGTGAAAGGTGAATTTGATTGTATCATTTGGTACAGCTGAATGGGAGAAGCCAGTAGCATGTAAAGGATAGATCTCAACTTTTTGTAAATTGAAACTTTTATCTGCTCAGGGCAGGTGAGTTTGTGTAAATAGGGACTGAACTGCATGCATGCCATTTTTTAACTTTATGCACATAAAGTTGACTCACGTACACAAGAATGCGTTCGTTTATTTACTAACTAACTATACGCAGAAAATATTATGATAATAATGTGTGTGTGTTTTTGCGAGATCATAATATTTAGTTGGATAGTTAGTTAGTTAGTTAGTTACTGATCATGAATTGATGATTCTGATTAATTAACAATACTTGGAAACGAATGTTTCATCAAGAAATTGATATGGGTAGAGGTAAACTTTATATTTCAACCAGGTATTTTTAGTCAGTCCCACAGTATAAATAGGAGTATTACTTCCCATTTTCTATATATCCTGCACTGGGTAATTCTAAAGTTACAAAATGTAGTTTTACTACAACTCATTCTATTTATTCGTGTACGTCTCTGTTCCCCTTTCTATGTAATGGATATTCTTTGCAGGTAAGACTTTCAGCTTTTCCGCGTCGCTTCATCCCTTCAGGTTTTTCTCGTAAAAATAAAATTATTCCTGCCTAACTGCCTCCAAATCCAGGGAGATGATGATGACTAAACAAATTATTGATCATCTCAAGTTCAATCAATACTTATCCACAGCCTAGGAGGACACTAATCTGGAAAAAAACCTTCATGGTTCCATTTACTTGTTCTATAGTGTAAAAGCATACCAAGTGGAAAGTTTTTAGTTCAAATGCCCTAGTCATTCTTAATTCATTTACTGTGTACAATAACATTGCTCACAGACTATTATGTATTTCCATTGTAAAAAGGCTGACGGCAAATGTTCAGCTTTTACAACTTTTTGATCAAGTCATACCAAATCAGGGAGTTAATGTTTTTCCTTCACTAGCCTTCCTTTTCAGGGAGTGAGAAAACAAAATTTTGTGTGACAAAAAGAAATTTAATCCCTAATAGCAGCACTTACCTCTTTTTTTACTTCTCATCATGTTCAGTTCATGACTGCAAACTTTCCGCCTCACACCTTTTTTACAACTTGTAGATTACACGTTTCTGATCCCATGTTTTCTTATTTGAGCCCGTTGTGTACAACAATATGATCGTACACACTTGCTATTGCCACTCATCTTTCACAAAAACACATTGATTTCTAACGCAACATAAACTAGTAAACCATAGTGAAGAAAACTTTCAAAACTCAAACTACTTGCATTTGACTTCTTTCTGAAGATATCACTTCAAATTGTAGCCAATAGTATGGACTCCATATAAAATGGTTAGCATACACAAACTAAATGGATCTTCTTCATTTAAATTTCCTATGAAATAAATCCGCTTCGTTCCACAAATCTATATCAATCTGTATCATATGAACTTTACTAATTAAAAAGAATAAAACACTTGAAAAAAGGAAAAATGTGAACCAGGAAGACTTTAACTAGAACTGATGATCCCGTGAGACTGTCAAGTCTCACACTAGCACATTATGCTAAGGTATGTACATCTCTTGAGCAATGCAATGTGTGACGCTGATTAAAATGAGAATCATCATCATCATGCAAAAGGGTACATATATGCATACAAGGGACTTAAGGTTCGTTAGTTAGTTATGCACGGATGAAGTGGGCCATTGCCACAGGACGCCTTACCTTTTTTGTCTGGAGCCTACCTCTATTCATCCTTTGCTGAGAAAAGGGTTAACAATTTACATAGAGTGTAACTCACTTGGTTTGGTCCCAACTATAACTTCCGTAGCAGCTACCAAAAAATTCACCATATCGTACCAAGAAAAAAGTACCTTACTGCTCCGCTCAATTCAAACTCTAGCTCTACCTTGTCTGCATAAATTGTCATCCTCATCATTATAAGTTAGGCATGGCTAATCTATTTTTTCCTGGTGTGTAAAGCCAAAAGGGTTACTAACTAACTATGCAGCCTATAGCACAATCAAGCGACCCAGGGCACAAAAAACGCTCACGTACAGATAAAAAGTGAAGGGATGTAAAATTTGAATTGAACCAAGTATTTACGTCTTGACACTTTCATATTCAAATAGGAAACAACCAGACAGATACTTACTTATCAAACTAACTAACCAACCAAGCAGATGGACGGATGGATAGTTTGCTACATACTGCCAATCCTCCTTGCAGCTTTCCATGCATTCAGATACAGAGGACGGCATTAATGCGTGCACAGAAAGGACCCTTGAGCCCCCTTTTTTTATCCACACCATAATGATATGCGTTCTTTAACTAAGGATGTGCTCCACACTCACTCATTGCTACAGTGCTCATCAACATTTGAATAGAATCCATTCATTAAATATTACGACGTTCGAGTATGAGATAGACAGATAGATAGGTGCGCATTCAATACACACACACACACACATGCATAATATTAATAGGAGAAACTAAACACATCCTTACTTATAAATGTATAGGTGGACAAAAGCAACTTCCTCTTTTCCAATCTAATTCCATTGAGTTAGATACTAACTAACTATAACTAACTGCATGCATACCTAGTAATGTGATGTGCACAATTTATAGTTAGTTAGTTAGTTATGTCAACCTAAAGGTCCGGGTGTGAGCCCTACGTTCCAAACGGTCCACAAAAGAATCTCTCTCACACACACATGCATAATGTTCTCGCATTATTATAATGCAGTGGATTTGATTGAATGAATATTCAAATGAGGACTTACTATACACAAAGCTGGGTATAAAAAATGGGATGAAAGCAGAAGGGTAAACTCTAGTATTAAATGGCTGCAAGTTGGTTATAGTTTGTGCGAGAACTATAGGATAGGAAGTTGTAGCTAGCTCAACCCTTTCTGTCCCTTGGCCAGGGAATTTATTATAGCCAGTACATTCATTATGCCATCCGTAAATAAGCATAAGGAAATGAAGTGAATACATAAATGTGAAATGCGTAAATACAGGAAAGAGACGTGCCATGGCACACTGATAAGGCTCCTTTTTATTTTCTCTCATTTCAGTCATTCCTGACTGCCTGCCTGTGTATTAAACTTTTTTTTACATTTCTTTTCATCCATCCATGCATCTACTTGCATAGATTATACAGCGTTGGGGTGAGACAACATTGTCATCAGCTTTGCACCTGGTTCTTACAACTAGCGACTGTATTTTTGTTCACAGTTTGTTCCCTGGAACTGGGAATGCTGATCATAATTAGCTACTGATGGCTAGTTTGTTTTAAATCAGAGAAGGAAGTAGAACATTTAAATAAATGTATTTGAGTTTATAGCAGTTGTTACAAGAAAATATTGAATACAATTATACACAAATATGATTTTGTAAATTTTAAATCTTCCATTACAAGAAATAACTGTTTCAATATGTAGACTGGTCAATGCGGTATAATAACAATTTAGATTCTACAATTTCATTATATTTCTAGAATCACGGCAAATTTTTTGCAATCTTACGCTTATATTTTGATAGTTTTTGGTTTCTTGTCACAAAAAAAGACGAGATGTTTAAAAACTAATGAAAACTATATTCCTCTCAATTTGGGGCAAATAAACACCCCTTGGTTGCTTTTTGCTATGCTGAATCTGTATAAGATCTGTACATCTTATGCTTTTAGCAAAAAGAAGTAAGAATAGTTTTCAAATGCACACTACTTTCTCAATTGATAAATTATCGAAATCAATTCATTTAAAAGCTCCAATGCTATACCAAACGGACTCACATCATTCATCAAATTACATTCAATGTCCATTTATTTCACTCGCAAGCACATTAGCGTTTGAAGCAACCAAATTTATTATAGTACCTCTAACACATAGACATGACCCTCCTGTAGTTGACACTGTGATTAAACTACATAGATTATGATATGTATCCGATCACAAACAACCTAGTACAGTTTCTGTGTACGACAGGCCCCTTTTAAAATGCAAACTTTAATAAATGTGTACATGTAGCAACGGGAATGTATATACCAGGGCTAAACAGCCGATATACACATTACAACAGCATCCAATCCAATCCACAATAAGAGCACCCAAATAATAATCATAACCAAAGGGTTTCAGTGGAATCATCCATGATAGAGCACTACTAAGGTAAGATGAAAAAACCTGTGGGAAATAACATCACCTTAGATGCGAGGCACCCAAAGGGTACAATGGGACCTTTGCACAGTGTCTTTAATCGAAGGCCCTGAAAAGGGCAACCAAAAGATTCATCCGTATCAAATCCTCTTATAACATTTGAAGCCACTTGGAAATTGGAAGTAGCCTCAAGATGATCTGTTTGCTGGTTTATAAATCTGTACAACAAAAGTGGTTTCGTGAATAATTTCTACCGTGGTGATCAGTTTTTTTGTGCTACTTACTTGGACTCTTGACTGATAAAGTTGTCCAGGCTAATGAGCCGTAAGAAAACCGCTGTGCAAATCTAGACTCTAATTTTTCCCGTGTTTATTACTGACTGTGAGTGAGAACCTGTTTGTACCAAAAGTCAACCACTAGAATGATATCCCGTTTGTAAAAATATAGCCAGCGGCCAAGTTAAAGTTAGCCAGCCCGTTTTAAAAATAGAGACAGCCGTTAGAAAAAAAGTTGGACACGAGCCAGTCAATCTAGATCCATTTCAGGTCTCTATTCAACATCTCACTCTTTTGTTGTCCCATTTTTTGACCACTCAAGCACATACTGTAGCACACTTTCATCCGTCACAAGCAATGAGGATGTTCCATATCATTATAATAATGCACCAGTTCTAGTCTATATGGATCCTCATAATAATGAGTTGTGTACAAGACACAGGGGAGCTGTAAGTTTCTCAGTTGAGTTAGTGAATGACCGGTCTACCGGTTTTACGATACCATGTCCATCTGCCCTATTGTGCACGTTTCATAGAAAAAGTCTAGCGTTCTATGAAAAACAGGTTTTGATCAGGCCTAAAAATGTAGTCTTAGGTGCTGGAAAAAAAGTAGTACAAAAATCTTGTTGTGTGCTCCATGGTCAGATCCACACTTGTGGACTTGGTGCTACTAAAAAATTTGGATTCAGTGTAGCAAACTAATTTAATTTGTATGTACTGACTGGCCTTCTGCCTACTAGTTCAATACGGTGAGCAAATGAGGCGTACAAGTTGTGTACACGGTCAAGTTCAAGTTCATGACAATCTAATTATATGTTTTCACAATGACCAAAATGGATCAAAGAGTATTTACAGCTATTGCTGCTAGAAAATGGGTGCTCATTTTTTCCGGCAAAACTCATCCGTTAGAATGAAAGGATAATTTTACATGTAATATCTTTAAAATGTAAAAAATGGGTTAGTTATTTGTTCAAGAGCAGAATTTTATTATACATTTAGTTAGTTAGTTAGTGGACTTAGCTTGTTACATTGTGATCAAAAATAAGGGAAACAGTCGACCGGACTATGGGAGTTTTGTGTACATTCAGGTTCATCCCCTTCTCTACATGAGTTTTAGTTGAAGCCATTTTGCTCATTGTGAGCGGATCCTCCCTCTCATTTTCGGTTACTTTATAGTCTTAATGCAATGTGTATAGAAAATGCATTACATTTGATAGATAGAACTGGAAACTTAATTTGTATACATTTGTTTTAGTTAGTGATTTGATTATAAAGCGTAATACCAATACGATTTGGGGCCAAATTGACATTATTATGGAAAATGCAGCATGTAAGCGATAAGTGATATTACATTTCATGATTGCATAGTATTTTACTTTTCTCAGCACTATAATGTATCAGTTAACATGTATGTGTGCTCTATCAATATTCATGTTTTGATTTTTCTCATGAAATTGTTTAGAAAGCATTCCGGTCCAGACTAGACAGGCAAATAGAAAGTTTGTGATGCAATTATTTTTATTCTCGGTTTGTGTTTCCATACAAATAGATTGAAAATGTAGCTAGCGAGCATGGGATTGTTCAACATAAAAATGGTCAAATGCCTAATATGAAAGCCAGTAAAGGTTGCATTGATCAAGAGTATAGATACTTGTAAGAGGTACTTGAAGGGAACAAATAGATGAGTGGATCATCCTTCATTAGAAGGTTTAAAACTTTGTACTTGTCCTGACGTAATCTTTTTATCATGATCATTAGGAATTACAACTGCTCATTATCCTATCAAGTACTTCATCTACCGCTTAAAGTCATCATCTTGAATTCATTGTCAAGTATTTGGACTTGAAAGGTGCATTCAATGTATGCAAATAAGGGATTCATGGATTTTATGTGTTGTTGTAGTAAACCATCAATTTAGTTTCTAAACAAGAGGCAATACTACTGCTGAATAGTTTTGCTAGTTCTGTACAGAAACTATCAAGTGGTCATTTTGAGATTTTATTTACATTTTAATTGTTAAGGAAATGTGTATGGTTTATAATTGTGTGTAATTCAACAAGGCTCCTCTGCTATTGAAATTTCTAATTCAATTCAATGAATATTTTGTTAAAAGAATATGATAATGAGGATAATTTCATGGTAAATATTTTGGTTTGTCTCTACTCACGATATCCTGATGATGAGTCTATGAACAAAGGCATTTAAATATTAACAAGTTTCAACCTGAACAGAGTTATCATCCCGGAACAGTACTTTAGTCTATTCAAACTGTGACTAGAACCCTAGATTTGAAAAAGTAGAGACAACCGTGCTCCCAGACATGATAAAAACTTGAGGAAGTGTGCTCATCATGTCTATAACTGGCTGTGAAGCAGCAGTAAAAAGGAGATGAGGAGTGAAGAGTGCTAATTAACGAGTGAGCCCCAAACATAGTAAGTTTGTCAACCCAGTTGTATATTGCACTTAAAATGTGGTTCACTGAGTTTTTCTTTGTGCTCCTCTAAAAGACGATACTCCATCATAAAACTTTGTCTATCATAATCATATTCTGTAAAACATATTTATCACCATCCCAGTCAACACATAACATAAGTTAGCTAAACTCTGTCTCAACTCATATCAATAGACTAAATATGTATGCTACTCCTGGAAATCTCATTTCTTTGAATAAACATTATGCACAAAATTTACTCACCTTTTGATCACGTCTTATTAATCTCAACCCTATTGAATTATTTATTTTCATCATTACATGTGTATACTGCTAACTATAACACAAAAACAATTGATGTAATTGTCTTAACTGCATGAAAGATTATTCATCCAAAGCGTATGCAAAGAGGGCGACTAGCTATAGCTAACTAAAACTAACATACTGCATAGGAAGCAGGAATTGTAGCAGTATGGATATGGTAGTAAAAAAACAAATGGCTGACATGAGAGCCCAATCGAAGAGAAAGGGTTGGACGACCAGCAGTTTTCGGCTTTCCCTGGTCTCCACTCTTTTCTGGTAATAATAGGACGGGACCATTACTGCTACTGCTACCACTACAATTCTTCCTACTCCTACTAACTAACTAACCAACTTGCTAACTAACTAACTATAGGGAGGACTATATGTGATTTCGGGAGGAACGCGTGCATGCATGGAGATGATGGTAACATGATGCAGTCTGGATATAAGCTCCTATATCTAACTAATACATACATGTACGCATTATACATGGAAAAGTGACTGTGAGTTGCACAGTCACTCACTCACTCACTCACTCACTACTGACGGTCCGACATGGACGAATAATTTATCGATTTTCCTCCATATTTCTACTCTCTTTTAGCTTCCTTTTCTCCAAGCACGACGTGTATGTATAGAAAATCTGTAGCATAAAAAAACACACTCCTTTCCTTCCCTTTTTCTTCTAACGTCTTTCTACCTTTGGCTCACCTTTCCCTTTCTAACTGTGTTATGATCATCATCATCGCTCTTACTTACTTACTTACTCCCAACCAAGATTTCGGGACCAATCTTATCCGTAATATACAGCGGACTACGTAGATCAACTTTAGTTCATGTGGCTGAAATGTGCTGGATGCATAGTTTGCATGTAGTATAAATAGTTTACATTGGTAGGTGAGATTTTTGTTTAATTTGAATAAAATGAGTCAATCTGTTTTGATTGACTGACTGAGAGTGGTTCATTTGGGTTCCCATCTTAATTATTGTTTTGGTAATTAATGACTTAATTATACAGTTTTTTTCGGGTGTAGTCAACTATGTTGAAAGGATTAGTAGATGATGCCATCTAATTAATTTAATATTATTCCGAGGTTGTAAAAGCCCTAAAGTGTTTATCTGATGGTTATATGAGCATTAAAAAGTTTGCAAGTGTGAGCTGAATGAGTGAACTTGAAGCTAATAATTAGTATGAGCCAAGTTATTCGTTAGAGTTCCTTTTCACTTGAGAGACTGAGGGAGAAAACTTCCTTATGATGTGCTCAAGTTCATCAGCACTTGCCACTAATTATTGTAGGCTTTACTTGTGAATGAGTTTAGAGATTCATTCACACTTTTCCAGCATCTCGTGGCTGCTTTAGGTAGTTAGTAGAGCAGTATATGCTAACTATAACCCATGTTAAATAATGGTAGCATTACAAATCATCTTGTGATTATATTTTTTGCATCATTTTATTAAATTAAATTTTTGCAACTTTTTTTTTATATGAGCTTGTTAATAATATTGAGTTATGTAATTTTTTTCTTAGTTGGTTAGCGTATTGTGGCACATAAAATGTTACATAAAATAGTATTGCTATCAAAGGAATTGAAGAGTAAGAATCATTGAATAAAGAATACTGTACAACCAGACATGAAAGTTGAATTTTTCAGTTTAGTAAAAATTTCTTATCCCCTATTATATTTTGTTGTTTCTTTCGGCAAAATTGAGTCATTTATATGCAGTGGCTACATGGAATAAGGAAGTAGCATGAGCCTGGGAACATGATGGTGATGAGAATAAAAAAAATCAACACCACTGGTACGCTGTACAGGCATGTGGAGGAACCAGTACAATTCAAAAGGGGAAAAGGCAATATAATATTGGTTTTATTGGATGCGCGTGAAAAAAGGGTTAGACTCTGACACTTTCCGGTGATGCTCATTATTATTATTTTCATGATTATTACATATAACTTTGGTAAGAAAAGCGCTCAGTTGAATGAGCGTGCTCATTCATCGACCAAAGGTTATGTGACGGTGAGTTTTTGCATCATCTCACTGGGTTTCTCATTCCCTTCTTTTTTTATTCCCGACATTCATGAAACCTTACTTACCTGCGTTGCGTATTGGAAAGATCGGAAAGAATAAATAAGAAGACGCGGAAAATAATAAGAGAGAGAGAGAGAGCTCACAAGGGGTGTCCTTGTTTCATCCATGGGTTCTTCTCATGTAATAAAAAAAGATAATATAATAACCCACTGTAGAGAGAGTTGACGATCACATGATATTGTGTATAGTCAGTCAGTGGATACTGACTAAAGCCCACGAAATATTTCATACTTTGCCCTTGTCTATCTATGTTGATGGCATGTGAAGGTGAATTGTGCCCAAGAATTTAAATATATTTCCCAACTCCATATAACCATGTTGTGGGAAAAGGACCGCCAATCGGATCAAATAGAATTTTTAATATCTTCTTTCTTCTCCCTCACACATGTAGTATACACACAGCATAGAGCACTTGTATAGTCAGTCCAATCAAATTTATTATTATAATGGGAATCTCAATGCTCTGAACCAGTCAGTCAAACTTGTCTCTTGTTATATGTAGTTAAACTTATATATACTACCCATTCATTCATACATACGTAGGATATTCAAGATGTGCACCATTTTCTAGCTTCAGAACTTTGCTCAAAGATTGAGAGAAAAAAATATTCCTGGCCTTTCCGTCATAATGAAATGTTACATTTCTTTCCCTTTTATATCCCCTTGTACTCAAATTTTGCTCCTTCCTTTCTCTCGTCCTTTGCGTTCACCAGTGACGAGGAAAAGATTTCAATTTAAAATTCATATGTTCCTACAAGTCGAAACAGACAGGAGGATGAGAAGAGTTCTTCCTCTCTGTCCATCATCGAGCTAAACTACTTATGCATATCTTGTTCACTTTTCCCTTTTTTTCCACAACATTTTTTTTCCTCTCATCTCACTCGTCTTCTTTTTATTATTAGAAACTATCCTCTCCAGCTTTCCACTTTTTTCCCAGCGTCAGTCCATAGAATTTGACGGAACGTTGTACTTGATAGTATGCACTGAGGGAATACTGACTGATTTTGAGAGCAAACTTGAGCACCGCATCTAAAAACTCCTTATTCAATAAATGTACGTATTTAAATTCATATTTTCCCCTTTGCTTGAGCGCACTCTACTAGTGCTGTACTCCATGCATGCCAACCAATTGCTCGTACGTATGATCAAATAATGTGAAGATGGATAGATACATCTATGCATATGCATTCATGGATTCAATATTGGAAACTTGCCTTATTCATAAATAGGTGAGCCAAGGATAAATGCATGGAAACAGTTGGGAACCAGAGAAGAAAAAATGTTCATCTCTTTAGAAGAGGACCTTTCCCTTTCATTGAATTAAAGTCAAGCTGACTGGCTCTACTTTAGCAAAATATCATCTTGCATACTCATCATCTGTAGAATTTATGGGATGTCTTTGTAAACCCATATAAGATCCCTGGTTGTGCAGTAGAAGCGAAAAGAAATTGCATATTCATCAGCCTATGGATTAATACTATTATAAAAAGAAAAGGCTTTGCTAAAAGCTGAGATCTAATATCATGTATTCATCTCTTCAGTCTGTACACAAGATATAGTGTATATTTCTTGTTCACACAGTCAGTCAGTCATAGTATCCCCAATTTTTCCCTATCTATGGTATCTACTCATAATGTATCTTGCATCCACTCTTGATATGCATTTAGGTCTACAGTGTTAGTAATATGAAAAAGATTTTTCAATAATGATTTTTTCCAAAAAAAATTTACATTACACTTGCACTCCGTTCACACCTTACGTTAGAGGTTTTCACCTCAAAAGATATCATATGGTATTATAACCCTATTCACTAAACTTGCTGTATGTAGCGTGCTATATCATACATGAACTGAAAGAGATCATTTCCTACCTTCTTCTGATTATTATTGCTATTATCACGGATGGCATTTATGAAATTCATATCCTCAGAGTCCATTATACACTAAACCGTAGGAATTTGATCACTACGGTGTACCTTTTGGTCCCTTATACCTGTGCGTGGAAAAAAGAGTGTGAGATCCACTGAGATGAGAAGATCAGGAAGCAATTCTCAAATCCATAAATTTTTTTATTCAGTCCTAAGACTCCTATATAACCATGTACTAGGCATCAGTTAAAAAGTACTGTGTGTGTACCGTACGTGAGATACAGAATGAGCTGAAATCCTTTGATTTCTTGAAAGGACTGGCATTTAATAATTCTTTTTACACTTTGAATCACACCAGCTTGATCAATGAACAGAGTGAGATAGGAGTCCTTATAAAAAAATCTTTGCTCCGTTCTTTCATTTAATCTGGTGAGACCTTTCAACCCTTCTGTTAAATAGAAAATTGAGTGTATGGCATACCTGCAAGAATGAAAGGAAGGAAAAGGGTTCCTTTTCAGTACCCAAGGAGCCAGCAAAAAATCCTACAGAATGCTCTAATAAATTAATGTATAAATTCTACAATGCACCCGTTCAATTTTCTCACAGTATGTGCTCTGACCATGGATGTAAAAAGGACACAATGATGTAATGACGATGTGAGACAAAGGTTGAAAGCGAGAGTGAGTGAGAATAACCCTTTTTTTTGCGTTCCTAAAAGGGTCAACATGTAATTAAAATTAAACCGTTTTCTTCCATCGGGTTCCAACTGACTCTAGTATTATAAGATACTTGTCCAAAAGGTGAGGAAAATATTTACCCGGAGAGTAAAAAGTCCATATGAGTTGGTTGAACGCCAACCTCACATTCACACATGCAGTGAAGAGAAGGCATCCGTAAATTAAATCCTGAGCAGAGGCTAACCATACCAAATCATTAATGTACCAATTATTCAATAAGTAATGCATTTAAGGATTCCAAATATCCCAGTTGATAGGATTCTACATTGTAGTCCCTATAAATTGGTTCGAATGCAAAGAATTTTTATGGTCCGACTCATTTGCACACCCCAACACTACATGAACTGGCTGGTGTTCAGGTAAAGGGCCAACTGTGAAGACCTGTGTAGTCAACACATGCTGACTACTACATTGTGCATAAGGATGTGTGAAGAAAAGGAAATGGGTCACAAAGAAAAGCTCACTCACTCACAATGTGAACAGTGAACCCAACAGCTTGTAGTCATTGTGTTTGTACTGCAGTCATTAATTATAATCTCCTTACCTTTTCAGTAATTCATTACTTGTAATTTCACTTGATTGATTAATAACAGGGACGAATGTGTAATACTCTTATTTAGGGGGCAAAGTGGAGATACTATCAGTGTATACATATGTACTGCATCCACTCGTATGTAGTATGTTGCCTATTGATTTGTTTACATTTCATTATGATTATCTTTGAGAAGATAAAGAGGAGCGGGTGAAAGAAGGATATATGCAACCATATGCATGGATGATGATAGAAATGAACATGGAACATAGTTTGTGTTAGCAGTTTTTCTTTATTTATGCATGACTCCATGTCAGTTAAAAATTCAAAGAGAACTTGTTCCGGTTGGTTTACATGAGCCAATTTGAAGAAAGAAAAATGAGTTTCTCATAAAAATTATATGAGCACCCTGCTAACACCATTATTCACTGCGAGACTGGAAAAAGCCCTCGTAACTGTTGTTTTTTAAAAGGAAATGATTGTGACTCACACTGGCTACTGAACCAATAGAGTGCACTAAAGTTCCATAGTGGCCAGAATAAATGATAGCAAGTAAGTAATAACAGTGTCTGCTGGTTTTCTAATCCAACATAAAAAGGGACACACACGTATTTTTTTGTATTCCAGTCCTGCTCCCCATAATCCCACACGGGTGGACAAATGGGCTCATCTTCAATTTAAAGAGGATAGTCAGTTTGACTTTAAAATTGTCCCTTTCACTGGAAATTGAGAAGAGACCCTCATGTTGGACAGATCCATGTATTACATTGGGAGGAAAGGACAGAGCGATAAATAATTTGGTAGCTACTACTATATGCTTATCCTTATAGCCATGGTCTTATGTGACGGCGGTCCATAGGAAAATGGAATTCCCTGCTTTCTCAATTATGGTGAAAAAAGAGGATTCAGATGGGTCGAGATAAATTTTGCAAATGTGGACATTGACTATACTACTGTGAGGGAGGTGGATCATTCCCTCCGTTGATGCGTCCATCCATTTTCACATAAAATCCATTCTACACAGGAGAGATGGTCATGGTTACATTTTTTATCCACGTTAGCTCGTTCACCCTTTGCCTACGTGTGTGTATATACACTCAGTCAGAACTAACGATCGTAGTGATAGCACTCGTATCATGTAATAGCCCAAATGGCCACTCACTTTGAATACTATACTATGTAAGTAATACCAGTGGGCTATGATTACTAGTATTGTCATTATTATTACTACTGTTGGGCGAAAAAAGGTTCATGTGTCGGATATAAGTTTTGGAGCAGACTACTCATCCTACTCATTTCATTTCATTTTATTTCGTGGATGGGCAGCATTATAATAACAAACCATTAGTTACAAGCAATGCTTGTTTGCACGCGTCTACGTAAAATGAGAATAGGTCAACAATAATTACTCAACTTACTTGCCACCACAATGAGCAGTTATATATATATATATATGTAGCTAGAGACTTGGGTTTTACTGTATATGCATCAGACACTACTATTTACTAACTAATAATAATAATAACACCGTCTTTGGTCGCCACACTAGCATACTACGGAATAGGACTCATCCTATCAACTTGTGTGGCAGTAACAAACAAGGAGAAATGCTGATGAGACTCTTTCCATTTCATCTCCCCATTTGCGAATGAAATTACTTTTTTTCTTCTCTTTCTCTGTAGTTTTCTTTCGTTGCTATCTATGCGTTCTTGGACATTACATTTGGCGTTGAATGGAGCACTAGGCCTACGGAATGGATACATGGATCTGTACTACTGGCACTAGTTCATTTTATTAGATACTTATCTTGAAGTTGCCCACAAAGGATAGTGAAATCCCCTCCTGTCACATTATATGTGAGCTCGCGTATCCTTCTCTCATCCGCTGTGTACGCACATTTTTTCTCTTTGGTGACACTAACCAACACTGCACAGCGAAATCTAAGCTCCTGAATAAATGTGTGCAGGGAAAAAGCTTAAAGACCTATATATGTATCTATACATAATATATGTTGCAACTAAGTAAACCACGTGGACCATCTTGAGTATATCCTTTTCTGTGTCTTGTGCTGGAAACATGTATGCATGGAAGTTATCTTTTCTTTTTGCTCCTATAGTCCAGCCATAGTGATGAGCTTACTCAACCATGTAGTTATTGACTATAGATTTGTGAGAAACATTCATTCCTTATGATGATGACTTGGAACGTAGAGTGAATGACTGTGTGTAGATAGTTGACTCGTTGGAAAAAATAACAAGGACAAAAAGGGATTCCGTGAGATGAGAGAGCCTGGGCTTCAAACATGCACATATCTCGAAAGAAAAGAGAAAGACCCAAGGGAGATGGATTTCAAAGAGGCGTAAAGTCCGGCTTATATTCCCATTTGGCCACACATAAAACTTGAATGGAATGTCCCCTATATGTGTAAAAAAATATCCTATTGCATTCACTAGAGGATTACTTGCTCACATTCTTTTGAAAGTGGCTTCAAGACATTCCCCATATGCTTTGTTGGGCTCACTGTCTGCGCCTGCTAGAATGCAATAACACCAGATAGCCATTACATTTGTATGCACGTTATTTTGGGGAACAGACGTCGGAGTTAAAATATGTAGAAATAGAATGTTCACACAGCCACAATCTAAATGCATGCATTTATTAATATGACCACTTCATAGTTAATCCACTTGATGCATATAGAAGCTTAAGAAAAGAATGGAAATGCTTGCAATTGAGATTCGGATGCAACTCTACCCCTTTGTATTATCTGCTCACATTGAATATAACTACCCGTAACTTAACTATAGCTAACTTACAGTGTGACAAGTGAGTTTGGCAGAATGAGCCAAACGAGTAAACACACGACTAAAGAAGAGTCCGGAATCCGACGGACTGTCCATATGGGAAACAAGAGACAAACAAAGGTTTCCAAGCTGAGAAAAATATGGACGAGATATGAGACTCGCAGAGTTTTAGTGAGTGAGCAAACATCCGGGCGCTCCGGAAGGAAACCACCCGCGTTTCTAAAGAAAGTCACTCGACCAGGGAGGAACTTTTACTTGTACGTTGCTAGCAACCCAGTCAGTGGCTCCAGTTAAGCTGTATCATGCTCCTTTCTAATCCCATTCCCACATCATCTTTATCCCATTTTCTTTTTGTCCTCTGAATTTGCATCTACGAAACGTTACCGTGGTCTGTAGGGAGTCCCAGGAACGTCTTCTGGTAGACAAATAGCAAACGGTCGAGTCTCAAGGCTGTGTATATCAAGAGCAACGTAATTCATTCATCCATGTCATCTTTTGTGCCCATATAGTAACTCGTTCGTGCTGGACACATTGCTGGCTGGCTTCTACAAAAACAAGCAAAAGGAAAGTACGGGAAAAAAGTTTCTCCATTAGTACTGAATATGTATATAGGATTATGTACATATGTCTACAGACTAACTATAGCATGGTATAATGTTTATAAAAGACCTGAGCGCTTTCTACTTAATTTCACATGGCAGTCTTCTAAGCAATAATATAAGTTGGCTAGGCAACATTCCATCATGGTAGATCACACAGCATCTTTTGCATGCTAGTAAGTAACTATATGCTGTAGTGATACGTACTAAAGTATAACAACTCAAGTAAATGACTTTGCTTTCCTCGTGAAATGGTGGCCGTGATCGATGGTAGTATTCTTACTCGACCCATGCAACTGACTATCATCATTACTCAGATGTCATCTAGCACTCGAGTGCAAATCTCGAATGGTCCATTATCTTTAAGGTTTTTTTACCCTTTTCTTTTGTCGTGCAGAAAGGAAGCCCACTTTTTTGGAATCTACATGTGCTGTATGATATAAAGTGCAAAAAGATTTTAGAATCATGCTACTATATGTAGTAGATATAGTGATAGTGAACCACTGGTACACAGGGCTACAACACTATATTTAGCTAATTTCATCTAATGGAAATATTTTTCCATGCATCGTAAATGCATAAAAATTTACAAATAGTTTCAATAATTTATGTTCTATACCTTCCAAGAATATAAGCTTTATTAAATTGACTACTAACTAAATGACTAAATAAACCTACAATAAGGGGCTGTGGCAAAGTTTTTATCTGAGAAATAGTTTTACAACATTGGAAGAGTGCTAAAAAAAATCCCTGAAAATAATAGTTCCGAAAGTTCAAGGCTGAAGTTTATATATGCCACCAAGAACGAAGAAAATTTTGGAAATTGAGAATTCATTTTTGATTCGTTATGAAAAATAATAACAGAAAAATTTCTAAATTTAATCTAGAATTCCCTTTCCGTTTTTTCTATTTTGGCAACACAACTGTTCAGATGCATGGCAAATTTTTTTTTGTTGCTCTGAGGGTTGTGACTGTTTGCGGGACTAATATTTTTAAGGTTTATATTGAACTTTTCAAACTGCATTTGCACTACGTGTAATAACAATGAACAACTCCGCCACCCAACTTCCGGATCTCATAGTTAGTGTGATTATTGACAGAAAGGAAACATACAGATTTGTAGTTAGTTACAAACACATGAGATCCGGATTTGTATAGAGTGGGCTGTAATGCGACCACGAAACAATAATAATCATAGACAAAGCGTTTAGCTTGGTTGAGCACACAACTAAATGAGTAAGAATGAGCTAAGTGGTGAAAAAGTGTTAGAAGACTGGAAGCTACACTAATTAAGCATTAGAGAACTACAGAGAGGCAAATGAGAAGGAGAAAGAGCTTCTAACTTAAACACTTTGACAAACAGTGCAAGAGCCAACTAACTAACTAACTAACTAACTAACAGACTTGCTCTATTACTCCTACTCTTTAGTTAGTTAGTTAGCATTGTACACATGGAATTTCAGTCCACAAGTGGTTCTCTCATTCAGTCCCACGTTTTAGAAAGTGATATTCATGGAGAGAGAACTCCTTTTCTTCCCAGAGTTTCTTGTGTACTCAAAGATTGACAGGCTTCCTTGTTCCAGGGAATGCAAAACATTGGTACACGTCTCCTTTTGATATCCTTAAATTAAAGTGGGAATCCAGAATTCCTGTATATGTGCCTTGCTTGCTGACTCAGTGAGTAGCTCATGACGTGACGTGTGAAAGAGAGAACTTGAGAAGGATTCATAGTAGTATAAAGTTAGTTAGTCGGGGCTATGTGCTGAAGATAATGATGATGGTTTAATACTACTGCTATACACTGCCACTTGAATTCAATCATTGTGTAAGGTGCATCAAATTCGTATTAGATATTTGATTTTAGATCAACCACTTAAACCAGCTGTCAGGGGATCAATATACTACAAGATGATTGAATGACTTGTAAACTAAGATTCGTTGGCAAATCTTTGTACTTTATTAGTTTTTAGTTCTGTAATCGGTGATTTGTTAGTTAGCTAGTGATAAAAAGGGTGGAATTGCTTAATTTCTGTTTCTAACCGTTTCTGTAGCAGGAAGTCTTTAGGTTTATGCCTGTACGCAATGTATACTACTACTGTTGCTACGTAGTTAGTAGCTTATTGCATTGAAATTGACGCAATGAAGTTTTTTTAGCTTCTACGGAGTCAAAGATGAAGAAAAATATCTGCTAGTGGATAAAATTGAGGAAAAAGGAGAAATGAGTTCAATTTTTTTATACAAAGTTAGCATGCAATAATAGCCAACTATTTTTCTGCGGCTATATACAGTTAAAGCATACAGCTAGTGCACAACAAACTATACGTTACCATATTGGTAACGATCCATAGACTTTTAGCTATCTACCAATATGTATTTGGATAAAGAGAATTGTATGCGAGACCCGAGAGGGACTACAGAAAAGAAAAGACTACGGGAATAAGCACACCAAAATGATTTCATGGTATAGAAGGACGCAGGGAAGCAGAAGTGAATAATATACGTAATAATATTTTTCCATACAAACCTTATTTCCCTCTTGACTTGTTCCATAAATTTTGAGACGGGGAAATTTTCATGCAACAACCAAACGAGGTTTGTCTTTCTAACCTCACTCCTGCTCAACTTTGTTTTTTCATGTCCGAGACTCAATGAATATTGTAATAGGATGCATTGTACATGATCATATCGTCCGTTGTGGTAGATACTACATTTTTAACGTGGGCACACATGAATACACGAGCACATATAATGCACTAAAACCCAAAATTCAAATTTAAAAACAAAATTGTGTCCAACCATTTTTTTACCTTGAGCAAATATGCACTTTGCTATTGACATCCCGTCATCAGTTTTAGATTTCACACACACACATTAACAAGATGCGCAACTTATGGTGATTCTATTTTTTGTCTGCATGAAATCCATCTCATTGAAGCCTGTTTTTCCAAAATTCAATATTCTTACAGAGACATCAGTCAGCAGATTACTCAATAATGCGTTGGTAACTTGAGCGCCAATGTATAAGAAATTTCACTAACCCGGTGCACGGTGTATGCACTGGAAGCTAAAGTGTTTAGGCGAAATGAACGAGAAAAACAGAAAAAGTTCCCTTGAGTCACTTAACAACCCATCAAGGCAGAGGTGTCAAATGCAGTAGAAGCTATCGTCATCATTGTGTACCTGCGATGATGAAATCCCAATTGTTTTTGCTCCCAAAGTGCTTATGGGCTATTTTAGTTTCAAGCAATGGTAGTAGCAACTGTACAAGATCACTCTTTATACAGGAAAAGGGGGCATTAGTCTACTGACTCGTTAAAAGGATATTTTTGGCAAATTACAACGCATTATTCACTTCAGTCTAAAAAACGTCAAAAAAACTCAAATGTTTATGTTGGCGTTACACACACAGCACTATATAGTTAGTTAATCCTCCAAAATATGCTGCCCAAATATACTGTTTAAAAATGCCAGGGTAAATTTATGCACCATCCTTTAATTATATGTACGCCATGAGATTAGCATTTTTTTAAATTTGGTCCGTGTAGCCGATTTAGCTACAGTTTGCAGGTGATGGCATGATGGGATGAATGGGGTTGTCCAACCTACATTTTTATATTTCCAATAACCAGTTATCACCCTTCATTGTTGGCTAGCATAGGATACAGCATTTCCACCTTGTTCCTACAGGCCCCCCAGGCATAGTGTAAATTATCCTGGGCATGGTAAATCAAATATCGGTCCATTGTTCTCCAATAGATATGTTTTGACTAATCCTGTATAGAAAATCATTCATTGGTCAGTTCTGGCCAGAGGGTAGTAAGTAGTACACATTGTGTGGGTTTCAAGCATGTGCTGGACATACGCTCCACAGATATGCATGTGTGTGTGTAGGCATTCCATTTCCCTCCCCTACTATCCTATTGTGCAGCCAGTCAGGAGGATCTAGTGAGTAGGCAAATGTATGCAAGTGTTTGAACAAGTTATAATCATATGCGGGGGAGGGGACCACTACATTTTGGAACTCGAATTCACAGGAAGACAGCCGGAATTTATTCATGGATTTGGTGAGATTGGCAGTATAAAAAGATATATTAGCCGAACGAGATGGATGACATGGTCAACAAAGGCTTGATAGGGACCAGACCGAGTGTACGGAGCAGATTAGGAAAAAAGTGACAAAAAATCATATGTATGTACATTAGGAAGGAAAGGGGGGACTGAAGAAAGAAAACAAGAAGGAAATATCCATTCATACGCTTATGGTAGTCAGTATCTCTTTGGGTAATCTTATGAATATCGTAGTCAGTAATATATGAAATGCACTGGTGATGCTACTGAAGGATTTTTATGACATGAAGCGGGCCAGAATATAAATCAAAAATGAAATGACATGCACACTCACACATACACACAGGCATACAAGAACTGAGTAGGGGTTATATGGGAAAAGTGAAGCGAAGCGAATAAAGGAGTCTCCCTTTTCCTGTGTCTCAATATTCGCTGAGAAAGTGCATGGGACTTGCCATATAAGGTATGTGCTGTTGCCATGTTATTATTATCATTATTATTATTTCATATGTGAATAGAGGTGAATGGGAAAGGAGGAAGAAATAAGGATGAGATGATAAATACTGTATGGTGAGCGCACTATATGTCACAAAGAGCAGCGTTTCTTTTTCAGCTCTAGTGCGGTAGTATAAGTGTACCCATATAGTACTTATTCATGGTCTCCTTTATTTATTTGGTTACGATATGAATTCCACATGTCAGATGTTGCGGATTCTATAATTCCATCTGAGATTTCATCGTGCACCAAACCTAGTCCAGAAGGAAAAATAATATGTTTATTTGTTGGTGAACGAATGGCTGGAGCCTCAAAGGAGAGATTCGGATGGCATGAAGGAAATATTTGAGTGGAATAAATTCAAAGGCATATGGAAAGAAAAATATGTCAAAAAAGTATTGCTTACTGTGACTCTATTTTGTCTTTTTGCTGACATTTGGGCGGTACAAAACTAAACTAACTTTTTATAATCCATTGGCAACCTGTACATAGAAACACAATTATATATTACTATATGTACTACCTATCGAGGTCATAAATAATTTTAATTAATTTAAAGAAAAAGTATCGTGCGATTACAATGCATAGTTCTATAAGGAAATAATTTAATAAAGGTACATATAATAAGAAAATTCCTAAGATCGACATGTTACAAGCAAATACAGGGAAAAACTTGTATGAGTACTACATAAACGTAAATAGTTTTTATCATTCCCAATTTGGCGTCTCCAAAATATTCACCGTTTGAAGTCAGACTCAAACAACGTTTTGAATAATATCCAGCACATAATAAATTTTGCGTCTATATCTTTTCCCAGTCGTACACGCAAGGCTCGTGAGATTGAGTTTGTCCAATTTGGTTTGCTCAAGTTTATGGCATGTTCGGAAAAAAGCATATGTAACAGGAAAACAAATTTTCCATACTGTCGATGTGGAAAAATGCGCCCACTATCTGTACTACCCACAGTAAGCAAGCAAGTATCTATAACTGTGGGAAAAAGAAAAAGTGAACGAAAATGCATCTTTCCATTTTATTATGAAAAGTGGTAGACACGGCGGCTGACAGACTATGTAGCAACTTGAATTGAGCACTTCCTCATCATAGAATTAGGGAAAGCGACCAAGTATAGAAAGCACTGGTTTCCTTCACTTTTTCATACCTTGTGATGTTATGGGCACAGCCAAGAATAAATGACATGACATGAAATCAAATATAAATGTCGTCGAGCCCATGGGAAAGAGGAGACAAGTGAGGTACTACCTCATGTTATTATAGTGAGGGAATGCCACAGGACCACATCCTCACGGTACATTTCCATATAACCTGATAAATAATAATAGCAGTGGAGCTGTGTGAGCTCTCGTAGTTAGGAGAATGTCGCATGAGGACGTCAACTATATTCATCATTCATAATAATATTATTTTTTTTCCTCCGTCACATTCCTCCACCCAGAGTAGAGTCGTCCTATGGAATTCCCATACTCGTGTACATGGGAGCCATTCACTCACTGCTCACAAAGTCCATGTGTGTCTATAGACTCACCATGTCACGCAGAGAGCTCAACATATTCCAAACCGAGACACGTACCAGTTGGTTAAGAATATGTTTTTGTGCTGGCTTCATTTCATGAAAATTTGTCAGCATCAACTTGGTGACCTTCCTTGCGGTTTTATGGTGTGCAGTAAACATCAACTTTTAGCGTGCTACTTGGATTTGGGATTGATGCATGAGATTTCAACTGTCATTTGGTAACTGTGTGGAGTAGTACACTAGTAGTTAGAAATAAACCACAGCAGGTGGACATGAAAAAAGAAGTGAAGCAGATTTGTATGGCAAGCATTGTTAGTCAATCTTTGTTTTGAATGGCTGACAATTTTAAAACACAAATTTGAAGTTAATCAACATACTACTGTAGAAATTATTTGCGATTTTCTGATTTACCCCCTCCCCCAAAGTAAGGGGTATTTTAAATGTCCCATTTTGTTCAGTATCTTTCATACTTTCTATTCTAAATATCAAATTTAAAGTTGATCGACATAATATACTGAGTAATTATCAATGATTTATTGTTAATTTCTCTCCCGACGGGGCAATGGGACACAGGGGGAAGTCATATTGTGGTCGAAAATAGCCTTGCTAAAATAATTTTATGTGTACCGAATTTCATCGAAATCCGTCCGGTATTTTACGAGATATTTACGTGACAGACAGACAGACTGGCGAACATTTCATTTTTATAAAATAGCTTAGCGTAGCATAGCTTTGCATCGCTCCACTACTTAATAATGAAATAATTCAATCAAGTTGGAACAAAGTTGAACAAACTAATGCAAGGTGCATGACAGTTATGCAAGCTAAAAAAATACTGTCTGATATCTAAATATTTAGTTAGCTATGAGCCTGATTGATATAGTAGATGATTTTATTTTAATTTGATTTAAAGCAGAAAAAACAAGATTCTCCTCATTTCTCCACATCATACTCTAGTTAAAAAAACTAGAATGCTCGTCATTGTAATCTCTATGATTTTAGCCAGCTCAAAACAAATTAAATATTAATACTAATAGGAGGAAAGCATGATAAATCATCCTGTATTCATGTAGTACATAACTTTCCCTTAGAATAAATACGCCCAACAAAAGTCCACAATGTCACGTCTCGCTTCACAAACTACATGTGAACTAGCAAACAAATCACGTTGCTCAAAACCATAAACCTTTCAGTCATGCTGGAAATTGAGCAGCTTGAAAATCATATCCATATGAGCTCAAGGTAACTAACTAACTCTCCATTATTCAAAATCTTACTGTCTTTCACAACCAGTTCACTTGCAACTTCAACTATACCATTTTTACATTAGCGTGGTTCCCGTATCCACTGAAATTAAACATGGCACACATCCCATGCACATAGATTGAACAAACTACATTATGCATACAATAAGGTTTATTATGGTAAGTAATTTTATGTCATATCCACTCACAGACTATTTTGGCGATGATGATGAACCAGTCAACTGAGAGAGTGAACTCTCCTCTAATTAGGTATAAAATATTGAATACCTATCCTCCGTCCCTAACTATGCATGTATTGTAGCTGTCTCTTCATATACAGAAACATACGGAGGACCACTTTACGCTCTATTTCACTTTCTCTTGTCTCTCTCTCTCCCTGTAAAGTTTATTTCCACATCACTCTTTGATCTCATTACACAAGGGAACGAGTGAATGCATGTTAGGAATTTCCCCACACACGCACACAACATGCATACTCTCACTCACAGTCAGTCAGTACTAACTAACTAACTAACTAAATACTCTCTGTATGATAATGAGGGTCCCAAGATTTTGCATTTCACTTAATTTCCTGTTGATCTTGTGTACATACATTTGTAGCATGTGCCGTGTGTACTTGCTACAGTGTACGAATTTAGTGGATGATATAGGAGCGTGATGAAATCATGGATACATTACATGCATGTATGCAGTTGGACACAAAGGCACTTCTTTCAGCCAGGCAGTTAGCTAGAGTGGCTAGATTTTATCTTCTAGTAGTGTAATGGAACTGATTACGTGTGCATGTGTGTTTTCAAAGCAGGCTGTATAGTTAGTTAGTTAGTTAGTAGAGTAGCATGCATGCTTTCTACCTGCGTCCTAAACACACACGGTGAAATGTAGTAGGAATAATAAAATAAAGGGACACACACGCCCACTGGTTTCCTCACACATTGTTGATCAAATGAAGCCATTAGCATACAATGCATGTGTTGTGTGAAGACTATAAAAGACTTTTGGGTTCCCTTCCATGCAGCTTCTCCTGCCTATTAATTATCATTTTCAATTAATTAATTAAATTCATAAACATATCGGTTCCACAAAAGGGTGAATATGGGCTCAACTTGGTTTGTTCCTCTGTCTACGCCAACTTGGGAACAATGAGTGTATAAGCTATATATTATGTCTTGTATTTACATTACACAAACCCAAGTGCTTCCAGTCATATAGACAAATCCTTTCGTATTATTGCTTCCTAGATAGGCTGTGATATCTCTCCCAAGAAATTTCCACCAATGATCAAAAGATTTACAGCAATGGGGTTTATGTTTTCAAGTATATATACATGCAAGGGTGAGGATTGGTGTGCCACCAGGAGTGAATTATTTCCTTTTCTTTGCCATGACCAAAAGCTAATAATAATGATGAGTATAGCAACTTATTGAGTTAGTTTGCTTTCTACGAGCCCTGTCAACTTTTTTTTGCTGGGGATCAATGGGAATTAATATAAATATATAAAAGGTTGATTCTTGGTTAGTATATAGTTGTATAAGGAACAATGCCTGACTTGTTTTAGGTACTTTACTGTGCACTCTATGTGGTAAATTGGTGCTCAAAATTTGCAAATTAGTTGACTTATTGATGCATCATTCCCTAGGTGTGGATACTTTTAGGTGATTATAGGAATACGGAGCAAGCTTGGCTCTCCACAGAGAATTTTTGAGCTCACAATATGGTGGGTGAAAAGTGGAGAAAACTTTCTCCATGAAACTTTTTGGAGTGCCTTGTTCTGTGCAGCCCTTGACTCTAGACTGGCGATAGCAGGGCCAACTTTTTCCCACCGGAACGTATAAGTGTCTGTCAGTATTCTGCTGAAATCAAGAGGATTATTAGTGCTACTAATTAATTGGCTCGTTCTATCACTCTGTAAACTATGGGACCGTGCACACTTCCTGTGGTGAATGCGAATAAATAAGTAGCGACTTTAGAACGCAAAGGTTCATTCCATCTGGAAATAGCATTCGAAATTCACAAAATTGCTACAGGCGAATCTACATGTAAGTGTGTTCATACAGTCATGCAGTCACTGTAAAGTTGTTTATCGTTTCAGAAGTGTGAGAGTGGCATTCGTTCACACAGACATTTCATACATGAGGAATACAAAAAGAAGGAGATAGTAAAAATTCGGAATACAGTTGTATCATTACTTACTTTATTACCATAGAATGAAGGCAGACCTGGACATGGTTTTCTCTTGTATACTTTTGGGCTAGAAAGGTGAAAATAAGCAGAATCAAATAGGATGAAAGGCGACAAAAAATGGAATGACTTACGAGTACAAGAACCCAAGAAAACCGTAAAAAATATAAGTATTATAGCATGTTTTTCATATCAAACACAAGCATTCATTCAAGCCTATGTGTTATTGGAGAACGAGGGGAAAGGCCCAAAAGACTGGCTTTCATGGAGCCCATGGGACTCACCACACCATTCCTTGACAAAATGGTAGAAAATTTGCCATTTTTTCTCAACATATAGACCATATATAGTTGTGGCAAAGTCAACTGAACAAATGTGCCCTGTATCCCATAACATGTATTAAAAGGAGTGGAATGTGGATCCATAGCTTTTTATCGGCATCTCTCTATCCATTTATCTGTTCGATCAGACTTGGACGATGCGACATAAAGATCCCATAGTGAGTCTCTGGCCTCCACAACACAGCACTCCATTGTTTTCCCTGGGCATGAGTGAGAAGACAACAGTGAAACAACCAGTAGACCTTACACATGTTTCCGTCCGGGCAATTCCATTGCTATTTGCGCGGATAAACAGAAACATTACTTACGTGGCACGTAATGTGTGTACTGTACGAGTACACTCTGGCACCCGTTTCCACCAGAGCCCTTTTAGTATGAGCACATATGTGAGCCCAGATTATGTATCGTAGACAGAGCCAGAGCAGCACATGGATCACATTATATGAGGACTCATACACCTTAACCAAAATGTCCTTCCCTGGCTCCCTTTATTACCCGTTTTATGCACGCCTGGAAACACATGCAAATATATTAGAGCATTACATATGCGATTCCATTCGTGCGGGTGGCTCTCACTTTCTCTTTCCTCTCCTCATCCCATGGTTGATGCTCTCTCTGCCCAACTGGCATATCATTTACATATCCGTACGTGCTCACTCCATTACTCTCCTTTTACTCTCTTTCTCTTCCATTTGTACTTGCTTCCTTTCCAAACTACTACTCACTCACTATGCACTCCTGGCTATAATAATGTGTGTGTGTGTGTGTGTGTACTACATCCGCCATCATATCAGTATTTGTAATAATATAGTGTACTACCACCACTACTGCTACACTATTAGAATATGCCACCAGAAACTGTACACAGTGACTGAATGAGTGGATATATATTGCAATAATAGCTAGCTGCTCACTGGCTATATAATGTTACAAGTCATAGCACACACACACACACTGGAAGCATTACTTGACTCACATGAGAGAGAAAGGTACAACGTAAAATCAAATGCCCAAAGAAAAACAACGCTATCAAAGGGATATTTGTTCCGCATAGAAGATCTCATTTCTGCTGGAAACCTATTTATTTACAGTTGTACATGTTTTTACCGGGATGGATGGATTTGACTTGAATGCATGCACCTATAATACACACAAGATCTTATGTGTGCACATTGTAGGGATCCAAGTGCACCTCACTCAATATATTTATTACAAATGCTTCTTCTTGTGTCAGTACTCACTTTTACCATACCATTAGCAAGAGGCCATGCGGTGTTGAAGCTTTTAGCATTATCCATATGCATGTAATAGCATGAGTGTACATTACACATGATGTGATGCAATGCGTGTATTCCTTTTGTTGGAATCCCAATATTGGATTCATGTCTATGGAGTCGGTGGTATGCATTTCATAAAACAGAGTGAGTGACAGTCTTGTACAGGTACAGTAATACACATCAGAGGATGGGCATGTGGTCTTGTAAGTAACTGAGCAAGTCGGAGAGAATAAGGGTCTTTCATACAATGCCAACAAGAACCAATATCCATGAGTACGTGTAATCAGTCAGTCAAGTCAGTCAATAGTTGTCAAGAGTGGAAGCTCATTCGTCTCAAATTCTCCTTGTTCACAACAAGAATTTCAAAGTCACAAAGGATATTGCAAACGGAATCTTCCCCTTATCGTTTTTTCTTTTCCCATTCCTGGAATTTGCCTCCTACCCTGATGAAATGATTTTTGGAATTCTTAGGGAATAGCAGTGTAAACTGTTTTTCACTGAAAAGCAATTGAAATTAAGCTTTAATTGTACAATTGGAAGTTATCCTTTGTAAGGAATGCTATAGTAATTTGTTATCATTGCAAGGTAGTTAAATCCAGAATGTTTAAAACGGCACAGCAAACAATGAGGTGAATTGAATGTACATTACATACGACAAAGATTTTAGGAATGGGAAGATTTTTTTTCTTTGAATGGGGCTGACCACTAGGCGTAACCACTGGAGCCGTACAATAGAAAATTTAAAATATATGGGAGCTAAGCATTCATAGATCATCTGCTTGAATGACATTTCAATATCACAACTACTTTGAATGAAGGACGCAGCAGGATTTTTTTTATTCGCTTTACTGTCAACTTCATTGTGTATTAATTGATTGTCCTCAAAGGTGGATGCATTTTAATTCTAACTATGCTCCTGTGAGTTTGTACATAGCACAAAGTCAGCATTTGTTGTCAAACGAAAGGTAGTAGCTCTAGCTATTGATGAATGCAAAACAAAGGAAATCCCGAGTGCTAATTATAATTTCTCTCATTCCTTTCTATATTTCCCCTTTGTGTTTCTCTGATTATAGATCCATATGCGACTATATAGGATGATTGGGGGAAATTAAAATGCTTTCAGGTATTATAAACATGTAAAAAAGTGGTGCATTCAAAATTAGTTTATTAATGATGTGATTTTGCCAAACCTCTTTACAGTATGCAATAAAACGTTTATCAAAAAAGAAAAAATGTAGCCAGGCCACAAGTTTTTTTTATTGTGATTTACTAATATTAGCGTTCAGAATAAAAAATAATCACAATGTTCTGATACAAAAAATGTTTTGGAAAAACTGAGGAAATGGGATAGTGACAAGAAAAAATTTTGGCATTACCAATGCTCACATATTCATTCACTCAGAGAAAAAAAGGAAAGCCACTTACTCCATAAACCACTAACTCACTCACTCTTTCTTTTGGCATTGATCAGGAAAAATAAACAATGTTAGCTGCCGTCCCTTGCATATCTGTGCATGAACTATAATCGAACGGAAAAAATAATGTACAGAACAAACGAGATGGGCTCAGCTCAAGGATAAAAGTGTACAGAACGACGGAGAGGAAGAAATAAAAAAATGAGCAAAAAGCAAAGTGAGTCGTCGACTTGTTTTCTAGAATGGAAAATGTCACCTTTGATTTGAAAGGCAATTGATCAAAAGCCCCCACAAAGATCTATACTACGACTACGAATAGCTATTTGAGTTTATCGAGGCAATTTTGGATTTTAAAAACCATGCATCGTTGCTTACACGATTTGAACGCTCCTCTCTAAGCATTTTGATCGAATCTTAGGGACAAACTTTCCATCCAAACACAGTAAAAAAATACATTTTTAGTCAACATATCTCACTAACTAATCCAGCAATAAGTGTTTCATATTAATCCATACACTATAGTCCTCCCTCTGTTGTAAAATGAGTATATTTTGTACCAAACGGAGGAATATAAAGAGAACAACCATGTGAGTTTATACAGATGGAACCACTTTGATGCATTGGTTTTGGATTTAAAAAAAAGAAATAATGGCAACATTCTCAAATGCTACACAAGGGCGACCTTTCTAGAGCAATTGCCTTTCCACTCAAAAGTTGATTTCAACGAATTGACTCCACCAAGTCGTTTTTCCCCTTCGTCCAATCTCTTAGAGATAGCAAATCATATTAGTGCTCAATTCTTTTATTTATTTTTTAGCTGATTATTTTTTTTTGCAATACAATGAGACGTGATATAAAAAATTGAATAAGTACTGAAGTGTTTAACTTAAGACATTCTATTAGATGAGATGGCTAATATTTTGAAGGTACTACTATTTTTGGATGCTGAGAGAGATATGGACATTTAGTTACTATAGTTAATGTAGATAAGTTTTTTTTACCCTGATGACATGAGATAGGCAATAAGCATTCATGCGAGCAAACACTTAAGTTGATAACATGACTGAATAGCAGTGAAGCATCAATGATGAAAATTAATATACGTTCCGGGCGTGTTTTTCTTTAGCTGCACGATGAATTTTGATGTTGCGGAAAAATTAAGCCCACTTTCGGTTGAAATTAGGTTTTCCTGCATTTAAGATGTGTAGTAAGTGAAAAATGTTTTTTTTTGCTATGCAGTTAATATTTTGCTGTGCATTTAGACAGAACAGCTGAGGATATTTCTCAGAAATTGTTGATTTACGAGTGATAGATAAAATTACATTTTCGGGATGAATAGTTCCGTGGATCGAGGATTCGACTGAAGTTGATTCAATAAAGAGACAAACTGTGTACGAATTTGAAAATGGTCCGGGGATTTTGTGCCGATAGCTTTTAGTGCTATAAATATGCAGTTTATTTTATGTAATACAAAGTTGGTACTTTGGGTGACAAAAATATTACTTTCACACTACCTGAGTGTTCCCACAAGGTTCTGTGTGGTACTAAATTCGAGATGAAAAAATAAACTGCATTGTGTGTAATTTCTTTTTGTACCACAGACATGGGTTGAGTACAATATTCTTGCAATGTGGATATGGAGTACACAGTGCAACTGTAAACGAGTTTTTTATTTTCACAATATGTTGGTACAAAAAGAGGGCATAAAAGTGGCTCTTGTAACCTTTCCAAGCGCAATTTTTAAGTAAAAACCGCTTGCAGACACTTCAGACGACATGTTTTTAAAGATTTGGAAAAACGGAAGATATTTAGTCAGTGTTTGGCCAAGTACTTGAAAATTTGTATTTTTAATGGCTGATTTACGAGTCAGTCAAAACAAGCTGATCAATGTTGCAATTTTTGCAGGAAACTTTGCACTTTCTAAAAGTTCAAGCTGACGATTTACTGTTTTGCTTTTTTTTTACTTCTACATTTTTTCCTGATAGAGCAGAAAAATCTGCCACCAACTGCCTCTTAAAAAGCTCTTGAATATTCGAATTAAATTTCGCTCTCAATGACTTGGAAAGCTTGTATCTGTGTGTTATGTGCTAACTAATTTGATGCTCTTCTTTCACCCTGCTTTTACCTCATAATATTTTTAGGAACTCTCATTTCACACTCTCCATTCAAATGATGCCGTCCTTCGTCTTTTATAGATGTAAACTCTCATATCATGTTTGACTCATAAAATATTCACACCAACTCGTTATTAGCTTCACTTTCAGTACCACAGAATCTAATTAGGTAGTGCTGGGCAATTTTGGAACTAAATATGTACAATCAGCAATCTAATATGCGTTAATATATATGAAGGTATATAAGATATGTTTAAAATTATTGTCTACAATACAATCAATGTATTCAGAGTGCGACAAACAATTCAGATAGACAGCTCCGTAAGCTGGACGAAAAATGAATTAAACAATTTGATACATTTGTGAACCTTTAATGAAAGCATCTGGAAGTACAAACACCATGTAATGTATTGCCGAAATGGGGAACTTGTATTCAATTTCAATGCTTTAGAATTACAATCATGTTTGACGACTGGTCAACTTGTTCTGATTATCATCAGAATAATTAACAAGTACTCTAGCTGGATTTTTATAGCAATGACAGAATGTAGTAGTTTTCCGAACTGAATCATCCTCCGCTGGTGAATTTTTTTGATACTGTGTCTTCCATACTTTAAGGCCCATCTGATTTGTTAAAATATGCATTCTTGGAAGAATTCGCTACAACGACTTGCACCTACAGCCTATTAAAAGATAAATACAAAGAAATTTCGAGGCCAGTTGTTCAGTTTTAATTTCTATTTATCAACCTGTTTAGCAAATTCCAATTCAGTTTATGCAGTTCGATTGAAACTTGGAGCTTTATGGTGAGCTGATGAGGCCGTAGCTGATTTTTCACGCTAACACCTTCGTTCGCCATTCTCTCAGTTCATTCTTCACAAAAGGGTAGCCTGCGACATCTAGGGAGCATGCTGGACAACATACATTGTGAGTGGCATGAAGAAACAGAAAAAGAATTTCGCTAGGATGAAAACGAAAGGCTTTGTTCCTTTCGCTGAATTTTTTCATAGTTTTATTTGAATACTTCTGAATTTAAAAGTAAATTATGTAATGCCAATTAACATATACTGCTTTAGGTTCTTCAAAAACTGTTTTTTAACAAAGCACCAAATTCATTACCTTTTATATTCTTTAATGTTATCGTCACAATCCTATAATTTAACTTTATCTTGAATCGAATGTTTCAAAATGAATTCATATACTTTCAACTAAAAACGTTCATTAAAACCAAATATGTAACCAGATTGAAACAACTTTTGGACATCAAGTATCGAATCGAGCACAATGTGACAAATGTGAAAATACACGCAAAACGGGAAGCATTCATTTGACAACGGATGGTGACGGTGAGTCTCATGTCTATAAAGTCATCAACGGTACGAAAAAAGTAACAATTTAATAAACTCTATACTCCCAGCGTCCCAGCCCAGTAAATTGCATTGCAGCTCCCACAAATTTGTTTACATAAAACAACAGGAGCATTTGTTTCATAAAACAAATTTACTAACCACATCGTAGACAACCCTGACTTCATTAAAATGGCGTTAGAGCAATTATCCAAGCCAATTTTCTTGTGACCTATCAGTTAGACTGAGAATGAATCAACAATTTAATTCACCTCGATCTATATGTCTAGTATAACAACTGAAGTTATTATACACTATGACTTATATGGAATCGATCAAAATGCTACAGAGACAGAAAGGATTATTTAAAAAATGATACCTTGTCACATCTTTACATGAATATCACAGCGGGCATGAGGAAATGCCATGCAAAATGCTATTGAAAATTGAAACTATTAACTTGTTCTTCTGGTTCACTGCTGAATAATTTTTTAATGCAACCAATCCAAAAGATACGCAATACTTTTATGCAACTTGACCATCCTAATATTAATTTCTCTGCTCCATAATGCATTGGGACTTGAATAATTGAATAGGTCCAACTCATTTCATCACTCAAAGTTTCGTCCACCTCATTTATTGCTTTCACTTTATTGTATAGGTATGTGCATGGTTTGCGGTTTGTAAGTTAGTGCTAGTACTGCTCTTGGGCTGGGCTGTCATTCCGTTGTCCAATTATTCTCGTATCCTCGTTTACATACAATCGATGGCATTATTTTTAATTCGTCATTTCGATCCGAAAGTCACTGTACTATGTGGCTAGAAAAGTTTCCAAGTTCACGACACAATGATTTTCTTTTTTCTTTAGTTAAAGTATCCATCTGGTTTTTATCCACACCAAAATCAAAGAATTCTCTCAGTCAGTACTTTGATAATCTATCAAGATAAATGTTCACCGGAATAATACACGATTGTGATTGTGATTTACCGACCACAGGAAAAGTATGATTCTTTCTGAGCATACGTGCCACCTCAGAGAACTACTAACTACTAGGATATCAAAACTGCATTCAATGTCAAATTGGGAGCAGGCACCCACTATACTTGGAAAACTTATTTGCATTCATTCCTTCCTGCCCAGTTTAAACAAATATGTGCTTTCATTCTCCACAAGGCAGTCAAGGTAGTGCACAAACCGTGAGAATGGCGTTCAACCATTACTGAAACTTCTTAGTGTCTAGCAGACTGTCACTTTTGTTGGTTTTCTATTTCTTCGATTTGTAAAAGTAGGGCATGCTATATAGGAGAAAGCAGGAACAAAACTCATTGTTCTTCTGCCGTGTAAAAATATGTATTTGGTGATTGGTGATGAACCAAGGAACCAACCAAGAAAGTGTTCAAACGTTAAATTACAACGTTTGCCAGTATGAAGAACAAATGTGCTTTTCCATTTATCGTTTTTGTGCAAGTTATCAATTAATTCATGTCTTCGTTTAAATCTCACTCACTCAGAGTATTAGCCTATACTCTGCCGAAACCGGGGAAAATTGTTTTTGCAAGCTTTTTTACATCAAAGAAAGTCAAATACGCAATAGTTCCTATACTCGTAGTAGTTGAAATGCGAGCCTGTTTGTTATACCTGACGATACTGACGAATCAATAGTTGTGCATATTTAACAAAGTGATTCCTGGAAGTTAATCGAACCGCATTTCATCACAGCTAGCGAGTTAGCCATGGATAAGAAAGAACGCAGAAACTAGTATTTTACCATGGGATCAAAAGTGAGCAAAAAATCTGACAAGATAAAAAAGGGCAGTGGGAGTATTATTGAGGAAGATTGGTCAAATTCTAAAGAGACATCGGAATCAGAACAGTATATGGATGGTGAGGAGGACGCATTGTCAATTTTTGCCACCCATGAATTCCCTCCCTTTAGCAATGCTCAAAATGCGGCAAGATTCAATGCCACAAGTAATAACCGAGGAAATAACAATAATGGAAGAATTGGGGAAAACAACAGTGCAATACATGCCGCCATGAACCGAAATGGTGACCCTGACAGTCTCTTATATTCCCAGATGAGTAAAAGTGCTCCTGTTCACGGAAATCAGGAGGACGAGGAAGTAAATGAAGCGATCGCAGAGTTAGAAGAAACTTTCCGTGCATTTGATCCTACTAAGGATTCTAAAGGTGATACGAGTAGTGGCAGTAATATAAATGTGGACCACCAGGACCAGGATAGTGGTATAGATCAAACTGGGAGTGCAGTGACAATGAACAGTTTAAGTGTTCGTGAGGACAGTAGGGGCTCAAAAGCTGTAATGACTTATGAAACAGTGGAAGATAAAAAGAAAATCAACAATCAGTATAGTATTAATAATAATAAGCGTTCTAATAACAAAATTAGTGCTGGCTCGAATGGGATGATTAGTCCTCAAGTACCATCTATGACGCGAACTGGTAAAAGAAGTCGCAGGAATCATAAGAGTTCTACAAATGTTTTGAAAGTTCAATCGATGGAAAAATTAAACCAAAATAGTGTAAATACCAGTAGCAATGGGTCTCGTAGAAGTGATACAAATAATGGCAGTGGAATACATGTGGGGAATCATGGACATTGGGATTACGAGCCGGTAGGTGAAGTATGTTTGAAGATTTTTTTCTTTGAGGTACTTACTGCATGACATTTTGGTTTCTCTCATTAACTCACAAGCACCGGAGGCGGAGACCATCTTTCCGAATTTTTCTGAAAAATGCTTAGTTTTAGTTTCTAAATTCTATGCATATTATATTGCGTTGAAATGCTATGAATCAATATGCCTGCTGCTTTATTACTGTTATTCCATGTAGGTTAATATAGAAACCATGAAAACAGAAGCTTGACTACTTGATGAATCGGTTTTTTAGAATCGGTGTACGGATGGGTTATATGTAGTAGGTTGGCTAATCTGATAAATTAATTAATCAAATATTAAAATTTTGCAGCCCCAAATTGAAGGCTTTGATATTGAAAAATTCAAGAAACTAAATAAAAGCGATAAGGATAGACCGCCTGCATCACCAATATCGATTATCCGGTATGTTGGCATTAACTGAATAAACAAAACAAGAAAATATTTGAATTTTCTTGGTTAAATTGGAGCTTAATTGTTAATTTGATGGCTATAATTACAGAGAAAGCAGGCTACACGGAGTAAATGACGAAGTACAACATCCTCCTTCTTACACGAACGATGAGTTGGAGCTGTATCAAAGCATTGAAAAGGATACTGTTTATTGAGTTCAATTTTGTTTTACTTGATCACACTCAAGACTGGAGACTATAGTATGAGAATCTTGAAAGAATCATCATTTAAAGACTTACTATAAGAATTAACTTCTTCTGTCTGACTAACAGTATATATATTAAAATACATGCCTGATAATAATTCTAGCGAAAAAACATAGACAGCTACATTTTTAATGATGCTCGCAGTTTTTACTCACGTAAGTAATAGCATAACTCAAACTTCCTCAACTCACAATTGTTATCAATTGTAAAGTAAACGGTTTTTTAACCTTTATCTTGTGCAATTTGCATCACAGCATGAAACTACATATTTTTGCTTTATATTTTGTAAGGCCTCATTATTCCCTTACTATAACTTGATAAAAACTTCTATACTTCGAATTGCTTCTCTATTTTCATGATGCATACTTTAAAAATATTTGTACTGCCTATATTGGGTTCGCTGTGGACTGTGGACAAAACAATAGCAATTTAAGGCACAACAAGATTTTTAAAATTCATACCAGAGATGCGATGGGACCATAGTCCGTACAATAAATCCGTGCATACATACGTCTTTATATTTTAATCACTTGATGAATCCGAACGCGCATGCTTGCGTTCGCACTCTTTATGCCAACACACTTTAAAAACTGTATTTCGGGTATCATTTTGTCCTTAAGATTGGCTCCACTATTTTCCACTGTTTGACATGGTCATCGACATTGAGTTGTTGCTGAATTCTATCGCTAGTTGGGCAGTCTACAGAAGAAGAAAAGAAAACTTGCGGTGTATACGTTTACATAAGCTGACATAGTCGAGTAAAAACATCCTATTGGCGTTTAAGTTTCCTAGCAATCCGTCATCTTTAAATGCTTTTCGTACCTTTCGTATCCTATTTACTTGCTCTAGTGCATGTGGTATAAAAGGACGTATATTCGCAATTTCCAACATTGTTAAATTGTCAACCTTTCCTATGGTGGATCCACTTTCCAAAAATTGTAGCACAGAAGTTCGCAGTTTTGCAGCCCTACAATCCCAAACGTCCTGGAAGTAGAAAACAAAGTTAGTGCCCCAATTCTTAAAAGAATAGACAATGGCAAAGTTAAAGTTTGAATCATGTAAGATTTAGGACTTCACTTTAATGAGGGTCTTAATGCAATCAGCGGCAGGTATATCTATGGCGCAACATTCAAACAAAATTCTAGCAACAGCCATGTAGTGTTCAGAGGGCATTTTCGTAAATAAATCCGATGCTTGCTCACTTTGCTTCATTTTTTCTAAGTACTCTATGTTCATCCAATATGGGGGAATTAATCTGCACTTATTTTTCCGTCGAAAATGGACAGCTAGCCATAAAGGAACTTTGACAGGGAAGCCCGGCCGAAACGGCCCAGCATCCCCTTCTATCAAGTAAAAGTTTGTCAAACTGAAACTAGGTACAATTTCGACATTTTCCTTTTCAGCGAAAAACTCAATTTCTTTGGGAGTTGTTGCCATTATATTTTAGCTACTGAATTTAACACAAGACACGACAAATTAAAATTACAATAATTACTGCTATAACAGCTTCATTTCTCCCCCGACACGCCCCAGGAATACAATCGGAATCGCTATGAGAATTCAATGCTACAAAATAATTTACGTAGCATTTAGCTGATAAAACAAACACAAAAAAAGTCTCTTTAATTTTTGCTTTGTTACTTTTTTTGTTTCACCAGCCGCAGCCATCAGCTGCATAAAATTTGCTGTCACCAAACTCATACTATGGAAACCCGCGGCCGCGAAAATGCTGTACTTTCAATGGGACAGCCTGCAACCAATTAAACAAACCTTCAAGAAAATGTTCTAATGAATCATCAGAATTAATGGAGATTAAGGTGTTCTATGAACGCCCAACATTATAATTCATGCAGCTGCAGCTACATAAGTCTACATTTAAAAATCAATAGTAGAACCATAATTTTCCAAATTAAAGATGCTGGCTAAAAGACAACAATTTATTACTTGAAGTTTGACAACAACATTACAAAACAATCATACCACAATAAAATAGACTGCAATTTTTTATTAACTACTAAATGCTAAACGTAAGTGGCACATACTTTATTACAACTGTTCATTGGAACACTAATCCATATTTATTTTCTTATTATCCGTATAATAGAATCCGAGTGATCGTGTCGTCTTGAACAAAAATATCAAGTTGGTTGCTAAAATTTGCATAAATGATGTTTTGAAAAAGCCTCATTAATATACGCATTCAAAATCTAACTGTGCAACTGAAATTCAATAAATGAGACTTTCAACGAGATGGAAATCTAAACGTAAAAAACTATTCACAAAAACATCTGCAATTGTACGACATGAAATAAAAATCATCTATTATTGACTATGACTGAGAGCGCAGATACGAACAAATAATTACAGTTTTTACAGCTACCCGCTCCTTGTCGTAAACCGAACTTGCCTACTAACTTAAAAGTCCAACGGATCCTTAGCTAAAAAATTAGCTTTATATAATCTAAAATCACATGCACCAAATTGAACCAGTATTTCTATTGTAGGCAAAAAAGTGAGCATAAAATCGGTTTATCTGCCCTAATCAATGAGATTAAACAGAAAAACTCGCTTGCATGACCACAAAATTGGTTGCTGCATTCATTCTTCTTAATATTTGCCGTTTTCGAATCGAATACATTTTTGACGCATAATATTGCGACGTAAGTATATATTGCTCATTACATTTGTATAATATCAGTGCAACTAGGATTCTTATAACAATAACAATAAAGTCGCACAATTTGAAATATACGCATATAGTATGTATAAGTTTAACGTAATTTAATAGCTACCACAGCTTGTCAAGTACATAGTAGTTTACAATTTCTCATTTCATCGGGCACTTGGATTATTGGTTGCAAAATATATACTATGATTAAAAAATCTATATCTTCTCACAGCTACTGTCTAACAAACAAAAGTTGATTTCAAAAATAGGTATTTGCGCTTTATTAAAGCATGATTATTATGTCGCGATTCGAAGATATAAGATTAACAAGTATCGCCTCGTAGTAGTCTGGACGTGGAGAAATAAAACAAACTGAATTAGCACTGATCATGAAATTTCCAGTAAAATACTTTTTAAATCAAAGGAAAGAGGCATACGTTATTAAATCTGTATATATGACTCCTTCCTGAAGTGTATGTATTTGCAAATTTATAATAATAAAGACTGACTATTTTTCACTCGATACCTGCATTTAGTATTGCACCCAAAGTATTTAAAACAAGGCTCTTGGCTTCGGCTGATATGACGAAAAATGAAACAGCTACATAATTAACAAAATCAGAGTAACAAGAAAACATGCATTTTTTGAAACATATTCTGTCATAAATGTCCCTAGTAGTCCATTCTTTCCTGTAAATGAGGGTTCATTTCATCCAAAGCCTCCAATGTCTGTGTGAGCATTGGATCTACTGGCCCCGTTACAAGTTGACCATCTTCGTCCATCAAGTCGTCAATACTTTGGTGGTCATTCAAACCACAATGTTGAGTTGTTCCAGGCTCCTGAAGTCAATGATTAAGAATTTAATCAACATCACATACATTTTTAAAAATAAAAAGAGATTATTTCGAAAACAATACCACAATACGTATGCAACCGTACCAGCTTAATTTTTATCTCCGTTTTAGGTTTGAGCAGACTATTTATTAATGAAGGAGGAGATGATTTCCATGTAAGTTCTTCATTGGACATGGGAACACCACCATTGAGTTTTGTTTGTCTTTCAAGTTCCTTCAAACATATGATTATGCAAAACGTTACACCAGAAAATAGTGAGGCCACACACCTTGGAGAAGTTGAACTAAAACTACACTAGTAAATGTATATACATACCTGAATTCGTAAGAGTAATTTGCGGTTATACTGCTCTAATTCTGCTTGCTTCGTCTCCACTATTCTTAATTTTTCAGATTCAGACTTCAAAAGTTTGATGAAATCCACCGAGGCTTTGAGAATGGTTCCTTTGTTCGGTCTAAATTCACCCACTTTGTCAAAGTACCTATGAACAACCATGACCAATTAGCTTACGGAATGCACAATGCACAGCAATATAACATGCATGCACAAGAATTAATCATTTCATGGCTTACGGATCAGTCTGACTCCTGGGAAGTAAAGTTGCCAACTCCTTTATCCGATCATTAATATTGAAACGGCGTCGTCTTTCAACTATGTAAAAAAAGATTAATTAAAAAATGTGCGAAAGTAGACAAAAATCGACACATAAAGTAAACAAACAATGGAACATGAGCATTCCAATGACTATGTAAAAAAATTTTGTAACATGACATGCAAAGTAATTTAAAAAAAAAAAACTCTATAACGCCCATACTGATACTAATGTAAATAAACTTTTGCATAGCTTTTCCCCATCATTATTCAGCAGCTGACTGGAATGAACAAAGGCTATATAACATAGGAACTAAAAGTTTGTTCAACACAACACGCACTCATATTATGGTTGTCTTTCTTCTGTCTATCTTTGGCTTGACGAACATGATCATCAGGTGAGTAAGGTTCACCAGGAAAGCTGGAGCTTTTTTCAGGTAAGTCAACTCCAGGCGGATAATTGATTCCAGGAAGAGATGCATCGCTATTGCCACATTTCAAATCTGACAAGATGTCACTGAGATCTCGACTGCTCGGTTCTCCGGCCTCAAGACTTAAAATGTCTTCCACCAAATCCGCCTGAAATAGGAAAAAGTTCTTCATTTGTGTGTTCTCATCCATCTGGCTCGTCTGCATAAATTACATGAGAATGAGGGAAATAAAATAAATCAAATAAGGATAACAAAATGATAGAGCTAAAAGAATTAAACAAAAGACAAGACTTATAAATTCTAAAGAATATGTAGATTAGATACCACCAAAGCACCTGAAATGGGAATATTTCTAGGGTTTTTCTAGTCTTCATTTGTGGACAATTTAAGCTCAATGAGCTTTTGGAGCACATTCGAGAATTTTTGTTATCGATGCCCATTTCAGTGTTAAAAACAAAAAAAAAACCTCTCACTGTGAGTGTAAACAGCTTTTCTATCTTTTAGCCAATAATTTAGATACACTTCGTGATCACTCCAATGAATAGCTTCAATAAAGATTTAATCGCTGCGGCACAGTAGTATACAGAAGACAATGACAGTCGCAGATTTGAACTTTAGTCAACAATTATTCAACGTTAACTCACTTTTTAATTTCAATGGAATTGTCTACAGATAACATGGGCAAGTAGAGTTTGATTTACTATCCATGTAATATCTCTTCATTTAAATCTCAATTGACTTTATGGGGCGGTTGCTGTAAACATGCATGCAAAGTACTTGATTTGAACTGATGGCTAAAATTCACTGAAGAACACCACCACTAAACTATACTCAATGTATTAACGTAAGATGCCAGTCTGCTTCGTACATATGAATGAGTGAATAAGATTTTTCTAAAAAATAATGGAAAAAAATTCGCAAATCAACACCAAGTCGAGTCTTGAATAGAACACACTCTGATGGCGACTAAAAGACAAGAAAAACATAGTGAACTTTTTCTCACACCAAGCTTTGCACTACTAAAGCTACTCGCCATCTCCATTCATTAAACTCAAACAGAAGACCGCATATTATATAATGGTCGCAGTCTGGTAAATCTACTTAAGACATTCGCATCTCACTCCAGTTATTATCTTGAACATAAAAACATTTATTTTGATAGACTTGACAGCCGATATGAAGATTAAATACAAGGATACGAATAAAATTGTGCGGTACGAAATTAACTGATGGTCTGATCAGTCCCAATGTGATTCAGTTAGATATGGTAGCATCTTAAAAGTTTTGCTAAAGATACGAAAGTAAACAAATAAATTATGGATGATTTTATGTATACTGGTGTATTAGAATTCTCCTGAACACTAACTAACTAAGTTGATGAGAGACAAGTTTATAATCCTCATATGATATAACGCGTCTTCAAATTAACACATTTAAAACACGATGTGTATTTAAAACCCATAGACCGGTTACTTATAGTTATTTCGAGTATGAGCATACTTATTAGTTAGTCGTTAGTATACTGATCAGTTTTCAAGGAGAGTACGAATAAATCATACAATGACTGAATGGTAAACAGCATGTTTAAGCAGTTTTAAACCATACATGAAGAATGAACTCAGCCGCGTCCATCTTGAGCAATCCATTGCATATTCCGCAGTTGGAGAATTGGCTAAAAACGATAATGTACAAATCCCAAATCATACGAGCACAACAAAAGATTTACGCAGTGCACGCACCGTAGTTTTGGGTGCTCCAGTATAGTTTATTACAAAACAGCACATGTTGATCACTTCAGGAATTTTTGGAATCTAAGAGTGTCCAAGATATGTAAAATCCGTGTCTTGTCTATATTATGGCTTCAGCATTTTGTAGAACTAAATTCCCAGATGTGATTTTCGCAGCCACTCAACTATCAACTAGCACAACTAGCTGAGAAAAGTCCGTTTACCAGTGACCAGAACAAGTTTTTCAGATTCAAGGTACATGAGGTATTTCAAAAACGTACTATACAAAACTTGAAAGTATCGCACTCGCCACATTAATGAGATTAAAACAAACTTTCACAAGTGAGGGAGACTAACTAAACAAAGTTGCAAATTCAAAACAGATTTTAAAAACGAGCCAAAAAATTAGGCTTATCAAAAACCGATTTAATGTGACAATGACTGTGAGCACTAAGTAAGTACAAATTCAGTACTGACTAACTTCCATTAAATATATTTTCCCCATTTAACAAACCGACTGGCTTTGCTTCAAATCAAAACATTAGGGCAAAGAAAGATTATAGTACACATGATATGCGTATCGAATGAAGGCATTTAAACATCGTCAACAAGATAGCAAGGACCGTTTCAGTTATTCTAAGAATTGCGTATAAAACATACTCTGCATGCACAACGGTGTACCAGAAAAAACGTATTTTAAAAATCATGTTTTGTTAAAGGAACCGTAACGAGCTGGAATTAAAAGGCCGTTGAAACGTTTATGACGCAATTGCGAACGGCCACTATCTCTTATGTAAATCAATAAGCATTCATTATTAAAAGTATATGCTCTCATCGTTCTTTTGGAACCATCTCAAATTTTCTGCGTAGAAACAAAGATGAACTCTCTGTATCAGGTTACAGCTAGATGGGCACAATTTTTATGAGAACGCAATATGTGATACCCAATCCTGGAGTCACTTTTAGCTACGCCTTTGATCTTATGAAGCGAGCATTAACCCAAAAGAGGTACTTTTGTTTCCAACTTGTCTTAATTAAAAAAACCATGTGCCTCTTTGTTTGAAGCTGGAGATGACTTCATGGACAATAGTTTTTTACTATACATTCACTCGCCTATTAATCTATAAGTCTATTTGCCCGCTTTAAACAGAAGGCTAAAGAAACAGCTTTCAGAATATACCAGTTGAGTGCTACAAGATTTACTGAAAATAAAAAACTGAACCCTACCTCAACATCTGATCCAACACTATTGAGACTTGTGGCAAGAGAGCTTTGAGGCGCAGGGGAAGAAGTACCTCTGAAATCCCCTGGACTTAGTGGAGTCGAAGCGAGGAGAGTAGGGGGTGCTGACAGTGCGTGTGTTCCGGTGATCACTTGTTGCAATCTGGCATTCAAAGGTGGCTTGCCAAATTGGGGTCCAAATCCACCAGACGCAGGGGACATGGCTGTTGGAGACTGCGGCACAGAGCCTCCTATGGATTGACTCAAGAACTGTCGTACTTGACGTTCCTGACTTTGTTTCACATAATATCGTGTAGGATTTTCCAGGCGGGTTTTTACCTAAGTAAGTCAAATGTACCGCATCGGATAGAAAACTCGTAGCATAGTAAGATTTTTCTGACTCAAAATGCTAAAAAAACAATGGAAAGGATATAAGGGAAAAGGCTAAGGTTCTCATTTTACCTGGAAAACTTGAGCGGGAACTTCTACATTCGGTACTGGAGGTTGAAAGGACACAGCATTTGACTGCTGTTGCTCCTTCCTTCTTTTGATTATGGCTTCTTGTTCTTTTCGCTCGTCCTGGACTAATTTATCCCGCATCAGCTCCTGCTTCAATTGAGTTCGGGACCGAACGCTGCTCGATTTGAAATTCGGAGCCCTGAAAGTAAAATTGTCATGTACCATTAAGTCAGCTATTCATACACGATGCGGAGTTAAAACTCTGGTTTCAAGGCTAAAAATTAGTATATTTATTTAAGACTGAAATTAGGACATGTTCAATACCTGCTTCAGTATCAAGTTTCAAGCGGGTAGTAACTACATGCAGTTAACTAACTAACTATTAATTATCATGTCACAAAATACTTTTTACACAACTTTAAATCTTTCCCTCAGAGAAGACTTTTAGAACAGCTGCGAGTGGCTTCCGTTCTGACACATTATGCTAGCCTTCCAAGTAAATTTTATATTTGTCATGGTTCAAGACCGTGGAGGCTCGCTTGTAATTATAGTAACTACTAACCAGCTGAATTCTTTACCCACTCATATCGAGAAATGGTATTGTCAGCCAAGAAAAGACGTTCTCAATGCCATTAAAAAATGCACACGAATCATATCTTAAAAAACATAAGGAAGTTTTCTCCTTCGTACCCACACAAATCATCATGCAAACACCGAAATGCACAACATCATTCAACAGTGGACTTTTTAAAACAGTGAAATGAGAATTGATGAAACAAACCAGCTGAATAAATAGCGCCAGCCACTGCATCACAAAATTACGTGAGAGTATAATGCATTCCATTTTTTATAAGTAGTGCAAAAAAAGTGGCAAAGTGCGAGAGTAAAATTGTCATTTTACAGCAATTTGCCAATCTATACTGCAGTGAAATGCCATGTCCTGTTCATTTGTCATTTGCTATAGAAATGTAGCAGGGCTTTGTAATGAGATGGCAGGTTTTAGACTAGACAGTTATTCCTCATAGCTGTGGATTTTACTCCAAGCTGGGAAACCTTAACTTGGCTCAAGGAATTGTTGTTCAGATTATTAACACTTTTAATTAGCGACCTTCAATTAACTTGGTTGGGGATTTATTATTCCCCGTACCCCGAACTGCACCACAAACATGGGCACCAAACTATACATTACTTCATATGAACCATAATATACACACATTCAAACATGTGCTTTCAGAACAGGACTGTACATTTTATGCACAGATCATATCATCCGCTTGTGCATTTATACTTAATTATTAGCTTACTTGCAGATCAAAACCACACATGCCAAAGGCAGCCAATCACAAACGAATCATTCAGGAAAATTACAATAAAGTGGGCACGGCCAGTCATTAGACTTACAGATGAGTTTCATCTGCTTACAAGTGAAATGATAATGGCTTTCATTTGCACATAACACACGAGATTGACAACCCAGCTCATAATACTAGCAATTGACATAAATAAATATTATTTGGCATACGGCTGACTGCCAAAATAACTAACTATCATGATAATCTGATTGATCGGGAGTCAAGGATAAAAACATGGAAGAAAAGAGCCCAGAATCCACCACTGAAGTTTCCATTTCCATGTGCACCAAAATATCATAATAACTAACTAACTAATGGAAACTCTGACAGGAGCCAACAACCAACTCGAACTCCTCACCACTAATGAATTGAGCAATCCTCATGCAACTAACCAAACAAACGTCATAATTTTATTAATATAGCCACCTACGTCCGAAAAGTACTACCAGTAGACACATGACCAGCTTGAGAAACCATGGACGACGAAATGACAGGAACTGTGGTCATCATGGTGGACTGCTGCCGAAGACCGGTGTTTTGATCGTATCCATTGGCACTGGTTACAGGGGAACTAGTGGTAATGATACAATTGTCAGACGCACCAGACATGAACTGGCCAGCGGTAAAAACACTAGAACAGGTAGGAGAATCCGCAGTAGTAGCCCAAGTAGACCCAAGTGAGGAACCAGTGGTCATATTAGTGGTAGTAGTAGTAATGATACCAGGGGCAGACGAACTAGGAGCCGTAGATGACCTACTGACTTCACCATTAAGGTCCTGGAATTTCGTGGAAGCGGAACTGGTCTGTGCCAAACTAGTTTTTGGACCCACAGCAGAGGGAGAAAAAGAGTTCAAATCCCATGTTGGAACACCATTATTGTCCTGGTTGTGAGCATAACTATTGTTATTGTTGTTACCGCTGCCATTAGTAAGCCCATGGTTGAAGCTCATGAAGGATGAGCCGCCAAATCCATTTGTCTCATGATACCCAAAGAAACTGTTACTATTGACCACATCATTGATATCGTGTTGCCCATGATATGGATCTATAGAAACACTGCCACTGTTGCCACCATACAAAAAAGTATTGCCACTGAAAGATCTGACACAGTCTCTGGAGGGAGCACCTAGGTCACCTAAGCAAGTGTCCATGATTCTAACCCACAGAATAGACAAGATTCTCGTATTTTTTTGTTTGTCTGCACGTTTCAACGCTGTTGATATACACAGTCGAACATGAGATGGTAATTAAGAACCAGATGATTCAAGCCGATCTCTCACGCAATATCACTAACTAGTGGCCTCCGCACTAAATTAAACAGCCACTATAATGTGCGTCCAACAAAAATTATAGTAATGACAGAGAGCACGAGAAGATAAGGACACAGGGTTCATTTCATAGTACACTGCTGGTATGCACAAATCCAGAAGTAATGAATAAAGATGTTCTCACTCACTATCTAAACTGACTGTGTGGTGCATATAATTACTATATTACGTACATGAATTGTAGTTAACTAACTGAGTAAGTAACGAATAGTAGTACAAGGCAAGTCAACCTAATGATAGTCAGTTAGTTAGTTCCTAGGTAAATATCTGATCTGATTGACTGACTTGAGGGGAATGAGAAGGAAAAGGCTGGAGCAGCTACTGGAAAGGAATTGAAACTTTCCGCACCACAATGAATACATGAAAACATTAGTTTGTTAGCAGCCAACTACTTGTGAGATATACGCCAAGTGAACCAATATTATGTGTGAGGAGACGTTTTCGAAGGAAGCATCATTGATAGTGCGATGGCAAAAGCAAGTAAGGTAAGGTAGCACCGTCATCAGTTAGACTAGTCAGTGAGTATAGTAAAGTACCGCATTTTCTTAACATTCACAAGACGTCAGTTTGGTTAGCTGAAACTCTTGAGCTGCTATAGTTAGTTTCTGAACGAATACGTCAACAAGTTAGTTAGTTAGCTATAGCTAGATAGTATGATGATACTAATATTTAGTTATTGGAGTAAAGGACCCAAAAATAAGCAGAATGGGGGCCTAAAGTTGAGGAGAACATTTCTTTAATTCATACACAGCCTGCTACCTAATTATAGTATGCAGTTGAAAGCACTTGCTAAATCCAAATGTGTGAAAGTCTAAAACTTATCGAGTCTAGATTAGTTTTGGGTTTGAATGACAAATGTGCATAGTTTTCATTTTATTGTCCTAAGCTATAGAATAATGGATTTCCAAGTATGCACAATGTAATTTGCAAATATCCTGGCACAACTACTAGAACGAACAAATTGAAAGCACATACACTGAAATTCTCGAATCAAGCTAAAGCCAATGGAAAAACACACAAGTTAGTTAGTTAGTTATTCCAGTGCTGTCAGGGAAAAATTTTGAGGTTGGTTAAGTCTGGCTGCCATTAGTATAGTAATACTATATGTGTGTGGTAAGTTTGGATTCGTTTTTTTGTCAACATTTCAACATGTAAAAAGAAAACATGTCATCCATGAAGCAAAGAACAAGGGAACCAGTGACTGCAACTGTTCTTATCATCGTATATGCATGCATGATGCATGCATATCATTTGCACAAAGGCAAAAGTCTCGACATGAAATTGCTTTCCCATCGTCGTACGTCCAAATATCGCGTTCCTGTGTTCCATATATGATTGCAAGGAAAATTAACCGGAAAAAATAGCTACCCTGTTGACTACCTGCCAAACTTTGCAAATTTCAAGGTCTTCTCCACATGCTTTCAGCGAATACTTGACTGCAACTTTCATTGTTCATTAAATCTTTTTTTAGACTATATAACCGCACACTTTGACTATTTCCATCCCTTTGGTTCGAACGTACGCAAATGACTGTACAGGTTGAGATTTTTATAGAATTGCTTGGATCACTCTGATTAAAAATGACCCATGTTACACTATGTACTCGTGCTACCAACACTTATGTAATGTTTCATGTTTTCGCTGTTACCCTGTTTTTGTCAACTGACGTGCTTACACCTTAAAACTCTATACTCCACGTGTCAGGAGAGTTACATTACCTATAATGCACAGACGGCTCCAATTAACAATTTAGTAAGCAAGCAGACAGAAAATCATGAACAACAATCAGTCAAATACACGTTGTATAGTAGCAAAAATAGTATTAAAAGTTACTACCGACCTTGTAATAATTTAAGATGAGGGAACTTGCAAAAACCATAAAAGTGGCATCATCATGTATAATTAATAAAATGTTAGAGACGTGGAAATGGGGCGCATGGATTTACACCTAATAACATTTTACTATCAAGAAAGTTTTTTTTTGCGTCAGCAAGATCCGTTAACTTTCCAGTCTAAAATCCATTAAAAAAACAGAAAGTATTAGTGAATCAATGAGGTTATCTCACTGGCGCAAAGAAAAAGGTCAAAGAGTTAAAGCGATCAAAGATTTCATTTTATCAATCTAAAATTCAGTTCAATAAGGATGCTACAGTATCTGTTTTGACGAAAGGAATACTCCATCGAACGCAGGAACACATGTGATTACAACATTTAACTTCCAAACATACTAACTAACAAAAGTTGCACCGCAAACTAATACTATTGCCATATCATTTTACTGTCCGTTTCAATGAAATACGGAGTTCCTAATGTTAAATTGGCTATCTAGGCTTGTTGGATGATCGCCGTGAAAAAGGCAAATTTCGTAAAAATTCCTGGGCAACCAAAATATGTTCTAGATTTTAAGTCCCCATGATGAGATTAAGACGAATTTATCATTATTATTTATTATTTATTTTTTGCTCAATGATAAACAAACTCTGCCAGGTAACCATTGAAAAAAGTTACTCCGTATTTCATTGAAACGGACAGTAGGCTTTATATAAAAATTCATTCGCTTACTTAAAAAAAATAATTTTTCAATTCGTTACTGCAAAGTGGCATATTATTTTATTTATATTATTAGTGGCAAATTATTATTATTTAATGGTTCATTTGTCTTTTGCAAAAGCAAAATATCTCCAGTGCAGAATAAAACACAACTTTCACTCATCATACATAAATCTGATTATCAGTTGATATCAAAATACGAAAGATTTAAGAAACACTAACAAAACTACAATTAAAATGAAATTATTCCACATTTGCGGCGACCATATGTAGAGAAGATAAGTAAATGTTATTATTTTGATAATAAACACTTTCATGAACCAAGAGGATTATTAGAATCAATTGCAAGGAGGAGGAGAAGCCATCTGAAGAACGAATAAAACGAAAGAAATAAAGCATCTGCCTTCGCCACAACTAAACACGCTGCAACCTAGCCTACATTTTGAAACACCACCCTCGATATTACACAATAGCAAAACAGGGAGTATGATATACGGGTTCCCAAGTCCAACTTATTGCGAAATGGCATTAAAATTTTCAGATGGAACTGGAATAAAGACTATAGTAATTAAAATGAATAAACACTGAAATAACAGCCCTAGACATAAGAGATGTAAATAGATAGATCTGATAGCCAAACAAGAATACGATATTACATTATTTAAAGGTAATCCGTATGCTTTACTAATGCCAGCTTATAAACCAAGGGACAATGATTTTTGAGGCCGTTTTAGTGGCTTGTGCATACTAACACGCCAGGCTGTTTAATTGAGCATTTAGTTCAGTTTGTAAGCGTACAAAGTACAGATTTCAGAAGAATCCCATATGGAAGGATTATAAAGATTGCTGACAACTCAATCAACTCCCAATTTATCTTCAAGTAATTTCTCTAGTACCGTATAAATCCTTGAATTCAAGCTGCTGTCAACAGCCACATGTCATATGTCATGGAACTGAATTATGAAAAAAACCATAATAAAACAGAATGAAGTGTGGAAAAAAGTAGGCTAACCATTAATCATGAATCAATAGCAAGGTTGGAATACAAATGAGCTATAAACACTATTACTGTCATCAAGTGATGAAAAATGCGTTGAGGTTGAGGTATTCCTGATCGCAAACATTAAAATTTAATTTGGAGAAGGCGTAACCGCCAAATTGTACATTTAGATGGAAAGCAAAAAAAAACGTGTCTTCCTACAAAAGAAATAATACAATTATGTTATTAAAAATTGTCTAAAAAATAACTGGCAATCCAGAATTTTTATTAAACAAATAGAATAGTAAGCTACAAATGAAATTCCTATCCCAAACCTACCATTTGAAGATACCTATTCTCCATACATTAGCATGCATGAAAAAAAGCCTAAACTGGACGCCGTTAAAGTTTAAAAATTTCATTTGACATGCTTTAAGTTAATATGCTTATTTTATTCGAGTTATTATGCTCTCAGCTTGTGCTTAAATGTTCAGGAAATGAGTCATGCCATCTTCAGAAATAGCATATGGATGGATTAAGATAAGCTAATGCATGCAATTGCAATAGGCTCCCGTCCCCATCAAAATAAACAACTGATTACCATAATAGTGTTAATCTTCTTTGTTTCTAAGACGCTTCTAAAAATCGAGTACTGGGGTCAAAAATACTACTCACTATACTACGAGAGCTTCCGCTCGTAACATAACAAGGAGCTAATTGTAAAAGTGAGTACAGTCACCCACTGGAGACAGGACATTTAAACATTCTTGAGCATTAGTTACTACAACTAAAAGGTCAATGAAGTTTAACTGACCAAAATTGTGAGATGTTACAGGCTACGTTAGTCAAGAGAATTTAAATGGATGCAATGTTGAACACAATTTAGAACCGCTGTAGAAATGTATCACGCATATCATACTACAAAAGCCGACGGTGGATGAAGATTCCCAGCAGCTGAAGTTTTGCGATGACTCAGTTAGAAGCTGTCTTATCACAGCATTGTAGGGCGCTCATAATAAACCTTATTTTAAGGCGTGTGCCTCATAAATGGTTTCCAAAACGCAAGGATAATGCAGTCCGTGCTGATAAATAAAATTAACTGATGACTTTAAAAACGAAAATAACAACTTACCCGCCAACAACGGGTGTGGATTTGAGCTGATAAAAACTATCTAGATCTTGTGAGTTATCTTGATGAGAATCGAAATTTGCAGGAGCTGAAGACACAGCTGTAGGGGAATCCATAGCAGCTAATGAAGACGTCAGTGACGCCAAAGATAGTGTAGAAGGTGGCACTGCCACTGAAGTCATCGTTTGCATTTGTGCAGATGGCAACAATGGCTCTTGAGTCATCTCCTGAGTGGTAAGAGGGCCCAGACTGTCGGAAGGGGCGGTAATGAAAAAATCATCCATGTCCAGAGATCCACGCAAATATTCCGTGACATCAAAGCCAAGATCAATTCCAGATTCTTGATCACCCATGCCCAGCTGTAAACATCATCATAAAGACATTAGGTATCAAAACAAATCTGCAATTTCATTTATGTTAGAACAACTGTTTTAACGGCTTAATAATAAAGTTTACAGTTTGATTGGCATGAAAAATATTCAGTCTATTGAATTTGACTTACGGGATTGAATCCATTGTTATTCATCGGATCCATTTTCAGTGTGCTTTTCGGAACCAATATGTATTGGACTTAAGTTTCCAGTTTTAGAGCACACCAGGATAAGAGCAATTTATTGTTACCCCCACTGCTAGCGCAGCTACACTGTAAATAAATTAACAAAATTCATGTATTGTTCACAGACAATTAATTTATAGTTTTTAAATCAATGAATTTAAAATTATCCACGGATCCTACAAAAATATTGTAAGCAAGGGGTCTCAACGATTTGTTTGCTGTAACGAAATCGTTAATCTATCTATAACATTTGATATCAACACTATAGTGTTTGTACAGTTTGCAAGCATCAAGCATCATGGCACTTGTCATTCAACCTCTGGCTTCAAGCTATAAGCCAAAAGATACCATGAAAGCATAAATAAAGGTCCATGGTCCATCTTGAATCTAAAATTTAGGTAATCTTGTTTCCATACTAGTCAGTCATTAAATTCATTGAGTATAACTCTAATACGTCCGCCACTACATATTGCACGCTTGTTTGAAAAAAAAAATTCTAGCAACATGCTACAAATTCAATCGTTAGATTTTAAAACACATACTAAGAGTGATACGCCGCATATAATTAAAACATGGCTCTCCTATACGTTTATTTACAAACACGCACAGTGTACTGCCAGTACTGTGTTACAGTTCTACCTCACCTGGTATAAAAGAAAATACACAAATTTAGACAAGTAATGAGTCTAGAATATGCACACATGCAGAACGTAACTTCTTTCGGGATTGCTGTATTCATTTTATTCCATAAAATCAGGAAAATTATCTCCAGCCAACAGTGTCTCCCTGCCCAGAGTTATGCATGATAAAATAAAATATTCCAGTCTCCCGAATGTGCGGAATTTGGGTATGCCATTGAAAATGTATCAGTACTCGGACATATTTGAGGAACTACAAGTGAGTGTTTACATGCATCTATTGCATAATGCAATCTAATAATTCAACAAAATATGTTGAATTATTTGTACGATTTTGTAATTTGTACGATTATGCAAGCAAATAATTAACATAAATTATGATTAAATTGCTCCAACACAACATTCAGTTTCAGTCACATTCATTCATGTTCTTTCAATACTTCATTCTTGCCCAAATTGATTTCGACTAGGAAATCTTCCTTGTAATCAACCTCTACACCGAATAAAAAACGAGGATTCAACAAACACAGACTTGGAATAACATGAATCGATTTGGCTGTGGAAAAACGTACTGGGTTAAAAGGTAACGGCTAATCCAAACCGTTCTGTCGCACAAACCTCTGTCGTTATCTGCCACCTCTGTTTTGTTAAAACTCAACTCATTCGCACTGCATAAAAAATGATCAAAATTGGATTCTGGAAGTAAAAACAAATGGCATAATAAAATTCATAGCTGGTGTACCTCAACGCAAGGCGACCCTGACTCATCCAAACATACAATATTCCTCTAAAAAATAGCTAAATCATATCATGGTCTTCGTGATCCAGTGAACTAGTTGTACATTTTTTAACACAAAAAATTCATAAATTACTCTACTGAAGAGTTTAAAAGGCAATCATATAGCCACGGCCATTACAAACCTTTTGGTTCCAAACCAGAAAAAAACTTGTTTTGCACTCGTGTTCGACCCAATTGATGTTTTTCCCAAATGAGCGTATTCCCGAGGAAATATTGGCTACACAGTCCTTTTAGTACTATGTTATTCAAATTACAATGCCCAGTAATCAAGAGTAACTTCAGTTTCAACAAATGAGTGACAAACTTTTAAACTGCAACAAATGCAAACCCCACTGGAGTAATTTAGGGTAGGGGCATTTGAGGACTTATTCTTGCAATTTTTTATCAACAAAGCTGATTACGAAAACTATTGAGCACTCGAAACAAGCGCTTTAGTTTTGTACCATTGAGGTGAAGGTCGGCGCCATTGATTCTACTCCAGTTGAATTTCAAGCCAAAACTAAATACATGCTAAAAACGGCTGCAGCTATTTCAGGTTCATGGAAGTCCATGTCTATGTCCCCGTGCATGCGGCTCGGAACAAACGGGGAACTACATAAGAGTGAAAGTTCTCAATTTTGCTAACTTTCCGTGGTGAATGATGCAACTTTGGGAAATATTTACTCATATGTGAGAAAGCTATCTTTGAAAATCGTAGTAGAAATAAAATTTTACCAATGCTGCATGTACTTTCGTATTAACTACCGTGCATGCAAATAAATAGTTACCGAGTTTCCCCATTGAACATGTTTTGACTTACACTATGGATCTATATTAAAATGTAATTTAAATCCTGTGGTCACTTTTTGCATCGATCTTCCTATATTTCAATTAGTTACTGTACCATCTTGAACTTAATATGTACTCAAAAGTCCATCGTAACTCAGCTGATACTTCTATATGTTTGATTGTTTGTTTTACAAAATATTTCATGCAATAGACTATATAGTCGAGTAATTAAACCACTGTGGTTATTAGTGGTAGTGGATGCATTAACAGAAAGCGTTTGTTTTAAATGAGGCACTATACTCATGTGCTAGTATTTACAGTGATTATCTGTGTCCCTTGTGTTTCACTTTTTTATCTCCTTCGCTACTGGCTATGGAAATGCACATTTGCTAGCAGATCTGTAGGGATCAGGATACATGAATACACTTGCATAGGCAGGCACACATGCATGTACACATAGGCCTGATGATTTTAGGACAGTCTTCCTGCTATACTGCAATGTCCCAATGGATTCATTAGCAATATTTGTAATATAGTTATAAGCATTTATTAGAGGTTGTAAGACCTCTTATAAAATCATCATCAGGGCAGCGAGAAAAAAAACTTGTCATGAGGAGAGAGAGCGAGCAGAAGAAGAAGAAGAAAAATATGGGTAAAAATCGTAGAGGTGTGAGTCGATGCAAACTTTGGCGGCGGCGGCGAAACAGTTGATTGATAATATTATTACATTTATCAGATATTTTTGACATAACTGTTGTTGAAAAATATTAAATTGATTCCTAAAAGGCTAAACAAGTAGTTGTTTTGATTTAGCTTTCCTCAAAGCATTATAATTTCAAATTTTGAGTAACTAAGAAATGCCAGCGGTGCATTGGATCGACTGCGTACACCTTTGTATTACAATTCCACACTTTCGTGAATTGCGGGATGATTTAGCAAAAACGGTTTATCTGTCTGTTCCCAAATTTGAAACACATGTGTAGAAACTCAGTTTGCAGGTCTGAGTTTGATTTTGAAGGTAATCCGTTTTATACATTTTGAGATATTCCCAAATGAAATAAAAAATTTGCGAAAAATTTATGCTGAAATACTCTTTTTTGGTAGGTACCTAAGGTAGAATGCACGCAAGTACACACAGTAGGTAACAGGTACTGGCTTATAGTTTGGCATTCGGCGTTGAAAGTAAGAAAAAATATCCTGAGGGCTTATGAATTAAGATGAACGTTGAGTTTGCTTGTGACAAGAATCGTTTTTCTTGCGTTTGTTTGCAATGACTGTGACATTTCACTTCTAATCATAAAGGATAAAACCTTTAAAGTTTGTGCCTTTAAGATTTGTCTTACAATCGATTTCTTACTAATACAATAGCGATTACTAATTGCGAATGTCGAATACAATAAAATCGAAAATTATATGGAACATTCGCCCTTTTGTGCTGAAAAAATTAAAGAGAAAAAAAAGTCGGTCTCGCCTAAAAAAAAAACAAGAAGACAAGCTTCGTAGATCCCTTCAAGTTAGTTTAATAACAATTGTAACTAGTTAAATTAAAAACGTGAGATAAGGCTTCACGTATTTGCACACTCAAAGTTTTAATAATTCACGTGAATAATTACAGTCAACCCGGCGAGAGTTATTCAAAGTTAATGCTAGTGATGATGAGGAAAGTGAAACTGACAAACAATATGGAATTGCATCAGCCAGTGGATCACGTAACAACAATGAAGTCAGTGAAACAACAAATTTATGTGGAAAATTAAAGTTTCAGCAATATAGACGGTTAAATTGATGATAATTGTGTACCATTTCAGACTACCGACCAAAATCCATGCACCGTGAAAAGCCGGAGCCAAAAAAGAAAAATTAGGTCGCCAAAAAAACCTCGTCCACCCGTAAAGCGTAGAGTAAGTAATATAACAAATTTAAAGATAGGATTCAACTGTGTGCACACTGGAAGTTGTAATAATTCACGTGAATAATTTCAGTCAGCCGCACAAGACTCATGCGGAAGTAATGCTAGTAATGATGGGGAAAATCAAACTGGCAAAGAATATGAAATTGCATTAGTCAGTGGATCACGTACAGACAATAAAGTTGGTGAAATTTTAAAATTATGTTGATAATTGAAGTTTCAGCGATATGGTAGTTGAAATGATTTGTTTGTGAAAATTCAGGCAACAGACCAAAAAACATCCAGTGTTGAAAGCAAGGGGCAGAAAAGAAAAATTGGGTCGCCAAAAAAACCTCGTCCACCCGTAAAGCGTAGAGTAAGTAATATAACAAATTTAAAGATAGGATTCAACTGTTTGCACACTCAAAGTTTTAACTATACACGTGAATAATAACAGTCAACCCGGCGAGAGTTCTCCAAAGTTAATGCTAGTGATGATGAGGAAATTCACAATATTTTATGGAAAGTCAGTAACCGAGTTGAAAAAAGAAACCATCATTGCGAGAGGGGCTGCTGATGATTTTTTAAACTCGGTTTACTATGTTAATTAACATAATACTTCATTCTGTCATACGTGCAAAAAAAATATTTTGCGGTTGAATGTTCCGAAATTGGCTTTATCAAACGGATTAGACTTCCCTGAAATAGATACGTGTTTAAAGGTAATTTGCCAAAAAATATATCCATTCTGATTTCCGAATCATTTGAAGTGAAACAAATGTAAACTCTGTTTCTAGGATTTGTCACCTTTAGAAGAACGGTTAGTTGCCCCGAGATTACCTTTCATGCAAATCATATTAGTCGGTTGTGGCCTTCAATCAACCCTCCGAGGAAACGTTGTCAATGTAGAGAATGACTTGGACATTTGCGCTTCAGTACTTCCTCGAACTTTTAATGAAATGTCAACTATCTAGGCGAAGCTTATGAGGAAAATGACTTACAAGAAACCTTACATGTTTGAAACTGTTTGACCTTTTAAAGTACTTAAAGCCGCCCAGTATTTAGTTCAACAGGAAGGGTACATAGAGGAATGAATATCTCTTTCTTCTGACTGGAAGGGATATGATGCAGGTTACCGATAATTTTTTAAAAATTTTAAAACCCAATTCAGATTTAATGTTCAATTTACTTAAATTTTTCCAGGAGAAAAGATAAACTTTGATTGCGATGCTGTCAACCAGAAAAAAATTGAGGATGAAAATGAGGATGAGAATGAAACTGAATTAATTAACGCTGATACATCAGATGGTAATGTATGGCACTTAATTGATGCACCACAACAGACGGATTAAATTTATTATAACATTTTTTCACGCATAGATGAGAGCAGTGGAAATGAGGAAGAAGCTGCAAATAGTTCTATTAGTTTCGGGGCTGATAAAACATTAATCTTTGTACGAACAAAAGCTGAACTATTTCCAATAATAGGGCGTAGTCATCACTTTTCCCCTTAAAAACTAATAACGACCTCTTGCTACATTCGCTTACTGCGGTTTAGTTTCTCACATCATGGGTAGTGTGTTGCTGCGAGGACTTTATTGGAGGATTGTACTTTAAAGTTACATTGTACTTGCGGTGACAAACACTAAATAAGATCCATGATTCACATCCTCTTTTAGTTTGTTTATATTCATCTCTCCCAAAGGTTTTGACCAGAGGATTGATGATCACTATTAGCATTGTTAATATGACCAATTTCTCTAGTTGAGTTGAAATTTAAGTGCAGGCTAAAGCTAAACCAGAAGGGTTGGCTTAAGTCTCCTTCATTATATCTACCATATGTTCGTACCAAATTTCCTTGAACTATGCAAAGCATATCCTAATCAAAGTCCCAATGTCATTCTATATTTGAAACCCTCAATGTAATGTAGGCTTATGAGACACACATTACTCATGAACCTCTCAACTTATGAAACTTTCGGTCTACCATCAATGGTGGTATTGAAATGATACTGTTTTTAAGGCTATTTTTCTAACTCTATTGAACCATGTAGCTTTGGATTTTCGATAGAATTCATTTAATTGGTGTAATACATTGCGCACAGTATGTGTAATGCATAATTTGCAGCTAATAACTCATTTCACCGGATTTTTTAGTCGTTGTATTCTTTTTGTGCTATGCATAGAGTGCCTGCTCTACAGGCCAGGTTTTTTTTCAGACACGTCATGATAGTAAGTTCAAACGGCAAATATTTAGCAGAGAACATTAAATCAGCAAAACAAATACTTTGTCAATACGAAGGGGTTATAGTATGATAGTGGAGCAGGAAGTTGGTCAGAAAAACAAAACCCATGCACAATTGTAATAAACATTAATAAACGCATACACATATAGCCATTTTAAGTTACTACAGTACACACTACATGTGTGTATACAATTTCCACAGCAACATGTCACAAGTCATTGTGTGTAGGGTGTATTGTGTATTATGTGTAATGATTATGGCTTCCATTAAATTATGATTCTACGTAATTTGAATTTAACAAGAATATCAATCCTCATTACAGTACATTTAGTATAACTGGCAAACTGGCTGCACAGCTTTATCAGCTATAGCCATTGCCCCTTATCGCATCATTAAACTTGAAAGGGTAATGATTTTACGATTTGTCTCCATCCAATCCGAATGGTACCAAATCTGCAACCATCATCATTAGAGTTTGATAAGAAGTGTTGTCACAATTAGCAGAAAATGCATAGCGAATTCATTACTTCAATTTCAGTTATGTATAGATGTGTGCTACAGTGAACGTGATAATTGTGTTCTGACTTTCCGGCTATTTTTTATAGGAAAAATCGGATTTGCATAACGTTGTCCGAATATAAATACGGTAAGTTTGTATTGTTTTCAAATATCCACTGTAAACAAGTAATCATAATGGTTTTATTTTTTATTAGTTATATGCAGCAATGCTAAAAATTTAAGAAATTTTACAGAGCCTACATTACAAATCATAGCAATAAAGCAGAGCTGTAATGTAAGGAGGGAGCATTGAATACAGGAAGAAGTCCCTTTGCTTAAGCGTTAGTGTTAGTGCAAGTGTTAAAGTTAAAACATTGAGCCAGAGCCCGCACTAAAGAAATATAATTTAATTTCTTGGGCAGTGGTTTGTTTTCATGTCAAAAATGAGTCACATTAAAATCACAAAAAGAATAGATTTGGGTATAGTTAGTTAGTTAATCTCTACTTTGTCTTGACAATTGTGATATCTGACTACGGTTTCCTGCGTTATACATTGTGAATAAGAAGGACTTTCTCGTTTACCTTTATTTGCAAATACAATAGAATAAAAAAAGTGTAAACAGACACTTGTTGAATATATGCGGGATTTATATTTACACAGCCTTCGCCATGCAAACTTTTGACACAATATGGGTATTCACGAAAACCCGGTAGCTGGGTGAACAGTAACTTTTTGAAATGTATTTAGATGGATAAAAGTTGCTGGAATACCGTAATGCCCCGGTACATTTGAGTGCCCTTATTATTAATATATCAATGATTATTTTTGTATGATATGCAACTTCGGCTCGATGACTATTATATTTTTATCAATTTTAAACAAGTAAGTTTTACAATTCGCTCTACCTTCTACAGTTATGAACTTTTTTATTATTAATGTGATTGATAATTTTCTCTAAAATTTGAGTGATGTTTAAGCCTATTAATTTTTTATTTATACAGTTATCAAGTCAGCATAGAAGATAGATTACCGTCAATGATCGACGACTCAAGCGCAAGCCCCCCTGGAACATTGTGTTTCTAATATTGTAGGAAATGAAGAACGTTTGGCTTCCAATAGGGCAGAAACAATGTTACGGCGTTGGTTAGTTATAAGAGTTGACTTTCGTTAGGTTACTGCTGAATTGGATTAATATGACGTTTGAATTTTTTGTAGTAAATTATTCATTCCAACCAGCCGATAATTTGGGATCTCCACATGTCATCAAAGCTCATTTGGGTGAGATAGTTAAAATTTTGCGTGAAACCGACGACTGGTTTCAAATCAAGAAAAATGAATCCGAGTACGGTATCATTCCCAAAAGTTATGTTTCAATTCGACCGTCAGACTGGATCTTCGAAAACCATAAGTGAGTGGGTGATTGGGGGTCATACATTCGAATCTCAAATTAAAATTAATATATCATGTATCTCACAAAAGTTAATCTTGTATAAAACGTTTGAATAGGTCATTCGAGCTTACAATGCCTGATTTACCTTCCATTGCTCAGGAGGTTAAGGAGGTTCTTCGGGAATGGCATAATTTTTCTAAGCAAATTTTTATCGTGAGTACATTTTAACTCGATTAATTTTTATATTTTATCAGTGTATTTAATTACATTCTTGTTTCGTTTTCTTGCATAAAATAATGTGATGAAAGTGATGATGAACAAATATTTGTCGGTAACTTACAGCGCAAATACGAGACTACTAATGAAACTATGAGCTTTGAGGAACTTAATAAAAAAATCATAACTTTGCATGGTTTTTTGAAAAATATTCTATCGTCGAATCTTACCGTGGAAGGATACAAAGAGTTAAAAATAAAGATTGCAAATGAGATCGATCGCGGCAATTAGTAAGTTGTTCTGCTATTTGTTACGAAATATTTTTCTGTCGATCGTCAATGTTTTAATGCCTTAATTTTTTATTTGAATTTAAATATAAACGTAGTTGTTTGAATCTGGATGTGACTGTACGAGATGAGAATAGCAATCCATTAGATCCAGAACAGACTTCTCCTATTCACTTATTTAGAGCACATAAGAAAGCGTCTGAAAAATGGAAGAATAACTGTGCGAGTCAAGGGGTATCACTCTGCTGTTGCCGACTTTACATGCGAGCGTATTTACATTTTAGCTTGTCAATTGGACAAAGTTAAATGGCAATAACAAATTGTCATAAAGTCCAGAATTCAGTTTGTTCCCAGTAAACTAAAACTTACATGTGCTATGACGTTCTATAGATGTAAATGCGTTCAGCATTCGGCATAAAAAATTAAATGTATACTCCGTTTGATGTTAAGTGTTATTTTTTATATTTTCTTTTTTCGTTTTCGTTTCCAGCATGGATTTGAAAAAACAAACTCTGAAACTTCAAACAGTAGCCACTCTCTTCTAGTCGTTGTTGAAAATTTGTCTTCAAAGATGTTTGAAGAAAATGAGTTCAGATTTTTCTTATTTGATGTGGGAACGGAGTCAATGACGCCGTTCAGCGAAAGTGCCCAAGTCAGTTCAAATTCAAAGTCGCCTCAGAAAGTTCCTATTCTTTTCACTGTAAGCAAAATGCAAATATTACTAGTCATTTCAATCTCAATGGATTTCGAAAGCAATAATTGTAGCAAAACCAATGTAATTCATCAAGGATCTTGGAACAGAAGATTTCAATAGGAAGCGAATATTTTTAGTAGCCTTTGTTATTCGGATTGGAGCCATGGATCATAAAGACTCTGACCATAGTAAAAATCCTCAGTTCTCGAAAATGAGTCAGCAGGTTTTAAAGAGACCCTGGGCAGTTGCTGCCAAAGAAATCACTAGTTTCTTTGATCCCGACAATCCTGTTAAAGACGATGGACTTCAACCCATGCCTTATATGTAGTAAGCAATCTTAAGTAACTGGATTTTTTCAATATTTTACGGTGACTAAAATTTTATATGTACTTTTTTCAGCTGTAATGAAGATGTGGAATCCACTTTGCAAAAATTCGTTTCCGGAAAAGTATCTGCTGATGGAGACAATAAATTGAGTACAAAAGATTCAAAAGAGCCAAAGGCTACAGGACTTCTTGTCTCCCTTTCACTTATTCCTGGGACATCAGATCAGGTATATTTATACATTATTGAAGACTTGAATACTTTATGGTCCAAAGGTTTAATTACATAATCACATAAATATAAAAAAACAGCAGTTTTAATTATAGTAATTTCACGAATGCAAGGGATGAAGTGCATTTATATTATAGTGGTTTTGCGCTTACAAAACCTCAAACGAAGCATTTACAATTGCTTTTTGCATTTTTGTACAAAATAGATGATTTTTAACGTCCATAACTAAGAAAATATGGTATAAAATAATTTAGTAGCCAACTAAAGTATAACATAATTTTATAGCCAACTAAAGAAGAAGCATATATTACTTTAGCATAAGCTAGCAGTTTGTTAGCTATATTTATAATATGATTTAATAGATCAAAGAAGAAAAACCATTAATTTTCCGTGGAAATCCTATCATCACGAGGAAAATGGGCTTTCCTGAAGTGATAATGCCTCATGATGTTAGGAATGATCTGTATGTGAACCTGGTACGCGGCGAATTCCATAGTGGGAAAACTAGCAACAAAAATGTAGAAGTCTGCGTCTCTGTTCATGATGACAGTGGTAAAAAGAAATCGGGTGTGATATGCAGTGGAAGTGGAGTATCCTGTAAAGACGAGTACAAATCGACTGTGTTTCGGCACAATGACAAGCCTAAATGGAATGAGTATTTCAAGATCTCTTTACCAATGTCTATTGATGATTTTTCAACATCCCATATAAAGTTTACATTTAGGCACAGGTGAGCTTTTAGAGTCTTAATCATAGTCATAACCAGGTTCATAAGTACAAAATGAAACTAATATCCTTTCTGATGGTTTTAGATCCTCCAATGATACAAAGGATAAACTAGAAAAGCCATTTGCTTTCGCCTACATTCGTTTAAGAGATGAAGCTGGAACGGCCATAAAGGATGATACGCATGAACTTATTGTTTACAAAGTATTAGAGACATTTTTATTCATAACTTTGCATTATATAGTCACAGAATGTTTTATTTATGGGATACTTATATTTTCAGGTCGACTCCAAAGCATCCAAAGACAAAAATTTGGGGTCAGCTTATTTGACATTACCTAGTCTTAAAAAAGCCAACTCTCCTGCAGTCAAGGATCCCAATATGAAAAATTCTGGGTATTCCCTCTTGAGCAAGGATTCATTCTTTATAAAAACTACATTATGCTCCACAAAATTTACACAAAATGGTCAGTTCTGTTGTATTATATATTTGGGTTCGGTTACTTGAGTTTTCAAAGCGAAGCTTATTTTTGCATTATTTATTTATTCCTTTCAGCTGACTTGCTAGATTTACTTCAATGGTCAACCAAATTAAAGCTGATTGGTTTAGAAGAGAGGAGAAAAAATTCTAAGATGGTAAATTAGATGCATTAATCAAAGATAGAAATAAATAGCCATAGATATTTACAGTTTCTTGCGTCTATTTATAGCAGAGCATTCTAGAAAAGTTGCGGAAATCTTTAGATGAAATTCTCGAAAAAGTTCCCAAAGTGCCTGGAGAAGAAATTGTTAAGTTTCTACCTGATGTATTCGATGCGTTGTTCAATATTTTGGTCGACCCTTTAGAAACCGTATTGACTCAAATTAGCGGCGAAAAAATAGAAGACTGCTTTGGCGCGATTAATATGGAATCATCGGACCGAAATGTGTTTGAATGCCTTGTAAGTATAACTTTTGAAGTCTTTCGTTTCCCTTAATTTTTTATGTTGCTCAGGTTTGCATGATTTTTTTTGCCTTTTTTCGTAGATATATATATTTGAGCTCATTTTGCAACAAAAGTTTCAGAATTTCGATTCTGTCTTAACACTTTATCTTGAAGAAGGATTTAGTTCAACTCTGGCTCACCAGTACGTAAATATTGTATGAATACGATTTTGAGTTACAGACCTCTATTTCACATGTCTTCCTTTGTACAGAAAACTGTTGAAAGAGCTGGAGTATTTTATAGGAGCACAGCTATCGTCTGAAAAATCTATCAAAATCTATAAAATAATGAAATGTCTGCACACAATTTTTCGATTTATTCTTAAGTCGTTCGAAATACACAAAAAATTGCGCTATATGGAATCATCCGGGTAAATGCACAGTCAAAACAGTTTTTGCTCATTGCTTAAAAAATGTGGCAAACATCTCTATCAGTTTAATGTTGTCTGGACGCTCTTTTCTAGAGACGTGCTGGCCACTACGGACGCCGATCGAGATGACGAACAATTTTCAAAAGCAATTGATCATGTTCTACATGCTATGACTCGTTTACTGAAGGAGGAAGGTGGGGATCCGTCTGGCCAAGGAGGATGTCTCAAATTCCTGCCATCAATAATCGATTTATTGATGCCAGTTTTCCCTGCTCGAAAGTTAGCGGAAAGATTAGTGGAATTGGCGTCTAGTGTCCCTACTGGACACTTGCAGCCGATAAAATTGTCTTTTATTGGCAAAGTGATGCATTCTCAACTGTTCCTTGATCCTGATTGTCGTTTTAGTATGTTGCCGACTGTTACATCTGCTATTCAGCATCACATTCCTGGAACGGCGGAGGTAATTTCTAGAATTACGATTGCTTAGGTTTATAGACTGCAGTTATATCAATATCTAATGGCTCACTTACATAACATATTAACTTGCATTGATTTGCATGACGGATGGATCTTGGATCTAGTATCTACTAATTAGCAACTTTGGTTTGGTTTAGTTAGTAGATTTAGTAATCTGTAACATAGATTTTTCTCACTTTTTTTGCACACTTTCGTTTGGTTGGCCTTCTTTTCCTGTTGGTATTGGGGATGTAAAGGACCAAATGCAAAGCAGAAAAGTTCAACAGGATACCAGAAAGAAGAAATTGAAGAAGATCCTTGGAAATGAATTCGAAAAAGATGGGAACAGAGATTCTAAACCTGCTAATCTCGTTGTTTCATCTACTGCTTCAGCATCAACTCATTTGGAAGAGGTTTTTTCTTACTTTTGCTTTATATCTTACTTTATAGAAACGATAGTGATTCCATTTTCTTTAACTTTGAATATTTTATTTATTTTTTTATTTAACTTTTTAAACTGGCATGCAACAATTAAAATAGTTTTTACTTTGACAAACTAAATTACATCCAACTAATAATTCAGTAACTAACTAGATTTGATTTGTATGTGATGCGATAGTGTGGTCTTATAGTGCATCTTCTAAATTGAGTTGTGCTCGCTCACTTGAGTAACTATTGAGGCAATTAAAGGATTTTTATAGTAAAAAACATGATGTGTTACAACTAGTTATGGTACTACAAACTGTACTAATCATGTCTTTTTTTACCAATTTTATATTTTCAGATTGAAGCAGGAGTTGGCTTATTAAGTGATTTGTTCCACATTCTGTACAATCTACCTCCGGAGCAAAAAATTAAAGATATCAGCTATATCATTATACGACTAATACACCCTATAATTATTTCAATCGGAACGATACGTGATTCGGACCCTTTGGCCGTAAGTTTAGCGTTATTATCATCTGTATTATCACAATAGTTTTACTCTCTGAAATCCCACGGTATTAATGTATTTGAAATGTAAACTTTTGTAGAACAACATGGTTGCCATCTTGCTTGCCTTGTTTCGGGAAATGGGTGAACACCACTACGGAGTTCTGATCAATCATTTCAAATATGATGAAGGCGCTAAAGATCTATTACCGAAGCAAAAACTTTCTGGTTTCATTAATGATGTACTTGTTGTGATGAAATCGTTTTTTCATACATCTTATTTCCCCAAAGATTGGAGTCAAATGACCATTTTGCAAAATAGGTAAGATCAAGATAATGTTTTGCGGCTTTTTTTGAAAAGCAATTGTACTAACTCAACTCAATGTATGCATTCCTTTTTTATAGCACAATGTTCAAGGCCCTCGAAAACTTTGCTAACATTATCAAATCAGAGTTTGCCGAACCTTTCGAGGAACAACCGTGGAATAACTTTTTTCAAAGCACCGTCTCTTTTTTGACGCAACCCTCTCTACAGTTGGAATCGCTTCCTCCGCGTACTCGGAAATATTTGATTCGAAATTATGGTGACATGAGATGTAAAGCCAGTGAACTTGTCCGATTAATGTGGTTTAGCTTAGGCGAGTCTAAACGAATTCGTTTCGTTCCTACTATGGTTGGTCCTTTTTTGGACATGGCATTTGTTCCTCAACAAGAAGTGAGAAAGTCTACCATTCCTATATTCTTCGATATGATGCATTGTGAGTTCGATCATGGTCAAAAACATGAGCTTAGTCGAAGCTTTGAGAAGGTATGTACAACCGTTGCTTTTTCAAGCGCTACACTGATACTAGAACTTTAGAGTAGTTATAATTATAGTATTTTATTTCATGCATTTTTAGACAGAAAATGAGCTGATCAACAAACTTGTGGATGATATTGAAGGTGGCAAGGGAGATATTGCATTCAAAGAGATTTTTTACAGCACAATGTATGAAATGTGTGATCATAATTCGACTGGACTTCGAGATGCGGTATATCACATTCTATGACCCTTTATATTACTTACCCTTTGTATAGGCTCGTGTAAGTTTTCTAGTAATAAATTTTCGGTTGTAATTTTCAGGGTTTGGATATGGTACGTACTTTAACCACCCTATTGGATCATTTGCTGGATTATCGAAGTGTTTTGAACGAGGAAGATTCAGGAAATAGAATGATTTGCATTGTGAATTTATTGGTACGTTAGTCTCAAGTAGTCTAAAAGATGTTTAATTCAATACATTTTGATGTAATAGGTCTCTTTCATTACAGTCCTTAATCGTGATAATAATTTTATGTGTTTAGGACTTCAGCAAAACGATGAAGAGAGACGAACTGTACATCCGTTATCTTTACAAATTACATGCTCTGCATATGAAAGAAGAAAATTTTACAGAAGCTGGGTTTACATTGATCTATCACAGTCGAATGTTCGACTGGTCTGACGATGAAATTCCAGCTCATTCTAAGCAAATTGCTCGGGAGAGATACAATAATGTAAAAACCCAAATGGAAGTGAAGGAGGCTCTGTACAATGATATTATAAAATACTTTGATGAGGCCAAGGTGCGTTTTTTTTCAATTTTCAAAATAATATGAATCACGCAAATAAAAGTTTAGTTTAAAGACCTTTCAATTTTTTTAGATGTGGGAGTGTGCAATAAAAATGTGTGATGAGCTGCGTCGCCAATATGCTGAAGAAACATTCAATTACGCAATGTTACCAGGATTACTGCGGAAGTTAGCTGGTTTTTATGAAAGTATTTTAACTGAACCTCGATTCGAGCCTGAATACTTTCGTGTCGGCTTTTATGGAAAAGGATTCCCGACATTTATTCAAAATAAAGTAATAATTATTCTTGGTGATACTAAGTTTATATTTGCTCCATGGCATTTTCTAAAATAGTATAGGAATGTATTTGTTTTACTTCTACAGGTATTCGTCTATCGAGGAAAATCTTATGAAAGAATATCTGAGTTTGAAAAGCGTATTCTGGAAAAATTCCCCAAAGCACAATCATTGCGTTCGTTCGGGGCTCCATCGGAGGAAATCAAAAACTCCAACTGTCAGTGTAAGTAGTTGGATTTGCTATTGCAAGTCATGATTTAATTAAGCATACCTTACCTTTCATTTATTACTTACTCTTACTTCATTTCTGTATTTTAATAGATATTGAAGTTCGTAAAGTGGATGCTGTTATGGACACTAGTAAACGCCACAGTGGAATGAAGTATGCTGAGGAAAATATTCGAAAATACTATCAGTCTCATGATACTGACAAATTTCAATATTCGCGGCCATTTCACGATGGACCCAAGGATCCCAAGAATGAATTTGCTACTTTGTGTTTGGAACGATACACATTATACACTGCTCAGTCTTTCCCTGGAATTATGAACATGTCGATGGTTCTTCAAGAAAAGAACTATACGGTAAGGGCATGTTTATATTGTAATACGAGGTGTTTCTCAGTTTCTATGTAATGCATGTCATAAGTTAGGTTTGTTAATAAGGTATACTTACTTGCTCAAAATTTGCTGCTACCTTATAGATGCGGCCCATAATGAACGCCATTGAAACAATCAAGAAAAGTAATGAGAAATTAAGAGAGTTAGCTATTGCTCATACTCTGAAAGATAAAGAGCCCTTTGGTCCTTTGACACTATTTTTGAACGGTATATTGGACGCAGCTGTTATGGGCGGAATCGCTAACTACGAACAGGTTTGATCAAGCTGTATTTATGGGTACTGTAGTGAAATAATTGTGTTTTTGTATTTAAAGCAAATTCATTAATAATTTCCTATCCAGGCCTTCTTAACTCCTGAATATCTGGTCAAAAATCCCAGAGATGCAGATGCTACTGAAGAGTTGAAGCGCGTCATCTTCATGCAGATTCCTTTGCTAGATGAATGTGTAAAAGTATGTGATTTATTATTTTTTTTAAATGATGTACTCGTCTTATCCCAGAGAATACGTTATAGTACATATGTTCTACGACCTTTCTTAGACCTATGTGCAGTGTCTGGTTTCTCCTCTGTGCTACTACATACATTTAATTGGCTAATTGATATTTAGATTCATAAGCACAAGGGTCCCAAGGAATTAAGACCACTGCAACAAAGAATGGAGGAATGTTTCGATAAAATGAGAAATCGATTGGAAAATACTTATCAGATATCTGCAGAGGTAAATATTGCATGCTACCTGATGGCAAGGTCCCTATAGAGACCGAAAAACCCATCTTGTTACACAAACAAGATGAATTATTTAGTCTCCATAGGGACCTTGCTTGATGGAACAGTTTTTTAACTCATGAGTCGAAAAATTTTCTGTAATTTGTGTTCTAAAATTTTGCTCGTGGTTTATGACTAATGAATACGGGTGGTATTTTTCTTTAGGACTTTATCGACCCAGCATTTGTAAGTGAGCTGGATCGAGCTAGAAAGAAACAGCAGAGTGTTGTTGAACGTAGTATTGAATCTTCTACAATGCACCAAACCTATGGAGGCCGAAATTCAGAGGTGTTTCCTACTAGTAGTCGCAGATTATTATCTGTCGCAAGAAGTGCTACTTCCGTTGCATCTTCCCTAAGTCTTTACCCATCATCTGGCTCGTAAGTAAAAATAGAAGAAAGGAGAATTGAACTTTTTGTTTTTATTAAAGATTTGATTTGTGTGCTTTGTCGTATAGTAAACCTAGTGGGCAACAAAAACACAGAAATTCGACACACAGCTCTTTCTCTGGAAGCTTGGAAGGGGATCAGTATTTGGGCTCGGGCAATGCCTCCATGTTGAACAGAGGTGGTATGTTATCCAGCAGCTCATTTTCGAAGCTAAATCCTGTGGACTCCGATTCCTCGGAGACCTTAAATGAACAAATAAAGCCACCGCAACTACCTTTCAAGCAGTCTCAACAAAAGATCCCCCTAACTCAAACGGTACATTTCATCATGTGAAATTGTTCTTTACGCTACTATCTTTCTGTCATCTTTCAAACGTTTTTTTGCGCAGCTACGTAATATATATGACGTTTTAGTATGCTAACGATTTGTATTTTTACCAGCTTGTCCACCAACGGACTCCACGCAGTAGTCATCTTGAGCAACGGAAAAGCAATTCGTGGAGTACCAATGGGGATAGTGGCTGCGGAAATATTTGTGTTCGATCATCGAATTCCTTGGAAATTTTAAAACATGATTCTCAAACCTCAGGAGTAAGTAATAGGAACTCCACCATTTCTCCAGATTCTGCCATAGATGCTGAATCGTACGATGATACGGCTCCACCTCTTCCTCCGAAGCAAAAAGACAAGGATCGATTAAGTAGTTTGAGCTCGGTGAGTTGTTCAAGTCTGAAAATTGGATATTAAGACCCGTGGTATCACGGCGACTGTTACATATCGTATTTTCTAACGAGCTTATTTTGAAAATTTAGATCGAAAAACTTCCTCCGTGTCCTCCAAAAAAGCCTCCGCTAAATTAATCAGTATTGAAACCGCAACCTCTCAACAAGAGTTTTCTTTGTATGGCTGATTACTGTATGTATAGACAGATCATATATGATACAAATAGATGATGTATCTGTATTACTGATGCGCGGAAGTTCGTCAATATGAACCTTCATAGCATAGTGTAACTCACATTGCCAGTCAGTCAATGACAATTTTTATTTATCACAACACAACTTTGAAATATGAATCACAATGTTTAATTACAATCCATTGAGAGCAATATATTATTCACGATAGGATTTAATCAATTAATCTGTATCACAAAATTTGTGTAGAGTAATACCATTTTCTAAAATTATTCTGTTATGAGATGATTATCCTTGTTCTATGATTATATTAGGCTATCATATTTATATTGATTTATGGAAGATTTTATAGTTACGCTTTGTAAATAGAGTCATTTTGGAAAATGTGTTGGATAAATCCTTGTCATAGGTATTTTATTAAGTTTAAATTCGTTGTTTATAATATAAAAATTAAATTTCCTATTCCTCCACTTCAGTCAGAGGCAAAGGGAGATAGTGTGTGTGTAATTAGGAATAGCCAATCGTAATTTGCGTGCCAAATGAATATATATTTAGTCAAAAAACTACAGAAGCTAATGAACAAACTCAGTAAGTATACGGAAATTACATGCCTTGAATGCAATCAATAACTTGGAGCTGTGAACAATTTATACGCTTTTTAACAACCATTCAATCAATAATGGTTAAGTATGTAGAACTATAGCTTATGCATTACATGTATTTAAGATTTCTTTAAATACATTCAACGATTCGAATGTAAACTTTCATTCCCGTGAATAAATTATTCCAAACGTCTTTTCTTCTTTTTATTGCACCAAATTTTTATTGGCATCTGATCCGGGCTCCGGGTCTCACATATCCCTTTATGTTGCATGTGATCAGAAAGTTGAAACCTAAAGATTAATTATAAAGATATCGATAATCGACTATATGGGGTCCACTTTCAGCAAGATGAACAAACAAGCAAGTTGTGTAAAATGACTGTGAGAAGTATAGCCATGAAGAGTTAATATCAAAGTATAAATTGCGAATCTGAACCTATCGTAATCGTACATATACAACAACAAGGGAAATCAATATTTAGTTCTGCAATATCATGCTATTTGACTCATTTTCAGCCAGTTAGAAATGGCTCTATTTCAATATTAACGATAATAAATTAATACAAAACCCTTATCTCACAGTTTCAAGTGTAGAATTACACGCACATAAAGAGAATGAACACGCACAGCTATCTATCATCATTAGTTTTATTGACCCAAAGTGTTTGCGTATCAGTTATGCAAATATGCTCATGCAAAACTCCACGGAATCGAAGTGAGTTAATTTCACCCACATCCACATCAATACGCAACCAGAGTTTGCAAAGCACTTATGGCAGCAATATTGTACTACTGATCATCATAGCGGATAGCACCATGTAAATAGGGTTAATCGCTGTATTCAGTATATGAGTTTTCGACACATAGAAGTAGATTAATATATAACACTTTTTGAATTACTACTTTTTGAATACTTTTACGGACCTTTTAACGGACTACTTTTTGAATTTACCTTTCAAGTAATAGCATGCATGATATGGTCGAGATTAAATTATGAATGCCGTAAATACTGAGCACTCATTAACGTCACCACTTAATAATGAACAATAAAATCAGTGTATTTCTTGAGTGCTTATCTCTCATGCATTCTGTTAACTCAAGAGCCCCAATGTTTTATCCGATTTTGTAACCCTGATACAAATACTGTTCAAGATATATTGGCCACCGGTGCAGTTATAGGCCATGCGTAGAATTTGCTTAAGTTCCTTTCCTTCCTAATCCTGGATTCGCAATTGGCTTTGACACGAAAGACTTGTACAAAGGAAGGAAAAAACGCTATTCGTTCACAAGCAATGAAAGCATATAGGCTCATTTTTGTGATTTTTAGCCGCCAGGCAGTCGCCAGTCCACTATTCAAGTACCTACCAGATGATTGAAGCTTGGTTTTTTGGTTCTCATCGCATGGTTATCTTTTACACACTTCAGTTGTGTTTCATTCCTACAGTGTTGGTTGAACGGAGTGGTGCACGCCATTTACTTCTCACATTTCTTTGTCTATTTTCCATAATTTTATAGTGAATATCGGTTATTTTTGTGCAATTTTTTAAAATTACGTATATTTTAACAATATTCTAACATTGTGATAGCAAGAGTCGGAGGATATATTGTACTTGTCGAGATATTTGTTTAGAAAAACTTTTTGGCCGTTACGCGCTCCATAGGAATGCAAACTAATACTGCTGCTGTGGTAGGTAAGAAGAAAAGCTGATTATTTTGAAACTTTTCGGTTCGACTAGAGGGATAAATGGTTTCAGTTTGGTATCATGGATTATAGCTTACTAACGAGTTAATATTGTTGCTTGATCGGAAATTTTAGTCGTATAATGTATGTGTGTGCCCCACTCTTCGTGGGTGTTCGTTCGGTGTTCACTTCTTTGTTTCATAATTAGCTTGCAAAGCAATTTATATAGCGGTATGGTGGGGATATTGGTGTTTTTCGTAAATTGGGACTAATATTTTGAAATTCTTTGATAGGTTTCTAAAGTAAGTACTTGATTTCAACCCTAAGGTGGGACGAGACGCGAGCATTTGCTGTGAGCAGCAACAAGTGGTTGGCGTTTCGGTAAGTAAAAAACCATTTGTTCATTGTTGATCTACTGTCTACTATCTTGTTGAGGTACGTGGTAAACATATTAGAGGTTACACCTGAAGCCTTGTATTTTCGTAGATTTCTACATGGCGTACACATCCCAGCCAATCGGATCAGTAGGTAGAGGTGGTAATCTTCTCTAATTGGCTGGGAGATGTACGCCATGTAGAAATCTACGATAGTACAGGGCTTCTAGGTGTACCCCTATTGTAACATGTTAGGATAGAACTCTACGAATGTAAATCTATTATCTCTGATTAGGTGTATTGTATGGTATCGAGTCAAAGGAAAATGACATGGCTCGCAAAAAATATCGACATCATAAGAGATTTGCAATAAACTGTTATTTGATCTACACACATTAGGTATCCATTATCAAGACAGTTGTTTATAATTTTTCTTATGTTACTGGAACTTGGTGGCTGAGGTCGACGTAAAGTCAGCTCCTATAACATAGAATTGGTTTATTTGACTTCATTCTTGTTAGCCTAACTTTTAGCATGTTCATGTTCCTTTTCATATTTCATCCTCTTCGTGTACACTGCTTTGGCTCTTAAATGATTTTGGTTAGTACTAGTAGGGATTCGATGGCGATTACGACTGTTCAACTAGTATTGGCTGAATATAGTTTTCCAAACATATACTGTCTACTGTCATTATTTAGAGAACATTTCCAATTCCTACTCTCAACAGCATGACAAACTATAATAGCTTGTCCTTTGTGCATACTTTGTTGGTCAAGTATTTTTTCGCTCTGGGCTTTGGCATTGGCAAATACGCTCGCTCACAGCTCACTAGCGAAAAAAACGTTGGCGTTTTTTTTCAATTTTATGCTGCTAAATGCCTATCCAGTAAGTCTACTCTCTGAGAAGAAACACTTATCTAGTATTTTTTTGTCATCCCCGACTATGGACTATATTGTATTCTTCTAATGTTTGTTTCTTGACTGGAGTGTACATCCACAGGCATTCTTACTTATGCCTCTTATCAACCAACTGCCCATAGCTTAACTTAATAACTTCATTTTGAAAGTTGGGATTTATTCAGTTAACAAGGTTTAGAATATTAGTGAGGTAATAATAACATGGAATGATGGTTCACTTGCGCAGTTTTAAGTATAAAGTTTCTGTTTGCGAGCGATATAAAAATGCTAAGGCTAGTCGGCTGAGGCTTATATTTTAATATTTTAGCTTACTGCTTTACTCTTTACTTGACTTGCTGTTACTCTTTTACTTCCATCAATCGTTTGTCATTGACAATCAACGGATTAAAAAAAATTAACAGGCGCATGTGTCCTGTGTGCTAAGCCTTGTGTTGCTAAGCTAAATGAGCTGTTTTTTTTAATTTTCTTAATTTTTTTCGATTTTTAACAATGTGTACAAACTGTCAAACATATGTGCAATATTGATGTTAATCGTGTATGTTTAGACTTTGTTTCAAACTCGTTAACTCGTGCAAATTCCATAAATTTTATAATATACTTAGCATTCGTTAAGAAAGCTGACATTAATTTTCCTGTGAGATTAAAGACTAAAAAATTTAAATAATTTTCGCATTGATAGGTGCTGCGACTGCTACTAGTAAATGTGGCTTTCTCAAAGATGATAAATTTATCTTGTAGGGTTGAGGTATGTGCTGCTCTTGTGTCATTTATTGCTTGTGCATGAATGCAATGCATTCATAAATGTATATAATAATGTGAATGCAAATTACTGACGCCAAAATATATCAGGAGAATCAGGACATCTATAAACTTGTACTTGAGCAATTATTCGCAAAATTATTCCTGGTGATGGCCTGGGGCCTATTTCATAAAACTATTTACAGTTGACAGGGTGACATTCTGTCACAATGTCACCGATTTTTGAAAATTTGCGTTTCATAAAACAACGTAATACATTTTACCATGACAGAGAAAATCATGACATTTACAGAAGTTTTTTTGGAGTCGTCATGGGTTTGGTTTCATAAAATGCCACGGTAATATAAAAACCTTACAATGTCACCATTTTTGTGACCGGAGAATACACCCCTGTAAAGCACTTA
>Ga0210040_10000363_pt1 | contig 77345 bp, 57 predicted proteins | sample CryGeyCG12114_NA_FD_185462 | JGI IMG/M metagenome (GOLD analysis project Ga0210040, IMG submission 185462) | Groundwater microbial communities from aquifer - Crystal Geyser CG19_WC_8/21/14_NA (SPAdes) (version 2) | ecosystem: Environmental > Aquatic > Deep subsurface > Groundwater | place: USA...
ATGGTAGCTCAATGGATCGTCTCTGTTGGAAAAAGGTGGCAACAATCTAGGCGACTTCCATACAGGCGACACGCGTGCAGTTCGGGAAGTCTATACCAGGTCTCGTAGAACTTGCAATTTATCACTAATGGCAATTGATACAAGAAGACCAAGAAATCACGGTGCTTCTAGGCGAGTCTTATATATCGGCATGACAGGCCTGCCGTGCTTGATTCCCAAAGCCGGAGTTCTTGCGCAAAACCGCCACAACCGCTTACTCGGCAATCGCTTCTGCACTTCTGATTTGATACAACTGTAACTCTAGTATGGAGGTCCCCATGGGCGTTATCTCAGCAGTATAGAGTTTCGTCTGGCTAGAGGCTCTGAGACTGATCTTGAGCGGAACGACTCCATACAGGTTTTCAGGGTAACATTCAACATGTCGGCCAAGCCACGCTACTGCAGGCGTGGAGGTGGGGTAGCAGCCGTGCGGGAGTCAGGTACTACCTGGAAAGCAGTTAATATCTGCGATTGGCTCATTCCAGGGAATATTTTTCCAGACGCCGATATTCTTCCTGTTCGAGACGAATTGCAGATGTTCTTGGCGTCGGCTTCTGGAGCGAGCTGTTGCCGATCATTGACTTTCTCGGCTTGCCTGTGGCCGTAAGCACCAACAAGCTCTAGTTCTTCCTTTGGCTTCTGTTGCTCTGTCGAGTCCTCTCACCATCCTAGAGCTTTCGAGAAGAGAACCTACAGAGCAGAAGTTTCAAGGCTCTGAAAATGCTCAGCACAGCAGTCTTCGAAGTAGCTGGGGTTCCTTCGATGCATACGTTGCGGGCAATAAGCGTTAACGTGATGGTAATGCTTACTGCAGCAAGCAAGGTTGCTGACGGAAGGTTGTGACTTCCGCCTGAAAGAATCTCGATCGCACATGCTCGGAGACAGAAGGTTCCACAGACTGCCGAAGATCCCCCTCCCCAGAATTTGGATCGTTTCGAGGCTCAGACGCGTGGGTCGCACAGATGTCTGTTCGCAGATGCCCAGCAATACTGCGGTATGTCAATGTCCGCTCTGTCCATGACAACTTCCGGTCCTGCCCGCATACGCCAATCGGTCGGCGACTCTGGTACTCGTATTCTCGGAACTGTATGCCACTAATGGAGGGAACTGCTGGGACAAGCATGGGCATACAGCCACGTTGCATAGCTCAGCTGATCGCTCATCAAGACTAGCGACATGGGATATGCATGTCGCTGAGGCTCGAGCCATCTGATTCTCCGAGTACCATTCCGTCGCATGCTAGTTGATCTGTTCTGACATGGTAACTTAGCGAAGCAGACAAGAGATACTCCAATGAAACAGGTCATATCTCCTCGACACGTACACCGCCATGTAACTGAGGATCTTGGGAGATAGATGGCCGTCGACTTTACATCCACCAGCCTTCTACCTGTTCCGTTCGGGGCTGCTCGGGCTCGCTGAGCTGCGCGTCGGGTGTGAGTGCGGGAGTCGTCAGATGTGGCTAATTCCGTGTGCAGCAGGTCCTTGGCACCAAGCAGTGTCTTGCTTGAAGGACAGTTGGTAGTGAAGTGTGTCTACTGGCGCGTATAGCGCCTACCGACCTGATGAATATGTTAAAGGTTACTGTCAAAGAGGTCCTGGATTCAGATCTGTGCCGACAGGAGCGATAAACGATCGTGGTCCGCGCCAGTGATAGCATCGAGTTTGCCATCAATTCGGTAAGTCTTGTACGTACCACGAGGAAAGAGGGATGCCTATCGTTATGCAGATAAATAACCTTTGAAGAAACTGGCAGGAGCGGAAGGCCTATTAGCTGATCTAATGGTACTTGCGGATGCATCCGACGATCACCAACCTGACCAAGGTACGTATGATCACCTGCGTTGGGAGGTAGCCGTTCCTGTCCCATTAACCCCTGCATAGCGGGTCATCGACATGTCAATTGCCAACGCGACCGCAAGGCTCTGATACCGGCGGCTGCCAAAAGCTCAATCTAAGATACTCTCTTCATCTGGCCGATCAATTTGTCATGACAATCTTCTAAGCTGGCATCAACTTATGAGGATTGAGTGCGGTCCCTTTCAGCTTCCGCGGATTGAAGGTCTCGCGCAAACGCCGAAGGATGCGATACGACCAGTATCGGTACCTGAGCTGTAAGAACCGAGCGATAGACGTCAGGACTTGATCATCTCAGATTCGACACATCACAAAAGTCAGCGATTCGCCTTTCGCTTACGAAGATCAAGCTTTGAGGCGGTAACCAGCTCCGCAATTCTCGCACCGCATTCTCTCCTCACTTGCATCACACTCAGGCTTGACACTGACCTGCGGGACGGTCCTTCAAACAATAGAATGGGCTGTTCTCAGAGTAATTGCTTCTTGGAGACTAAATGACATATACTCGCGATCACACGTCACATGCTGCGCGAAGCCCACCATCGCGCTAACACCCTGAGTAGTTATCAATGCCACACCTCTCTTTGACTATGAGCGCGACTCGAGCATAAGTTCTGAACTCTGGGATACCTTTCATGAAACCTGATCCTTCGTCCATACCTAGACACGAATATAGTTACCATAATTGTTACCAAGCCGATCAGCCGACACCATGGGTTCTATAGCTCCTGATCGGACAGACTCCGCAGAGTTCACGCCGCGCCTCTACCCTCCTTTTCCTTTAGGTACAGAGCCAGTCGCGCATCTCGACACCTTCTCTCTTGCAGAGCTTCAATCAAACGACTTAGCCGAACATGCTCGTCTCTTCAAAACCTGCCAGACTCAAGGCTTCTTCTACCTCGACTTCACCGACACGTCAGTCGAGACGCTTCCCCAGGATGCAGAAGCCATCGGGCGACTCTCAGAAGAAGTCTTCAAATTGCCTATGTCTGATAAGATGAGGTACAAGCTTACTAGCCAGAAGCCCAACTCCATTCTTGGGTGTGTACTCGCCTCTCATTCAAATCAACGCCAATCCGTCTGCTAACGTGTCTGCAGATACAAGGTGGCTGGCTGGACCAAGACCGACGCCAGAGGTACACCTGACACCGCCGAATTCATGAATGTGGGGAAAGATGATATCCTTGATAATCCGACGCGCACATCCACGCCGCTGCCCGGCTTGGTACTCGAACCAGCAAACCGAAGCTTACTAGCTCGATACCAGACGTCATGCCACCGCACTGGTCTAGAAATCATGTCTATCCTTGCAAGTCAACTCGGTCTAGCCGCAGACGCCTTCGAAGACAAACACCGCCTCAACGAGCCATCCGATGATCACGTCCGGATGACGAGGGGGCCGCCAAGGAAAGATGCTAGCACGCCAGAGATTCAGACACCAGGCCATACAGATTTTGGCACTATCACAATCCTGTTCAACTGGTTGGGCGGTCTTCAAGTTTGGTCCGAGCCGTCACGAGGCAACTTCCATCAACTTTTCGATGGTGCCCCATTCAACCAGACTGGTACGACGGTTGCTGAGTGGTTGTGGGTCAAGCCTAAGCCAGGCCATGCAATTGTCAACCTTGGTGATGCAGCCGTCAAATTCACTGGGGGTGTATTGTGTTCTGGTAGACACAGAGTTATACCTGCTCCTGGTGAGCAAGGTTTGTTGCCAAGATATAGCATCGTCTACTTTGTACGACCAGAAGACAAGTGTGTACTGAAGAGACTCAAGGGTGGGAGAGTGCCACCACTCAAGGAAGGTGAAGAAGAGCCAGAGCTTACAGCACAGCAATGGATCCTGCAGCAGGCGCTGCAGCTCAGAGACGGCGTTGAGAAAGGGGAAGTCGAGGCTTGAGGTGCTCAAACCGGGTAGACCAGGCGCGGTTTGGTAGACATCACAGAAAATTTCTACTAGATCTTGTCCTCCTTGTTCTCGGTTCTGGGCCGCTGTGACGGACGTAGGCTACTTAGCTAGTGGCTACTACAAGCTCAGGACCTCTAAAGCACGTGACTGACGCGCTTCGCGCCTTCCACGTTAGTCCAAAGTCGGCCTAATGAGCTCATGCACTCTCTTTGATTAGTACATGACGTGGGGCATGTTTACCCTCGTTGGCATGCGGTTGCGACCAACACAATTCACGCACGACTGCCTTACGTTTCTCATTAGCAGTTGCAATTGAACATGGCTGACATGCTTAGCCATGGCTCCCCCAAAGCACCCTTCGCTCCCTAAGGCACCTCAACCCACCAAAGTCTTCTTTGATCCTTTCAATTCGTCTGCGACGGGTCACCAACGCGCAGAGAACCGACTATCTGGCAGCACATCATGGCGTGACTCGAGGAAATATAAGCTTGGACATCAATTCAAGGATCGTACAGGTGGTGGTGGACAGAAACACGTGTCTGACCTAGTTGGCGCGGGTAGCGAGGGCTTTGGCAAGGATGGTCGCAAGGAGAACGGGGGTTGGGAGGCTGGCGCGCCTGGGCTGAGAGAAAAAGGCTGGCAAGACATTCGTGGAATTCTGGGAAGCAGTCGGAAGCAGCCGAGCGGGAGCATGGAGAGTGACGTGGTCGAGAAGAAGAGGCGAGTCAACTCTGAGCCTGCAGCGACTAGAACCATGGCGAGTGGGACGGCTACCACTTCGACGCAGGTCCCCGACTCGACCTCACCCGATGGCGGTGGAAGTGGAGAAGACAAAGAGCCTCCGCAAATCTTTCGAGGTCTGACCATGTACCTGAATGGCTCTACAATGCCTCTGGTCTCTGATCACAGACTGAAGCAGCTGTGGGTGCAACATGGCGGCGATGCCTCGATAGCACTGGGGCGCAGGACAGTCACACATGTCATCCTGGGTGAGAAAGGTGCTGGAGGCGGGCTCGCAGCGACCAAGATTCAAAAGGAGAATACTACGGTTCGTGGCAAAGGCATCAAGTACGTTAGTGCTCAGTGGGTGCTCGACAGCGTTGGGAAGGGCATCCGGCAGCCTGAGTCACGATATGTATCATCTGATGTGAAGAACAAACTGGGGGGAAGTGGGCAAGCAAGCGTTGCCACATTGTTTCGAGCGAAGACCGGCTAGGCGCTGATTGATGTTCGTTGAGCATGATGCATTGATAGAGTTGGGTAAGAAATGATGAGCATAGAGTTATGAGGCATGATACATGATTCATGAGGGCAATTGCACTGATGGGTAGGAAGGGAAGGCACGCGAGGTTCAGTGCCAAATGCTAGATCGTGCTACTGGAGAACAGAACAAACAGCTTAGAAGTATCAGTCTTAGACCCATTTCGTACCCTCCACTCGAGCAACGAAGTCCAATCGCGCAAATGTAATGGGCACACCGTGGGCTCGTCATATAATAAGGCATGAATGTTGCTGGTCACGTGGTGTCAGCAGTCGTGTGACCATAAAATGACATGGGTACAGTACTTTCTTCAACGCCAGACAAGGATCATTCGAGTGGCAACTGCTCACCGGCTTGAAAGATCGTCCTGCAAGTAGAAATGATTGGAACGAATACTACAACGGCGTCAAATGTCGAGCCTTAGTGGCATGCAAGGCGCGTTGACTGGGGACGTAAAAGCTCAGGCTTAGGTGAGGCAAGTAGCGATGAACAGTACATGTACTAAAGAGCATCACTACAGTGGTCTAGTTTCTTTTACTTCTTCCCATCCTAATAAAGTTTCGCTTCTTGCAATACCTTGTATCCTGTATTATTACACCATAACAAAAATACTGAGCCTCTATGACATCTAACATGTACACTGAAATGTGGCAACGGAGCGCCATATGTGCCGAAATAGAGATCGACACCAGAACCGACGGACCAACATCAGGCCCGGACCCCAATGTGTGGCCGAAAAATGCGCGAGCATCGAGTCTAGGACAGCCGCCAGCGCCTTGCTAAGAACAGAATGAGTTATGATCATGTCATCGCTTTGTTGTCGTGCCCAGCAAATGTGGTAAACAGACCATGTCGAAGAGCGACGCATAACCAGTTTGCGCCCTATCCGGGATATTACCAGTCTATGAAGAATCCAGGTATACAAGTTCGGACCATACTTCCCAATGTATAACAGCCACGTGCGCCAGTCTTCTTGAAATATCATCGATATCCGGAGCCGGCATCGAACCTTTCAGGCTCCTGGTTATGGACCAAGTCCGTTGTTCGTTCGAGATTCCCAGGGTGTCCATGTTCCGGAAGCGAGAGGCGTGACCGGTAGTTTGTTCGCCTAGTTGTCGAAGTACGTGGTTCACCACGTCGTCATGGTCAGCTTCCAGACGCTCCTGGAGACGACGAAGTGCGACCTGGTATTGTGTATCCAGCATTGTCAGCTCCTGCTTCGAAGGCTTCGAGTCCCAGGGAATTGCGGCCACGCTTCTAGCAATCTCCATGGCAATGTCCCTCAGATGACACTCCACGCTTTCTCTATTACCGTCCTCTGCATGAACTAACTGCACGATGCGGCCCGAGACGTACCGAAGTCTTGCAGAGGTCGCGGCTTGGCCATGAGCACGTGCGAGCTCGTGATGCGTTCTCATACATATTCTCAGCTGCACGAGGTCAAGAATGTCATTTTGTACCGCTTGCAGTCTTTCCTTGTCGAAGGCAAAGGTCTGCGGAAGATCGCGACCAGAACAGCAGAGACTGATCAAGGCCCCAAGAAAAACATCGAAGTCGGTTTCCCCAGAGCGTTGTGACCTGCCGTCAAGCTTGTTGAACCAATGCCGGGCTCGGGAGAAGTCGATTTGATGGCTTTCAATCATCTTCGAGAAGCAGTCTTTGAGGAACGGAACAGTGTCTGCGATGAGTAGCAATTTGAAGCTTCGAACTTGATGATTGGCGACGTCCAGCTTCATATTCTCGAGCAGATTGAGAAGTGTCTCAAGCCCATCAACGACCATTTTGAGGTTGTTCAGCTCGGCACCTTTGGAGATCTTTTGATGCATGTCTCTAGCTTGCTCATCACGCATTGGGGCGCAATGCATCATCAACAGCTTCGACAGCCAAGACGAGAACCGAGCTGCATCGAATTGTCCTACTCGAACTTGGGTCACCAACCAAGAAGCGTTCACTGTTTGCACAACTTCGTCCCTATCTGCCTCAGGCACCAACATGCCTAGCAGGTCTCGCAAGGCTTCGAAAAAGGACCCCAGTCGAGAGGGTATCTGAACGCAGCTTTCATGGCTGTACTCAAACTGGCATGTTTGACAAAGACCATGAAGAGCGTGCGCATATGCTTGCAATTCGATGCACAGACATTCATAGAACAACTTGGCTTTTCGCTGCTTCTCATCGCCTTTGAGTCCGCTAATGCGTTGGAAGAAGAGCTCATGGTCGAAGCAGAGATCAATGCGTAAGGACAAGTTGTTCTGGATGGCGGGTAGCTCGAGCTCTTTAAGACTCTCCTTGGTGACAGGAGCTATAACACTTGTGATCGCTTCGATCTTCAAGTCGTGGTGTTCATTGAGCCGGGACGGCAGGTTTCTTTGGGCTGACTCTGACAAAACCTGGTGGCCCCAAGAGGAGTCGAGATACTTGTTCCCGTCAGCAGCGAAGGTGTCTGGGAAAGCTTCTTCTATCAAGCCACGCAGGTCCGGTCTTCCGCTGAGCAGACAAGAGGGAATGCGCACGAGGCCACTAGTCGGTTGCTGGTGCGCATCGGCGAAGTATTTGAGGCCGCTTGACGTCTTGATGTGGCTATCTGCTTCAGAAACATATCCACTGCCAGTGTCTTGATGTGTTTGCTGGGCACCCTCGCAAGCAGCCACGGGACGCCTCGAATCCGGCAGTCCCTCATACTGGGAACAATTCGCTACCGAGGAGTGAAGCGTTTGATATGCTTGGGGTTCGAGGATGCGGCACATCCGGTCATCGGTGCTGATGTCTTCTTGGTATTCCAGAGCCTCCTTTGCACATTCCCGGATTGCGTCCGAACAGGAAGGGGTTCTATCTCCAACATCATCTTGCTGTTGCATCTGGACATTGGGCCCCTATATCATTCTTCCAAGCGTAACCGGTAACACGCTCGAGTGAGGCCTAGCAGATGAGGCAACCACCAGCGTTTCTCCTGTGTGCTCGAAAGCCCAGGATTTGATTCTGGATGCTTTTACACCTCTGTTTGCTTGCCCTTCGGTGGATTCGTTAGCCGGACTGACGTCTATAGCTGTACTCTATGCAAGGAGGTCAGCTGGTCTGAACAGAGTCTCAGCCAGAGAGAACTGGCAAGGAGCGATGAACCTTGTTTGAACGCGACACGAATTGTTCAGCGCGCAGGTCGGGTCACGGCATCAAAGACGGATCGCTGCTTGGACCCGCCGCTGCCCTTGCGCCGTTATCGGACCCATGTCTCGCCACGCATGAAGGAGAAGCCTTGAATAACGACGGCATAAATAAGATGGCGCCCTATGCGATGATAGTTTACATGGTCGCAAAATTAGAAGCAGGCGCAGTTACAGGCTATGGAAAGCAATTAGCGCAAATGCAAAGGACTTGTGTCCCGAATGAGCAAACCGGCAACGGGGAAGGATCACACCCACAGCCAACTAAAGCTTAGCTTTTCAGGCAAGGCAAATTAGGTATCAAGCTAGACCTCGCTTAGCCCGAGTCATCCCACATAAGCGCGCTAGAACTGTTACAAATCTCAGCTACATCATTGCAAGTCCAAATGACTTATCCAACCGCTACTCACGTTGTTTGCTTCTCTATATATATTGAAGTTCAGCCTGCTGTCCTGGTAGTATGCGAGCACTCACGTACGATACGTGCAAAGCTTCTAACAACAGGCGAATCTGTGTCTTCTGCACATTACAACCAAAAAAGAAAACAGTGACAGGGTCCCCCAGCAGTATACCTAGTCTGGACCTGCGGCGAATCAATCTCTCGTGCTTCGGTCCAACGAGACAGCTTTCATACACGAAGAACTCATGCGGACATTGACATCATGATTCTCTGGAGGCCCGAAAACGGTTGACCACCTGGCGCGAGGTCCAGTCATCAAGGTGAGTAATGATGTGAAAAGAGACCTTGGCGGTACTTCCCCGCTTGCCAGCATTGGTCAATGCAAGGCCTGCATGATTCATTGAGGGAGAACAGAGCAGTTTTCGGAAGAACAGCAATATAGAGCTCCGCTTCACGAGGGCAAACTCTTGTCTGTACTGATTGAAGAAGCCGATGGAGCTTGAAAGGGGTTATGCTGGCACGATTAACGGATCACGCAGGCAGGTTGGCTTTTGTCGTGTTGTGGTCCTCAGGCTGTGTCGCACCACACACTTACGAGAGCTTCAATGAACGAGATTTCTGGACGCTTAGCACAGAGACGCTGGTCATTTATTGGCGTCTGCAATCGCCCGACCAGACCAGGCCGATACCGGGAGCGGACGTCCGACGACATACATACTTCCTGCGGCTGAAAAAACTCACACCTGAGGGTCAGTGGTTCTACAAAGCTGACTTGTGTAGGAGAAAGATGCAAGCCTGCCTTCCTAGCAAATCTCTAGATGCATGACGCTCGGAAACACAACAATAGACGCGCAGAAGAGCTCGCACTGGATTTGTACCGTTCAATCAAGAGCGATACAGAAACTTGAATGAGCCGTGCCTTGCCTATCGTGATGATAGTGCCCAGGCAAGACAACGCCGTGAGGCGGGCACTCTGCCCGCTGTGCTTAGTCTGTACAATCACCTTATATAACACAATGTTACACATGTCTCGCGCCACCAACAACAGCGGGTGTGTACGATCCTCAGTCTACAGAGTTTATGCTAAAGGTCCAGGTTCTTTTAGGACTGCATATTCTCTGCTAAGCCTCACTTTCAAGATCGGCAAGCGATCTACATGCAGAGCTCTTCGCAGTGTGGTTATTGGGTCCTAGCTTTAGGAGATACTCCCAAAGAGAATGTCCCGGAGACGATTCGGAACCAACGAAACTGAAGTGAAGCACCCATTGCATCTCGGAGCATATCACCAGTAATGCGAGGCACTCCTGGAAGGATGAGCGAATTGCACCAGTTGGGGACCGAGCACATCACCTTCAACATACACTATACCTCGCACCAGCGCGTACCCGGAGAAGCACTGGTATACCGTCTACGACTTTGATTTCTTTTCTGGTCGTACAGCAGTGCAGTACACGCTAGATCCCAGCAGCCGAAAGCACGCCAAGGGCACAGGGAGAGGCAGGAGCTTCTGCAATCTGACTGGAATTCCTTTCATGCACCATCACTGTGGGTCCGGTTGGAATTGATGTCAGCTATCGGCAGATCACGAGCTTACTTTCCCAAATTTGCGTCCACTGGACCATCAGACTTGCAATAACTTGCTTCGGTAGCCATGGCAATGCTGATAGCCGCGTTCACAAGCATATGCAACAGTCTTGCTCCAAGCACCACCACGACCTTCGACTATGCTTCCCCTATTGAAACGACGTAAGCTGTGGAGCACAAAGTTGCATGACACCTCAGCTAGCAGTACTACTGCATTTGGCGAGCACATCGACACACTTATAAGCCGTGTGCTTCCGCAGTTTCGTTGTGGAGATGATGCTCTGCTTACTACAGCAGTTCTCATTCGATGGACTCGTGCACAATCGCCTTTGTAGGGCAGCGCACGCTGTGCCACCATCAGCGATCAAATGCCCATTGATTCTCACTATACACGAGCAATCGAGATCCTCACTTTTCACCTCTCTAGAAAAAGCCCGGTCGAATTCCTTCTAACCACAAACACAGAAACATTTGACGCGAGCCTGTAAAGAATTGTTCAAAGTTTCTGGCACACCATCGATGGAGTTCGCCGGCTTATGGGCCACCTTCGTACCGATCCAGCCCAAGACTGCATACAGTAACACTGTAGCGTCCTCGTCATCCAGAAAAGTTGGTTGGCTGCCTCCAGTCTGCGGTGAGAGACAGAAGCCCTTTAAGCAGGGCAGCACAAGTTTGGCAGGCCACATGGCATTTGTTATCCGGCTTGTCCCACGCTGTGTAAGGGTGTGGTGGATGCAACACCTTAGCGAATGTGGGCATCCGTGCCATTAACCTTAGTGGTGTGACCACCGCGAGTCGACGACGCTGAAAGTCTAACCCATCCAAGCTGAAGCGTAACGAGCTGCAGAAGATGAACAAGGTAAGTTTAGTCTTTGTCCTTTGCTACTGAGCCGTTTTCGTTGCTCGGCGGGTGGCACGTAACGTTTTTTACACCAGGCCATAGAACTCCTGGTGGGACCTATGATGGCTTGTTAGGTAGTTGATTCTCCCGCATGACACCATATCTGGCGTTGCTGAACTCGATGTTGTCTATTTTGTGCATGGCCCGAAGCGCCGCGCAGGCTGAGACTGAGAAATTTCAGCTCGAGCTACGATGACAGGGGCGAAAAGCCAGACCAGACCAGTGAAGCGACCGTTTCGCTTCGCCCTGGTGCAGGGACACTAGACCCGGGTCTATTCGCCGTTTTAAATCAACCCGGGGAGGTATTGAGGCCTGTAAGAGCGGTCCATACTTTTGTGGAGCCTGCATCACTGTACCTCGACGATGCGTAGGATCTGCTTACCGAAGCTACCACTGCGGCGCCGGTTTGTTTGCTGAACGCTCTCCCAGAAGTCAGTATTACAGGTTACAAGAAGACGAATAGCTAGCAAGCAGTAGCATCACTTCTTCAAGAACGCCAACCTAGCGTACGCGGGTTAAGTCGTCGACGGTCCCGCCGTGTTGCCCTAGTGCCGCCGGATACTAGGCTCACCGGCCCGCTGACGGCGAGCCCAAGCCCTTGCTCGGTAAGCACTCCCCGGCGCTATCTGAGCCATAAGAGTTCTTAAGCTCTAAGCTACGTGTCCTCCAGCCCTAAGCCATGGGTCCTTGACGACCGGATGCTTGCTATCTACGATGTTGCCAACCTCGTGGCGATCCCACAGTAAGCTGTTCAGGGGACCCAACACACCAGAATCCAGTGGAGCCTTCTGTGACGACGACCAGTAATGGCTCCATACGGAAACTGCAATACAACCTATTCAATGTTCATTCCCGAGTAAGCACAATCACACTCGAGTCCATCAGCCTGGGGACAGCTCCGACATACGGTTCGCACTGAGTTGGAATGACCAAAGTGGGACAGGAAGCACACCGTATGCGTGATTTGAGCTATACGACGTGCGTCGGGCAGCAATTGCATTGAGTGCTCGATTACCACATTGGTGCCCCGACGCTCGCTGGATTGGGTACGACGTGGGCAAGCTACTCTCTTTGGCGCTCACCGCTCTCACCTACCTACCGCTGCATTGTAGTTCAGGCAATCACAGACGTCCTTGTCGTCCTGCACCGTTCACCAGCCCTAAAGGCAACCAATAAACTTGCCCACCCCAACACTGTCAAGCACATTGGTCGTGCATGCGCGCAGTCATTTGCAGCACATCGAAGGGCCAGGAAACCTTTGCCATTTTCATGCTCAGCTTCTACAACCCGCCTGGTGTATGGCACGGTCGACGTCGCCGAGCAGGCGTCGTGTACTTGGCAATTGCGATGCTCGAACACGGCCCAGGCGTACAGCGATTGCATCAGTGACATGCATCACAGACGGTCCGCTATCATCACTACTTACAAGACCACCCGCATGGCTTCCAGGACAGACAACACACTATGACAAACAGAAACTTCCTCGAACCACCCTGCTCAGACGACATCCACAGCGTCAAATGTGCCACGCCACAGCGAACAAACATCAAAAAGAGGAGGTTGTCAAGTCCAACCCTCGTCTTCCATTCCATCAACTTCCCTTGGGCCTAGAGTCCTACCAGGTATCATGAGCGAGGTTGACTGGTGATACCCCCCTTGCGGTGCACAGAGCACCAGTTTCTGCCTCTCACACCTCGTGGTCGCATATCGCCCCAACCACTCCTGTCTATCCATGCGCATGCAGGTAAGTCTTGCACTACTCCATGCTTTGGCAGCCCCAGTCTTAGTATCAATACCCCTGCAGAGAGAGCCCAAATGCCACACACATACCACATTCTTCCACAAGGACGACCGACCTCATCCCACAAGTCCGCCAATCGAACCTCACTCCCGTGTCCGTGAAAGACCTTACCTCGCGCAAGGCGAAATCGACCATTGGAACACCAGTGTCACCGTCTGCGGTGTCTGTGCACGCTGGACAGCTTGAACAATCGACTGCGTGGGTAGTACGCCGCACCGCCACATGCGAAAACCTACCTCATCAGATCCCATAACACTGCAAACATCCGGAAGCCATCGGCGCTCCGCTGGGCACGGCCTCGACGTCCATAGGAAACCACCAGCGGAGCCAGCCTAAAGCACGTTGTAATCTGATGATGACGTGGTTGACGCGTGAGAATGAGACGCATTCACAACCCATGCCTCGACGAAGGAGTTGGTAATTCTTTGCTGCTGGGTATGCAAGAGACTCGCTCCTGCTCGCACCGTGCTCGATCGCGATACTACATCATCGAGGTCGATGCGTCCCAGGACAGCTGTGGAAGTCCTGGATATTATGATGGCTGGATAAGTATTATTGTGTTCTTCCGCGTGTGCCGTCGATACAGAGTAACTAACTATGTATTTGTTGGGTGGTCGTTTTACAAGGTTGATACAGTCCCGTCATGTCCTAGGGACCAGCTCCAACTTAATTCCGTTGCATTCCATAATATGTATAACCCAGTGGACCTCCGGGCCGCTCTTCCTTATCCTCATGCTCCGCCATAGACCCTAGGGGGCCTTGATTGCGCCCCGTCAGCATAACCATCTGGGGATCATCCAACACCGTCGCGGTCCCCACACTCAGCCTCTGGCTCTGGCTCTGCGTGGTGCCGACATGCTCTGGCGCCTCGGAATCGCGGTGTCCACCACCACCGAGCCATCCAGGCGTCCAACTACTCAACTGCCCCAACACCGACCTCCTCCGAGTACGCGACCCCGCCCTATGCGCCTCCTCAGCCTCATCCACAGGCCCAATGAAGATCTCATCAGGCGCAACGTCGTACTCGTTCGAGACATGTCGCTGGAGCTGCTCGGCCGTAACCGGTCCATCCATAACATCCACCTTGACAGCCTTGACGGTCAAGCGGCGGGGCCTCCGACCAGTGTCGTCTGTGCTGCGCGTGCTTCGCTGAGACAGATCGGTTCCTGTCCGCAGCACGCCGGGCGTTGGCTCGCGCGGCGTCATCCTCGTGGCACCAACTCTGCGCAAGCCACCGTGGGTCTCCCCGTCGGTGTGCATCTGGAAATGATCACGCCTTACGACGCCGTCCTCGTCCTCACCACCCTCTGCATCGCTCTCTTCATCGCCCTCTTCAACAACATCCAATTGTACCTCGGCTTCAGCTGCCCTCTCGTTAGCCTCCTCGATCTTCAACACAACACCCACAGCCCTCTCGTCCTCGATGATTCGCGGATGCCGTTTGGCGAAGTATTTTGCATACTGCCACAAACTCCACCAGCAGCTCGCAACATTGACGAACGTAAGCGCGAACTTGAAGGGCATGTAGTAGAAGATTAGCATCGTGCGGCTGACCATCATGTTGCGCTCTTGGTACCATCTCCGCTTCTGCTTCGTACCCTGTTTCTCGCTGGTTCCATCTTGCTCATTGCGATCTTCCCAACTCGCAAGGCGCAAGTGAACCTCGTTGAAGATCATGGCGTTTGCAAAGTAGAGCCCTAACGTCGCTAAAAACAGGTAACCGGTGTAGCCAGGTCTAACAATGAAACTGATGGGCAACACGAATGGCGTAATGAGGTACAAGAATGTCTCGTAGACCTCTTGGAACACGAATAGCTTGGCACCGACCTCCCACCCCAGCAGCCGCCACGACAGGAGGATGTAGGCAAGGTTGTAATAGCAGCCATTCACAAAGAAGAAATTCCACCTTTTGAACCGCTGTTTGAAGACTGTCATCTCACCAAAGCCCCCTCTTGCGGCACCTCCACCAGCGTAGAAAACTGATGACGGGGTCTCCGTTTCCACAAAAACAGAACTGCACATGGTTATCCTGCTGCCGAGCTCGCGTGCTACATGACCGAAGAACCAGTCCTCGCTGACACTGAAGCCAGGATGTTGCTTGAACGTTTTGATCAAGAACTCTGTATCCCAGAGGACGATCGCGCCGTGTGGGAAAGTCGCACTTCCAATCTTACCAGCAAATAGTCGTTGAAGCCCGGATAGCTTGTACTCGAGGTCTTGAGCTTGTTGACACCAGGTTCCGCGGGATCCGCCCTCACCGATGCTCGTGATCGTATACCCAAGACACTTGACGCGACCACGAAGGCGATCTGTGACAATCGGAAAGTTTGGTGGAAGCAGGCAGTCGTCGTCAATTAGGAGAGCATATGGAAATGAACGAGCGACGTATGCGCCAACGTACTGCGCTACAATCTTCGACCCCACAGGACACCAGATATGATTAACTCCATATTGCGTACAGACACTTTCGGTATCGTCGAGTGGCGTCGGACTATTGCCATTGGCGAGGACGAAGATAGAGGTTGCAGGAAAGATCTTGAGTGCTGCGTCGAGGGTTGCTGGCAGGAGTTTTGCCGATTTATAACACGGTATCAGTAGGGCTGTGTCGACGGCAGGGTTGTGCTTCGGAACTTCAGGCGTAGGTTCGGTGGATTTCAGAGGATCAGGCGATGTGGGAGGCTGGAAGCAGCGGATGAAGGGCGCAGGCGGAAAGTAGACCTTTTCATCTTCGGCTTCGTGAGTTTTCGGTGGTTCTGGCATCGGCGCGGGTCGTTCGAACAGGACCAAAAGAGGACCAAAGGCGTAGCTGCACGTGGTTAGCAAACCAATGCCACACCTGTTCAGATTTTCCTTACAAGAACGCCAACCCGATGAATATGGCTGAACCGCCCGGCACAACAAGGTGTTTGTCGAAAAGGATGTAAACATACCTATGTCCCATTAATATTGGTAGCGTCACATTTCAGGCTCACTTACCACACCACGCCACCCCAGAGCGGCTGGCCAACCATTACGAAGTACACGAAGGCTAGAAGCAACGAGTACATGAGATACTGGAACAAAATCTGTGCGGGTTTGCTTCGTTGGAGTTGCTTTTGTCGAATTTTGGCTCTTTCGTAAGTACCTGCAATACTGCTCTGCCTTGTCTTCGGAACAACTTTTGATACTACATTACCAACAGCGACACTCGCTTTTCTGAGGATCGACTGTGAGGTGGGCTCCTCGTAGGTAGGTCTGCGGATAGAGATAGTGTCAGGTCCCGGAACAAAACTGCTGTGCCGCAGCTGATCGTAAGGAATTTGTTCTCCCCGCTGGATGCTGACACGTCCAACCTGATGCGTGGGTGACGCTGACCCATGTCGTGGTCCGGGTGTCTGACCAGAGCTAGTCCTGACTACGTCTGCTGTTGGTGTGGTGGGCGAGACCCTCGCTCGAGGTGGATATGCTACCGGGCCTACCGTGGTTTGAAAGTGGAATGTAGGTCTATCATATTCTATGAGCAGCGGCGATTCAGCTCGTGCGAGTTGCTGTTCGCGCTGGGTAAGCGCGATCGAACCGATTGAGCTTGCTCTCACCCTCTGTCTGTTAGCATTAGATTGTGCGTGGTGCGACCATCGCCTCTGTTCGGACTGGGACGCAGTAGGCGACACTCTACTTAGTCCCGTGTGTAAGCGTCCATTAGGCGCGTGGTCCAAAGTCCGTGCTCGACGAGGCGGGTTGGTCGCTAGTATGGCTTGAGCTGGCTGCTCCAGGATATGGCTCAGTGTCCGAGTCTCGCGCTCATCGTTGACTGTACGTCGACGACTGAAGGCGTAGAAATCACTATTGGCGCTTTGCAGAAGCTCATGAGGAATCCAAATATTGGTGTTTAATCGTTCTGTTGTACTGCCGACCCGTGTCGCCACACTCTCCATTCCGGGCCTGACGATGAGCGAAGTGAACCGTCTGCTTAATCACTACAAACGAGTTGTAGGCGTGCGAAGGGCAGTAAACTCGTATGGTGGACCAGAAAAGCGACAGCATTTGCTGAACAACTTGTTTCGCCGATACACTGGCAGCATCAGGCTGAAATAGACGTGGGTTCGACATCCTTGGAGCCTGCAGGTCATTAAAAGCCTTCACGTAGGGGTGCTTGTAAGTCAATAATGGTCGAGATTTTTGGCCGGAAAACAAGCCCGCTGATGGGGACCAAGGCAAAATCGAGCACATGGCTGGATCGCAGTGGCTTGTTTGGCTGTGGAAGCGACTGCGTATCTGGTATTGTGGCAAACATAGACGGCCAACATCTTGCCCATGCACGAATACAACAGATGTCAATCTCTGGTCCACACAATAGTCCACGGGCCAGCCTGGTGGGTTCTCTTCGACTCGGAAGATATGGATCTCTATCAAGTCAGCAACCAACTGTGAAGGCAAAATGGTAGAAAAGACGCCGCTCGAGGAGCTAATGGGGAGGAGATTTGGCTGCTGAACATGTCCATCTGGGATGGTGGATATCCAGATCTGGGAGAACGGTGATTGCACCATTCGGAGCTTGTGCGAGGTACGTACGGTATGCGTGATAGCGCAGCCGATCTCGTTAGTCAGAAACCTTTCGACGCTATTCGCGAGGCATAACCGTGTAGAATCGAGAGGTAGAAGAAGCGATGACGAGAAAGGTCGTTTGGTAGGAGTGGACTTGGCCGACCACCTTCCTGGAATTTGCGGACCAATTACTTATTGGCACGCCCGAAAGTCGTCGGACGGTCGATGGTCGGGCCTGACTTGCTCGAACGGTGATAATGCTGACCATTCTTCTTAATCTGGAACTTCTCCTTCCACGAAGATGCTGAATCGAGCATCCATGACCTCACGACCTGTACGTCAATAAAGCTTCTCTGCGACCTACATTAGTGTTATGCAGGTGTATTGTCACGTTCTTCAAATTGCTGGTTCTGCTGGGCCTCTGTACTCCATCGAGTTTGATGTCAAGAGTAAGAGCGTGAGCCTTAACAAGATACTTCAATGACACAAACACTCGACAGTGGGGCGATCTGTGGCGGAAACGAGCAACAAGAGCACCGGAGAGATGGAAGCGGCGACCAAACCATTCCTCCCAGCCCAGAAAGAAACCGCGTAACAATTCCGACCTCGAAAACGTGTGCCCATCTGACCAAATAATGCGACGACCGAAACCTTCATGGCTCTAGGCTCCAGGCTCCACCTGAAAATGTCCAACCGCGCCGCTAAGGGCTGGTACCACTCAATTCAAGCCCGAAACACAAACACCCGAAAACTTACCATGAGATCACGAGGTCTCGTTTCGCGGAGCGTGGTGAATGAAGTCAGTCAGTGTACGGATTGGCTTATGGATACTCGAGGGTCTAAAGATACTGCAAGCGATCGAAGCATAGCAACCGCGGCCGGTACCAGACATCTTTATGTGCCAGGCGGCAAAACGGGTACGAATAGCAATAACGTCACTCGGGCAGTAGCAGACACCGCCCTTACGCAGAGAAGTCACACAGAACTTGCTTCATGAAGGATTCCATTATTGTTTGCGAGCAGCCCCATCATGGGTGCTGTCTCAAAGCTCATGCTCATTTCAATTGAGCATAATCTAATCGCTCAGCTCAATCGCGGCATCGACAGTGCTCCCCGCACCTGTTCCGGTGTCCGGCGTAGATGTAGCAGCGCTGTTCCCACGTGGTGGCAAAGGTATGCCATCCTCATCTACCTCGACTTCTTCCTCTTCTCCATAGTCGTATGCTTGTAGGTCAGGGTAGTGGATGTTTTCCTCCTCCTCGTTCTCTTGGTACACTTCTTCCTCGTATTCGTCTGCGTATTCGCCGGATGCTTCGGTGTCAGTCTCGTCGTCATTTTGATGGGCAACGGCACCGTCGTACTGTGCTTGGAGAACCTCTTCTTGCTCTATCTCATCATCGTACTCTTCCGTTTCTTCGCCTTCGTCCTCGGGTTCATCATCAAGGCTGCCAACATCAAAAGGGTTGAGCGGACTGCTGTGTTGAAGGGCTTCGAGTGCTTTCAACGTGACACCGTTCGGTCGTGCCTTCTTGCTCGTCGCGTGCTGCGCAAGATGTGTGGCAGATTGTTGTTGGTAGTCGTCAATATCGACAGTGTCTCCGTTAATATGGTCAACCTCATCGATACTTCTCTTTCTGCCGTGAACAGCCGCTTGGGCATGATGTAGCTGCTGCGCACTTCTCCTACTCATGGCGACAGACTTCGGGGTCCCACCGATAGGCTTATTAGCCAATCCTCTAGCACCAGTCTGTTGTATCCGCTCTTCAGTCCTGCTCAGTGTTTGACCAGGTTTTAGCTCAGGGGGTACATATTCATAGCCACTGATACTCCTGGCGAAGCCATTGGTTGAAACAGCGAAGGAGTTATCCTGACTTGTGTTTGATTGTGAGCCAAGACTACGACGAAGTTCTTGTTGCCCGATCTCTTTCTGCAGCTCTGAGGTGTGCGTCTTGAACCATGTTTCGTCTGTGGTTAGAGCTTCTCTTGCTTCACGAAGTTGTTTGAGGAAGGGATCCTCGTCAGCAGTGGATGTGACGGTAGGTGTGGCAGGTGCCGGCTGAGGCACGAAGTTGCTCTGGAGTAGTGAAACTGGCGGCGGCATGGATCTTGCTGATTGAAAAGGGCTCGAAGGTGTAGATGATCTCGACCTTGACTTGCCCAGTGCCGAGCTTAGTCGTCTCGAGACTCGATCATCGACAGATTGTCTGTAATCTTCTTCCCTCTGCTGACGAGCGGCCACTTGGGCGGCTGTCTCGGGAACAAGTGGTGTGTCGGGGTCGACTCCATAAGCCTTCAATCTGAAGTAGTCGGTCTGTGTCTGGTCGAGTCTTTGTTGAGTAAGAGATTGCCGCAAGCTCTTCTGACTGACCGACCGTCGCAAATTCGTCGAGCCAGTAAGAATTGCCCGTGGAGATCTGGCAGGCAGCGAATTTGAAACTCTCGGGATACCACTGTTGCCTGAGCTTCCCAGCGTCTTCGACCGCTTATGCATGCGCGACATTGTTGTTCCTTGAATATTGCTTTGAGATGTGCTGTTAGCAGGCATCTTTCGCTTCTGCCCTGCTTGTTGAGTGGGGTTAGTACCTGGTGGCTTCATAGCCATCGAGTGTGCTTGTAGGTGGACACTCTGTTCTTTCCGCTTTTGCTCCGCCTCTTCATTTTTCCTTCTCTGGTTTTCTTGTAACTGTTTTCTGAAGACTTGCGCTTCGTGAATCTCCGACAATTCTGCTTCTTCTCGTCGCTTCTTGTCGTTTGCAGCTTTGATACTGGCTGCGAGCTTACTCCTCCGCCTCTCCGCACGTCGGGACAGACGCTTCTGGTCGGCTCTAGACTTCCACAGTGCGAAGAACTTTCTTCGTAAAACATTCGCCTTCAAGGCAGCTATTACTGTTAGCATTGAGACGTGAACATCGTGGCAAGAGCTTACTTGTCTGTTCTGTGAAGCGCTGGTCTTGGAACGTCCTGAAGACTTCCTTAACCAGGCTGGAGATTCTGTAGGACACGAACATATCGAGGATGCCGTCCTTCTGCACGAGTCCTATCCTGCACAGCTGTTCCAGCAACTTTTCCTCGTCAATCTGCTGAGGTTGGGACGGTTGGGGTGCAACAGAGGATGGTACGGTCGGTGGAGCTAATTGGGGCTGGTCTCGTAATGATGAAGATTGTGCTTGCGAAGGAGATGCTGAGTCACTCCGCGCAGATGGTGGTCGGGCGGGATTACTGGCAAAGGTCGTGCTTGTAAGGGGGGCAGATTGATTCTGCGCAGGCAGAAAACTGAATTCGCCGATCGACGGGCGCTTTGTAACTGTTTGTGAATCGATCTGTGTCGGCGTCGGCGTAGGTGTCCTCGAAGCTGGCGCTGTCGCAGTAGATTTAGACAATGCAGGCGCTGCAGGTCTGAGGAACGAGGACTGGGAAGCTGTTGGCTCTGCTGACTGCGAAGGACTTGCCGACGTTGTGGATGCGAAGCTGAAACTGAAGGGCTGGCTTGCTTGCGTGGCTGCAGGTTGAGAATTGAGCGAAAGCAGCGAGGATGCGCTAGTTGTGGTGGCTGAGACGATTAGTTAGCACGCACCTTCACTTCTGCGTTACATGTGAAACTTACTTGGTACGCTCGCACTGGAAGACGAAGGCGTGAAGTTGAAAACTGGCTGTGAAGGCTTCAAGGGTTCAGCGTCTGGTTTGGTTCCTGGTGTCAACCCCCAGCTAAAGGTTGGCGTAGTCTTTGGCACTCCAAGATCAGTGGTCTTATACTGCGGTGAAGGGTCGAATATGCTAGTTCGACTTGCAGGCTGGGTTGTAGGCTCTGGGACCTTCTCCTGCTCGTCTGGCGCTGCGGCAAATATCCCAGAGAGCAAGGAAGGCTGTGCGGAAGGCTGGCCGGAAGTGAAGCCGCTCAATCCTGATAACGTTGCTGGCGCTGGCGCAGGTGTAGCGGACGCTGACGAAGGTTGATTGAATGGCGTGTTTGTCGTGCCAAGACCTGTGGTGAATGGTGACCGTGACGACGCGGAAGGAGCTGTTGCCGGTTGCTCTTGCTGCGCTGTCTTTGGTCCGAAGAGACCCTTAGGGGGCCCTCCCGCTGAGTCAGGTGACCTGTCCTCTGGTTTTCCAAAACTAGTCATCCATTTTGGCTGCCGGTCGACAGAGGGATTCAACGCGAAAGCACTTCCGGGGGAAAACACCGCTGCTGCTGGGTTGAAAGCAGATGCCGGGAACTGCTGAGCATTTGTGTGCTCTTGCTGCTCGTCTTGAGCCTCGTCTTCGTCATCGTCGTCTCCCACGAACATGTTGTTCCGCTTGGAAGCCAATTGTGGCAGAGGTGTCGAGTCGTATTCTTCTTCAACCATGCCCGCACGTCTCGCCTCGGCGATAGACATTCCATTCATGACAGCAACTAAAGTTCGTCCGTATCGTTTTGATTCCACCATGTCTTCGCAGAAGATCTGCTCTGGTTTCGAGAAGGGATCTACAAAGCACGATCAGCGTTGAGCCAATGTCAGAGACAAGGGATAACATACTTTCTAGCCTTGATGTGGGATTTGAGCGGAAATCGAGATACTCTTGACCGCTCGAGGATGTGCTGAAGGCGATGCCGAGTCTTTCGCACAATGCCTCTGTCTCATCTTCGGTGTCGTAGCAGAGATACTCGGTAAGAGCTGCCTTCGTCCAAGTCCTCATGTTGGCTTGGGCTTTCTCCGGCGCACCCTTTGCACAGGACCAAAGTGCATTGAGAGCTGTGAAGCGGACATTTTGAAAGCTCATCTCTGCGACGCAAGCCATGAGATAGCCAACGCTCTGACTAGCAATCAACTCCCAGAAGAAGCCAGAATTGGCCTGAGCCACGGCTACCGGAATGGGCTCGAGGTTCTTAGACCCAACCGAGCGATGGGTGTTGCCAACAGCCGCATACAGCTTGAGGGCCGTCTGAACTCGCCCATCGTTCAAAATATGCTTCGGCCATTGCTGGATTTGCGCTTCCGTATCGAAGGAGAACAGAATAGGCGAGAACATGATATAGAAAGCTCTAAATTCAGCCTCATTTGGGAAGTCGATACTGCCTCGAAAGGCGTCATACTTGTCCATCAGGCTCTGAAACGTCTTTTGCAGTTGTTCCAACTCTTGTTGATGTTCAAAATGTTCATCATGTGCAAGGTTCTCGCGATTCGACAGTTGATGCGCAGACAGGATGTGGAATCGGACGATCCGTTCGTAGCAGTCGACTTCGTATTTGATGTCTTCAGGCCTGGTAAGCGACTGGATGCTGAAGTCGTTCCGGATGGCTCGCGTTCGGTCCCAGACGAATTTGTGGTGTTTGCCCAGTCGGTTTTTCCCAACGATCTCGTCAAAGAGGTAGTCGAGGGTCTTTTGCAGAGTTCGGGGGGTGCGCAGCTCCTCGGGGATCTGCTTGTCTACTCCAGCAGCTGATCTTCGAAATTTCTTGACCATTCGACCTTCAATTGGGACTGAGCGGCCGGTCTCGGGGCAGGGGAGCTGGCGTGTCTCAGCAATTGTGCATCGTAGTCTTGTTAACATGTCCTTACCCTCTCAGCAGCGTCGACCTGATTCTCGAATATGCGGTTCACCCGCTCTTTCTCATCGCACATCTGCGTACACGTACCGACCGTCTTGATTGCATCGTCCAGGCTCGATTGCTTGTCGTCGCTCATCAGACCGCGGTCGACTGCATTTTGACGGTATTGTTCGTACTGCTCGTTCAGCTATATTGGGGATCGCGAAGTCAGAAACTCCTACATGAATGCGGTGTGTAGTCAGCACAGAGGGAAGACGAGCAAGAACTGACCTTTGCGCGTCGCGTTTCGAGTACTTCATGGTCAACTGGTCTGATCTGGTCCTGGGGAGGATTTATAGGGAGGACTGGAAGCGCGGGCTGTCCTGGCCTCGACATCGAGTGAGCATCTGGTGAATTGAAGCGCTTTGAGTCGTTCCCTCGTCCTCGATTTGACCCTCGACCTGTCATCCATTAGCCGCAAGCCCTTTTCGTCTGTGTGCATCTCTTGTGACCATGGTTGATCGCGATCGTACCTCGCGGCGTGCCTCGAATACCTCGAAAAGGTCTTCCAGGGCCTCCTCCCCTAGGCGTACCTCTCGTCGATAGGCCATGATTGGCGTTGGTAGGGTTCCCTTGCTGGAACGGCACCCCTCGACCTCGACCTCGACCGCGGCCTCGGTCGGTTGATGGAGCGCCGGCTGAGAACTGTTGAGCCCTTCGTCCCGTTTGCATAGCGAAGGCAGCGTTATCGCTGCCGAGAAAGGGCACTCTCGCCGTCGGTTTTGTTTAGCATATAGAATTTACCCCATGTGTCACTGTCGGGTCGTGGTGAGGCAACGTCTGAGAAGTCTCGCGTCGACCGTATGAAGAAAAGAGAGGGTGGAGGAACGAGCGGGAGGACTTCGTATGCGTTCCCTGTTGTTCTTGCTTAGATGCGCTGCAGCTGTTGGCAGAAATGCTGGCACTCAAAAGTCGCGATTGCGCCTGACTGCACGCGGTCGCCTATGATGCACGAGTCGGCACTCGAATTAGGCTAGCCCCTTAGGCACTGGCCCACCCGCTGATGCCTGATATGCTAGGCAAGCTAAGCCCGTTTGTTGCCGATGCTTTAAGTGGAGTGGGAAAGTACTGTATTTCAGACATTGCTCGCATACCATGGCTGGCAGAACTTCTGTTCTCATTGATCTGTATGTACATTGATTACAGGTCTCATCTATAGGCTGATCCCCTACATAGGCAATCAGTCAAGGCCGACCGCTCCTTGCCAATCCTGCAGGCAGTTGTCCACCGCAGCATCGCTTGTTGTATGCCGCTGCCAGTCTCGCTTGCTTTTCGGCGCTTTTGCATTTCATCAGATGCCCTTTCCCCAACTGTACCTCTTCTTGATGCTCCTTGGCATCCTTCCACTTGCTCGTACTTGCTTGCAAATGGCCAGCATAACAAGATAACCAGAAGTCTCGAATAGACCATAAATCAAAAGCACGTAATTAATGTACACTGCTGTCCTCCCAACTGTTTTGCTTGCGACGCCGAACTTGCTTGAAAGATGACACAATATCAACAAGTCCAATCGGAGCATGCGCGCTAACAAACCGAAAAACAAAAGTCGAACTTTCGTAAACAGAAATCAAAGCAGAAGTCCTGTTACCGAAATTCGTGAGCGTGCTGAACAGAGGAAATTCGTAGCCTGTCGCAGAAGCTGCGTCGACTAGGGCCTGGAAGCAGTATCTGGCTGGCTGAGTCGACCAGTGCCCCGGTCAGAACCTACCCAGGCAATACAGCCATGACTCCCTATCCCCACTTGGTAAGAAATCCTAACTCCAGACAATCGGGTGTCACCAGATTGGATGACCAGAGCGTCATATGCCTTCTCGCAGAGGGGGACTCTGTTGTTGTGCCGCCATTGATAGATTAGCCGAGATGGACGTCCTTGTGAGCAAGCGCTCTGGTGCAAAACCTGGTGTGATCGTTGATGAATGACTCCAACCACCCAATGACCACGGATATCACATATAGTATGGTCGCTGCTGAAATATTTCACGGTTTTGGCTGACTTGTTCCATGAATGCTTCGTACGGTGTCGGTGCGCGAAGTGACGGATGTCTGGGATTATGCATATCGATCTGGTATTGACCAGATCTATTAAATTGCGTGGCATGTGGTGCTCCAGTAAACGACTGTTGCGAGCTATGACCAGAGCCCACGTCTACGTAGCTTGCTGGGGTCATGACATTCGGCATCGGTGGCGGGGTAATCATATGTTGATCCACAGACTGCGAATTGAGGTTCAACCCACTCTGCATGGGCGTGGCCCAATTGACCAGGTCGAAACCATCATGCATGTCGTGAGGCGAAAGGTTATGCTGAATGTAATGAGGAGCTCGACCCATGGTCGGCATGGTTGGCCGACTATCCCAGTCGGGTAGGATCAGCGGAGGATGAATATTTAGCATGGGATGTTGGCTCGTTGACACCTGTGCATAAGGCTCTCTCCGTACTGAAGGACCTACAGCAGATCGAAGCTCGTCATTTCTGGACCTTCTTCTGCCACTTCGCTTGGATTTCGATCCTTTGTCGTTGGGCATGTCTTGTTGTTTCGATTGGTTTCTACCGTTGTTGGTTGAAGCCTGCGTCTCTCGTTGTAGCTCGCCCGCGACATCTTCGAACCCCTCGTTAGCGCCGTCTTGATCGTCCTCGTCCCCTTTGTGCGGCTCGTCTGCTTCGTCGTCCGCTTCATCGTTCTTCGACCCGCGGTTGAAGTCGCTAAAGTTGGGTGCAGTGATCATCGTGTTGCCATCTAGCACTGTCAGTACAGTTGTCGGATTGAGACCGTGGTACGTACCTATGCCGCCATCTTCAAACTGCTCAAGTGATTTGCGGACATCTATGATCTGCTCAATGATTGGAAACTTTTTTCCGAGTTCAGACATATCACGTTCGAGCTTCTTCTGCTTGAGCGACTCCTGTAGAACCTCCGCTGTAATCTCTCTGACGGATCTGAGTTCTCCGGAAGAGGACATCTCTTTATGCGGTGTATGCATCAAAAGATGAACCAATAATTTTGTTCTTGCTATAGACATCGTCAGTACCTGGGAACAAAGATGACGTATTGGAGGTTTTCGCACCTTCCTTGTTAATATGGTCAGGCTCTTTGTGAATCACATCATTCGGCCAGTAGGATGGTTTTGTCAAGTTTGGATCCCCCATCTCCCTAGTTCTAGGGTTTTTGCCATTGTAAGGATGCGTGCTCTGCTTCTTCGGATGTATGGTCTTGATCCACTCTTTTGCAATCACACGACAGCTTACCTGCTGCACAGCGCGAAAAGCATCACTGAACCACTTCTCCCAGTCGCCCGTGGCATCTGCTCGGTACGTCACGTACCGGCTGTCGTCATCGTCCGGATCATCACCTTGTTTCCATGATGAGGCTTCTTTGTGGGACAGCTCAGAGCTCTCCTGCACATTAACATCGTCGTTTCTCTTTCTCTTCTGCCTTGGTCGATCAGAAGATTCTCTGGCCTTCTCGTGTAGCTCCGGCTCTGGAGTGAACATTGCAGGTTCACTGTCGAAGTCTTCCACATGAGAATCTAGCTCTGGTTAGTTGTAACAGACCGTGGCAGCAAGCAGTAGAGACTCACGGTTAGCCGCGTGCAACGACTGTGTGTATGCTCGGAACTTTGATGTCGCCTCGCCTCCTAGAATATCATGCCGCCAGTTCTTCATCGTGGAAGATGACCGTAGCACAATCTTGCCAGTGAATGGGTCTTGAACGATAGCCACGTAGTTATGAAACGACTCTATTGGCGTCTTTGACTTCTTCTGCTTCGTGTCAGATTGGTTCCCTGATAGAGTGCAGATAGCACCTACCGACTGACGTAAAGCGAGTTGCGCCCTATGTTGGCTTTCCTCAAAGCTCGTAGCCATGGGATCAAAAGCTTGCATGTAATGCCCATGGTGACTCTTCTCATATATTGCGAAGTCTTTTGGACTCATTCCAAAAGGGTTCATAGCTGCTGCTGTTTGGACTAACATTTTGTCTGCTGACCTGTACTGCGAGGATCCTTGCCAGCAATGTTGGTGCTCGACGAAGGTTGTGCTGACGCAACGAGTGGACGCAGTATACCTGTTCCAACGTCAGAGCTAAAGGCATGAGTTTTGGGGACGTCAGGGAGTGGAAACGCCGTGATAGTCGCGAACACGAGCCCTTGAATACTGCCATGGCCGAAGCCAATAATTGAGGCATAAGGCGAGCTGTTCGTTGAAGATCCCGAGCTCAAAGATGCCGCAACAAGCCAATCACATGCAGGCTTCGTGGCCTCCCAATTGTGGGCGAGGGTTTCCTCCAATTGAGGATACGTCGATGGATAGGGGTATTCACTGACCAGTGCTGAGCATGAAGGGAGTGTATGCTCCTCCTCGTAGTAATTGACGATGGTGAGCAAGGCCGCCGTTGGCACACAATGACGATCGATCCTTCTACGTCGCGAACACTAGAACAAAACTAAGGATGAACCGCCGTCAAAAGCCAGAAATCAAACAAACATCCACCAGCCTGAGGCTGTCGAGCTCCTTCTCAAATCAAACCGGCGACGAGGGAAGTGGCTCAACAAAATTGAGTGATAGGTTGGAGGCGTCGAGGACGATATGGCATGTCGATAAGAGTTGGGCACTATGGTGAATAGCCGGAAAAGGTGCGGGCAGCGATCAGATCTGAACCGTGGTGGTTGCCAAGTCGAGTACGTAGCCAAACAGAGCTGAGGAAAGGTCGAGATCGCTTCCGCGGTAACATACGCCCTCTAAAATTGTTCGTCAAAGTTCTGTGCTTTGTGGTTGAAAAGAGGTAGGAAAGGCAAGACTGTCCCAGCATCCTCTAGGCTTACAGGTAGCGGAAAAGTATACTGTTTGCTGTGTTTCGGTGCTAGCTTGTCAATGGGGTCTCAGGATAGGCTCTGACGGCAGCGGACGGGAGTAAGCGACTCTGGAGTCAACTTTAGTCCACCAGGTGAATATATGTATGGCAAGAAGTGGAGTATCGCATTTGCAATTGGCCGAGCTGAGCTGGCCCCTCAGCGTCACACAATCCTTCGTCCGCATGTAAGGCCGCAATAATATCTTCCAAGGCCTGGCAATGGAAAAGAATGATCCGTAGGTGACCAACAGCAACGACCAGAATCATGTCCACCCTGTTCGAATGTGCATAATAATGCGGTGGCGTCGTGCTGCTTGCAAATTGCTCATAGTTTCGATGGCAGAAGCGTGGAAAGCCCGAAGCTCCTATGTGGCCAGGAGAAGCGAGCGATACTCGTCTGAGGAACATGGCGCAAGCATTGAGCGAGTTACAGTACTGCCGGCATCTGGGGATCTGCATCCGTAATGTGGCTATCCATGACGCTATCAGGTGCTTGTGCGACACTCTGTAGCTGTAGCAATCAATGCGTGTAAGCCCAGCTTACAGCGATTCGATAGACGAGCAAACGTTTCTTCCGAATGGCTTCCAGGGTCGTGTAACCGACCTCGCAAGCCGGCCTTGACAGCACATTGGCGAGCTTGAAGGCGCTAAACCGGTTGAGGGTCTCAAATTTATGGGATCGTCAGACTCTCGAGCCATTAACTTACATTGATGGATATAGCCAAATTCAGGGTTGGCTGTAAGCTCTGGAAAAAGATGCTCCCAGGGCAAGCTGAGGAATACCGGAGCTTCGGAAATTATCTTAACGGAAGTCAGTCACACCATGAAACAGTAGGCCAATGTCCAGCCTCACTCTGCCAATGCTACGTTACAGTCAATGAGGGAGCACAGCAGGTTTGGCGTCCTCGACGTAAGCTTCAGATGCCGAGTTTGACCTTTTCGGGCTTGCATTCTCTGGTTTATCGTGCGACCGTGGGCTGGCACAATGGATTTTTGTGTGGTCGATTGTCCTTAGATTACGTCTTCGAACATCTGCTAGCTTAGTAAACTGCTCTTGTTGCTGGAGACAAACAAGGACAAATCTCGTGACTCCGACGAGCGCTCACTGGCTGCGGCAATTGTCAGGGGGCTGTAGTTGCGCTGTGAAGCAATTTCATCAAGAAGCAACGCGATTACGGAGTACAGCTCCGAGCACAAGTCCTCCTGTAGTGTCTCTTGCGGCATGCCAGTGTGTCATGAGCCTCACTGGCTCGCGCAATAACGGAGCGGCGAGTGTTGAGACATAAAGCCAACAGCGTGCACGATCCTAGTCTCCAATGTTCTGCGACGTGGTCAGGGGATTGGCTCGTCGTACTGTAAGCTCACAGACAAGCTTGATAAAATCAAGGGAAAGCTCTGGCCCCGGTTGAAGGTGGTAAAGATATATCACACCAAATTATTGGGGAGCCAACGACAAGCTCAATAACGCTGTAGCTGAATTCTTGTCTAAAGAATTATCTACCACATTTATTAAATATGCTGCACCAACTTCTGTTTGCGGTAAATCGAAGGTAGGGTCCTTGGATATGCAAGATCTGCACCACGTTTGAAGTACAGAAACATGTCTATATAATCCGAGCCCATGGTTCGGGTGGCTTGCAGCTGTGGCTTCCCGGCCAACGACCATGTGCAACGACAAGCGTACTTACCCCCAGAGCATACAGCGTACCATTTCTAAATCGCGAATCCCATAATTACAGACGACACGACCCATGAGGGTGAAGTGACGTTTCGAGAGTCGTTCGATAGGCGTGGCCTGTTCCAGCTGGCTTTTTCTTGTGCTTCGGCAAGAAGAAATGATAAGGGAACGCTAGACTCACAGACAAGTAACATGTCGAACCATGTAGCTAGGTACAGCCAACAAAGCAACATGCCTAGGTGTCTAACCTGTCTCACACACTCTTTAAGGAGCTCGAGTCCTGGAAGACTGTCAAGTGTATTGTCGTGACGATCGGCATTAGGCAGGATGACATGACGCGAGAATCGATCAACTCCACCAGCGTTCCTGGAAGTGTGATGGCAACGCCAACATGTGGATCGAGATCGTGCGAGGCGGAATGGCTGTGATCTCGGAGCACCTGCTTAGTGCTGTATGCATAAAGCAACGAAGATACTACCGTCAATGGTTTTTTCCTTTCGCCTCTGCCGTCCTCCCTCGAATACTTCACGCAGCTGGATGGCCTTGCTGAACCCAGAGCTAGGGTCGACACTAGCAAGAGTGATCCCGCTGTCCCCGTATGCAAGCGAAGCTTTAGCGTCGCTTCGACTGCCCCATATTGCCATTGGTACTATTGTCGAGTAAACCTGCCTCACGCACCAACTCATAGAAAAGACCCCTCCTCTTGATGAGCTCGTCAGGAGTGTCAAATTCAGCAACTTTGCCTTGTTGAAGAACAATGATCCTGTCTGAGTCCAGGATGGTGTTGATTCGATGCGCGATAGTGATGATCGTCCTATTCTCGAATATGCTGCTGCGCAAAGTGGTTTGAAGCAACGCATCAGTCTCAACGTCAACGGCAGCCGTTGCTTCGTCCAGGACTAAGATGTTGCTTGGCGTTAAGAGAGCTCGTGCAAGCGACACCAACTGCCGCTGCCCTTGACTCAAATTGGAACCTATAAGAAACCCCCACGTTAGCTTGCTGTGCCACACAACTGTCAGGCGTGGAACATTCTACTCACCTCCTTCATTTACAGTTGCATCAAGCTGCCCAGGTAGTCCCGAAACATAATCTTTAAGCCTAGCATGCTCAAGAACGCTCCAAAGCTCTGTGTCGTCGTGGACATGACGTGGATCAAGATTGTCACGAACTGTGCCTTGAAACAGCGCCGCATCCTGGGGAATAATCGCCAATCGACATCGAAGGTCCAGAAGTCCAATTGTGGATGTGTTGAGGCCATCGATACTACAAGGCTGTGGTCAGTTTCGAGTCATTGCAACAAGGTGAGGTACTTACCTGATATGACCCGAGATAGGTTCAATGATCCGAAAGAGAGCAAGTGTCAAGGAACTCTTTCCGGCACCAGTTCGTCCAACGACTCCAATCTTCTCGCGAGGTTTGATGTCCAGTGAGATATTCTTCAGCACGGGGTCTAGACCTTCACGGTACCGGGTCGAGTAGTTCTTGATAGAAATTTGACCTTGTGCCGGCCAGCCAATCGGCGGACGCTTTTTGAAGATGACATCTGGAGCCTCACTAGGTAGATTGGCGTATTCCAGCACACGCTCCACAGAGACAATGTTCGTCTCCACTTCGACAGTCTGACGGACAATCCAGTTCAGTGATTGCGTAATCTGCAGGGCGTATGACATTGCGAGACCGACCAGACCTGCAGAGAGTCGGCTACCTGTTGTGACAGAGACAATGGCGAACGTTGCTGCAGCAAAGATGATGACAGAGCCGAGGAACTCCAGTCGAACGGCTAACCAGCGATTTGCGCTCACTGAAGGAAAATAAGCTCTCAAGTTCGCGTCCACCCGCCATTCGTTCTCAATTGCAAAACGTTTCTGCTGCCGGTAAGCACGAATAGTCGAGATGCCACCTAGAGATTCCTGGAAATGCGCGTAAATCGGGCTGCGGCTCGTACTATCAAGTCTCTTGAGCTCTCGCGATGTCCTGAGATAGTACTTTTGGTAGACAACGTAGACGATGCCCAGAGGAACAACGAGGACCAGAAATACAGGAGTAGAAAAGGCAATCACGCCCAATGTGAAGAACGCTCGCCCCGTATTGACGAAAAGCATGTTGAAAGTCCTTGCGATGACTTCGTCCACACGATATATGTCGCTAGAGAATCTGTTCAGGATTCTACCGGTAGGTGTTGTTTCGAAGAAATCCATTGCTGACCTGAAGATCGCGTAAGCCATCCTGTCATGAAGCTTACGGGATGCCTCGATGGAGCAGAAAATCCATAACAGTAGAGTTTGCACGACGACGAGGGCGGCACCACCAATGCCGAAAGCGAAGTAGACTCCAATGTATTTGCCCACTTCTGGGTTGGAGCCGGTTCTTTCGTTGATCTCTGACCATCGCTTTAGCCAGAAACTGCCCCCGATCTGCGCAGTCTGGGCTGCAAGGAGAGCTAAGGCATAGAAACCGACGGCGATTAGATTGCTCTCTTTGGCGTAACTTGTGTAAACCGACCATTTGACTTTACCTTGCTCTTGATTCTCCTTATTTTGCTTGGTCCTCTTCGGGTCGTTCTCTTCGTCTGTAACCTGCCCCATCGGACCATGGAAACTGGCCGTGGAGGCGCGGCGGAGCGAATTGAAGCTTGACTTTCGAGCCGTCTGCTCTCGCTGGTTAGTTCGAATTGGCATTAGACCGCCGACATCCTGCTTAGCCTCTTCGGCTTCTTCAGGATCCAACTCATCATGAATAGCACTTGCCACAACAGTTGTCGACTCGTCAGAATCTTGACCTTCAATGCTAGGGCTGCGATCTCCCTGAGAGTCCTGCTCCTCCTGAGTTGCGGACCTCACAACGTTGGCGACTTCCCCTCTCATAGCCATTAGTTGCTGATAAGTGCCTTTCTCCAGAACTGTCTGGTCACGAAGCAGGTAGATGTAATCAGCCTCTTTTAGCACGGGAATAGCATTTGTTGCTAGAATCCTTGCTTTTCCACCCAACAGGCCCTTGGATCCAAGGACATTGTTGATCAAATGCCGCCCGACATGCTGATCAACCGCTGACAGAATATCGTCCAGCAGATAGATGTCTGCTCTTGCATAGACTGCTCGTGCCAACGTCAACCTAGCCTTCTGCCCGCCAGACAACGATATTCCTCGTTCTCCTACCTCGGTCTGATCGCCGTCAGGCAGTTGCCTAAAGTCGTCGACTAAGGCACAGGCGTTAATGGTTTGCTGGTAAAAATGTGGATCCCATCTGTGGCCGAAAACGATGTTCTCCTTGACTGTGGCGTTCATCACCCATGGCGACTGAGCGACATAAGCCAACCTCCCACGAACGACCACTTCGCCGTTGATCTTCCACAGGTCTCCGAGTATGGACTGGAGAAGAGAAGATTTGCCAGCACCTACACGTCCGACGATTGCTGTCAGTTCGCCTTTGTTTGCGGCAAAGTTGATATTTTGAAGTACATTCCTGTCTTCATTCTTGTCCCAGGTGAAGGTTGCGTCTCGAATACGCACGGATTCTTCGCCCGCTTCAGCTGGCTCGTCGATGAACTGAACTGCATCCTCTTGAAGCTCGTCTGCAGTGAAAAAGTCCGTTAAGCGACCCACGGCAACACTGGCCTCCACAATGCTAGTGATGACCATAGGCAGGACGGTTAGGGGGAATGTTAGCAAGTTGAAGAGCGTCAACGCTGGGAAGACCAATTCCGTGCTAAGAGGTGTCTTGTTGACCAGCACATATACGCCGAACGTCGAACAGGAGACAAAGAATGGAGTCGAAGACCAGGTGAAGGTTGCGAACGACTGTGCAGCACCGATTTTTCTCAAGTTGTTCAACTCTAGGTCATTTCGAACGTGGCTGAGTTTGTCCATGAATGCAGAGCCCCATGCGTAGAGCTTAATGCTTTTCATGTTGTTCAGAATCTCGGTCATCAGCTTTGCACGGCTATCTTTGTACTTCATCTGCGAGAGCTGGAGCTTTTTCATGAAGCGCGCTACGACAGCGTTGATTGGAATCATGACAAGCATGGCGCCCACACCTGCGAGACAAGAAATCCCAACTAGATTCCAGAGTGAGAGCATGCACAGGGTTATCTGGAAGGGAGCCGACCACAATTGCTGACCCCATTGTGCCAAATCCGCGAGTCTTTGCTGGTCGACACTCATGTAAGTGACGATGTCTCCGGTGGATTTCTTCGCACGCGACTCGTTCGACAGACGCAGTGATTTCGCGTAGATCATGCTAGTAAGAGATGACTTGACGCGCATGCCAGTCTCAAATGCGCGTTGAAAGTATTGATGAAGAGCTGCGGTCTGACACACAGACGTTGCGAACATAGCTAGTGCAATCGAAACGCCTCGAATGGGAGGCTGTTTTTCGTTTCCAGGCCGATATGAATCAACGAAGTTGATGAGAAGTCTTAGCAATTGTGGTTGGACAAAGGCCAGACTATCACTGATGGTCTTTATCATGGCCCCCCGAAGGTAGGGTCCGCCAAAAGAACGAGCCAGAGCGATCCATAAATTGGGGCTTTTCTTCTCAAGCTCAATTTCCCATGCCTTTTGTAGTGTTTCTCCTGTCACCTTTGTCGTATCACGGTACCGTAAGTTCCACAGATCGTCTTGGGTAAGGAAGTTCTTGTAACCAAATCTCATCATCGGGGTCATCCAGCTGAACGTTAAGACCTGGAAAATATCCGCATACTCGATGGGACATTCGTCCTCGGCGCCCAGCGCATCGTATACGCTCTGTTTTTTCGGCACCAAATACTCCAAGATGAATTCGAGCACTGCAAGTCCCAAGGTGACGGTCAGCGTAACGAAGAAGGGGAGTCTGGTTCTATATGCTCCTCTTTCTACCAAGCTTCGGAGCTTGATCGCGTAGGCGATAATGAAGAAAACCCAGTAGAAGAGAACGACGCCGTTGGGGTTTCTGCTTCGATTGTGTTCAAGGTGCTGAATGCTGAGAATGACGAGCTCGGATGCGACGAGGGCCACGGTGGTGTAGAAGCGGACATCATTAAACCAGTGCTCACGCAGGCTCACGACGTAGAGGGCAGCTTGCAGTGCAGTACTCAGCACAAGCAGCACCAGGACGGAAAGTTTGGTGTAGTAGTGCCAGTTCTTCTTGACATCTTGTGCTGTTCGTTTCTTGAGCAGATACAGCAGTGCACCAGCGCCACCAAGCAGACCAAAAAAAGCCACGAAAAGGAGTGGCACATCAAGAAAGCAAGGCGTCAGGTCCCATCGTAGATTACTGACTGGCCCCCATCCCTCTGCATCCGAACACAGGGATTGTTTCGTGGCATGGTGTTTCGTGGCCAGGCTTCCAAGAGAGTCAATCGACCATGTCGACTGCAGCGGCGTTTGCTGCAAATTCGACGCCTTCATCGAGCTGAAGATGGGTCTAAGAGATTTACCAATCCTCCCCTCTACTCAATCAACCTGGATAACGAGCTCTAGAAGGATGACATGCAGAGCTTGACGAGATCGAAAGCGTGACTACTCGACAGCGCAGTCAGCACCCGCAGTTTACTGCTACGGCCGATTGTTCGGTCAAAGATCGCAAGCCGACTTCCGATTGTGAGGTCATTCCCACTGTATGATGCCTTGCGGCTCAGGCTTCCACAGTAAACTACTGGCCCCAGGCACGCCCCGCTCGACCAGGGTGGCCAGTGCTACAGTGAGGATTACGGGCCAAAAGTGTTTGAGTACCGGTCGCATTGATCGAGCAGGGCATGCCAGCGACTTGTGGACCTGTCCAGTACTACCAACGAGGAATGAAGATGGCTTTTTACTTGTATGCATTCGGCTTATGGATAAGCTGTGTTACGACCATGTTTCTAGGGTACGGAGCGTCAGCTGACTACAAGATAAGTGACCACAGTCGACACACTTTCAACACTCAGCCGGACGTAGGTGCTCAGATGAGCGGTGAAGGCGGCTGGTCAAGTCGAAGATGCCTGATTCCGACTGGTCACCAGCACTTCGACCGCCCTCAGTTTGCGGCCCAACGAAGCGACCAGTCTAGAGGTGAATGCTGATATGTGCGCTTTCGAACATGCTCTCACCTTCGGGTCTGAGACAGGATTTGTGGCCTACATTGTCGTGCCCTGCGTTTCGAGGAAAATTGATAGGGGAACTTTGTGCTAGGCTCAGACTGCCAGCCCGTTGTTGGCAGGCCCAAGACCCGTGTTCAACAATTTACCACAATGGAAAGGCCAAGGTCGCTTATCAATGTCCGTGAGACTCTTGGCTTCCAGCCGGCCTAACGGCCTCTGCTTCCGGAGATGATTCGTTGCAAGCCACAGGTCTGGTCTGTGCACCTTGTCGACTCGGCCAGCTTAGGCCGACAATCAATGCGGTGCTCTAGCGATCCTTCAGCCACAGTGAGCGACTTCAAGTCTGTATCTGTACAGCAGCAATTGGGTTAAACTTCAGCAGACAGATCACATCGACTACGCCTCACCACCATCCAGGTAAACGAGGTGGCCTGGTAAGGCACAATCCCGCTGCCGTGGGTGGGTGGTCTTTGAACGAAGCTAGGAGCAATTTAAGCTTCATGCAGGGTTCTTTGGAGCGCTCCACACCGGACCGACCACGCTAACTAAGACCCCTACCACCGCAACAGCAACCCCGTGTCTAGTCGCTGACAGTGCTGGACACGCATGGTTGATCAGTCATTTCTACACCAATCATTGTGCCAAAAGCATGCCTCGAGCACAACGTTTCAGGCAAACGTTGAGCTGGACAGGGGTGCACATCGGCGCCTCGAACCCAAAGGACCTTCGCCTGATCGAATGAGCGAGCTAGACTAAGCTCAACGGCCATCAATGGCACCTGCCGTCGTCGACGATAGTGGTCAAATTGCCCGTCCTCCTACCGTCAGCCTGCTCCCATAGTCTCCCAAGTTTCCTATTTCTTGCATGACCCGCGCGCTCGACATGTCTTTGTCCGATCGACCGTTATCGGAAGTCCCTTTGTTTCTTCCTTTCCTGTAGCAGGGCTCTGTGACAATTCTTTGTGCTGAGCATGGAATTCAATATGCTCAAAGGGATTCATCGAAGTCAGCTTGGTATTGAAGCTGAACCTTATCACTCCACGGCCATCTCGAGCCCGCCGCCAGATAGTATGACTAACCACATGAAAGGCGTCTTCAGGTTGACGCCAGGAGAGCAGCGAGATCGGACAACATCACAAGAAGAGAGCTGTGACTACTTCAGCTTGAGCAGGTCTCACTCGTGGGGCTCTGTGTCTGTCACGCCACATGCTGTCGCCGAGCAAGACTTCTCTGACATGCCAACACGAAACGTCTCACGAGCTCCTTCACCGAGCAACAACGGGCGACAGTCAACAATACCAACCCAAGAAATTTCTACGACAGGAAACAAGACAATAAAGATCACGCTCGAGGATAGCAACATTCACGCTGCAGCAACCTCAAAGAAGCCAGATCCACATCCTCAAGAAAAGCTCGAAAAGTTCTGGAATGTCTTCGAGCCTGAGTACCTTGGGAAGATCACACGCATCCTACCAACTACCCTCATCGAGTCAAGCCCAGCAACGTCCAAACAAGCAGGCGACAAATCCCACCGTGCCTCCACGTCCTACTTAGAAGCCCGGGCAAGCTGCATCCGCGATGTCAAGCGCATCATCCGCGAATGCCGGACTCACAATAAAAAGTACACGGACACGCATTTCGACATAGAACGTGACCTCAAGATCACTCGCCGTCGCGACTGCCTGGACGGTCTCTACAATACCACGACCTCTACAAACCAACCCTCTGACCGCTCTCGCCCCACAGACGTCAAACGAGTATGCGACATCTTCGAGAAGCCAACGTTCTTCGCCGACGACGCAACCTACGACGACATCATCCAAGGCAACCTCGGCGACTGCTGGCTCCTCGCAGCCTTCAGCATCCTAACCTGCAACGACAAACTCGTCAAAGACATCTGCATCATCCAAGACGCAGACGTCGGCGTCTACGGCTTCATCTTCTACCGCGACGGCGACTGGCACCAATGCATAATCGACGACAAACTCTACCTCCGGGCGCCAAGCTACGACGAATCCGGCGACGTAGTCCTAGGCATGTACGGTGTGCAGCAACGCGACCAAGAGCGCTCCTACAACGACTTGTTCCAAAAAGGCAGCAAGTCACTCTACTTCGCGCAATGCCGCAACGAGAACGAAACCTGGGTGCCCCTGCTCGAAAAAGCCCTCGCGAAAGCCCACGGCTCCTACGCGGCCCTCATCGGCGGCCAGACAGGCGAAGCAATCGAAGATCTAACCGGTGGCGTAACAACCGAGATCTACACCACTAACATCCTCAACAAGGACAAATTCTGGTACGACGAGCTCCGCAAGATAGGAAGCGACTTCGTCTTCAGCGCCGCGGCGGCCTCCTACCGCGAATGGCGCGCCCCGCATTCAACCTCCGTCCGCAACGAGCGGCGCCAAGGTATAGTCTCGCAACACGCCTACGCCATCCTCGACACCTTCGAAGGCCACGGCCAGCGTCTCGTCAAGATGCGCAATCCCTGGGGCTCGAGCGAATGGACAGGCCCCTGGTCCGACGGCAGCAAGGAGTGGAACAGCGAGTGGTTCGAGCGCCTCAACCACAAGTTCGGCGACGACGGCGTCTTCTGGATCAGCTACGAGGATATGCTGCGGAAGTACAAGTACCTCGACCGGACGCGGATTTTCGGCCCCGAATGGCATGTCGCGCAGCAGTGGACGAGCGTGCAGGTGCCGTGGAACACGACTGATTACCAGCAGACGCGGTTCCAGATCGACGTGCCTGAGGCCACGGATACGGTGATTGTTTTCTCGCAACTCGACGATAGGTACTACCAGGGTCTGCAGGGGAAGTACGACTATACTCTGCAATTCAGGATTCAGAAAGACGACGATGAGGACGATGAGTATCTGGCACGATCGCCGAAGAACTACGAGCTGGTCAGAAGTAACAACGTTGAGATTGAGCTTGAGAAGGGCAGGTACACGGTGCTTTTCAAGGCCGAAGCGCGAAAGACGAATCGCAAGGATGTGGAGGCTGTGATTCGGGAGAATATATGGCGCAAGGAGAAGCTTATGCAGATTGGCACTCTGTACGACTTGGCCCATCAGAAGGGCCAGCAGAACATGTCTGTCAAAGCAAAGGCAAAGAAGGAAGAGACCGAAGTGAAGGAGGGCGAGAAGAAAGAAGAGAAGGACAACGACAAGGATCCGAACCGCGATCCGTGGAATGCTTTTTGTGTGGTCGGTCTTCGCGTGTACAGCAAGCAGCAGCGCATGGGGTTGAAGGTGTTGCACCCTGACCAAGATGAGGAGCCGGCACCACCTGTGCTCGATCGAGATGATATCGCCAAGGCGCCGTTGCAGGAGGCTCAGCACAATTCCGAGCAGACACCTGAGGGCAGTGTCGCTGGCGAGGGACAGGCTGGTGTAGAATACATGCCTCCGCCAGGGCCCCCACCAAAACCTGCCGAGCCAGTGGTCGTCGTTACAGCGGCTGATAAGGCTCCAGATCAGCCGGAGCCAGCGGAGGAGAAAACTCCCGAGCCGAACACGGAGTTGTCCCAGGTCATGGACGATCTGGCAGGTGATAAGAACAGCACAAAAAGGCGGCGGAGCTTCAGGAAGGACTACTAAGGGAGAAAGACCTGATACACATGACCTGGATTTCGGGAATCGTTCAAGCATATATACATATATGAGCGTTGGAGCACGGTGTTACGTGCCTAAATTAGGCCAATCTGTCGAAAACTGTTAGAGAGATGTTTTGTCATGGATACAATCGCAAGGTCGGGGTTACGGCGGAGGGTGATGGGGTGCACAGGTAGATAGGCTGATAGGCCGGGGTCTGAACTTACAGAAATGGGTCCGCTTGTCGTTCCTCTTCGTGATCTGAACCTCATCGCCAACGCTGATCGTGATCGGCTTGTCCGGCCGCAGTCCGTTCTTCTGCGACAAGAAACCATACCTGCCGAAGATAGGAGAGTACTTGAAGCCCGGATCTACTCTGCGATCACTTTGCAGTGACTTCAGCACCTGCCCCTCTGGGCCCTCACCCATCTTGCCCGTGTTGTAGTCCACGTTAAGACTTGCACACCTGGGGCAATTCGCAGTAAATGCGATTCTAGTGCCTCTCTCTTCGGGTCCGATCGAGATCTCACCCCAATGGTCCTCTGACCACGCAGCACACTCTTCGTCATCACCATCGACCACGATATTCGGCCTGAACTTCTCCACGTCGAGGTCGGTCTGTATTCTCCTTGCTACCTCAACATGGGACTTGTAATTAGCAACCAGAAAGGCGGCGAGATCAGCATAGGTAATGCCGTCGTCGATACCCTTGTATCCATCAATGCCAGAATAGCTAGCCACGGTGCCAACGATGTTCCCAATTCCCGCTTTGAACCCATCAAGCCATCCACCCGCGGGGCTCATCTGCTTCGCGGCCTCTTTCTTCGGGTCCGCATCACCAGCCCACGCTCGCGGTGCATTAGGATTGAGGTTCCCCAGTACTTCTCGCTTGTTGCCACCAATGTAGTTCAGCCGTACCTCGTAGCCAAACCTATCACTGAACCACTTGCATATCTTGTCTGGCATAACGTGCCCTCTTGCAGTTGAGGTATGCATCGCATACTCGACCGTCTTTAGCCCCGTAACATCGGGCTGTAAGGGTACTTCTAGCACCTCATCTTCCTTCGGTAGCTTGTTCTCTGGCTGGTCGAAGGTGTGGTCCAGGGCGTATCTCACGAGGACTTTCTCGGGGTTCTCGTTGTTCGGGGCGAATTCGGTTCTGAACAGACACATGGATGGGAAGCGGGGCACGTGCATGTTCTCGCCGTCCTCGACTCTCTGTAGCATGAAGATGCGGTCGTATTCGAAGCCCATTGCGCTCGCTCGGTGTGATTGTAGGCTTATGCCTCTGATGCTTTTTATGGGGAATACGCGGATCTAGGCGTGTATCAGTATTTGCGTGTCGACGTCTCCTCTACATGACTGACCTCCTTCACGCGCAGCTTCGTTGGTTCTGCCATGATGATGCTGGATCTGGTCAAGTCAACTGCAGACCGAGTTACGGTAACGTTGATGCAGAGAAAGCCAGTGTAGGGAGGAGAGATGCGACAGAGGGTCAGGTTCAGGACAACTGTCTGTCGAAATTGTTATGGCAAGACAGCGTCCAGAGCGATGATCTCCATAGTCACGCCCCAGGAAAAATCCCTACTGCAGTGCCCCCGCAGCTGGTCCTGGGGAGGACCTCGGTCTCCACCATGATACGTCCGGGGCTAGATCTAACAACTGCCAGTGGGCGACCACTCATTAGGACGGCTAAGCACGTAGCATTCTGTGCTCTGCTCAGCCGATACGAAGATCGATCAAGGAGGGCAGTGTCAGTGGCAGTCGCAGCGGCAGCGGCAGCGGCTTGGAGATGAGCGCAAGGCGAGATCGCGTCGGACTGCCCATTTCGTCAGCCCTGTTTCGCACATTTCTGCTTGTTGCAAGTTCAGCCCCATGCTGTGGGCAAGCCTCCGCATGCATACTAGCAGCCGCGTGAGCTTCAGATGTGCAAGCAGTGTCGACAGAAGACCACAGTCTTGTGCAACCTTCATACATGCAAGCGCTTGGTGATTGTTCACGTGACCTGGTGAATCGCGATGAAGACGTGACGCGTTCTCAGACGCGTGCCTTTCCCAGACTATTTCGATATGCAACGATGTACATACATATGTGGCATCCTGCTTCATGGCCAGTCCAGGCTCAAAGATAGATAGATGGCTGGCTTGCCGCTCAAACGCAAACGACCTGCCACCGTCGACATCGACTACCCATTGAAAAAGGTCTTCCAAAAACAAGCCTTTCGCCCCCTCCAGCGAGAAATCATCAACGCCGCCCTAGAGGGCCACGACATCTTCGTCCAAGCAGCTACCTCGTTTGGCAAGTCGTTATGTTTCCAGCTACCAGCATGGTGCTCCAAGGGTGTCACCGTAGTCATTTCACCACTTTTAGCACTGGTCCAGAACCAGGTCAATGCTGCCAACAATTTCGGCGTTGTCACACATTCCATTACAAGCACTACGCCCTTCACCTTACGGAAGGAGATTGAAGCTGACCTGCAATGCGGTCACCCATATACCAGATTGCTGTACGTGACACCAGAGTTATGCATGACTGAGAACTTTCGCAACATTCTCCGCCGACTCCATCATCAAGGACAGCTCATTAGAGTAGCAGTCGACGAAGCCCACTGCATTTCAGAATGGGGCCACGACTTCCGGCCAGCCTACAAAGAGTTGAAATGGCTAAAGTCAAATCTGCAGTGTCCATCTGTACCGATCATGTCTTTGACCGCCACAGCAACGCCAAAAGTACGCAAGGATATCTACAAGTACCTGAAACTGAAAGAGAACAAGACCCTGTTCTTCTCAACAAGCACAGCAAGACCCAACATCCACTACGAAGTCCAGTACTTCTCCGAGTCGAACCCTCGAGACTCGGGCGGTGACGATATCTACCCCTACCTCCTCGCCTGGCTGACCTCGATCCACCACCGCCGAGTCATGATGCTGAGACATATGCAGTCTCAGCCGCGAATACCGGGATCAGCACTACCGAACGTCCCATCAATCAGCGGCATTATCTACGTCAACACCCGCAACCTAACCGAAACCCTGGCCACCAAACTCCGAGACAACAACATCAACGTCTCCGCCTACCACGCCGGTCTAGCACCCCATCAACGTCTCAAAGTCCAGAACCAATTCCTCCGAGCAAGCACTCCCACCGCTGTTCCCGAACCAGCCGTAGCTGCCAACCCAGAAGGCGACTCCAACCCCCACCCACCAGACTCAACCGACATCTCCCGCTCCTTCAACCTAATAACCGCAACAACCGCCTTCGGAATGGGCATCGACATCCCCCACATCCGCTTCGTAATCCACTACGGCCTCCCCCGTAATCTCGAGTCCTTCATCCAAGAATCCGGCCGCGCAGGCCGCGACGGCAAAGCAGCCCAATCCCTCATCCTCTATACCCGCGAAGAGCGCGACAGAACAACCTACCGCGTCAATATGGACATCCAGCGCGAAGCCAAAGCCAACACCAGCAAACACAGACTCAATCCCGCCAGAACTGGTCCGCTCCCAACAGCCAACGCCCCCCTGAACAGCAGCTTCAACCCCGACCTAACACAAACACAAACCCAACCCGCCGCCCAAACGCACCAAAAACTCCACTCGCTCCAAAAAGTAATCGAATACACCGAGAACACCTCGGTTTGCCGCCACGCCCTGATCTCCGCCTACTTCGGGTCGCCAGACGAGATGAACGGAGCAGCTAGGAGCAAGTCCATTACGTCTCGGGTCGAGTGCGACTACGCGTGTGACGTGTGCAAGGAGGGGGCTGCGGGCGTGAGACGACGGCGCGACAGGGGGCTAGCGAGTGATGAGGAGGCGAGTCAGTTTACGCAGAGGGGCGGTTGGGAGTATGAATGAATGAATGAATGAGTGATGAATAGACAACAAAGAGACGGGATGAGGAACGAGTGTTATATGACTTATGAGTGACGACTCCGACTACACAATGTGTATATCTATCCATCTCCTGCATGTATAGTAGCCACACAGCAGTACACAAACAACATAAATATAACTACTTACATCTGAACCAATATCTAACAAACCAATCAATCGATACTAGCTAGTACCGAATACACAACGTAGTTCCCAAAGCCGCGCAGAACCCCGGATACACCAGCTCGTATCGTGAACAATTGTACTGTTCCATGTGCTACAGTGCACGTGTGCGCTGTACCACCTGTCGGCTCGAGTGCTACAGATTAGGAGTACGTGTTGTGGTCCATCAGATGGCCAGCGCGATTATAATAGCACGAGTGACCGGAGTTCGGAGCGCTTTTCACGAAGCCTCTTCACTCTAGTAGACCCGCGAGAGATAAAGGAAGGGCAGCACACGTGTAATAGCAGAATCGGGACCATGAGCGATGGTGGACGGTTTGGACGAAAGAATGACTGATAGTATTAAGTAGATAATCTGCAGGAAGGCATCTGTAGATACTATACAGGAGGGGACAGAATCAAGATCTTCAGCGTGGCCTATCACGAAATAGGACCTGACCTACTACAAAACACCTGTCCGATGTCTCCCGCACCGTCACAACTCACAACTCACAACTCTGGGAAATGAACTTCGTAATCTCGCCCTGACCTATTACTCACGACAACAGCACCATCATCACCGTGGGACGTGAAGGCTCTCGGTCCTTGTGGATCTGACTCCTGCGGAACAACATGCGGCCGACCATTTCCACTCATAGCAATTGCTAGGTTTCGTGGATCTCGACGATCTGGCTCCCTTGGGACGACGTGCACCCCGCTGTTACCATTCGTAGCAGCAAGTGCTATATTTTGGGGATCTTGACGCTCTCGCATCGACTGCCGTGCCCGTGCCTCTTGCTGCTCCCACTCTAACCGTCGTGCCTCAGATCTTAGCCTGCTGAGTGCTTCTTCTGATTGTGGAGGGGCGAGTGGTGCCATTACGGACATGCGCCTTTCGACGGACCGCTGTCGCTGTCCCGGTCGAGGTGGCAAAAGCGCAGATGAAGATGAATTTGCGTGTCCCGGGGGACGCTGTCCAGCGGAAAAGTCCTGCTCAGGGATAGCATTACGTGGATCGGGAAAGTACTGTACATGTCGCGGCCGCTGAGCCTGGGCAGGGTGTGATATAGGCAAAGCATGCTGGGGATCAGAAGCATACTGTCTGTGTCGAGGCCACTGCGGATGCTGAGGTTGCTGTGGGTACTGGGCTCGCTGTGGGTGGTTGGCCTGCTGGACCGCATCCGTACAAGCTTGTCGTACTTTTTCAACCAGGTGGATTTGATCGGCGAAGGGTTCTGTCCGCACTTGTGACCGACAGACTGGCGGTGGTGATCCGGCACCGCCTCGAAGCCCCATAATTGCCACACGAGGCACGTTATTCTGCAGTTGTTGCTTGAGATCACCGTTGGGACCGTTCTACATCCCTGGTGGAGGAGGAACGGAATTGTAGCCGTTGTTTTGATTGGGATCGTAACCGCCATAGCCACCATGGTTGGCGGGCGGTGGAGGAGGAGCAGCAGAGCCGTCAGCTGGTGGAGGCGGCGCACCTTGGCGTGCCTGATCTTCTTGCCCTTGTTGGTAATAGGAGGAGTAGTAGTACTGCATGTAGGCCTGATACCCACCGTAGGCGGCATAGGGGTCAGCTTGCGGATTCTGGGCATAATATGCAGCCCACTGGTCTTGGTAAGACTGTGTTGCAGAGGGTGTTTCCGCTGTGCCTGGTGCAGGAGTAGTGGGCGTGGCTGAGCCGTAGTTGTTATTCTGATTGTAGCCTGAGTAATTGTTACTCGAGTATGAGTCGTGTCTCCGCTCCCTTCCATAGCCCCCACCATAGCCACCTCGGTTGGCGTCGGCGCCGTAGCCATCAGTGTAGGACTCCATTCGCTGTGGAGGAGGGTTCACTTTGAAGTGCTCATAATTCTTCCTGACACTGTCTAGTAGGTCCTCGCACAGTTTCTTGGCTCTGTCGACTTGTTCAGCATCGGGGGACGCGACGTGGAGGTACATGGGCTCTTCGGATTCGACACCTGTGCTGTGCTCCATGAAACCCGAGCCACGACCCTTGATCTGCACACGACATCTGGTCTCGTTTTGGATGTGTTTCACATAGGCACCACCCTGACCGACCACTTGAGCGCGTAGATTGAAGCCCGGTATGTTTTCCATGTCGATAGGAATCTTGGCTTCAGGCCATTTGCGCTGCATGTGTAAGCACTAATAAGCATGTTGAACGGAGGTGGAACTTACTCTTCCCAATTCATCTCTTTCATAATCTGGCTCCCGCTTCCGGAAGCGTCGCTCATCGACCAGGTTAGGTAGCTCCTTCTGCATAAGCTCTTCGATCTTTTCGATCGCTTGTTCGAGGCCTTCCTTCGAGGTGGAAGTAACGTGGAGGTAGAGGGGAGGATTCTGCTCTGGTCAGCCATCCGCGTCTGTAGGGGTTGGTAGTGGAGGTTGCTTACAGCAGCGGTAGCCAAGGTCTTGTCAGGATAAAATGATCCTCGAGTTGTGACATCTTGAAACACATGAGCAATTGTCCTATACAGTCAACATTGTTGTAATGGGTCTGCGTACCGGCGCCAGTTTCTTCTTTGATCTATCACATGTATGTCAGTAGATGCCACATTTGGGGTATTCCGTGCTAGATGGATAGCGATCAGTTGCACACAATATCGCATAGATAGGAAGATGAGAAGACTGAGAAGCATTTCCTGAGCTATCAGCAGAGCAATAAAGGAGTATTTACCATCTTTTGCGTTGAGCCCTTGGTCAGTGTGTATCGATTTTTCAGGTCATTGACTTCGATATCTTTGATGTAATCGCCATCCGCAATGTAGATGTCTCCATCGACCTTGGACACGCTGTTGCCTCCCGAAGGAGTGGTAGACTTTGCTACAGGAGCAGGGCTGCTCGTGGTCCTGATGGGAGGGACATCGACATGCTGAACGCCTCTGCGAGCCTCGATCTGGGCATTGATCTTAGCCGCGGCCGCCGCGGCCGCAGCTGCAGCATCAACTGGAGTCTTGGGTTTGCTATCAGTCGAAGGACTGCGCTTGGCGAGAGGACTGCGGCTCCTTCTGGACTCAGAGTTTCTTGCTACTGGTGAGCGTGACCTACGATCGAAGCGAGAGTTCTTGCGTGGTTCTGGCTCGGTCTGGTCGAAGCGCGACCGCTTACGAGGTGCTTCATCAGACATGTCGTTCTTGTGCGGTGATAAGAGGTTGTTGATTTATGGGCCAGATCGCGTCAGGTCAGATACGCATGTTCATGTGAGCGATACAAAAAGGACGACGTGGAGATTGATGGTGGAATTGGGAGAGTCCGATTCGGAGTCAAAGAATTGTACTCGGGGTACGGAGAGGTATTAAACCTAGGTGCGCAATAGGACCGGCAAAGAGGCATCGGGCGGAATATTTGCTTGCCCACTGCACTTGACCACATGATATCTGGAGCACCCCCAGTCTACTCAAGAGATAACGGCCACGAACCGTTAAACGATTTATAGTGTGCTCCTGCAGCACACTGCCCCGTAGGTGAAGTCACAAACTCCGGTTATGATGGTGTTCCCACTGGGTGCATTGTGACCGCTGCTAAAGGGGGAGACTTCTCACGTGGTTGCATAACTTAGCTTGAAGCCAGCTTCTGGCAACGTGGAGTGGTTGTTGCTTGAGCTGACTCTCTTTTGCAAATGCATCTGGCTTTAGCTCTGGTCTTCTGCTTACAGCTGCAGTGAATTATTTGGATGCTGCAACGCGTCCGCCCGTGAACTGGCGCTCTATGTCGTTCCTGTCCCTACTGGAGGAGGACGAGAATATCGAAGCCAGGAGGCAGAAGCAAGACACGGACTCCTCATCCCTTACCATCCAACATTCGGAAGCATCGACCTCCAAGCATAGAGCTGGTAGGTCCCAAATGAGCTCGCACACAGCCTAGAGACTTTCTTGACAGCGGGGTCTCAGGTGTTTGCTGGCGCACGCCAAATCATTGAGCTCTATTGATCCAGAGTAAGTGTGTTTGTTGCGGTCCAAAGAAACAAGAGTGAAAGGAGAATGGCTCGTTGCTGCACGTGGTGAAATGGCTTGTAAGATAATTCCAATTCGTTCTTTCCACTGCCCACCAGCAGACGACACAGCCTTGCCGTCACTAGCCGAACGCCAGAGCCATCATAAAGATAAGGTAGGTAGGTTCTCACGTTATCGCATTGTTCTACTGCTACTACTTCCAACTGAACAATACTTCGAGTAGTATCATTCTTTACATACTTTACAGGAAAACTCCTCCCAACCAAGTCTCAAGCCCGCTCTAGCAACCAAGCCATACGAGTCCTCCAAAATGCTCAACAGACTATCCATCTCCTCTCCCACCTCCTGCTCTACGCAACGGCTATTTCGGCCTCCAACAATACATTCTCCTCCAACGCAACGGGCACTTCAGAACAGTGGAAAGTCACAGAACCCTGGTGCATCTTCAATGTCAATTTCGTTACAAACTCCTTCGCGATGGTCATTCCATACGATGGTAGCAAAGACAAAGACGGTCTCGACAAGGCTGGGCACTGCGGTGAGAAGTACAAGAAGAAGAGTCCCTTGAAAGGAATCGCGCTTACCGAATTGTATGTCCTCTTTCGACTCACGCGGCTGATGACCATACATGCGTTTGCTGACACATAGTCTTGGACAGTGCCTGCCATTACGGACCTTACGAAAGCGCATGTATCACTTTCAACACGGCGCTCCTGCCAGAACCTGAGGTGAACGTTGCAGGAGTTTACAAGAGCGTTGTCGGCAAGAAGGTGACATGCATGGACACCGACGATACTCATGTGGTGTGTCCAGCTTTGTTCACCGACTAGGAGGAGGATCCTGGCATACGGCATGACTCGGGTGGAATATCGCTTGATATCTGGCTGAGCAAGGTCGAAACTCCAGACAATTCCTCCGTTCACCGCACGGCATCGGGAGTAGATCTGCTCTATGTGGTAAGGAACTCGCCACATTGTTCATTGGTATAGGCGCAAGTTCTCCAAAGTAGTTAGATACCTCCGTCAATAAATATCATTGTCTCCTGCACGACACCGAGCATCACATTTTCCACAGTATGCTCTCCGCACGATCATCTTCGCGGGCTTGGCACACCACCGGTGTTTCCAAGCCTCCCACTGTTTAGTCTGATCCCTGTTCTGGAAACACGTGTCAAGTACCTACTGGACATCTGCACAGCATGAGGACGAGGCATTAGGAAAAGCAATGTCCCGTTGTCTGTTCGAGCTGCTACGCATCCGACAATACCGCCGGACGACAGATGCCCCTGAAGACCAGGAATGAGGGTTGAAACTTGAAAGAACACTGAGATGAGCGCTATGTTTCGAGGTGATCTTGTCCGGCACTATGGGCTTGAGTGCTGCATGCCCGGGATGGGCCCCATCATTCTACATAATCCAATGATCAATCCATATGCACTGTCATGTAATGTCATTTTCTAATCATGCTATGCGCTCCGACCCTGAGCCCTACTTCTATCAGCCATGGCACCGCACCGCACCGCACCGCACCGCTCACATCCAAGCACCGCTCTACAACTTTCATCCGGCTTGCTGACAGCCAACGCATCAGACAGACGCCACCAACCCAAGCCCAAGCCCAAGCAAACCCAAACTCCACCCACCCACCGGTAGGCCAACGCTGTACATCCCGTGTGAAACACCCACATTTCGCCAGATCCGCCAGAATGACATGACATGTCGCCTCTCCCAGTACGCCACTGCGAGACCTACCACACATACTCAGCACACCTTCTTCAGAAGCGAACTGGTAGACACAGCGGACAAGTCCCTCTAGATCTCGTCCTCATTGCTGGCGTCCGCGTCCACACCCTCTCCGTCTTCAGCGTCTTCTGCGTCGCCTTCCCCGCCCTCGTCCCTGGCAGGAGCATCGGACTTTGCAGACGCAGACTCAGATCGAGCAGATGGTCGAGGGGGAACCACGACCTCGACTTTCGTGTTTGTGTTGGCGGTGGAGGCCTTGGCTGCTGAAACTGATGCTGCGGAGGGATTTCGAGAACGAGCACCAGCACCCTTGGCATTGGATTTTGCAGCTACGGATGGAGCTGGAGCTGGGATTTCGGTGTCGGAGCCTGAGCCTTGCTTGTCGCTGACGTTCTCCTCGGCGGGAGCAGCTTTTTCGGCTTCAGTGTCTTTCTTTGCTTTTGCACCTCTGCCCCTTGGCTTGGCAGCAGCAGGCTTCCTTGCGGGTTCTTTCTTTTCTTCAACGTCTGAGCTGGCGGCCTCATCGGTCTTCTCGTCGCCCTTCTTGGTTTTCTTGGCTGTGCCCTTCTTTACAGCGGCGGCAGCGGGCTTGGCCGCTTTCTTTGGCTTGGCTGGGGCTTCTTCATCAGCACTAGCGTCCTCCTCGGAATATTTGTCTTCGGCGTCGGACGTGGCAGCAGAGGTCGGCTTCTTGGCCTTGGGTTTGACGGCCGTGGTCTTGCGTTTCTTTTTCGGTGAGGCCTCGGGTGCGACCTCGTCATCTTCGTCCTCTGCTTTGACCTTAACAGGGTCACGGATCTCCTCAGCATCTGAAGTGCTTGCGACCTCCTCCTTGACTGGTAGTGCTTTGCGCTTGTTGGTGGTCCTGGCTGGAGCTGCTTTGGCTTTGGGTTTAGCTGGCTTCTTGGCTTCTTTGCTGGCAGTGGCATCAGTGTTGCCTTTCGGGGCATCGGCCTCAAGTGACTTCATTATTGAACGGTACTTGTTCCTAACAAGCAGTGATTAGCTGAGACTTGGGCATATACTTAGTCATTCTTGGCTACTTACTTCGCTCCACCCTCGCTCATGCCCAGTTCATGAGAGACCTCCTTCCAGTCGATTTGCGGTTTCTCTTTGCAGTGGCGAACACAACAAGCCAGGAAGGCATCTGATTCGACCGCGGGCGCCATCATAGATGTGCATGAATAGATGTTCTGTAACCTTATCAGTTTCGCACAGGCGTCGCGAATGTTACTGGTTGAATCAGAAGAGCAAGAATGTAAAATCACTTCTGGGGAAACATACCTTGAGGATCTCAAATGTCTGTATCTGTGAGTAGATCCAAACAGGTTGGGCAGATGCAGGGGAGAAAGTCGATCGTGGAAAAATGATGGAACAAAAATAGGGAGGGTGGCCGTGTTTATGTAGGTAGTCTGACGATGTAGAAAGATGCAGATTTCCTCCCAGATCATGCCAAACACATGCCACGCTAGTCTTATTGACATGTCTGTGAATGAGTGCACACTCAGATGTAAACATGAATCAACACAAAGTCTATGTGAGCCTACACATTGCGGCCACGGCACAGTAATAGCATGAGAGCATGTGACATCATGCATACCTTGTCCCACGATGCCTTCTCCCACGATGCTTGTGAGATGTATCTTGTTGCCTTCATATAAGGGAATGGCGATGCCTTGACATCGTCCGACAAAAGTCTTCACTGCCTCGTCTCATGGTGCCTTCCAGCACCCCACTTGATCGTAGCACCTGAAAGTTGGACTCGAACTTGAACTGACATTCGTCCTGGATGTAGTGGTAATCAACACCCCTCAGAGATCTTTCTGAATTTCGTACGTTCGTGATATTATTGAAGCCACCATCGTGCGCCCGTGGCAGCCAAAGTCCAACCTGTACTGACATCCCGATCTGCGAGGCTTCTCTCAAGCTTGTACATGCTCCTGACTCACTTTCTGCTGCCCAAGAATTAGCATGCCCAATGACCGCATACTGTCAGTTTTCTGCAAGCTAGCCTCCCAAGCGATCCCAAGCTGAAGTGATCTGACGAAGGGGAACTGCAAGGTCAAGTAATGGAAGTTCAGATGTATGAGCGATCAGACTCAATGAGCAACTATCTGAGTCTACTGTTATCACTCATCGACCGTGCAGCTCCAAACACGGATTGACAAGCTTGATCAGGCGCCCGAAATCCTCACAAGTCGGGGGCAAGCTCGTTGATTGACATGCTGTGTAGAAGGGTGGCGGTGGTTGTAGCTTACCATGTGCTGGGAGTTGATGCGGGGACTTGTTGGATGGTACGATGATGATGGTGGTGTTGCTAATAGAGGTACATTGTTGTCGAACTTGAAACATGATTGGTTCATAGCCCTCACATCATTAGACAGTTGGGTTTGCAGGTGTCTCATGTGTATGGCAATATCCATTCGCGACATTGTTTCGAACAATATTCCTGCTGCTCTCTAGGTACAAGACCTTTCGCGGACAGGTTTGGTTAATGACGGACCTCAAGCCTCAGCCACAACTGCTTGGTCAGGGGCCGCACTGGCACCGTCGGACACGTTCAACACAGATCACGTGGTCGTCAGTAACCCGATCTACTTATGATAATAATGGAGAAACAGTCATTCGGAGGGCAGCATCAGGTGTGGGACGCTGGTGGTGAGCAGATGCAATCGTTACAGTACATCTGAATATGAGAGCGTGACGCGTGTGAGGCGGTGCGCCTTGGTATCCCGCTATCGGAAAAAGCAATCTAAGATCGACACGCAAGCTCCAGGGAGAGTGAGTGCCTTCCGAAAAGGGTAGATGGCGGTCCGTTTTGTGTGCTGTCATGTTTAGACTAGGCAGATCAGCAAGGCTAACAAGGGCTATCAGTGACATAGCAGTGGCACCGTGTCCAGAATTGTGGCAGGAGCGGCACAATTTAGCCTAGACCCCTGCCATTCCAGGCTTGGCTGTGGCTCTTGTGGTAACGTGAGCCGTGCAAATCATCAGATCCATGTGGATGATCGACAAACCTCGCTTAACGTTGTTGGCTGCTTCTGCTGTGACGATCATAGTGTACTATTTTGACATTTTGTTTGTTTTATCGCTTCTACTCACCTCTGCTCGCTCTTCTGGTTAGAGTTCGTATTACTAGCGGCTATCATGGCACCCAAGTGTGAATGTGCATAAGCTGAAGATCCAGGAGATTCGAAACGCAAATATGAGAATGTTTGCGCCGCTTCGTTTGAGCTCGGATGCTACGAAAAGACCTCCACCCGCATTCCTTCGGCCTGGCTCCATGTTCAGAGTCTCAACACATCGCCATACGCCAGCAAAACCTGGTCGTGACTGCAAGAAGAGTGTTACATTGCATGGCCAGTGTGAGCTGTCCTAGCGGGTTATAGTTTAACAACCAGCCGGGCGGCTCCGACGGACAAATACAGTCCGAGCTGCCTAGGCATTTTTCCGAGTGTGGGTAGAAGCTCCCCCTACAGAGTCTCAAGGTCGTGCGGTTGTCCAGTCGCGACATGCATTTGGAGAGTAACTTCAATGGCGTTACTGCATGATCCTGCTTCTGAATGGGGTTAAATTTATACATCGGGTTATGATCTGAAGCTTTTGCCCGCGTACCGTCTAGTCGGGTCCTGATGATGTACGCTTGCCCCTTTCGGCTGGTACCACGCCGATCTTTTCCGGCCCCAGGTCAAGTGTCTAGACGAGATGCATTATTCGCTGATGATTTTCCTGGCATCGAACCCGCTGTAAGCTCTCAGTGTCGTACTTGCCAGTTGTCGTTCTTGTAGCCAAGCGTTATGCACAGTGCTTGGCCCTCTCAAACCGAGAGCTGCGCAGGCAGAGAGCTCAGGGCTGCGGTTCCGCGGCAAAGGCACGTTCCGCGGCAAAGATACCGCGGAGAATTGTTCAGCGCGCACCTTGTTGTGCCAATATGGGGTCAGGACACCAGAGACCAGATCGGACGAGCGCAAGCAACGGGCGCAAGGCATGGCGGCCCAGACATGATAAAATGAGAAGGTGCTAGATATGTGCTCGCGTTGCGTTGCGCCAGCGAACATAGACACGGCTTTAACACTGGTCAGTGGACGCTGCTTGTGTGAGGAATCTGGGAAGTAGATGTTTTTGGAAGTGTCAACTCCAAGTGGAGTTGGAAGTATTCAATATTTCCATAGCCAGGTAGGCCTGCCCTGTACAGGTCTCTGAATGGTAAACCGCGTTCCATGCGATACGCGCAACCCCTACGCCTTGCTAGAACGACTTTTGACCCAAGCCACTGTTTCGACCGTGACTTTGAACTTTCAATCCTAATAAACGTACAATCGTAACCATCCCAATGATGCATTTGCCGTACCAACACTGCCGTCTCCGCTGCTTTCAGTGCTATAGGGCCTTCAGCTCGTCTTCGGACTGTTACCGCCAGCACTAGACGATTCTACTCCATGACATCCCTTTTCATGTCTCTTCATGTTGCTCCTCACGCTGAAGTATTTGCCGCATCCTTCGAATTTGCACTTGAAGGGCTTCTCACCGGTGTGAGAGTAGGTGTGTATCTTCAAAGAACTTGGGCGCGAAAAGGCTTTTTGACATGTGGGGCACTGGTATCGATCTGTGCTCTGGGGATACCCTGTCGGATTCGTAACGGGATAATGATGGTGGTGCTGGTATTGTGTTGCCGCCATCTGAGGGTCTATGGTTGGCAGCCGTTGACCTGGTGAAGGTATTGAAGGGGGAAAATTCACAGGCAGGGGTCTTTGCTGAGCTAGTCCGGCGTAAGACGAAGCGCTCTCTGCAGGATCTGGATAGCTTGATTCAGATTTGACTGGTCCCGTACGTTGCGCTACAGGTATAGGACATCCTCCAGATGCTCGGCGAGACGACGTAGGCGACCCTGAATTGCTCCAGGAGTTGGATTCTGGAATTGGCGGGTAGGAAGACCTCTGTTGCGTATAGCCTTCTAGCGTTGTGCTTACTGGACTTCGTGGAAAGTAGCCATTCTGGGTGTTGCCGTTGGTTGTAGGAGACCCGGTATGTCTAGGCGTGAAGTCGAAGCTCGAGGTACCTGGTAATGGCGGTGTAGGGGGCATGCCATTTCTCTGACTTCCTGCAAACGAGAGTCTATCTGGAGTGGGTGGTCGTCCATGCGATCCTGCTGATCTCCTTCTCTGCTCGTCAAGGCTCGGAGACCTCGTTGGTGCTACGTTCTGGGTTAGCGTGCTACCAATACAGATAATGGTTCATCAGCCTTACCGTTCTCAGATTGCTTGTCAACGTCTTCTATCAAGCTAGATATAGATGGTAAAGATGGTCTCGGTGGTGTGTTTCGCTCCATCCTCAGGTATGGTGGCGAGTCTATAGAGTCGTGTAGAATGTTGTGAGGAAATGAGAGCGATTTTGGTGTCAATACCGCTGCCATAGTACCGCTACCATGCAAGGCGTCAAGCTGACGACCAATTCGCGGGCGAAATGTTGTTCAGTGAAAGTACAATTTCGTTGGCAACGCTTCCGTGGTCCCGTTTGTTGAGTAGGCAGTGTCAGACTGCGGCGGTATGAATAGCACTGTAAGATAGGATTGCAAGTAGGGCTGGAGCGGAGCACAGAACTGCGTGGACACAGTGACCTAGGTTGAGTTCGAGCTTTTGTTCTGCGGATCTGGAGGAGTGACGTTGGTATAGTGATCGTCAGAAGGCAGGAGCACCCAGAATGCGGCGTCAGAGGTGACGAAGTGCACTTTTCCAGTCAATTGTGGCTTGTATGGCTCGTAGTGCAGTTGTTCGAGAGTCAGAGCACAGTATCCTTATCGAACTAGGCGTATCCTACAGCGACTTCAAGACGATAAGGAGGAAGATGAGGATTCAACAAATGAAGGATAGAGTATCAGAATTATGCAACCATGGCGTAGATGTGCTTTCTATGCTGAACCATGCCTCGTTCTGGACTGGACCTACCCGACTAAGCGATCTCCCTACATGATTTGTGAGAGGAGGTCGTGGCATTCCTACTATTATGGCAAGGTGTGGGTCGATGCGAGGGAAGGCTACGACCCGATGGGGCGTCATAATGGGGAGCCGAGTACGGTAGAGTTCGGTGATGTGCAGACGACACGAAGATCAGTGTGGGTAGGCTTGAAAGTATTGATGAACCAGGGAACAAGGCATGTCGACTTTAGGTACAATCACAGCAACGTGTGGCTTCGTTAAGCTCGGCAGGTACAGCGCCGCCTTAAAAGAAAGTGCAGTAGTCGGCGCGGCCAAGCGTCATGCTATGCCACGAGGACGAACGGTCAGCTCCTCTTCTGATTAGTGCGACGTTTCCCGATGTCGATCAAGCACGCGGCCAACACTTCTTGCGGAAGTATTAAGCGCCACCATGGTTAGGGTGGTTGCTACCCAGCACACAGCAAGTTTGGAGAAATCAGCGTTCTTTCTGGATCCCGCTCTTAGTGTTCAATATGCCGTACGGGCTGCAACGCCGATATGTTCGTGTCGGCTCAGAGAATCCATGAAGCCACCTCAAGCTGGAAAAGGATAATTTCACGATACGACGAGCATGCCACCAGTGGGAGTGCTTTTTGCAAGTCCAAGTAAGAATCTCAAGTCTTAACTTCTGCCGATCGCTTCGCTTCCGTTTCGTGCTTCTGGATATCTCGGAAGAGGTGTGACCAGCATCTCCCTGTCGTCCGTCTTTACGCGTATCATCAGTCTTATGCTGGAACCTCTGAACGTCGCGCTATAGAAGATTGACTTTTCTGTTGGGGAAAGCTCATCACCCAAGCTTTTGAGCCTGCAAGCGATGGATGGGTGCATACTTTAAGTCGGCCCTGGTCCTTGATGTCGGCTAAAGCGTCATCCTTTCGTCTTCCGCGCGGGTGTTGTTGCAGTAAAACGTCGTTGAGTGCATCACCCGCTACTAGGATACACTGTCACCTACCGTAAGCATCGACTTAAGCTACCCCACCAAAGGGTCAGTGTATCTTCAGCCTTTGTAAAGGCATATCAGCTGTTTATAACCGTGCTCCTTACTGTCAAAAGGTGCATGCTTGTAATGAAGTTTTACTGTACTCCCTACGACATGAGTGGCTGTTTCTTCCACATCCACCTCCTACTGCTCTCTGCACCTAGCCGTTTGACACTTGCAAATGTACAATTTTCAAGTGTCACACGTGGCTGGTCATTCACCATGGGTCGTGCGTAGGCCGGGAGACGTGGGGCGACCGGAAGCTGAAGAAAGCTCTTCGCTTAACAAGAGGAGTAAATCTAGCAAAACGATCGGTTCCCAGCTCTGGGTGGTTCTACAACAATTTGTGATGATTTAAGAGCCTGACGAATTTGCTCTCGTTCTGGGATTGCAAGCTTCGCTTATGCCTGTCGATCTAGCGTGAGATCTGCAGACTGCAGAGACCGGTACCAACTAGCCACATAGCGCTGCTTGCTAGTCGGCTCTTGGCCTCGATGAGACACGGCTTATACTCCGTAACATATTCATCCTCATACCGCGTACTGTAATTGGCTAACCACAGTGATATTTATGCGTGTGCATAATTGTGTGGGATGGTTGTGTACAAGCACTTCGTGGATGCATGGCCGCAAGAGCGCTGTAAGATGGAGTGGGTATGCATGCTTGATTTGAAGTGACCATGCATCAGCTTTTTGGTTCCCACGACGTACGGAGTACCTGAACGCTTGTTCTTTCTAGCAGCTCAAGCATACCTACGGTATTTCGCGACTGCTGTACCAGCATTATTGTTTAGTGCCGTACCAAGCTGCTTCTAGGCAGCAAGACCTACGCATGGGCGCTGCATGAAGCCGTCTGTCTTCAAACGATGTCTGCATCAGCTAAGCTATTCGAGAACCTCTACAAGTAGTAAGAAGCCAGTTGACCCGGGTGTTGCCAGGAGCACAGATGCGCAGGACTGGCGTGCGTAAGTGACGAAAGCCACGTGGTACTTAGCGGACGATCAGAATATCACGCTCAGACCACCCTGATCTCATCCTGACAGGCAATTTCCGTTTGAGCTTACCGTAATCTGCTACAGTACGTTTCGTCTTTACCAGGTAGGGTTCCGTGAATCTGTGTTACCCTTGTCTACAGTAGAGTGACTGCCCACAAATCAAGCAGAGCACAGTGTAAGAGATAGATGCCCAACTTTTTTATTGACCTAGCATGGTTAGTACTCGTAACCATGCGTAGCTCTCACACTTCTTGCCCAGAGCACGAGTGGGAAACATCCTACGTTCATGTAATTGAAGCAAGTTTTGTTCTGCCCGAAGGTGTACTGAGTCAACCTCCTTGTGTCATCAAGCCACACTGCACTTGCTAGGATGCGCCTGGGGTATTAGTGGTTGTCCTTGTTGGAACCGCCAAAGCTACCGTACGACAGGGTGCGAACTGGTCAATCAATGGCTTACGCCACAAAACACATGGCAGCCATGAAGATCTGCACAGACACCATTAAGACCGAGCTAGACAGCTTAGGCAAAGCGTACGAGTCCTTGCTGCGAGGATCTGCAGGTAGAGCCGTTCTACTGTGCGAGACGAATGTTGCTACCGCTGTGAAGTTGCAGGGTACGCATACAGCTCCATGTGGCCAGCACACTAGGTCTCTGAGCAGCGATATGGTTCTCTCGGGGCTGCCCGGACGGTGTTCATTGTCCGGCAATGGTGCTGTCCGGCAAGGGATTGGTAGCGCTTATGTCACTGGGAAAGCACGGCATTGGATCACTTCCCATGCGAGCTTCGGGCACGCTTCGATCTGCACCCATGCTTCGCTTTTCGCGTTCGAACAACACATAATGTATCACTGCTCCTCATTCAAGACAAGCTGCGTCGAAATGTACTTTTGAGCTGCAAAGAAAATGACCAATTTTTGTAGATCCGTTCCCAAGGCGGAGGCTCGAAGTTGGAGTTCGGACCGCGCATCATGGGGAAGGAAATGGTTTCCACGAAATGCAGGCATAGATTTGGGTATCGGCGTGCCCGTAAGTGTCTTGACTATCGAATCAAGGTTTACCCTTCTGCCTGCATAGGGAGGTTCCTTCATACCTAATCAAGCGTTGACAAACCGGCATAGATTTCTGGGGAGCGGTTCTGCTTGCCGTTTAAAGGAAGTGAATAATGACAATGAGTTTAGCAGAAACGAAGGCATAGTTTTCGGGTAGACTCTTCTAGCGTGCAAGCTACGAACGGCCGTAAAAAATCCAGTCGGTCAGCGTGAGGCTTACCCTAGGGGAAGATCTTCCACGTGGACTTGCGTAGCTAGCACATCTACCGACTGATGCATAGAAGACTGGTCCTGTTTTTGGCCACGCCATCGGCTAGTTTGATGAACAAAGTCTTGCCAATGTCAGCTTGAACCGATCAAGCCTGGGAAGCTGAGTTTCAGTGAAACGTTTTTGGTGACAGAATGCAAGGAAACCGACGGTAAACCAGGATTTACTGAACGGCCATTGAGCGGAAGGTACATGGTTTAGGAAGAACCATGCCACGCCAGCAAGCGCCAACGTGCATGCAAAATACAGTACAGCAGATGGAAAGGGGGTTGACTTTGGTCTATCTCTTTGGTGCATCAGTCACCACGATTGACGAGTCAGGCCTGTTCTGCTTACCGAAAGTTGACACGTCTTCCGTGGAAAGAGCCGGCGGCCGGACGTTCTGACAGCTCGTTAGCGTTCCCAATGTTCGGGTTTTGTACGCATACATACACGTGGTTCCGGTCGCAGCTCCTTGCTCTGTATCCATCACTGGTGGCGTGATCTTTTACCTGCTCCCGTGCGTTGGATGTCACGCTCAAGAACATGTACTACTGACTGCAAATATTGAAATGTGCGCACGACCATGGCTCGGCCGATCAACCTGGCTGGAACTGCCGCTAAAATGAAACAACGCTTCTAGTCGTCGATGCCCATACTGATGCACTTTGACAATAACAATCATAACAGCGTATTCACTTTTCTCGCTATCGCAGAAACATGACGATGAAGCGGTAGGAAGACATTCAACCCCTTCGACATAGTAGAGAGATTGTCAACATGTTAGGGCAGACCTAGATGGAGAGGAGCATAAATTGTGATATAGAGCCCGTTCTGCAACCACACTCGCGTGCACGACGCATGGGATAGCAATATGCCTGGATCGTGCTTATAGATCATGGCCCAGAAACATTTAATTATGCTTCTAATCCGCGAGACACGCAGCTCTACTCCTTCAAAAGCAACAGGTCGCGCTTTAGCTGCTACCATCGCCCATAGTCCCGTTGGGAGGCCTCGAAGTTCATGAGTTTGGACAGCTACTGTAGAAAGAGCTGTATTGGGCGTGCCTGCTTCAAGTAGTATTGTACAGTAGTTCTTGCCGTGTCCCGCTGTAAGCATGGTATCAAGCTGCGATTTGTCCCCGCATTTTCGGCTTCTTGCTCTACCGCCTGCTGCCACGAACGTTCAAGCAGGACCACGCACCTGTTGCTGACGCTACGTTTCGGAATGTTCACCAAGACTACTGGAGACACTGCCATCTTCAAGGACATAGGTCCCTACTACCAGCGAAGGCTCGCCATATACGAGCAACGCGCTTACAGCATCGTCGGGCAACACAGCGGCACAACATACCATTAAGCATACACAGTGTACACTGCATGCACTGACAAAAGACCGCCTAGGCGGCGGGTATCGTTGAGTGGAGAATGGGTCGAGATGAGCGTCCTCAGGCTACAACTGCAGAAGTTCAATTTTATTCGAGACCTCGTTATGGAGGTGCAGATACCGTATTAATCTACCCGGTCGCATCAGCACTGCACAAGTCGGCATGACTGACTGGAAACAATGCACCTTGGGGATCTTCTTCACAAACAGGAGATGGAACTTACGAATGCAGTGACTCAGGGCTTGAATGAAAGTGCAACAACGAATGGACCTCACTGCATTGACGAAGACGCTGTACGTCATTCACCATGAAGTCGCTTAGTTGCCTAGCAACCGTGCGACCTTTTTCCTAAACCGCATCGGGTCAATACAGGCCTGGCTGCACGGCTACGACGTACGTGCAGCCCTTTGACTTTCCTTTAACGGATCTCGTTTGGAATTCTTTGATCACTTTGTGCAAAGTAACACCCAACATCGACAGAAGCTTCATAGCTAACTACGCGCTTATTCGACAAGATGGCGTCGTTCCCTGTGGACACGGATAGGTATGAGGTGATGGAGGTCATTGGTACGCACTAAATGCCCGCTCACGAGCACTCGCTAACAGGAAACAGGACGTGGTGCATTTGGCATAATAAAGAAAGTGAGGAGGAAAGCTGACAACAGAGTAGGGCACCCTTTCAGGCCGTCGAAGCACAGCTAACAGAGTACAGATACTGTGTCGGAAGGAGATCAATTACCTCAAAATGTCCTCCAAAGAGCGCGACCAGCTGACAGCTGAGCTAAACATTCTTTCCTCATTGAAGCATCCAAACATCGTCGAGTATATCCACAGAGACCACATAAAACAAACTCAAGAGCTGTATATGTACATGGAGTACTGTGGTGGTGGAGATCTTGGAGGTGTGATCAAGGAGCTTAAGCAAAAGGGAAAACTGGCCAAAGAGGATTTTGTGTGGCGGATACTCAGTCAGCTGCTAGCAGCGCTCTACCGCTGCCACTATGGTGTCGACCCTCCCGAGCCTGGAGACTCAGCTCGACCGGCAGAGTCGAGACTTATCGCAAGCCGGACGAACCCAACCATCCTTCACCGAGATCTGAAACCCGAGAACATCTTCCTCGACGGCGATAAGGCAGTCAAGCTGGGAGATTTTGGGCTATCAAAGCTTATGCAGTCGCATGATTTTGCCTCTACATACGTCGGCACACCCTTCTACATGTCCCCCGAGATATGCGCAGCGGAAAGATATACCCTCAAATCGGATATCTGGGCCGTGGGATGCATCATGTACGAACTGTGTACCAGGGATCCTCCCTTCAATGCACAAACCCACCTGCAGCTTGTCAATAAGATCCGCAAAGGAGACATCGCGCCTCTCCCCAAGGACTACTCGAAAGAGTTGAGCGGTGTGATCAAAAGCTGCTTGTCCACAAACCCAATGTACCGTCCTGATACTGAAACACTCATCAACCATCCCTTCGTCTGGATGGCACGCAAGCAACAAGAGTGCATTCGACTGACGAGGTCTGTTTCTTCTGAGAGGGAGCAGCTAGTGGAGCAGCTCAAGAGGGCTGAAGAGCACATCGCTGTCCTAGAAGCTGATAAGATCACCATGAAGGCAGATCTAGAGTCGCAGATACGACGAGAGTGGGAGGTCAAAGCCCGGCTTGAGATTGATCGGCAAGTCGAGATCGAGTACCAAAGCAAGATCGCCACATTGCGAGCACAATTCGATGACGAAGTGTCGAGAAGAGTCAAGGAACAACTGGCGAAGCATACATGCAACGACCCACCCAACGCGCTGAATGAGAATGCAAATCCACCAGCGCCTGCAATGAACAAAGAGCACCACAATCATCATTCTTCCACGACTACAGCTGAGACGGATTGGACCAACACCACAGACCTCACAGAACTGTCAGATCTCTCAATCCACTCACCATCAACGTCGACTTCGAAGCCGATCCCAGCAAAGAAGACAAAGACCCCATTCGCCCGGTCAAAAACGACGTTCGACTCACCGGCTGACATTCATATGGCCGATCCGTCACCAGCATCCATCTCATCTCTCAATCTCTCACCACGGCGACAAACCGTCGGCACGAACAAGCTCAGTGGCAAGAACTTGTTCAGCAAGATAGCCACAAACAAAGCTAAGTTAGCAATTCCGGACGGTCTGGACGAGGACAAAGAGAACGAGCTCGAAGACTCGGATGACGAAGAATTCCTCCCTGACCTGCCTAGCCCGACTCGACCCAAGATGCACAATACGGACCCATTCAAGATGCCACCTCCAGTGAACCCTCTACCCTCGAAAGCTCGACCTGGAGGCCTTCAAAGGCAGCACACCATCGCAAGCATGGGTCGGCTCATAACCAAACCAAATCTGTTCCCGACCACAGGCAGCTCAGCCACAGCGGCTAACCTCCGAGCTGGCTTTGCGGCTGCTACACAAACACAGCAGCCGAGCCAGATACCCCGATCTGCTACAGAAAGCGATCTCAGCCGAAAGCCGTCAAGTCCAACCCAGCCCTCCAGACAGCGGCGCCTAAGCAAAATGCCAAGTCGAGGCGAGCTAGTAGCCGAAAGCGCACTGCAAGCACCAACGGCCAACGACAACCGCAGCACATCGCCTCTGCGCCGCGCCGCAACTATCACAAACGCCGGTGTAGCGGCCACTAGCACCAAACTCCAGTCAAAACTTGCATCTGCTCGAGCAGGTCTCACGGAGGGCGTATCGCAAGTCAACATGGTCGCTGGCCGTACAAGAGTTGAGCTTGCGCAGGCCCGGGCTGGTGGTCGACCAATGAGTGCATGCGAGCCTGCTGACAAGGGGATCAGGATCGTGGAGAAGGAGCTGCCGCCTGTTCCTGTCTGGGATCCGGAGGTGTTGGGTGATGATGCTATGCCTAGCCCATTTTTGAAGAGGCAGATCGACATCAGGAGTTTGCCTAGGAATTTCCGGTGACACGTGGGGTGGCAGATGCGGTCTAGTGATGGGGATGATGATACCACGAGCAAGCAGAAATGATGACCTACATGATTCTGAGGTCGATGGTTGATGCGTTGTGCCTTTGGCAAGTCATGGCGAGGCGTTCGGAGTACTGGCTGGCAATGGCTAAGAGGCCAGCCTAGATTGCATATTGTGTCGTTTTGTATAGAAACAGAGAGGAGAAGGAAGAAGAGTTTCCTTGTGATGTTGTTATGTTGGCTGCTACCGACGAGGCATGACCAGCCATGAGACAGGTACGGTAGAAGCGAAGAATATTCAAACCTACGTTTCAGGCATCAGCAAGTCCTTCCTTCTGCTCCGACAATGCTGTTCCACTTTGCTTCGCTTTGCGACTGGAATCGTGAGCGTCTTTCGTTAGACCGGTTGCTCCTCTAGACGATGACAAGGGGGCTCAGGTCAGGTCAGGTCATGCCAGGCAAGCAGGGCAACACTAGGTGCTATGAGAATTTATATGCCTCAGTCACCGTCGTTGCTGCCACGCCATGCCACGCCATGCCACGCCATGCCATGCCGTGTCATTGTCATTGTCATTGTCGTCGTGATGCCGTCACGCTCATCCAATCCGATCCGATCTGTCTCTTCTGCTCGTTCGGACTTGGTGCCAGTAACGATGTGACAGGGGTCGTCATACTCGTCCCGTGGCCGCACCTACCGATCGCCGACCGTTCGCACGCCATAATATAGGCTGAGGAGACAGGACAAGACAAGGCAAGGCGAGTGGAGTGCGACTATGCATGCATGCATACTTGACCTGCTCCTGCTCCTGCTCCTGCTCCTTCTTTGTGGCCCAGCTGGTAAGTCGTGCTTGCTTGCGTGCCTCGATTCTGGGGCGGTGGAGCGGGTATATTCCATCTGCCAGTGTCCCATCCTCCTGTCGCGTGGGTCGCGTCGTGTCGTGCTTTCCTGATAGAGCGTAGAGATTCGGTCGTACTTACTGCTTGCTTGCTTGCTTCTGTCTTCTCTCGGGAGACCAGGCCAGGCCAGGTCAGGTCAGGTCGGGTGAGGAGCGTCCGATGAATGAATGAGTCTGAGTCACAGGTTCGTTTGCGGTGTCAGTTGCTGCACCTGCAGTGCGGCAGCGTTTCTTGGCTTGGGCTTGGGCTTGTTCGAATGAGGCAGGCAGGCAGGCGCGCGCACTTCATGGTCGTGGTCGTGGTGGGAAGCTGGTGCATGTGTACTGAGCTGGGGGTTGGGCTGGCGCCACTGGGTCTACGATGGGCTGACGGGCTGACGGGCGGTGCGGGCTGAGCTTGGTGGGCGGGATGAGGGCGGGCAGACTGCGAGGTTGCTGAGGTGGGGTGAGGTGTGGTGGGGGAGGGGGCTGATACCATTAGTGCTACTCGCCTGCATGGAAGGGTTTCAGTAATCTGCGCTGGAGGTACATGGCGTCTGTGCACGTGTGTAGGGGGATGTATCGGGCAATAAGGCAGAAGGTATAGCATGAGTAGGGGAAGCCATGATTCTCGACGGCCGCGCGGCAGTCAGTGAAAGAAGTTGACTTGTTGATATTACAGATCTTCGTCCTCAACCTCTTCCATCTCGACGTGCCGTGAGGGTAGCAGTCGAGATGCCGGGCCAGGTATCTCTTTCTTGTCCTCGCCTTCTGCCACTTCCTTGTGTGAGTCTCCCTTGTCCGCACCTCCCAGGGCTAACTCCTTCTCGAAGGCCTCTTCTTCTGCTCTCAGTCGCTCTAGATCATCTGGCGCTTTGGGATTGTATGGTGAGAACTTGGGTTGTTCTAATAGAGCATCTTGGGCTTGAGCTGTTTTGATGTAGCCTTCTTTTTCGAGCCTGTCTAGCTCCTCGGGCTCAAGCAGCTGTCCGGCATGGCCCTTGACAGCGTCTTGTTTTCGTTTGACGACGGTGGGGACGAATCTGCTTACAGCTTCTCTCTTCAGGTCGCGGATCTGGGGTGCGCTTTCGTAGGTTGTTTTGACTTGGGCTGGTTGGACTGGAGCAGGATGTACAGTTTCGTTGTGTCTGTTTCGGCGAAACTCCTTGGGGACCGGGGGAGGCGTGTCTCGAGGCCAGGGAATGTTGCGAACTGATTCGTCTGTGTCGCTGCCGGACTGTTGTCTGCGGCCATCGAACTTGCGCTGGCCGTCGTGCCTTCTTTTACCCAGTGTGCTCTGTGGTGCTTGAGGCGCTTGAGATCGAATTGGCTGGGCCGGCTGTCCTAGAGCTTCCTTTGCTTTGTGCACAGCCTTAAGGTCTCGCTCAAGGTCTGCAAGTATGGCCTTCTCGCGTGGTTTGATATCACCGCCTGCTTCGAGGGCTTTCAAGTCCTCGATCTGTCGTTGGATGCGTTCGGGGTTTCGCTTGGCCAGTTTTTCGTTGCGTCGTGCCTGCAAATCGGCTTTACTCTTCTTGAGAGCTTTGGCTTTTTCGGCCTTTCGCTGCTGTTGAGCTGGATTGACCGATCGCTCTTTGTCTTTGGCCATTTTCGGGCGGAAGTGGAGGATGTCCTATCGTGCTCGTGGTCTAGGCGATGGCACGTGTGATTGACCTGTCAATATGCACGACCAATTCCTTGATGTAGGACGACGACAATGTCACCGATGCAAGCCTATCGATTGGACTGGGTTGACATTGACCACGTGGACGTGATTACTTGCCTCGAGCACTGCATGATGAAGGTGAAGCAGCGAATTATTCAACATTGACCTCATCGTGGACCTTCCGACTTCAGGCCATGGCAGGCACGCTTGAGTTCGGCATTGCTTAGATTTAGGCACCTTACTATGGTTGATCCGCGGCATGAGCTTCATGCATAGAAATGCACCTGTCTGTCGTGCTTCAGCTTTTGCTCATTAATTACTTGTGTGAGGGCACGAGCGTCACAAGCTCAAGGCACTGCACGACAACCCCGCCTAATCTACCCGCTGCCAATGGCTTAGGAGGCTACTGGAGGGCGCCATTAATGCTCCTCACCACTAAGGATGAACACCTCCCACTCCAGAACACGCTACCATGACAGTTGCATATGCACCCTCTCTAAGTGCATTCGAAGTGCTGCAAGGCAGAAGTTCTACTAACCATCTGACCCTTCTCCTTCCAAGTCTCATACACTTCCTCCTTCTTTGTCGCGGGCGATGAAACAGCCCAGCGGGCGTTATTTTCCATCCTCTGCTCGACACCGCCCTTGCCGCCCATCTTCTTTCTTCCAGCCCATATCCGTCCGCCTCTGATCCTCGTGATTTATACCCGCCCGCGAGTCGCCCGCCTCAAACCGCACCCACTTGCCTTCCCTTAGCCGTTTCACTCGTTCGAAGTCGCAAGCGCCAGAGGATCTATCGAATGCGCTGCGTCGGTCTGCTTGCTACCATGACCAGGCTTACCCATACGTCCATATCACGCAGCCCTATCGCCTTTCAGATCTTGTTTAATCACTTCTGAAAGGATACCGCAACAGACCTATCAGAGCTCGAAATCGCAGGGTTATGGTAATACTTCGACCGAGGCAACTGATCACGAGCTTGGAGAGTCCTGCATTGGCTGGCCCTGGCGTACTACTGTTGGCACTTGAACGTCTATGTCCACAGCGGGTTCCATACCAGACAGCCAATTGGGACTTACACAATCGGAATTAATGATACTGAGACAAACACAAGAAGTTGCAGCGCAAAGTCGAGCAGGAAGCGCCACCATGGCAGACCGAGGTCGAGGCACCAGTAGGCACTCTCAGCCTAGCTCGAGGGCCGCGAGCGCTGCCAGTAGCCACAGTATCCAGGGACGAATCACAATGGATTCCACCAGCCTCGGCCGCATTGAGAATGCTTTGAACAATATGGTGCGCCAGATTGCGGGGCGCATACAGCAGGTGAGTCTGCCCGAACACCCCTCACTCTTCGCGATGGCGCACTGATATACCCATCTAGCTTGATGAGCTGATAGACGCTTCTACCGAAAGAGTGTCCCGTGCAGCCGCCAACACCATAAATGGCGCCGATGCGGAAATAGAGAGGGCGAAGAAACTCGTGGCTAGATTGGATGAGCTCGAAGAAGAGATGGAAGAAGTGAAAAACGTATGCAAGAAGATCAAAGCACTAAGACAACGATGTGACCAGGCTGGTGGGCGGATGGACCAAATAGCCGTGGCACGATCAGGCAAGCCACCTCCTACTAGCAGCCGACGGTAGAAGGACCATCAGCACACTCGCCTTGTTGAGTAAACCAACACTCACACAACCATATTACTCCTTCGGCATGATGTATTACTTTGCGATATAAAAAGGTGTGCCTCACGGCAGGGATCTGACGATGTAAGATATTTTCAAGTTTATTTGGGGGTAAAGCTTGGTCAAAAGCAAGGCGTTAGTTACCTTATGCGAAGGGAGCTCGTTTTGGGAAGCAGGCGTAATGCGCTTGTTTTATGACAACACGAAGACTGTTGTGAACGACTACGAAGCACGAAGGATGAATGGATAAGGGCGAGGATGGAAGTCATGAATCTATGAGTAGCAAATCCAATACCCGGAGGCTTGGAGCCCATTTCTGCGTTATTCGTGCAACTAGATCCATTGCAATTTGGCAGGAACTCTGCAACTTGAGATACCATTTGACCGGTTCCCTCGATCTCGGCCAACGAGTTGCTCAATTTTTCTAGACCGACCTTATTGCACATTCGTTAACGGCGACCTTCTCCTTCTCCTCTCCCCGCGAGGGAACCGTTTTGGTGTACTACAGTTCCTGCATTTGACGAGCAGAACATCCGCCCACGGCTTCCTGCCACCCTTGCTCTCATTCTCCATAACACGCATGGATGAATAGGCATCCAACGACTGGTCGCAGGCCTTGCAGACCTTTCGCTTGACTTCCTTGTCAAGCCTAATGACTGATTTTCGGCCAACGCCTTTCATGTGATTGAGCAGGTACCTTGACTGACCGCCATACTGCTGCACCTTCCCAGATGACTGCGAGCTTGAAGCACTTTTAGGCTCAGTAGTAGGCTCAGTAACATCGGCATGATTTGAGAGGTACAATGCTGCTTGGTGCAAGAAGGAAAGTCTTAGGTGGACGTTCTTGTTTGGTATTGGGGCTTTGCCTTTACCCTTCTTCTTCTCTTTGACCATGCCTCTTCTCGACCACCCTTTCCCACGTCTGAGCTCGAACCTGAGCAGGCGTGAGGCTCACGTGAAAAAGGCTCCTAGAGTGCCAAGACCAGGACCCTCTTTATGCGCTAACCCTATGCGCCTTAGCTGGAGGGAAATGATGCTGTTGCGCCTTTCTGCCTTCCCTTCGAACACTTCTGCCCTTCGCAGGCTTCTTCAAGCATATCTCTGTCTGAAATCGGCCACGCCCAGAACCTTACTCTCGACATCTCTTTCTCGACCTGCACGCTTTCTCCCTATTTCTGATCCTATCTGAGTGATCCATCTGAGTGATCCACGGCCACCTTTGCGACCATCTACTGAATCTCTCACCTCTTACCTCGCCATCATGTCAGCCGAAGAGGACCTCATCGATTACTCGGACGAAGAACTTGAGACAACCAAGGCGCCAGCCGCAACAGCCACAAATGGCGCTGTTAAGAAGGGCGACGCGACGATAACAGGGGCCAGCAAGGCCAAAGGTTCCTATGTCGGCATCCATGCAACTGGTTTCCGAGATTTCCTGCTCAAGAGCGAACTTCTGCGGGCCATCACAGACTGCGGATTCGAACATCCATCGGCGGGTTAGTCACTTCATCCATCCATCTCCACATGATCCTTCCGCGCGGAAAGTTCGTCCATCTCCAAGATAGCTCAGAGCAAGAAAGGCAACAAATGAAAGTCAAGGAAGAGAAGACAAGGACATTGTTGCTGCACTTGCCGAAGAGCAGACCGAAAGAAGATTCAACTGTTGAGATCAGCCTGAAGCACGATTCTGCGACCTTCACAATGGTTCCCAGAAGAAAGGCCAGCTATGTGGTTGGGTAGCATTCGGCACATGAACAGCAGAAGACGTAGATCTGGCATACACCTTGTCTAGGCTCGGCGAGGACTTTCTAGCTAGCTTGAGGAGATGGACGAATGATCCTGCGTAGCGATGCATTTTTATGAAATCAAAGTCTAACATCCTGCGCCAACCACAGTCCAACAAGATACCATTCCCACCGCTCTCCTCAACCAGGACATTCTCTGCCAGGCCAAATCAGGCTTGGGTAAGACGGCTGTCTTCGTCCTCACCACCCTCCATGCTTTGGAACCAGTGCCAGGAGAATGCTCAATTCTGGTCATGTGCCACACTCGAGAGTTGGCATACCAGATCAAGAACGAATACGCCCGATTTAGCAAGTACCTCCCCGAGGTTAAGACGGCCGTCTTCTATGGTGGCACGCCCATGGCCAAGGACATCGAGCTCTTGAAGAGCAAGGAGCAATACCCCAACATCATTGTTGGTACACCTGGTCGACTTAACGCTCTGGTCCGAGACAAGGTCCTTTCTCTCCGGAACATCAAGCACTTCGTTCTCGATGAATGCGACAAGATGCTTGACCAGATTGGTAAGCTTACCAAGAACACCTTGGAACCCAAATCTAACATGTGTACAGACATGCGCCGAGACGTCCAGGAGATCTTCCGTGCCACCCCGACTGAGAAGCAAGTCATGATGTTCAGTGCCACCCTCTCTCAGGAGATCAGACCCATCTGCAAGAAATTCATGAGGAACCCCATGGAAATCTATGTCGACGACGAGACCAAGCTGACCCTGCACGGTTTGCAACAATACGCCATCCGACTCAACGAAGGCGAGAAGAACCGAAAGCTCAACGACTTGCTCGACACTCTGGAATTCAACCAAGTCATCATTTTCGTCAAGAGCACTCTTCGAGCAACCGAACTCGACAAGCTCCTTCGAGAATGCAACTTCCCCTCTATCGCCGTTCACTCAGGTGTCTCCCAAGAAGAACGGTAAGCTGTTGCCCCTCTTTGCTATCTTCCTTTCCCCACTGACATCTTCCAGTATCAAACGCTACAAAGAATTCAAGGAGTTCAACAAGCGAATCTGTGTCGCCACTGACGTCTTCGGCCGAGGTATCGATATCGAACGTATCAACCTGGCCATCAACTATGATTTGCCCGCCGACGCAGCCTCCTATCTTCACCGTGTTGGTCGTGCTGGTCGATTTGGTACCAAGGGTTTGAGCATCAGCTTTGTCAGCAACGAGGCTGATGAGAATGTGCTTAAGGAGATTGAGAAGCGTTTCGATGCGAAGGTGCCGGAGTACCCAGAGGGTGGTGTTGAGAGCTCGACCTACATGCAGGCATAAGCGAGCTGGCAGGCAACCCCGGTCAACCAAGGCTAGAGGCAATGATGCGCGCAGCGCACACCAAACAAGAATGTAACATTAAGTGATTTTGATACATCAACGAAAAGGACCTTACAGTGGCTTTCTTTAGCTTCATCTCGAGAAGCCTGGAGGATGATGCAGTGAGCTTAGCAGAATGCTAGATAGAACCAAACCTTAGTGCCCTCCATTGTTACAACATTTTGCCTTCGCATGTACCACTGGCGACATCCTCATGTCTCATTCGCAATTCCCTTCATGTTCTGTGTCCTAGAGCTCACAGCAACACTTTCCAGAGCGCCCATCTTCTGTATCCTGCCATAGTACACCGTCATTGGTGGAAAACCACGGCTGACTTTGGCTCCTGTTTGCGGCCTGAAGCACAAGACAGCCGTCTGCTTCCTGGTATGGATTCCCACTCGTTCACCTCATGTTTCAGTCTTTATGTGGTTCGATCAGTCCAGAATGGTGTCTCGTCGTAGACTCTCTGACTATGAGCTCGGGCTGCTTCAGCCTCACCACTACACGTTGGCGTCTTGTAAATGATGCCAAAGCAATGAGAGTATTTGGTAGCTGCACCTGCATTCGACCAGCTTTAGAGGCAACGACTCCGCACTAGATGAACACGACTACCACACCAATATTCTCTGCTGCACCGGTGATCCGGTGCTTCCCTGAGCATTTGCGCCTCTGACTAATATCCTTCGAATCCGGAACTAATGGAACCACACATCGACGTGATCGTCGTAGGCGCCGGGCTAAGCGGCCTAACAGCAGCGCACGAGTTGCAAAAACGAGGCATCTCCACCGTAGTCCTCGAAGCGCGAGACCGAGTCGGCGGCAAGACATGGTCGGTAGATCCACTCAAGGACAACAAGCCCGTCGACGTCGGCGCGGCATGGATCAACGACACTACTCAGTCCGAGGTCTACGCCTTAGCGAAGGAACTCGGCCTAGAACTCGTGGTGCAGAACACCACCGGTAAGGTCGTCCAAGAGGACATCGACGGCGGCCTGTCGACGTTCGAGTACGGCGGCGCCCCGGCCGCCGACGCCCTCAGCGAACAGGACGGCGTCGCGGAAATGCTGCGGATCCGCCAGCTGTTCGAGGATACGTGTCAGCAGATCGACATCTACAACGTCGGTGGTGATGGTGGCGGCGGCGGCGCGAATGGTATCGATGCACGGCTCGACGCGATGACGCTCCAGGAATGGGTCGAGTCCAACAGCAAGAGCAAGACAGCCCTTGCATCAGCCGCCGTATGGACGCGCGCAATGCTCGGCCTCGAACCAAGCGAAGTCAGTGCGCTGTACTTCCTGAGCTACTGCAAGAGCGGCGGCGGCCTGCTCCAAATGCGCAAGGACACGAAAGACGGAGGCCAATACCTCCGCTTCGTGAAGGGAACACAGGCACTCTCTCATGGTCTCGCGTCCCGCTTCAAACCTAACACATTACATCTCTCGTGTCCCGTCGCGAGCATAACACAACCCGATCCCAGTCCCGATCCAGACTCAACAACCAACACCGACACCGACACCAATCTCATCACCGTCACAACCCGCACCAACCCACCACAAACCTTCAAAGCTACTTCCCTGATCCTCACGCTCCCAACACCCCTCTACCAGTCCATATCCTTCACTCCACCCCTCACCACCCCCAAACTCGAACTCAGCAAACGCACCCTCGCAGGCTACACCAACAAAATCATCCTCCGCTACCCAACCCCCTTCTGGCGCCGCGCCGGTCTCTGCGGCCTGCTGCAATCGTTCAAGGGTCCTATCACCGTCACCCGCGACAGCAGCGTCGACAGCGTGGGGCAATATAGCCTTACTTGTTTCCTCGTGGGTGCGTTTGGGCGCGCGTTGTCGGAGCGCTCACAGGCCCAGCGGATCGAGGCGGTGCTGGAGCACGTGAACAGGGTGTTCGAGCGCTTTTGTGGGGATGGTACGGGCAAGGTTGAACGGCCGCTTGCGGTGGCGGAGTACGAGTGGAGTCGGGATGAGTTTAGTCGGGGATGTCCGGTGCCGGTTTGCCCGCCGGGGGTGATGGGTGAGTATGGAGGGGAGCTGGGGAGGGCGTTTGGGCGGGTTTTCTTTGCGGGGACGGAGACGAGTTGGGTGTGGAAGGGGTATATGGAGGGGGCGGTGAGGAGTGGGAAGAGGGTAGTGGGGGAGGTTACTGATTGGCAATGGGGGACGGGGGGAAGGAGGTCTAGGCTTTGATGGGGTGTCATGTGATGTGACGTTCACGTTCGAGGTTCTTGTTAGGAGCGCGGTCTGTCGGAATCTCGTGTCGTGATGGCTATCTGTGACGCGAGGCGGACTTGGGTGGACTTGGTGTAGTCAGCGCTCATGCGGTGCGGTGAGTGCGATACAAAGTATCTTGGTGGGAAAGTGGAACATCAGAAGGCCAGGCCAGGCCAGGCCATGCATGTGCGCGTACGCGACAGGCGTACGGTACGATGACCGCTGGTGTAGAAGGTCGGAGCGAAGGACAACAATGCATGTACCATCCCATCTATGCAGGGGACGAAATCGCGACGGCGAGAAGACACGGACGATATGTGTGAGGCGAAGAGGGGGTGTAAAGGAGACGGCGCGACACAAAGGAAGGTAGTAAAGGTAGCGACTGTGTGCGACATCGAAAGGATGGCGAAGTGTTGATACAATAAGTGTCCAGGAGCACGCTTTTGCCTTCCGCTGCCGTCCCGTCCATTTCAGTCCAGCCAGCACAAGCAATAAACAGTTGCCAACTGAAGGGACAGAAAGCTACGTACGCAACGGACAGACAAACAGACGAGATCAAGTATGTAATATGATGGTGTAGTGGAACCGATACATGGGGTATACCATCGCATTACCGTTATGGTCGAGAAGCATCGGCTTCGGATGAGGAGGTACGGCATGATACATCCGATAAGCGCACGATTGTGGTCCTACGATGGACTTAGTCAGGTCGTACTGGGTCTGCGGTGACAGACGTGCATGGAAATGCAAGATGGGAACTGGAACTGGAACTGGAACTGGAACTGGAACTGGAACTGGAACTGGAACTGGAACTGGAACTGGAACTGGAACTGGAACTCGACAGCTGACTGAAGATGCAATACCGAAAATCTACTCGCGATGCTGTTTGTCCCCGACCCGGCGTTATGTGGGAATTGTCAGCTTGGACGGCTGACTGGCTTTGATGTTGGGTTTCTGCTTCGAAGATATGTTGTCGTTCCACCCCTGACAGCTGCACCAGATCAAGTCAAGTCAAGTCAAGTCAGAATGGCAGGCGGGGCTAAGTATCAGCCGAGTGAGGGAACATGAACTACTTAGGCCACGGACGGCAAGATAGAATATCCTCGTTAGAGTCGACGATACCATACGACGACGAAGACTCAGCGTCATTACCGAAGAGATATCACATCACATCATACAATGTTCCTGAGCTGGGGACGAATGCATGAGTCTGACACACCACCACCACCACCACCACCACCACCACCGTGGACTAGCAGGAGTACACGAATTCGACTGAACCGAACCGCAGCGGTGTTCATCACACGCGACAAGGAAGGATCAAATAGGTGAGATTCACAGGCGAGGTGCAGTGATCAATGCGAGTTATGTTACTCAAGGCCGGTACACTGCTCTGCTGGTGAGAAGACGGCACTGATGATGCATTTGAACTCGTGCTGGGGTATGTCCTATAGCTAAGGGTGTGTCACTGTGCATCCTGGATCGGGTACCGTTGTGGGGTATATTCGTTGTCGCAGGTGGAGCGATGACTCCGCGACCTGATCGTAGAGCAGCTTCGTCCTACTGATATATCAGCATGTCTCTGCTGCGCCAACAAAGCGTTGTGGACCGAGCATTGTCTGGATGTTATACTCCGCCTTCTAAGACCTGGAATGAGGGTGGAACATGGAGGTACATATTGACGCACGTGGGTTTAATGTGATGTGGATCGAGACACGGCGACTTGCTATTGCAGCCCGTTCAGACGCACGGTATTATGTACAGGGTTTGACTGCTGGCTAATACATCGTTGGAAAACTGGGGTGAATGGCGCACACCGCGGAGTATAGTATCGGCCTAAGATGCCAGCCCTTCCTCTTCTGGTCACCACCATCATCATCATCGTCATAAACGGGCTTAGAACTGTGGCCACCACTGCCTACTTGTGCTGACGCGCAAATCGCACGCAACTCAGACTAGTCAGCTCACCTCCACCGTGCCATGGCCTCTCAATCACTCACTTTTCTCGATCAGGCGGTCGCCTTCACTCTCCCCCGTCTCATTCGCAGTCGAGCTTCCAGCACGTTCTCGTTGTCTCTGGGCACCTTCGGAGGACGAAGATTCTCTGGGCGTTCGTGTGCATGTGCCGGTTTCCTGCCCTGGTGCCATGTTCACGACTGTGACGTTGTCGTCATCAGTATCGACCAAGGAGTCTTGGGTGAGGGGCGTGATTGGTTGTGCTGATGGCTGAGCACCGTCGTCTGCTGTCGAGTAGGATGATGGTGAGCGTGGCAGTTCCTGCATATTGTGCTTGCAATGGGGGCATCGCACGGTTGTTGCTCGTCGAGCTATTGTTGCTGAATGGAGCTGCAGGACTTGTGTGAGGAGTAGAAAGGCATGGATGACACTAGATGTGAGTTAGCGGTCAATTCATCGTCGATGACGATTTACGGCGTCCGCCGTGGTATCTTCTGGGGTCAAAAAATGTGACTTACAATGGTGGCAGGCAGGTAACACTGGCATAGCTCTCCAGAAGGTTGGAGCCATACCAATTATCTCCGGCATCGACAACAGTGAAGGGAAAGACCAACAGGAACGCGAGGAGGCCGAGAATGTCGATAGAAGTTGCGAACATGAGCATGCCAAGTCGAGAAGCTTGCCTTCCACTTCCATCCATCTCATTGCTCTCGAGCCGTTCATAGCCTTGCATGTCCCTACTCGAGCTGTTGCGAAGCATCCTTATATTCCAGATCAGAATGATTGAGACTAGAAGCAATGAGACGACCGCGAAGGAGCCGCCGACGTAGAACGATGCATGCCCGCTATATGTGTTGGCACCAGCTGCGAAACATAAGGCGACACCGACAACGTTGTTGAGTAGTAAGCCGCTGCGGCCCACAATCTGGACAATTGTCAATGCTGGGCTTGGGGGCCATGAAAACAGTGAGCGAGCCGGGATGTCGACTGTCATACCTGTCGTGGAGGCAGACATGTTGAGCTTTTCTTGTGAGCCGTTACGAGCGTTCAAGGATTGACTGATCACTTTGTCTAGTGGTAACTGCAGATGAGAGGGAGAATCACAATACCGGAAGGGGAGAACATCTTTGCCTCCTGCAGCTTTGTACTACTTGTAATGGCTCGATATTGACAAGCCATGCACCTATCCGGATGGGCGGCACTACGTTGCCCAAAACATTGAGGCTATGTTCCAACATGCAGTACTGGTAGGCAGAACAGCTAGCATGGTTTACAAGCACTCGTCGAATGAGAAGGTAGGAAATGATGCTGCCTTAACTCTCCTAGCAACGGCAGGACCAGCTAAACCTACTAACCACGCCCATTAACACGCTAAATCTTATTGCGGTTTAGCCGCGAGAGTCTCCCCGCTAACGCGTCGTGAATCATTACTAGAAGCGCGAAGATCAGGGTTATCAAGCTCTCGTGAACGTTTCAGTGAGATCCTGCAGCCCACCCAGCTGTTGTTCGTCACGGCTTCCGTATCAGCCTTTTTGATTCAGGCTGGTGACAAACTCGGCCTCCTTGAATGGCAAGCACGAATCCAGGTCTGCTAGTGTGACATAAGGCAGACAGACGTCCGCAGTGAGCAGGATGACTAAGACTATTCTTAGGTCTATCGATGGGAATTCTTGGAAGCTAGCTAAGCTTTGTTATTCACATATACACCCTTCTGTACCGCCATAGATCCTTCACGGGCCGCAACGAACCAGCCTGGCAATATCCTTCTCCATCAATCTCCCAACCACATCATAAGTATGTTTCCTGCTCGGAGCACGCCAGTCGTGTACTCATGGTATTCATGCCCTACCACTTGGGAGGATTCTTGACAGCAATGACGGTGTACATCATACATCCGTCCCAGAGAGTCCCACCTAGAGTTCCATAATTGGCCCAATCTGTTCCTTTCTCGGCATTTTTGATCGTGCATTTATCAATCAATTTCCCCTTGATCTTTTTTTTGCACGCGGTGACTCCCAACTTTTTGAAATCCTGTGGTTTCTTTTCGTCATCGCCACAGCTGTAGCTGTTCTTCCTATAGGTGACGGCAATGACGACTGTCGCACCATTCAAAGCAGGCGAGATATGCTCGTACTGGCCGCAGTCATTGTTGGTAGAATGCGATTTGCATTGCCCCTTGTCATATTTCAGGCACATGCCCTGAGTGTCCCCTCCGTACGTCACGGTGATTGAATTATCCGCCAGCGTGCCACAGAACTTGTCTATTAGCGTATCCTCTGGATCGGCCGAGTCCCACATATTGCTGACATTGAAGGGTTGGTACTCCCAATCAGCAGGCCAGACGTCCTTGCCAGTATCAATCTTGTTCGGATCGGCGAGACACAAGTACTTGTCGTCGGTCTCTGTTCGGGACGCCTTCCAATCGTCAGGGATTGGTGAAGGGAAGGCCGGGACAGAGTAATGCTCGCATCTTGACATTGCCTCTATCTTGGATGCGGATGCTGATGCGGACGATATTGAAGCCGCCTGTTGCGAGCTTTGGGCTGATTGCCACGACAGGAAGGAGGGGTTCCACGTGGTATCGACCGTAAACAACCAAGAAGTCGAGGTCGGGGTGGGCGTTGGTGTCGTCAATGTGGTAGAGACTGTAGGACTGAGCGTAGTGGATGCTGTGACGGTGGTCGGACTCTCTGAAGACGTTGCAGAAGCGGTAGTCATCGCTGCCGTAGCGTTCAAGGTGAACGTGAACAGGCTCAACCATGCTTCGAGCGTCTTACTATAGTCATCAGGTATAGTGAACGGAGCCAAATCGCAGGCTGAAGCACTACTCGTAGAAGACACCGCCGACGAGCTGCTCGTCTGTGCACTAGATGTGGTGCTCACCGAGGACTGACCATCTGTAATGGTCGGGGTGATGGTTGGTGTCACCCATGGCGCGGAGTATACAGGTATATCCTCCGGCTCAGGCAGGACTGGTGGGAGAGGCTCACCGAAAGGAACGATGACTACCCCAATGGGCAAGAAGGGTACACCAACAGTACACGTCGAGCTACCGCAGTTGCAAGGGAGGTTGATCTGGTAGGGTAGACCCGTGCATGTCTCGCCTGCCGTGCAACTATAATATTGCATCGTCGTTGGGACAGCACCCGCGGTGACTTCCGGACAGTCATAGGTAATCGGGGTTTCTGTAGGCGTGCATGTATTCTGATCAACGCAGGTTATCTCCGTCAACGCATTGATTTGGGCTGCAGCGTACGTGACTCCAGATGGGACCGTCACCGGTTCACCGACGATAGTAATTACCGT
>Ga0210040_10000364_pt1 | contig 77291 bp, 100 predicted proteins | sample CryGeyCG12114_NA_FD_185462 | JGI IMG/M metagenome (GOLD analysis project Ga0210040, IMG submission 185462) | Groundwater microbial communities from aquifer - Crystal Geyser CG19_WC_8/21/14_NA (SPAdes) (version 2) | ecosystem: Environmental > Aquatic > Deep subsurface > Groundwater | place...
TTCATTGTAACCGCCATGTCGACGTACTGATCCTTCTTGATTGACAAAAGGTCGGTACGGATTCCAACGGAGTTGAGATACTTCCTCATATCTTCGGAGCGCCACTGGTCGAATGTAACCAAGCGTAGATTGAATCCCTTAGTCTGCAAGCTGATAATGTAGTCCTGAACCTCAGTAAAGTTGACTTCATTGCCCTTCTTCGGCTCCCAAAAGCGCAAAGCATCTACCTTGACCTTGGGTGCCGCTGGCTTTAACTGACCCGTAACGTCCTTAATCGAAACCCAGCTATCAATGTGGGCCAAGGCCACGGCACAGCGGTCGTGCTTCTGTGCAAGGTCAACGTGAACAAAGTACATTCTATCTGGGTCGGGCTTGAAATGCAACTTGAATTGACCAGCGTCTGCACCCACCTCATTGCCCACGCCATTAGGGTAGTCAAACGCCTCTTCGATACGAGTTCTATCCTTGAAGAAAGCGTCAACAGCGTCGGGTGGCATGCAAGCCAGACGACCCAATGCATCTGAATAGTCATTGACAAACTCAGAAACCTTTTCCTCTAGGGTAACGATAGGGTTTACGTCCCAGCAAGGTCGGCGCAAGGCATAAATCTTTGGAGCCTCATACGCCTCGATGTGGTCCTCTTCCCACTCAATAGCAATCTCATTACCCTCGTAGCCGTCTGGAAGCTCAGGATCAATCTTCATTATCTCCCGGCGCTTGACGACCTGCTTTGCCTTTACAGCACGATCATACAATTGCATCATGTAGTCACCCTTGAAACGAGGGAAAGACAGGCTGATGTACTTACCGTATGTAGCAAAGCGAGAGTTAACTGAGGCTCTGTACATCTTGTACAGACCATCAGCGGTCTTTCCTGTCTCACCCTTGGCTGATTCTAACGCGAAGGCTGCAATCTCGTCAAGAATTACTGCAAAAAGGTTTAGACCCTCGAAGGCTTCTCTTTCGGAGTGACCTGAGTACAGGTTAATGTTCTTTAGAAAGGAAACTTCCCCCTGACGCGCTGGCTCTCTCCCGGCACCGGTCTCATATCTTCCCTCAAACCAAGGAGACAAAGTAATGTAGTTCTTAAGCTTCTTAAAGAATACTCGGTTTGCCTGATCAGAGTTAACAGCAACATTCAATAGGTCAATGTTGTCATTCGATGGCTTGCCATAATATGCTGCCGGGTCCTTTAGGCATAGCAACTGATAAACGATGTAAGTGAATGCCATGGCACTCATTTCGTCCTTACCGCTTCCCTTACCCAACATCAAGATAATTTCGTTATTAGTATACTTGCGATGCCAATTCTGAGCATACTCAGGGCTCTTATGTAGCAGCTCCAAAGTTTCTTTACGATAAATCTGTGTCATGTGCAGTAGGCATTCGCGCTGGATTGGAGACAGTTTCATCTTTCTACCGCCCAAATACATTGGGTCTTGCACAAAGGTATCAATGTCTACTGGAATCTCTTCAAATGGGCCATCATCCAGTACCGCTAGGAAGTCATCAAACCCGCTCATACGTCAACCACCGTAATTGGTTCAACCTTTCCGGTTACGGCTGTCAACCTGCGAGCCACTTCCATCTTGCAGTGATTACATGTAGAAGTTACTTCTCTCAGGATAGCAATTAGCTTCTCCTGCTTTTCTTCAAGTTCCGCCATTTCGTCACCAAGGGCGGCGTCAGAAAGTAATCCTGATTTCTGCAAAGTCTCAACACGCTTTGCCTGAACGTCTGCCAGGTTCTTTAGAGCAGCGTTCTTAATCTTCATTCCATCAATGGAATCAACATTGTCTGCCTCTTGAACCAAGTCCCAGTATTCGGTAATAATCCTATTGTAGTTACCGTCGAATTCGTGAACTACTTCCTGAGCACGCGCCCTTAAAAGCTCATCGTCCTTGGCTACTTCCTTGAACTCTTGAATGTAGTTAAGCACATCCTTGCGCTGCAAGCCGGTGTCTCGTGCAATGGCTGTAGGGTTTCGCCCCTCTAGGTGGAGGGTGACGACCTTATGCATTTCATTGTACCGGGCTTCTTCGGCCAGGATTAGTTCTTTTGCCATGAATTGATCATAATGGTTAAAGTGTCAAAAGTCAAATCTTAGTCAACCAAGATACTCAATCATCCGTGCAAGGACTTCTTTTCGATCATTAACCATGCCCAAAGCTGTATTGCAATTATTGCAAATTATTCCTCTTACGCAATCTTTTTGTCAAATTTTCTACTCGACTAAGAACTGACTTTGACTCGTTCAATTTCTCGCTTGATGTACCATAGAGCCTTTTCAAGGTCCTGAATTTCGTTTGCCTTGTTCTTTAGACCCGCGCGGGCGATGTACTTTACTGCATTGCCCCGATTGAAATTCATCTGCTCCGTTAGCTGAATAATTTCTATACCGTTATAAGCTGTGTAGTGCAAAGGATGATTTACTACGTCCTCTTCCATTACTTGTATGTCTCGCTTTCCTGTACGATGCTGATCTCTTGACCAGTAATGCTGACTAGTACATTTGGTCCCGGCCTTTGGGTGTACACGTTCATTTCACCGGCCTTGGCGTACTTGAATAGCTGGTTATCCCACTGATCTATTATGCCGTCGCGCTCAACTAGATCAAGGAACTTGTCGGCACCTTGCGGAGTCCAGAGCATTGACACCCCGCCATAACGCTGATACGCCCTACACACATGCTTACCCACCATCATAGATTCATCGAACACGTGATCTTGGTCCCTAGGTAAGAACAAGGCGAAGGCGTCAGTGTCTCTTGGAAGCTCGCTCGTAATCGGCCAGAAGATATCATTGAACAAAGGGTGTAGGATTGCGTCATCTTCAAAGGTGACTATTTGCTTACCGGGGTCCATCCACAAAGCATTGAGCACCGTGAGATAGATGCCTAGCTGACCCACCTTAATGTCGTCAGTGTTAATCTCAACGTGGTTTCTTTCAAGATTGTATTTTAGTATCTCTGGATTGCTGCCGTCGATGCCTCGTGTTCCGGAATACTTCCAGTGAAAGCTCTGATCAAGCTGCCTTCTGATTTCATCGGTGTACGCCTTGCGCCGGTCGTCAATGCTAAAGATTGTATAGTTCATTTAATTCCACTCAGGTACTTAATCATATTTTCTAATCTCTCTATGTTGTCTTGGGCGTATCCAAGTGCCATGTTGCAAGAAAAGCAAAGGAGACCCCGGACGCACTTGCCACAAGTAAATTCGCCTGGGCAGCAAGAATGATCGTGGTCTACATGGAATGACTTGGTTGTCTCGGATGCAAGCGTATCACAGGTAGCGCAGGTACCATTTTGAGCCGACAGCATGGTGTCGAACTGCTCTGATGTAATACCGTACCTTCGCTTTAGGTGATAATCTCTCTGCATCTGAGGCGTTCTCTTTTCAGGGTTCTTCTCCCGGTACTCCCGTGCGTATTCAGTTACACACGGCTTGCACCATCTGTGAAGCCCATCCTTATTTGCTTTCGCAGGTCCAAATGCCGAAGTCTCTTTGTCTTGCTTGCACCTTGTACATGTTTTCATATTGACATCTTAAAACGTTTAACGTTAAATGTCAAATTAACGAATGTTAAACTTCTTTAGGTACACGTCTATAATCTGATAGCTAACCTGGCACTGCTTGGCAATTTCATCTATCGTCTTGCCTTGCTTGCGCTGTAGCGTTAGCCACTTCTTGCTGTGATACAGCTTACTCACGAGACCCTGCCATTAGATGTGCATAAGCTTTCTGTAAGTCATCCATCAATTCCTCTATCAACTTGGGATTGCTAAACGAATGACCGGCCCATAGCTGTAGATTTACCCTGGGCTCCTTGCCGTTCCAACCCGTTAGTACAACCGGCGCTGACTTAGCTGGGGTTCCGTTGAGGGGCCTCATAGCATTCCTGACAGTCAATTTTCCTTCCTAACTCCCTTGAATGGCTTACCGCCACGACGGATTCGCTCAAACCGTCCCTGTGATCGTGGTCGAGTGCCCCACATATCGATTACAGCCTTGGCCGTCTCTCTCATTCCTCTCCCCATTGCGCTCTCAGGCATTACTAACCGCCTCTGCTGAGCCTCTAATGAACCTAACGTCCTTGGTTGATTCAGATTCTTCGATGTAAATGCGGGGGCGGTCATCAGTCCAATTCACGTCCCAGGGGCAGGTTCTAATCTTGCCCCCGTCAGCCTGAACAACCCAGGCACCATCCACAAACTTAGTATAGACTTGCTTTAACATTACTTCCTCCTAGTTAGTGTATTGTATGCATAATATGCAATGGCACATGCATCACCAACGTCATCGTCGGTAATGTTCATCTTCGGCCATTTTTCGTTAATGAAATTCATCGTGCGCTGCTTGCGAATCTCTCGCTTCTTAGAAGCATACCACGACGTAGATTTTCCTGGGAAGTCAACTTTTAGCTGAGCTATCTCTGCCCTAGTGAACGGTGGGTTGCCAATTGCACGCTGCCACTCAAGGGGGCTGACGTGTATTACCTTGGCGCGTCCGTGGAGTAGCTGGGCCAGCACGGCACCATAGACCAGGGACAGATCAATCGTCACCCGGACATTCTTGTTGTTCGCAAGAATAGCACCTTCCATTGCGATGAAGTCAACGTCGAACTCGTGCATCAAAGCTCTAACCTTTTGTGATGCGTCCTTAAGACGCTCAAAAACTGTTGATCCTGTGAATAAGACCTTGCCCCACTTGACCGGCTTCCGGTTGTAGAACACACAAAAGGCTAGAGACTTAGTGCTACAGTCAATGCCCAAGACGCGGGATGCCTTGGACTTTTGTAAATCTATGATGCTCACGCTACTCCTACTAGTTGCAATAATTCCATTCTGTTTACCGCTCGCTCCGCAAGGACACAGGACTGGCAAACATTTCCTTCATTATAACGAGACAACGGTGTCAATTTACATTGTTTGCATAGTCTCTTTTTACCGGCCTTGCGGTCCTTCTTTTCGTAATACTGCTGCATGATCTTGGCATTGGTCACAAGCTTGCAGCAATCCTTTGAGCAATACTTCTGATTATGACGGGTGGGGTTAAACTCCTTAGCACAATCTTGATTAGCGCAACTCTTACTTCCAGTTGTTGTTTCCATAATAACCACTTTACACCTCCCCTCGGAGATATGCCGTAGCACTCTCCATGAGAGTCAGGTCATCGTCAAACAATCCTATTGCCTTGTTGCATCTGCCGCAGAGCAGTCCCCGGACAGCTCCGGTCGTGTGGCAATGATCAACGGCTAACGAAATTCTTTCTATGCTTTCTGGTTGCTTGCAAATCTTGCATAAACCCTGCTGGGCCTCATACATAACTTTGTAATCTTCAAGAGTTATGCCATAAGTCTTGATTAAGTTTCGATTCTTTCTGCAATCGGCGCAGTCCCATCGTAATCCATCAGTGGTACGGTATGAAAGAGCGAATTCTGCGGCAGACTTTAAAACCTTACAGTCTCCGCAAACCTTTTCATCTAGCACAACAATGTTAGACTCCCTAAACAATGCCTTTTCAAGATTAACCTCAGAAACGCATTGCTTGCACCTTGTTGCTGGCCTTCCCCTGCTTGTCATGTAGAACTCGTCCCATAACTTATCTTGTTTACATCTATTACATACTTTACTCCTTCCTGTCTGTACCTCTTCAATCATGGCGTTGGGACCTCCATAAGAGGGATTGTAATGTCGCCCTCTTGGTACTGGTCGAAGCAATCTTTTCTCACCGGGCAGTTGCGGCAAATCTTATTGCTTGGTTCCCCGGAATTTCTAGCTCTTGTGAAGGGAATGATAGGAAGCTGCCCATCATCAAATGCCTTCCTTGTTTCTTCAAGCCAGGCAAACACCTTGGTTATTATGGCCTCGTTGGCTTCGTTTAGTTCTACAGGAATCACTAGGTAGCTCTGGTCATTCTTATTGACGTAAAGCAAAAACCCTCTCCTTCTGCCTGTAGCCTTTAAGTAAATCAATAGCTGAATCAGGTGATTGGGTGAGGGCTTGCCACTGGCTTCCTTTAGAATGAAAGTCTCCTGGCGGGTTGTCTTAATCTCGCACACTAGCTCTTCGTCGTTCCAATTTACTACCGCGTCCAAGAATCCTCGGATGGGCGGGTTTGTCATTGTGATTTCTGTCTCTTCTTCAATTACCAAGCCGGATGACTTCAATGCGGCCTGAATGTAATCATGAACCATGGAGCCTACGCCCATGTTGGCCACACCCATTGCATCTACTTCGTCCTGCCAGTCCGGTGTCCCGGTGAATGCCAAATACCAGTATCGGGCGCAGGTTCCATGCCCGTACCCGATTGTGCTTGGAGAGAAAGTCTTCTTTTGTGTGAACTCCTGAGCGGGCCTCCTCTGTGCGAGGAGGCCCTTCTCAATGGCTTCTGCTATTTCGGATGGATTCAGCCTGCCCTCAACGGACTTTAGCTTTAATCCTTTAATTACGCTACGACTCATGATTTAACCAGATACTTTAACGCATTGGACAACTTCTCTAGCTCAGCAGATAACGTCATCAATGTGTTCTTCTTTCTGGATTTTTCCTCCTTGGTTTCGTCTGTTCCGTACAGCATGTAATACTTAGCCATTAGTGCAAACTTTGTGCTTAATGCTTGCAATTTAACAACCAACGGCGCTGCTACGGAAGGTGGCACGCTGGGCTTAGCTATTAGCTTGATGACCGTTGCCATGGCTTCATCCACATCTTCGTCCATGAAGTACAGATGGATTTCGTTGAACTCGGTTACTTCCGAGACCATTTCCAATACTGTCTTTTCGTCTTCTTCCATTATATCACACTACTAGGTAGTTGTGCCTCTAATAGCAAAATGTATTCCTTCAAATCCTGAATCTGATCCTTCATGGCGAGGAAGTCACTCATACTGTGAACAACTAATCGAATGACTTTATTCCCTTCGCCCAAGACTACCAGCAGCATAGGCTCCCTTTGACCGGCCCGGAAGGCGTCAGTTGAAGTCTTTGCCCATACATCTTGTGACAGTCCAAAGGTTTTACTGTATTCTTTAACGTCTACCATCCACGTGTCGTCAAGGATTCCGTCGCCCTTGTCGTGCTTACCGCGACCAGAATTCTTCTGTGGCACCGCGCCAATGCGCTTCAACTCATTTAGCTCGCTCTTTGCATCTGCCATTACATGAAGCTCATTTTCTCAACGAGGCTGGTGTGACCATCAGCACATTTGTAGACCAACACAGCATCGGCTGGGTAATACTTGCCACCCATGACAATTGCGTTACAGAAGTGACACATGTACATTCCCTCGGTGTCAATGCTTTCACCAAGTTCCTGATTCGCTTGTTCCTTCTGCTGCTTCTGGAACTTCTCCCAATTGCTCATCCTTAACCTCCCCTGTAGTCACCATTTCAACATCAGCCTTAACTCTTTCGAACAGGACTTCATCGTCCTTCAATGCTTGGACAAACTTGGTTGATCCATTCCACTGATCATCACCGTAATAAACCCAGGCTCCCGATGCACGAATCACACCAAACCTCTTGCCCATAGTGACTAACTCGTCAACATTATCAATTCCAATAAAGTCTCCGTCGTAGTAAAACTTGTAGGCAGATGCTCTATTGGGTGGACCCATCTTATTCTTGACAACCTCAAATTTAACCTCCCGGCCAATTGGAAACTCATGAATTTTGTCTCCAATGAAAACATTGCCCTTAATCTGATAAGCCTCCTGCGGGGGGGCCTGCATCCTTACCATTACATTAGAGCTAAACTCTACAACCTTACCGTTGGTCGGCTTCTGAACCGGCCTCATTGAGTTAGTCATATCAGTACGAGTCTGACTGATCAAGACAACGGCGGTTCTCTCATTGTTATAATCAATGTCATTGAGCGCCACACCAGCGGAGCGGGATGCCGCACCGATCTGCTTCTGACCATCGAAGTTATTACTCTCTCCCTTGTCATCAAGGAACTGCTCAGGCATTGTTTTAGAAATAGAATCCCATCCTAGGAAATCTAAGCCGTTCTTAAGCAGTGGTCTAACCTGATCGGTAATTGCGCCAAAGGACTTCTTCTTAATGAGAAGCAAGTTGTCGTTATCTACTCCAAGCTTGGCTGCCCAACCAGCATCATAACCCTCAACGGCCACAAAAGCACAAGTGCATCCCATCTTCTGTAGCTTGCCAATAGTAGTTAGTACCAGTGCGGTCTTGCTGCTGCTGTAGTTTCCATAAATTGTGGTGATAGAGCCTCGGGGGAACCCGCCGTTTGTGGCCCAGTTATATTCTAGACTGGCCGAAGGTAGCATTTGAGCATACACACCCTGAGCCATTTCAAATCTCTTAGCTGTCTTTGGATCAAGCTTCGCAAGCAAAGCATTCATTGCGTCGTTAGTCAATTGGTATCATCCTTTATATTATTTAGTCCGCGTCTTTTCTATCCCGACACGCGGCCAGCCGGTACTACTAGTATATCATCCAAATGGGTTGTTCTTATCCCATTCGTTAATAAACCATAGGGCTACCCCTGCGACACCAATCACAACACCGGCGACGATACTGCCTCCAATTAGCAATACGGTCATCGGTTGTCTCCGCTACCACCAATAACTCCGCGAGCCTGACGGGAAAGAAGCTTATACATATTTTCTTTCGCCACCGTGCTGAGGTCGGTACCCAACTCATCAGCTAAGGCTGCTGCATACCACAAAACATCACCAAGCTCGTCAGCGATCTTTTTCCTTAGCTCGGGCGTGAGTTCACCATCATTATCACGCCAGACCTTCTTTAGCTTACCTGAAACCTCACCGGCCTCGTTGACTAAGCCTAGGACAGCATAAGAGACTGCGCTAAAACTTCCGGTGCCAGCCTCGGGGTAAATTGCTGTGGCAAATGCCTTCTCTTGATAATCATTAAAATCAAGACTCATCTTCTACATACAACCCTTCGATAATGTATACGTCTCTATCTTCGTCATAGCTGACCTGGGCCTTAGCCCTGTCTAGCTGGATGGCGTTTAGTTCTTTGCCCGATAGCTCTACAACTCCACCGGCCTCTGCCAGCAACACGGTCATAATGGCCGCGTGCCAGTTTAGGCTGTCCTGCAACTCCTGTACATACTCGTTAGTGTAAACACTAGCCTTTCTTTCCTGAGGCTTAATTGTTTCCTCGTCAGAGAATGTTTCTGAGTGTGAGGGTTCCATCCTTCATCCTTTCTAATTCAATATCTACTACTGCACCTTCGGTGCATTTCTCTTGTGCCTTCTTAAAAACCTTGTCAAATACAATCACACTGGTCAAGTTCTTCTGATTATCAGCTACGATCATATTAGCAAAGTTCTTACCTGCCTTGCTCTTGCGTGGATTGAACCACACTACCTTACGCATGCTGTCTGGCATATCTGGATAATCTAACTCGTATAAATACTTGACAAATAAATCGCTCTTGTTCTCAATCAAATCATCGTCTTTGCAGTACCGGGCGATCCGGTTGTCAGCCACAAGAAACACATGCAGGCCGTTGGTAATCTCGGTATCAATGTCGGTGAAAATACCAACGTTTCCGGTGCTATCCAGAATGTCTACACGAGCCCAAGTGTCGCGGCGCATAATATCACGCACCATGCCTCGGATCAAGTATACACCCTTCTCGTCGTAGCCTTCGGCAACAATATTACCTTCGTCATCTTTTGATTCTTTAATAGGAGTCAATTGGCTTCTAACGACCGGCGGAACTGAGCCTAGATCGAACTCTGGAATTCCCAAGAACTCATAGAAGTTATTACGCTCTCTTCCGTGCAATGAGTTATCTTCAAAGCAAGCGCCACCAATAGCATTCAGACCGGTCAGGGCTGTCACCCTCAGTCCGTTACCCTTAACAGCAACGTAATCTGCTAACTCTTGATAGTTGGCGTAAGGTGCCCTGTCGGCCAACTTAGCTCCGGTAATGTTAGAGATACCCTTGACGTTAGACAATCCCATGCGAATATCATCTCCCTCAATGCTGAACTTCACCTTAGAGCGGTTGACGTGAGGCAAAAGCACCTTCATGCCAAGGCGCTTGGTCTCAATCAAATAATCAGTGATCGAATCCTTATCGCCCTCATTGTTCAACATAGAAACCATATACTCCTTTGGGTAGTAACGCTTAAGCCACGCCGTCCAGAATGACACCTTCGAATAAGCTACAGAGTGCGACAGGTTGAACTGATATGAAGCCGTTTCTTCAATAGAGTTCCATAGGAAGTCAGCAGTTTCTTGACCAACCTTGTCCTTTGCACCGGCCACAAATGCATCCTTGTATTCTGCCAAAAGCTTAACGTCCTGCTTCTTTGCAGTGACCTTACGAATCTTGTTAGCCATGCTCATTCCCATACCGGCCAGGTCCGAGACCAGTCGCATTGACTGTTCCTGGTAAATAGGTAGGTAGAAGGTTTCCTCCATATACTTATCAACCAATGGGTGAACCTTTGTGGCCTTCTCCTTACCTGCCTTACGCTTTAGATAGGAGTTACCAAAGACGTTCATGGCACCGGGTCGAATCAGGGCATTGGATACCGCCAAGTCATTAAATGAGTCAACTTTCATTCTCATCAACAGTTTAGTATATGGCGTAGCCTCACACTGGAATACTCCCTTTGTGTTACCTTCGGCCAACATCTTGTAAACGTTCTGATCCTCTAGGTCAATCTTGTTGAGAACAACATCGATGTTGTGACGCTCCTTAATAAGCTTGATAGTGTCAGCGATTACGGCCAAAGTCTTTAGACCCAGGAAGTCGAACTTGATCAAACCAATGTCAGCGGCCTGGTTCATATCGGCTGCCAATACAGCAATGCGTGGACCCTGCTTGTCGCTGGGGTTGGTGGCAGTCTGGATTGGGGCAACGTCAGATAGGCTCATCTTACTCATGACGATACCGGCAGCGTGCATTCCCTCGCCACGAATGCGGCCGCGCAATTCACCGGCCAGGTTCATGACCTCAGGATACTTATCGTTGAATTCCTTGCCCTGCGGAGACTCTACGAAGATATCGAAGAAGTCGTGGTCCGGTGGGGCATTAACATTCTTGGTCGCCTTGTTGACCTCAGACATTGGAACGCGGAATACGCGCGCTGCATCCTTGATGACATTCTTATCCTTGAAGTAGTTGAAAGTTGCAATTGATGCAACGTTCTTGAACTTCCTACGAAGGTATTCCTTTACCTCGTCACGACGCTTATCCTCAAAATCCATATCAATATCGGGATAGTCGTCACGCTCGGGGTCGATAAAACGGAAGAACAGTAGTCCATATTCGATAGGATCAATGTCAGTAATATCTAGCACGTAGTTGGCTAGTGATCCTGTACCCGATCCACGACCCGGCCCCACCATGATTCCCTTATTTTTAGCCCACTGTACCGCATCGGCAACAATGAGAAAGTAGGTGGAGAACTTCTTCATCTGGATAATTTCTAGTTCTTCGGTTAGGCGATCCTCATACTTCTTAATGCCATCTAGACCGCGCTTCCTCATGCCTTCGCGGCACTTCTGTTCTAGAATCTCATCAGGATCCTCGCCCTTTGGCTGAGGTAAAAGATCAAGCTCCTGGTGGTACGGATACTCACCGACAGAATCGGCAACACGCAAAGTGTTCTCATAAATGTCGGTACGGTCGATGCCCTGCTTAGCAAAGGACAGCATGTGCTGCTCTGCCGTGTGCAGGAATAGTCCAAAATGCTCAAAGGTCATAGTGCGGTCGGGGTACAGATAGTTGTACCTTTCAAGCATATCCATCTTCTGAGACTTACTGTAATCGAAGTCCAGGCTAGAACTCTTCTTTGGATTTGTGGATAGGATCAGCAGAGCCTCTTCAATCCACAAATCTTCCTCACGCGCGTAGTGGCAGTCACTCGTTGCCACGGCAGGAATCTGCAAGCGGTCAGCAATCTCTAGAAGCGCCTTATTTAGCTCCTGTGGGTTGTGACCCTGAACTTCAATGTAGAGCCGGCCTGGGGCGATCCTGTATAGGTTCTTAGCGTGGTCGATTGCTGTTTGCATATCCCCGCGCTCGATTGCCTTAGCCAGAAGGCCAGAAAGACAACCTGAGGTGATTACCAATCCCTCGTTATACTCTTCTAGCAAGTCCATATCGATACGTGGCTTGTGGTAAAAGCCTTCGGACCATGCTAGCTCATTCATCTTCATCAGGTTGGTTAGACCTGTCTCATTCTGAGCCAAAAGGATGATGTGGTTATATACGTTTGTGCCGTCAGAACGCTTGGCCTTTGCACGGCGGTCGAACCTATCTGTCTCAGAAATGTAACCTTCTACTCCGAGAATAGGAATGATACCGGCCTTGTCGGCTGCCTCTTGAAACTCACGGTGACCGGCTAGGGTTCCGTGGTTGGTCTGCGCCAGGTGGGTCATACCGATTTCCTTGGCGCGAATCATGTACTCCGCTGCGGTGTTCAGACCGTCTAGTGCTGAGTAGTGGTCGTGAACATGAAGCTCTACGTATGGAGTCACCAGCTTACCCCTCTCTTGATAGAACTAACATGGCCCTGTGTAATGCTGAACACCTGTGCGATAAACTTCTGCGTATAGCCTGCAAAAATCATTTCCCTCAGCCTAACGACTTCCTTTTCTGTCAACTTGGCCCTACCGTTACCTTCGCCATGATTGGAAGTTCCGTGAGCAATCTTGTGAGCCTCGTTTTCGGCCTTGGTTACGTAAGCTAAGTTTTCTACAGCATTATTAGTGTTATCCCCATCTAGATGGGCAACTTCTAGACCTACTGGCCGGGGTCCGATAAATGACTCCGCTACCAAATGAGCTACCTTACGAGTCTTTCCAGCAACATTAACTGTTAAATATCCACCCGTTACAGGGGCTGGCTTCAAATGCCAGCCGCGAGGACCAATTACAACTCCATTGTCGGATACCAAATACCTAGTGTCTCCTGGGTATGCTTTATACATGTTATCTCCTATCTTGGCTTATGGGAGCGACCCCGCTATTATTTATCTTCAAGTAACTGGTCTAGATAGCTAGACCCTATCTCAATAGCAGCCTGAATATCATCTAACTCAGCCCAATCTTCTTCGGGCTCAATCATCCTCGTTCTCATCGTCCTCGTGATCACACTCTACACCAAGACCATAGCCGTACATGATTCCGTGAATAGTGAACTGGGCATAGGCTAAAGCATCAAGTAGCTCCATTAAGTCATTGGCCGTCAGGCTCTCGGCGGTGCTGTTCAGGTTGATCCACTTACTAATAGGATCGATGAGCTTATTCATCGCCCCCTTGATGTGGTCAACATCTTCTTCAATAAGCTCATCGAGAAGAAACTGCATCTCATCCTTAGGCTCTTCTTCGTCCATCTGATTTCTTCTTTCTAATAAAGGCTGCTGTTGCAGCAAATCTATCTCCCCGCCCGCCGAGTCTGCGGTAGTATTCCTCAGCACCTCGATGGCACTTCGTACACAATGCTACCATATCTGAGAGGCGTTCGTTTCCCAACCGGACATATGTCATGTGATGCAATTGTATCGGGCCAATGGTTGTAGAGCAGGCCCTACAATAACGCCCGCGCGTGGAGAACCATAGCTCTCGCTTGGTTCTCCACGCGGGGGACTTTAAATATTGCGTATAGAAGGTTTTATCCTTCACTTACCACTGCAACTCGCCAGATTCAGTTTTTGCACCAGTGATCTGATTACCGGTCTCTACCGTTGCGACAACAGTGTCATCGTCAAGGGCATCACCGTCCTGATACACGGCACCGTAGTATCCGGGCTGCTCTTCGTAAGAAATCTTACGAAGAACCGCTTCCTCTAGGTCAATTACCTCCACGTCAATTGCATCATAGAGGTCAATACCCTTTGCCTCCTTGAGCTTCCATGCAGTCGACGTTCCGGTTCCGGAACGAGTGATCCTCCACATCTTGTTCGTAATCTGGTTGTTATCGTCATCTTCCACCTCCTGAATTAAATCGTCAACGAATGACGAGTTAAAGCTGCGGGAAATAACAACCGGCTTCACTCCCTCTCCGTCCTTGTAATCAACGAGGGCCCAGATATAAAAATTCCTCTTTTGACCCCAACCCTTTAGCTTCTTCTTGCCGTCAACTACCGGCGCATTAAGCCTGTCGTCCGCGTGACGTTCGCATGCAAAACATGCACCTTCATCTGCGGTGCAGCTTGCCCTACGCTTGAAGCCTTCCTTGCCGGGAGCCTGATGCTCTACCGCGCTAAGTGGAAGTCCATAATTAGGATCGTAACCCTCTACGCCCTCATCGAATTCCTGCAAGAAGCGAACAAACACAACGTCCTTATCGTCCTTGCTCTTGTTATTCTTCCAGTTGAAATACTCTGCTCTTGGACGCTCGCGCGCCTCCTGCTCGGCCTTGATCTGTGCCTTTGTTGATTTAAATGCTGCAATACCTCTTGAAATTGCCATTGAAATTTAATCTCTCCTTTTATTATTGAGGGCTCTGCCCTTCTATGTATCATTGTACACCCGGATGACTTAAAGGTCAAGTGCATATTCGAAATGTGGAATGGCATTCTTGATGCTATAGCGAATGGTTTCATCATCCATATCATCCGGGTCCTTGGCGGGAAGTCTATTGACGCCACCATGGTGCGCCCATACAACTCTCTTGGTACTCATCATATCTGCAATCTTTACGCCTAGCTCTTCACCGGGCCGGTGCCCCATACATAGATTAGAACCGGCCTTTTTGCACTTGGCACAAACCGGATAAAATTGCTTTTCATCCCAATCAGTCATAATAACAATAGTGTTAAAATACTTGCCTAGTAGGCTGGCATGTTCCTTTGAAAAGTGGCCCATTAAAAGGCTGACAGTATTGGGATAGCCAACCTGAGTCAGCCTCATGGCGCTGAATGACGCCTCGACAATGATCGCAACGTCACCCGTTTTTTTTGCACGGTGAAGATTAAAGAGTGTCTTGGAAGTAGGCAACCCCGGAGTATTCTTAAACGACTTGCCCTTAACAGACCGCCGTACGGCCCCAACTTCAACATTTCCCATAGGATCATGCATCGGAACACAAACCATATCAAGATTAACGTCGTAACCAATTTCAAAGTCCTTTAGTGTTTGTTTTTCAAACCCGCGTCCGCGCATGTACATTTGTCCATCGGGATACTTCCACATATCACGCCTTGTACGATCCAAATAATCCGCTTCAACTACATTTCCCTCTGTATCCTTACGAACATAAGGAGACCAAAGCTCTTTAGTTTCATTAACCTTTTCTAGCTCGGCCACAAGGTCACCCTGAGCTGTTCTGCTCTTGGCTATTAATCTTTTAATTTGAAAGTCATTAAGGTTGGCTACATTCTTAATGAGTCTTTCCAACCCGCCAGTCTTGTTACAGGACGGATTGAAGCAAATATAAGTTCCATCGGTCTTATTAACAGCAAAGCTAGGGGTGTCCCTATTGCCGTGGTATGGGCAATAGGCCAAATACACCGCCTCAGTCTCGCCGTCAACATCTAGACCAATTTTACGGAGTATGGCGCTTACTTGATTTTCTGTGTAGGAATTTGTTTCCCACCGGATATCCCTTCTATCTGCCATGCTCTCTCCTCACCTACATAAACTCCTTGCCATGTATATACAAATTCAAATACATCTTCCTCTACCCATTGTTGTTCCCACACCGGGTCAATATCAAGATAAGGCGCAAAACCCTCTATTTTCATCCAATTGACTATAGCTATCTTATATGTGTCACGGGATTGAACTATTTTATCACCGGCCACTGTGCCCGGCAACTGAAATCTTCTAATTATTTGATTCGTCATACGTTTCCTCATAAATTCCACTGTTGTAATCAGTCTTTAGAAACATATCTCCCAAGTCACCAAATCGATTTTTTCTCATTACAACCTCAGTCAAACCATTCTCATGCTTGTGAACTGCAACGATTACGTCTGCGGTATATTCAAGAGAACGTCCCCATGCTAGCTGACCCAGGTCCGGTGGCCTATTTCTGCCCTGATCCTTGTCGGTAACAGCGCTAATAATGATGACCGGAATCTTGTTATTCTTCGCTAGAAGCTTCATTTCACGAGAGAAGTTCATCATTCGTGCAACCATTTCAGGACTCTTTGCATTGTCCATAGCTAACTGCTGGTAATCTAGAACAAGTAAGCCGGGATGATGCTGATCAATCTTGGCTTGCATGAAGTTAGGCGTTACGTCCTGGCCTTCCATTCCTGAGGTAACAATAAATCCAGTCTTACCGGCTTTTTTCTTGCCAATGGATTCAAATGCCTCAGAATCATAAACGCCCCTTTGAAGATCACTATTCTTGAAATCACCCTCACCGATCATCGTCCAGATTCTATTTCGCATATCTTCTGGCGTCATCTCCAAAGAAATGACCAATGGCTTGACCCCATGATCCCAGGCTCGTTCGGCCATCTTTGCCGCCAACCAGGTCTTACCGTGGCTAGAGAAACCAATAAAGTAAATTACATGACCGGGAGCCATTCCCGTAGCATAGTAACTGTCAATTCCTTTAAATCCAGTTGGGATGCCAACTGTTCCACCATTCTCATCAGCTTCCTTGCGGGTCTTTTCAAAATGCTCTCTGGCATCATCCAAATCCATAATATCCAGGTCCTTGTTAACCGTGGACATTCTTTGAAGCTTGGCTAGCTGAGCCTGTAAGCCATTGAGAATATCTTGAGGCTCGTGGCGGTCCTGCATATGCTTTCCAGTCTTAACTAAAAGTTCCCTAATTCTACCCTCAGTGTATTCCTTCTTTAACTGATTAAGGTAAAAGGCCGTGTCGCCTTTTACCTCAACTTCTTCTGCTGCCGGGTTGATTTGTGCAAGAATATCAATATCTGGAACGGTGCGGTACTCGTTATAATGGTTGCGAAGGTCTACGTACACATCTTCATATTCACCGAATAACTCGGGGTCCTCGGACAGCGCCAGAAAGATATCTTTGCTCTTACATATAGAATTAATTACGTTGAGGGCTTCTGCCATTGCTTATCGTGTTCCTCTACTTTCTTCCTAGTCTCTTCGCGCAATTGCTTCCGATAAATTTCATCCTCAGAATCCTCATGCATCCATTCATTAATCTCTGAATAGTTTCTGAGGAAGTCTTGCGTTGAATGCATCTTCTTCAAGGTGAAGTAATACTCTAAAGTCTCTGCCGCCTCTACTCCCAAATCATCAAGCATGTATGCAAAGTCCCAACGCGCTGTATTCCTATTTAGCTTGGGCTTTATTTCATACTTATCTTGATATAACTTGATGAACCGAGACATAAGAATATTTACTCTTTGTGTCTTGGTCTTAGCGTCCATCAGGCTTCTCCTAAACCGGCCTCGGCTAACTCTTTCTTAGTCTGCTCAAACTTATCGACTAACTTATTCTCCGTAAGAGCATAGACTCTATCGATAAGATCGGCGGCCTTTTCACCGGGCATGGCAGAAGCTTCTAGCTCCATTTCTACGGTGGTGTTCTCAAAGTTGCCAAGATTCATCTTATAGCCAATGCGGACACTGACCCTAGGTGGCTCTACCTTATTTAGCTCTTCCATTATTCATTCTCCTCTGCTATTATGACTTCCGGATCATCAACCGGTGGTGCTGCCTGAAAACCTACTCCGGTTTTGTAGTTATTGCCCCCTGCGTTGATGGGCGTGCGTTGCGCTTCTGGATCGGTATAATGGGTTATGGCTTCACTAAATTTCATCCACATTGCACCTACAGCCAACATGCCCTCAACGTCATTGATCTTCTCTGCCATAATCCCGGCAGCGTCAAGGGCTAAAGTCGCTTGTATCAAAGCTTCTTCTGGACCTATGTCACCCTCCTTTGGAAGAACCTTATACCTCATTGTAAGCACTCCAAACCGGCGTCATTTCACCGTCTGCTGTTTTCATGTAAAACATGGGCTGCTGTCTCAGAACAGCCAGCAATTCTTTGCGGCTGGGCAATCTAGTTGCTGCATATAGTGTACCATCCTTTCTCGGTCTACCTCCACCAATATAAAGCATATGTTCGTGAAGAGCAATAATATCTGCCTCGCTCCACTTCAAAGTGTCAAAAGTCTTTCCAGATGCATTGACACCATGCTTTGGTACTCGAACGGGCGAATTAATTTTACCATTTATGACATAACCTTGAATCGTGACTCGATTTCTATTAAGAAAATATGCCACTTCTTTTGTATCATATGCTGGCTTCATTCGCTTTTTAGCATCTGACAAAAGAAACTTCACTAACTTATCTTTCTCTATATCCTTCGCGGTAAGAATATCTCTTGGCCTGTCCTGGCGAATTATTTTATAAAGCCTGCCATCCAAAAAGAAATAAGCCTGACGACCTTTACTTCTCGTCAAGGGCTTATTGTTTGGTGGTCCTACGTTTTGCTTCCTAGGAGTCGGGTCAGCCATAATCCAGTATCGCTCTCTTTCTTAATCATTGGTCTTTTACCACACATGATGCAAAAGAGCTCATAATGCCCTAGCTCACTGAAAACAGTATCTAAGAACACCCGGCCTTTGCACTTATTGCAAATTAACATCATTTAACCTTTACTTCCTTCTTAACGTTAGGGAACTTATAAACACCGGCAGTGGCTAGTGCTGACGTTAGAATCAGCAACCACTCATCCGTTGTTATTCCGTTCGTGTACACAGCGAACGCTGTGGTGACAGCCGTGCCAAGCGCAGACAGAATTGTCTTCCTATACCTGGCCCAATAGGGCTTGCCTAGGGTGAGGATAATTCTTAACTTACTTACCTCCACCACTTCCGCTGCCCTATGTCTGCCCATGATTAAAGTATAACATATCAGGTGCTAAACTTCTTCCCGTCAACTATACATGTTAACCCCTCATCGGTTTCTCTAACAGGGATAAACTGTAAGAAAGCCTTATTGTCAACAACATGAGCAATTCCAAAGCCCTTCTCCCAAGAAGGGTTGATGGTATATCTTAAACCATATTTGTTAGGGTCACAAAGATGACCCGTTCCCATGCCAACTAAAGACATTTCCTTTCTCATGGGATAGGACTTATACACAACCCCGCCCCTGTGATCATGACCTCTGACCAAAGAAATGCCATAATTCTCAATGTCTGACTTTACGGCGAGACCAGTAGTAGTTGTAGTTGCCCCGTGATGAACATGAATGCCTGCAAATCTTTCAAAAGGTGGAAACTCATAACTCTGCCAGGTGATGCCAAGGTCATCTAAAGACCATAACATATTCGGAGTGACATACTCCTTGCTCTCTGGCGATTTCTTATCCACGTACTTAAAAACTCTTATGTCGTGGTTACCCAAAGAATTATGAATATCTGCCTTTGGATGGTCTGCTCTCAGGTCTTGGTAGAATCTCCTTGCACCTTCGGCATTCTTCTTAATAAACGGCAGGGGATCAACCGGCTCTAAATCAACCGGCGCGGCATCGTTCTGCTTAATACTAGCTTCTATCAGCTTAGTATTAATCTTTTGGTTAGCCACCAGACGATTGAAGAACTCATCTGTCGTTCCATCGCTAAAGGTTGAGTATTCCAACTGATCATCTATATCTCCAACGATATCAATTGCATCCGGCTTCCAAGCCTTCATTACCTTGAAAAACAATTCTACTGCTCGATTATCGTGGTATGGAATTTGTAAATCTCCGACAAATCCCCACTTAAACATTTCTGACACTCTTTGCCCTTCTGAAAGTATCTCTAGCCGCCAAATCATCGTTCGTCATATATTGCCTTTCTTTAGGGGTAGATCAATGACAGGACCCCAGGCCGTAACCTGGGGTCTAAACTGCCTCCACTCTATCACACTCTTGATCGTCTAGCAACTTGTCGCCCCTATCCATGTTGCAGCGCCAATGGGAAGCCTTCACATTTTCATAGACGTGAAGGCCGCCCCGGCTGATTGGAATAACGTGGTCTAATGTGGCGCGCATCCAAGCGTCACCACGAAGCTTTCGGTCGATCAGTGTATCACACAGGTGGCACATCCATTCATCACGCTCAAAAACGGTCAGGTGACAAATATCGTCACCTTGAGCCATGACCGCACGACGTTTTGCGGAATAGTACCTTTTGCGCATGCTACATTACGGCCCTCATGGTCCTATAATTATACCATAAAGTTTAATAACCTACTGCAATCCAAGAAACAATTCCCCAAGCTTCGATGCGCGGAGCGACCGTTTCGTGATCGGTTACGTGAGCCCAGAATCCGCGATGATCAATCTCTCCACCAAATCCTCTAACAGTTACCAACTTCCTCAGCTTCCATCCTAGCGTTTCAACAGTTGCCGTAACAATTGGCCTGCATCCTGGGGTGAAGAAATTTTTGAACTGCACGTTAACATCAATATAATCTGTGTTAGTCCAAAGATATGCCGTCTTACCCGCGAGGATTCTCAAGCTAGAGTCCTTTGTAATGATTCTGTCATCAACTCTAATCCTTGGGCTGTTCTCATACAGCCATTGAATGTTGTTACTGGTCTGCTGTAGCTTATCAAGTTTTAACAATCCATCAGTGAACGACACCGGCCTATATGCTGTTACTGCCATCAGTCATCTTCCTCCTTAATGTCTTGGTCTACGGCCTCTTCGGGCTGAGAAGCGACAAGCTGAACCTTAAGCAAAGCGATTTGCTTGGCCTGCTCACCAATCTCATGCATGAGAGTGTCTATTACTTTGTTAATATCAATATTGTTATCCATAATTCTCCTTTAAGTTTCTTTTATCATACCACATGTTACTTCTCCAGCTCGGCAATTCGCTGCTCTAAAGTCTGAATGCTACCGACCAGGGCAGCTATAACTGCTATTACATCTACACCTGATGGCCCTTCTACCTTTGGATCGGGATTACCACGAACTACTTCCAGTGGCATTTCGTCAGTAACGAATCCGATCTGATGCATCGGTGGGACTCCTGCGTTCTTAGCCTCACCCTTATGTCCCTTACGATAGAACTCTCGGGTTCTCATTTTTTTAACTACTTCTAGTGCATCGAATGATATGTCCTGAATATCTTCCTTGGTGGAACGGTCGGAGCTTCCAATGAATCCAGTTCCCCATACTGGAATGTTTCCGGTGTCCTGAACATTACGGAACTCCATTCTCTCACCACCGGCGTCGGACGCCAAGTAATAATACTTCATGATTCCACCGAAGCCGTTACGGTTTTGTAGTACAAGCTTGACGGAAGAACCAGGGATTCCTGACTCTAGGATTCTCATTGATGAACCGTCACCGGGAACTGTGGTTCTAGCGCGGATTACAGTTTCTGCACGGTGGACTTCAATCTGTCCTCTATTCTCAGAGTTGTTTGGACCGGCCGGGCCGTAAATGTAAGTATTGTCGTTGGCAATAGCAAATCTGGTGTCACCGACGTTACCAATATCGTCACCATCATAAAGCTTAAGTCCACCGTCGTTACTCAGCCAAATGCGAAGTCTGTTTCCGTTATCGTAGAATCGAGTTCCATTTGCTTCGTCAACGATCATACGAGCATCAAGCTGTGGCGGCGTGGTCACGGTTCCTCTATCAGTGGCGTGATCAATTCGGAAGGTACCATTAGTTACATCGCCACCATAGGTAAAACGAATATCTTTCGATACGGTGAAAATGGCATCGTTACTCTGAATCTGAATAGAGTTCCATGCTCCATACCAACTATTGTTCAGAGGTACGTTCATAGACAACGACTCAACACCGGCCTGTGGCAGTGATGCAGTGTAACCTTGAACGCGAGCCAAAGCCCCGGCTGGACTAAAGAATGAAATAACACCCTGGATTCCACCAGACATAATCTCTACTCTTCGGCCGGTTACGTTAGTTCTAAAGCTTCCTCGCAGAGTGGCGCTACCGAACTCTACCGTTCCATCACCATTAATCGTCCAACCGGCTGTGTTTGGAATGTAATTGTATGATCTGATTACTGCCTTTGCATTATCTGCAACTTGACTTGAGGTTGAGCTTCCTACGACCAACTGACCTATAACGCTTGCCTCGTTAAAAACCGCACGACCAGTTAGGTTAACTGACCATAAAGGCTGAGCAATACCATTATAGTTTGCCATCACGCTTGACTTTAGTTCACCGGTCGTAATGGTTGCTGCATTGACGCTGGCTATATTTGCCGCATCAATCACGGCAGTTCCAATGTTTGCCTTGCTGGTTATCAACAAATTAGTGCCTACGGCATCAGAAGTTACAGTGTTTGCAATCAGCTTCCTACCTGAGATTACTCCAATGGAAGTGTCTTCCACCCAAGTGCCGGTTGCACTGCGTCGATAGGTTTTACCCGAATTGGTAGCTGGTGGTGAAGCTGTATTAAAGAAAACATCACCTGGCTTGTAGGCTGTTCCATCGGGAGCAGCCTGCGTTGTCGGCAGAGTCGTTCCATAGAATGCATTAGCTCCACCCAGCTCTCGGGCGGTGAAGTTCATCTGATTTGCACTTAGCTTGGCATTTGGATCAATTTCCAGCCCGCTCAAGCGCGTGGGTGTTCCGCTGGCCTGTCCCGATGGTGGGGACTTCTTGCCCTTGCGGTTAACGCTGACCAGTCTAAAGTAATACACCGTGTCGTAGGACAAGGCAGACACAATTGTGCCCTGCTTGCCGTACGGCTCAAATCTACCCACAATGGTTGAATCACTTGGGGTAAACCCACTTAGGGTGAAGGCATGTATTTCTACGTACTGCAAGTTAAATGGATTAATCGTACCGGCGCTGGTCTGTCCATCCCATTCCACGGTGATCTTACCCATTGTACTATCAACAATTGGTGCCGTTGGAGTTGGTGGTGTCTCTTCCGTTGCGGTCTTGGTCACACCTGGGCTCTTGTTGCCACTAAGGTCACGAGCCTTAATCGTAATCTCTACAGTCAGCTCAATGCCATCGAAAGCCTGAGCGTTCATAACTAGAGTAAAGTCAAAGGTAGTATTGATAGTATTGTAAGTTTGGCTCTTGCCATTAGCTCTAACTATTATCTCATAGTCCTTAAGGTCTCTCAAAGACTTCCGGTTTCCAAAGGCATCTGGGCCGTCAAGCGTTGGAGCAATCCATGTGGCAATAAAAGACTCACCCGTTGCGATCCACGTAAGACCTTCAACATCACCAGGTGGTGTTACATCACCGGCCGTCTTTAGCTTATAGACGGGGGACCACTGCGACACGTTCATTCCATCATTGGTACGAAACTGTAATAGATAGTCCTGACCTGGGCGCAGGTCTCTTGCTAGAACTCTCAAGAAATGTTCACCGCCAGGGCATATTCAATATCATTATCAATCGTCTGGTTGACTAAGTATGGAATGGCTAGCACCGACCTGGCAACAAGAATATTACCCTCATTGATTGAGTTCTGTTCTACTCTAATGCCATCGAAGAATAGGTTTCCTCCACCGGCCGCTGTGGCTGACGGGCGAACTGCAACGTATCTGATTTCATCCCATCTTGGACTACCAACCATTGTACCAGATGACAAAGACAGGCGAGCCACATTATAAGAGTTGGCCGTTGATGCTGGCAACACAAATTCATAATAGTTGCTGGTGTCCAATCCAATTCTTACCCTGACACTTGAAATGTTGACGGTAACATGATATCCAATTACTATGCTGTCTGATCCTGTGTACATTGAAAGATTTTCATTGACACCGACGACTTCTGCATTTGTAGTTCCATTTGCTGAGTAACTAATTTGCATGGTGTTCTGGTTTGCTCGTCCATTGGCGTTGGAAATTGTAGCATTAGTCCAGACACTGGTTGTTCCAAGAAGTCCTAGAGTCTTTCCACTAATCTGTCCGACTGGATATGCCCATAGACCAACTTCATAGATGGTCTTAATACCGGCCGGTGGCAGCACGGCCCTGAACACAATTCTGTCGTTGTCAGGCTCAACACCAACTGATGTTATGTTGATTCTTTCTACTTCGTATTGCATTCTACTGTCGTTGATTGTCTCTGGCTGTGAACCGGCACCTACCGACAGGGAGGAGGCAATTCTTCCCTCGTCACCTGAGTAGAATCGCTTAATAATTTTTTTTCCGTTTGCGGTTATCATGCTGGGCTCACATTAATATCTATCGTAGTGTTGTTGATATCGGAAAACTCAAAGAGCACATCGACCACACTGCTTCCGTCAGGTGCCGTTCTAATGGTCTGAGACACCACGGTAAAATTAGTTGGAGCGTTGGGGATGGTGTCGTTGGGGCTGGAAAGAACCGGGCCATCTTGCGGCTGAACGGTAGTGATACCTTCATAACTGTCGGAAGATTCATCGGTATTCTCTTGCCTAACGTCAATAACTCCTGGAGGCACGCCAAACAGAGGGCTTAGCTGAATATCTCTTCTGTTAGTTTTAGCCATGACTTTATCCTAACACCCCTTCATCCTAAATGCAAATTCTTAGACGACTAATAATTACTTCGACCTGCGAAGAATTAGATTAGTGTCCAAACCATCATTGAAATCATTCTTAATAGAGACGATGTAATATTTATGAGTGGCTGGATATAATCCCTTGGCTGGATAGTTCATAGTAACTAAATCCCCCAACTGAACTAAGGGGTTACCAAATACCTGAACCGATACTTCATCTGCTCCAAGGCTCCACAGCCCCACAACCCAATCTCCCAGTTCGTTTGCCATTTTTTCTGTTTGAACAAACTTATTATCAATATCAAGGGCAACCTTACCCTTTGCTCGGATTGACTGATCATCTTTCTTGATGATGACGTTTTCTTCCTCCTGGAACAGCTTGCGTCCATAGATGAACATCTTTTGATCAATCTTGTTATCAATTCCGAAAGTAATGGAATCCTCACCCTTGATCACTGCGTCGCGCCTGGATGCATTGACCAAGGTGAACTTAGCACCAAAGGCATTGGCCGTATAATCCGTACAGAATACCTGGGTGTTTGAAATGTATGGGAATGAGTGAGCCACAGGAACGTCATCCTCATTGAACTCAACATCGAATTCTCTAACCTCATGAACTACCGGCCCGAACTCGTCGTAATAGTAGAACGCACGATTTCCAAAATGAGTTATCCTGCGCCCTCCCTCGCGCAAGGCTGCGACACCGGTCTGCATGTATGGAGCCCAGCGCCATTCCCTTTCAATAAATCCGCTGGACAATCCCCCATTGGTTAGATCAAAGAATGAAGAAGCGTCTGGTGTTAGGCTTCCAGCATCAAATAAAGAATACAGATAATCCACGTCAACGACACATGATCCTCTAGCGTAAACTCCGAAATTGCCCTGCTCAAACCATCCTCGTCTGACCTTAGGAATGTTCCATGCATTCATAAACATTCCATCGAGGTAGACCATAATGTTGGCAGAACCGTCGAAGTTATGTATGTGCTTGACCTCTAGGTCATACCACTTATCATAAACAATGTTTGCTGCAACTCCAACCGCCTTTGCACCGGTCACTGCGCGGGTGAGAGGATTACTTCCCGCTCCACCCATCCACAGGTTAATCTCATTGGTCATTCTCTTTGTTGAGTCTGCCATCTTTGTAGTCATAAACTCTAGATAATAGCCAATATCACCAAAGTCACTGGCAAACTGCAAACCACCGATAGCGAACTGGTCGGCGCGAATCTGCTTTTCAGGAAATCTGATTCTTGCTCCAATCAGTGTATTGGCCGTAGGTACGGTAGCATTAGGACGCATAACATAAATCAAATCATCAGGCTTGTTAGGTGGAACCGATAGCTGAACAAATCCATTCTTCTGATGATGCCAGTTTGATCGACTCTCTAGGAAAGTTCCATTTACTCTGGTGACAATGCTTGCGGTGTAAGCGTTAGGCTTTAACTTATGCTCTGCCTTTCCTGAACCGGATACTCCGCGCTCAGTGACAACTAACCGGCCGGTCCAGTTGTTAGACCAGATCATTGCCGGATCGGAGTCGTCATCGATGGCGGTCTTTTCCTCAACACTAGTGACGATCTTGAGTTCTGTTCCGCCACCCTTCTTGTACTTTAAGTACTCTTTTCCCTTGTACTTCATAATTTCGCCGCGAATGTTCACATGGGACTCAAAGGGCCAGTGAGAAGCATCGACTGCACTGATATAAATGCTCATGCCGTTAAGCGGAATGTCTCTCAACAAAGCGGTGCCCCTTAGAACTACGCTTTCTTCCGAAGGCTCCCAAACGGTCTCCATTTCTGGAACACCCTTATTCTCCCTGAACTCCGCTGGCTTCCAATTAATTTCGACGTGATTGACTACCATGTTGTCGTCAGTCGATGACTCGATAACATCGGGAAGCTTAGCATTGTTTTGTACCGCATCAAAGTTCCAATCAACCGTCTTATGTGTTCCAAAAATTGACTTTCTGGTCTTGATCTGCATAATATCATACTCATCAAAGTAAACCGCCGTCTGGGTTGCTTCTGACAGCTCGCTGATCTGCTCCCAGGCCGTGCCCTCATTGGCCCAGAAGTAAGGAATAATCTGTCCTGAGTCAATAACTTCCTGATTATATGCGTAGTTAGTTAGACCTACCGTGTCCATGATTTGCCAGCAAATAGCTCCAATGGTAAGGTTTTCCCAGAATACCTTAGGCATATCGACTTCCTGTAAAAAGACAGAAGAGTCTTTTAAATTAACCGATACAGAATCCTCATCCTTGTTTCCCCAGCTATCGGCCCACATGGTGAACTCTCTGATTCTCTCATTGGGCTGACCTCCCGTGGGCGTAGCGTCGATCCTCAGGTCCATTGTGAACTTTGCCTTCTTATCGACAAGACCATAGAAGATTGATGCTTCATTGTCATCATTAAATGCCTGATCAAAATTACTCAATGTTACTGCCGCTTGATTGGATGATGCTGCACCAACTGGTGCAATAAATGAGCGCTCTGATACCTCCATTGACTTAGAGTAGTTAATAACTATATCACTAATATCCCTTTCCAACCGGGCACCTAGTTGAATAACATCGAGATGCGCCCCGCCCTCATTCATGCTTCTTACTATTAAGCGAACCCCGTGAACCCATCCTAGTAAATTGTAAACCGGCGTGGTGCCCCAAGTTTGCGGTGAATCATTGGTAAGCCACAAGGCCACCTGACCACTCTTGGTGTTGGGCACAATGTTAGAACCAATCGTCCTCCACTGGGACTCTGTTGGATTAGCAACCTCAGTAATCTGAATGTCATATGATCTGGGGCGTGCGTAGCTGGTCTCAAATCCTACCACAACCTTATTACTGATTAGCTTCTCTTCGTACATCATAGTCAGCTTGATAGGTGTCGGGAAATTGTAATCTGCTGTGGCTACCGCTGTGGCTGATGTTCGTGAGGTTGATGCCCAATAAGTGTATGGGTCCTCGTCGCTGGCCGCATAGAATCTAGCGGCTGGGGCCTTATCTACATATCCCTGTAGAAGCTTAATTGTCTCCGTCAACCGGGCCTTTGCAATACCAGTTTCGGGACGGTTAGGCATTGTAATGGCGTTAGCATCAAATACAGAACTCCACTCGTTGTTAAGAGGATCATTAGCTGGCGTGACCGCAACAAGTGTTCCCTTGTCGTCCAAAGACTTGATCTTGCTGTAACGATTATGCTCGAACTCAACACGAAGCTGAGGAGTAGCACGAACTTCTGTGCCCTCCTGTATTAGTTTTCTAACCGCCAGTGTTGCTGACTTCAAAACTTACACCTCTTCCATTTGAACGCTTACGTCCCATAAATCGTACTCGCCTCTTTTAGATATTTTTTTATTGAACTCTGTGAATACAACATTAAAATTATTGATTGCTCCATCACCGTTGGTAATCTGCAATAAAAACTCACCGGCATTATCAAGATAAAACTCTTCAATATCCGAACCGCCCCAAAAGCCATCAACTGTCCAAGTTGATTTATTTGGAAGTTCTTCCCAGGACACACTAAATGTGTGCTTGTCGGCCACAACATACTTTCTCATCCGGCCGTTTGCCATGCGCTTGGAATTCTCAATTCTCTCAACGCTGACGGAAAGATCACTACGATTATGGTCTGTTACTTTATTCCCATCCCACATCATTATTGCATTGCGGGCGAACTTCATTGGTGCTGGCGGCATTAAATTTTCCTCTTCCTTCCCTTGCGATTCTCAATATTATCAAGTGCCCTTTCAACGCCAGCCTGGAAATCAATATCGTCCTTAATGACTGCGCCCCTTAGATCAACTGTTACATCATAGCGCGTTTCTCCACCATTTGCAACATTGTCAACTACACGTACCGGAGTTGGCATTCCATTTGAAGGAACATCGAAGGTTGGATTGATATTAGCTTTCAAGATATCCCACTGAGGGCCAGTGAATACCGGCTCTGGACGGCGGGTTCCATTAGATACAACCTGATTTACGCCTGGCTGTAGGTATCCGCCATCGTCATACCAACCATTACGCTCCCAGAATACCCTAGCCTGGGCTGGGCTACCATAACGACCACCGAAATAGTTCATACCGGCCCAAGCCTGCTCATTAACCGGAGCAAGACGCATCTTAGGTGCTGCTACTCCGGGGCGCTTGTAAGCGTTCCAAGTTTTATCGATGTGCTGGAATAGACCAGAAGCTGTAGATACCGGATTCTGAGCCTCTGGCCTCCAACCAGATTCCTTGTTAATAACCCAATCAATTGCAGCCCAGTTTGCTCCAGTTCCCCATCCTTTTGCATTAGCGGCAGCCAACACCTGATCACGAACTGATCCTCCACCACTAACAGGCCCAACCGCTCCCGAAGCAATCTTTCTACCGGCAGCAGCAATTGCCTCAGGTGTCATAGCCCAGTGAACGTGATTACGGTGAGAAGCTTGAATTGCAGCAGAATATGGCAAATTCTGACCATGCTTTAGGTTAGATCGATCGTCACCCAAACCGTTATAAATAAGTTCAGTAGAACCACGGAAGTTATCATAAATCCAGCGATTCATATCAGCCATGTAAGAATTACCGGCCCCACCAGGAGTTCCTGCCAAACCAATGTCGATAGCCATTCCCTTACCATGGTAATCATTGGCTCCCGGACGAGTTGAGTCATTCAACCCAGCCTTAGGGAAAGCAGACTTAATGGTGTTCCATAGTCTCTGCCATGGTGCATTTCCACCGGCGATTGTGCCTGTGCTTCCACCGGCTGCTCCTGCCGATGCTGCCGCTAGCTGAGCCTCGTATGCTGCCTTACCATCTGCAACCTTCTTGGTAGCTGCAATCTGCATAACCTTAGCAGCAGAAACCATCTGCAATGCAGCAAGTCCAGCAGTAAACTCCATGAATCCACCGAGCGGACCACCAATGTCATTAGGATTTCCACCACTATTAATGGTTTCTAGAAGTGGCTTATTCTTCATCGCATCCTTTTTGTTAACCATGAACTCGCCTCTCTTGGCAAGAACTAGCTGCTCAGAAGGATATGGTGAAGCCCCACGAGGTACACCCGTTCTGTCTCTTGCACTACCTGCTGGGCCTCCGATTTCACCACCAATGTGCTTAGTTACATATGGAATTCCAGCCCTGTGCTCTGCCGCATTGGCAGAACCGACAAATGGCCTTGGTGCATATGGTGTAGTTGTTGCTGGGTCTCCCGCTGGGAATACACCAGTGCGCAAGAAGTCCTTAACCTGCTGCATGGTCATGCCCATACCGGCACCAATATCAGCAGCGATCTTCTCTGCAATCTGTACCCAGTTAATATCATTCTGTAGGGCCGCTGCGGCTGCATCTACGTTTGTCTTTAGTGCAGCACCGACGAATGAACCCCACTTGTTACCCTCATCGCGTAGGTCTAGACCATAGCCTTGATAAACCTTTTCTACTTCTGCGGTGTGGGCAATAAGCTCTGCCTCGTTCTGTGGAACAAATTCCTGCAAGGCACGAAGGCGCTCTGCCAACCCGCGCTTGTCTGCATCCATCTGCACCTGAACTGACTTTAGAGTTGACTCAGTGTCCTTTCGGTCGGCCTCCATGCGCGCCTCTGCTCCCGCTCTTGCAGCATCCCTTTCACTCTGCAACCTCTGATCAGCAATTGCCTTCTGGAAATTAAGGTTAGCCTGAGCGGTCTCCCTATCATTTCGCAATGCCTCCTGACGAGCTTCCTTGACAGTCCTCATCTCTTCTAGACGAGCTTCCTTGACCGTTTTGATTTCTTCTAGGCGAGCTTCCTTTAGAGTCTGTAGCTGGTCAAGCTCCTCTTGCAGCTTAGCAACTTTAGCCTCAGATGCATCCTGAGAAATTCTATTCTGATCTTCTAGGGTCCAACTGTCCTGCTGTGCAACTGCATCATTAGCGACCCTAGCGGCCTCATCAAGATCGCCAGAGTTAAGGGCAACATTGAAGTCAATATTAGAGCTAAGTCTAGATGCCATTCTATCAATACGACGCTGCTCAGCTTCAAAAATTTCTTGACGCTTCTTTTCAGCTTCTTCTTCTGCCTCAATGGAAGCTTCAATTCCTTCAATGCGAGAATCCCAATAGTTTTCTTCCGCCTCAATGCGGTCTTCCCACTCGTCTTCGAAAGCCTTCTCCTTTGACTTCCATTCATTCTCAAATCCCTTTTCACGTGTATCCCATTCTTGATCAAAAGCATTCTCTCTGGTTGCCCAGTACCATTCAGCCTCACCCTGACGACGCTCAAAATCAGCATCAACGCGATCTGCGTCTGCCTTCATTGCTTCCTGACGTGCGTCACCCGCCTCGTTAATTGACTCTAGATTACGAGACTGCATTTCTTGGAACTGACGATCTGCCTCAGAGAAGATATCGTTCATTGTGCCGCCCATTGCAGCCTTCTGAGAATTAATAAGCTGATCTACATTATCTGCATTGAAGTTCATCATACCGGACGCCAAGTTGTTTAATTTTTCAACTTCGGCCGTCGCTCCACCAACATAATTACCAAACTTCTTAGCTGCATTGCTGCCTTCGTCTAGACCGGCTGCTGCCAACCAGTAAACACGCCTAGCTTCCTTCTGCTCGTCAGTCATTCCACGACCAGCCTTCTTTGCCTCATCAACTTCAAGCTTCCAATTCTGGAAAGCCTTAGCCTCACTGATGATTCCAGTTGCAGGAACGTCATATACTTTTCGTAGATCCAAAATGCTAGCAAGCTGCTTCTTCATCAAATTACCCTCATCGGCGGTAATTTGCTTCGTCTTAACCATACCGTCTATGAAGTTATCCCAATACTGATCGGCAGTCTGCATAAGCTGCTCCATATCACCATTGTCTTCATACTCTTCCCAGAGTGTCTTTTCTGAGCTTGTTAAAGCCTTTCCATCCTTCATCTTCTGATCAATAGTGTTAATTGCTGAAACGAACGAATCTGCACCCTTAATTCCTAGCCGTGAGAATGCGGCAGAAACTTCATCATCACCCTTAATTCCGTTCTTAACCTTGCTGAACATATCACTGAACATCTGATCATACTGCGCAGATGCAGCGTTAAGAGCATCGGCTTGAAGGAACTTATTTTCACCGGCTACACCAAAGGCTGTACCGAACCTTGTACCAAGAATGGTAGCTGCGGCTTCCGCCTCGGCAGTAAGGTCACGACCCAAGTCTTCCATGAAGTCGCCACCACGGGCCTTAAACCATCCACCAATTCCACCACCGGCGTCGTCGGAAGGCGTAAGATTGCCCTCAATCTTAACATCACCTGTGGTGCCATTAATCTGCTCAAGAAGCTGCTCTCTTAAGTTTTCAGGATTCTCTAGATGCAGTCGATCATACTTAACAGAAAGCTCATCAATTTCTGTTTCCTTGAACCCGGCCATATCAAGAGCGGCCTGGAATTGCTCCCTAGCCTGCTCAATTGTAGCACCAGCAGTTAGAGACTGCATTGCCATATCCAATGCCATTTCATAACCTGTACCGGCCTGCTTAGCGGCAACCATCGCCTTGGATAGACCATCTTGGGCCTTACTCATCTTATCAATAAGATCGATACGAGCCTGATGACCCTTTACTTCTTCCGGCTTCATGCCCGGCAACTGACCTGGATTATAATCCCAACCCTGGACTTCCGCCCACTTTTCGGAAGCGCCACCAATTGCGATGGCGTTATCCTTGACCTCCATGATATTGTCATTCATGTTCTTGAAGTATATAGCCGCACCGGCAATAAGTCCTAACGGACCAAAGACCCTCAAAGCAACCGGCAGCATTGACTTGAATGCATTTGCACCAGCAGAAATGCCCTTCAATCCACCGCCTGCGGCAATAGAGGCACTAGAAATCATTCGGGCCTTGTCCGCAATGCCGGTGAATCCAGCCTTTATCTTGCCCATAATTCCTGGGCCACCGGTAGTCTTTAGATTACCGGTCATCTTCCTGACGCTATCTGCCATTCCAGTGAATACACTAGTTGGTAGCACAGTGGCAACCATTGCCGCCATCATTGCAATATTAATCCATGCTTCGTTTACAGATTCAGAACCTTCATTCATTGCACCAATAGCCAGACCACCTACAGCCAAAGCTCCCACTATGGCACCGGTCTTGCTCATTGAGCGACGAGTATCCTCAGCGTGACCGGCGGTCTTCTTGCTGCTATCCTCTACTGCCTTAAATGCTGCTACGTCGGATGGATTCATCCTTGACCCAGAATGACCCGCGATCGGCTTTCCATTATCGTCTCTAGAACCTGCTGCATATGCAAAGCTATCTGCCGTTCCTGGAACACGCCGAACTGTCCTAGTGAAGCCATTAACTGTCTTTTGACCGGCCGAGGTCATCATACCATTAGCGATAGCATTCTTTTCCATGGCGGCAGTTAAAATATTAATCTGAGCAGCAAGGTTTGCTGCTGCTCCCGCCTCAGTGCTAAACGCAGAAGAAGCGGTACGCGCATTGATCATTGCTGCGGCTTCTTCTGCGCTCATTGCCTTAAACTTCCAGCGAAGATTACCAATCTGTAGACCAAGCTTCATTACGTTACCAAATAGGTTCGCAAAGATACCAGTAATCATCAATAGGGGACCGGCAATTGCAACAAGTCCTAGAATAGCTAGAGTTGCACCCTTACCAAAACTACCCATTTCTTGGAATCCGCTGATCAATGGCTTAATCATCTTCTCAAGTATAAATGTACCAATTTCAAGCGCCATCATTCCTAGAGGGATAAGCTCAGCCTTTACAGACTCAACTGCCGCCTTGAATCGGAATGATACAGATTCTTGTAGCTTTTCTAGCTCTCGGGCCGCACCCGTGGCGTGAGTCTCAGCACTCTGACCTAGAAGTTCAAATGCCTTAGCTGTCTGGTTAGACGTTCCGGTCATAGCGTCACCAACGTTACCTACAAGAGCAGTAATACGGTTGAACTGATAAGTACCAAAAGTCTTAGCGATTGCAGTTTGTACAGTTTGTGGGTCTAGTCCATTAAGGGCAACAGAGATTTCCTTAATGAAATCGAACATATTTCCACCGGCCTTCTTTACGATGGCTGGCAAATCCTTATCTAGAACTTGATCCCAGTATTGCACAGCTTCCTTGGTTGGGTCAAGAATTCTGGTGGCACCGGACTTTAGAGCGTTGGCAGCCTCTGCCGCATCAACACCCGATTCCTTCATGGCTACAAGCATGACGGTCATTTCCTTGGCGTCTACACCAAGAGCTGCCATTGCGCTTGCGGCGCGCGGAGTAGCCTCTGCAATGTCCTGAATTGCAAGGCTAGTTGCGTTCTCAACGCTGTTGAAGAAATCAAAAGTTTGAGTCAGGTCTTCGGCCGTCTTAATGGTATCACGGAATGCGGTCTGTAGAGAAACCGTCATATCAATAGACTCTTGAACATCCATTTCACCAAGAGTAGCAATACGTGCCGCTTCGTCAGTTGAACTGAATAGCTTATTTCCGCTCAATCCAGTTGCAGCAAGCTGGGCCTGAATATTAATTACATCTTCCATAGAAGAGCCATACTCCTGAGCCAAACGCTTAGCCTGATTAAGTCCTACTTCACGAACTCTAGATAGTTCTTTTTCTCTACCTTCTGCTGTGTCTGCTGTAGTGTCATAAACCTTAGCTACTCTGGTAAGCTCTTGGTCAATCTTTAGGGCCAAAGCACCGGCTCCTACTGCTGCCATTCCCAGAGGAAGTGTAAGACCAACCATAATCTGACGACCGGCCCACTGTGTATTCTTACCCCAATTAACAGTATTTTGAGCGGCAGAGTAAAGCAACCTATTAATCATACCATAGCGAGTAATGGAATCATTTAGGTTTGAATTAAGATTCTTTGGAATGAACATATCACTACTGTTCTTGCCAAAAGGCTTACTTGACCACTGAGTGGACATAGAGTTTCGGAGGGCCTCCTGGCCGCGAATTGCTTCACCAAGATTAGAAGTAACCCCAGTCCTTAATTCCTTCTTATAAGCGCGGAATTCGGCGCTGGCTTGACCCCAACCAATCTTTTGGTTTTTGATTGCATTAGTTAGTCTTTCGGAGTCAGAAATTGTTCGTACGGTCTGCGTGTGGAATTGACCAGAAGAAGCAGCGGTCTCATTAAATGCTGCCCTTAACTCATTAAGAGCCTTTAGCTGTTCATTATAAATTTTACCACGATTCTGCTGCGGGGCTCCTGAACGTATAGCGTTCATGGACGTGTTCAGTCTAGTGAACTGCCCCTGTAGCTGCTGAATTTCGCGCTTTACCTGATCGAAATTAGCAGAACCATTAAACCGTACTACAATATCCTGAATCTTTATTCAGCTCCTTATTCCGACTCAAATCCAAATCCGAGTTCGGCGTATTCCTGTCTCTGCACTTCATTTTCACCAAGCATCTTAACTGAAGCTCGACGCCTTACCTCATCTAGTCTTTCCTGAACAGGATTGCTTTCATTCTTGTCCAAATCTATTCCCTGAATTGCTGCTTGAAAATGTCTTTGTGTTCTTTCTGCCTTTCGCTTATGCTCAAGAATAAGCATCAATTCCGGCATACTTAGATTCTCTTCTAAGTCATCAAAATTCATCCATCGTCCTAATTGAAAGACTTCTGCCTCTAACTCTGCTAGTTCTAGCTCTGACCATCTTGTTCCGCTGCCACCTGCTGGGCCGCCGCTAACTCCATCGCCTGCTCCACTAGTTTTGGGTCGTTAAGCTTCACTCCCAAGAAAATTTCAATTACCTTAAACATTGTATCATAATCAAATAGTTCTTCCAGAAGCTCATAATTAGTTACCTTGCGTCCGGTCTTTTCTCCGTCGTCACCGATCTCGTCAGTTTCAAAATCTTCTCTCTGACGCTTTAAGCAAAGGCATACAATATCTAGAAGTGCATGCACTCCCTCATCATTGTCATCTACTTCGCCCAGCTTAGCTAGCAACTCATTACCCTTACGAGTTACCTTAATGTTTGCTGGCTTGCAGGTAATTGTTGAATTATCATCTAGAACTAGTTCTTGCACTTCATATACTGTGGTTGCCATTGTTCTCCTTAGGTTATTTAATGATTTTAGTATACCGTCTTTTCTTCAAAAAGCAAAATCTTAGACGACTAAGAATTGAAAAAACCCCCAGATTTCTCTAGGGGCTCCTTCAAAAACTAGGATCACACAACAGTTGTTAGAAGTGGGGATACCGCTCTATCTGTAATGGTTCCGTATGCTGCTCCACCAGACGCGCTAGCGTTTGGAAGGCAGCGGAAGCTGGCTGGAAGTCCAGTAGCCTCAGCCCTACGTAGCGCAAAGCTTGAGCTTTCGGTCTGAATTGCACGGTAAATGCGGTAGACTCGCTCCTGTGCTGCATTTGCATCCGTTACCGGACCAGGACCAACGAAGAGCAAAGCGCGCTCCTGTGGAGCGTCACCTAGATTACCAGCAGAGATATTGACCGTTCCGCCAACAGGTGCTCCACTCTGACCCCAAACAATTAGAAGGTTCTCTAGAGTTGCCTCGGCCAAAGTAGTATTAACTGTTACACGCATTCCCTGCTTGAACAATCTTGCGGAGTCAAGCATCTGGTCAACCTCAACCTCACCGTAGTCAGGCTCATAAGATAGCTCAACGCCCTCCATGGTGAATCCGACAGGAGCCATTGCTGCTGTTGGAGTGTTTCCAGTTCTTGGAACTGGAATTGCAACATTGTTGCTTGCGGCCAAAGTAGTTGGAACGTTTCCCTCTGGCATTTCACCAGTTGGACCGACCCAGAAATTAGCTGCACCAACGATGATGTTCTTTGTATTTGCCATTAGTATTTATTCACCTCCCAAAAGTGAAAGTATTGCTGGCTAGGCATTTATCTTCTCGTACATATCATAACGCCTAACCCTTAAAATTCAAAATCACTGAGTGTTCTCAACATAACTGGCTGCTATAGTAACCAAAGCTTCGCTCGATCCTTGTTCTGAACCGGCGGGCATCTGAGCACCTAACACCTGCACATTGATGTGCGTAAAGCGATATCTTTTCTGTAGCGCCGTACCGTTTGCCACTACAAAGTCATTAACCCTGCGAGCGGCAGCCTCATAATCTTGAAATTCTTTTTCAAACAAATTGATCAACTTACCCATTGCCTCGTCATCTGTAGAACGAATAGAATAAGCAATGTTGTGTGTTTTCATCCACCAATTAACTCCATTGTTAATTCTACTCCATGAGTAAACGAGAAAAGGAAATGAACCAATGCCTGGCTGTGCATCAATAATCTGTAGTAGCTCTGGAATTTCTTCAACCGGTACGATAGGCACCAGACCACTGTAATTAGTCTCAGTCAAGATGCCTTCTCCTTTAATTCTGCTCCACAAATACTTATTCAAAGCATGAACAGGAAACACTTTATCAATAACCATATAGTTTCATCCTCCTTCTTCTCGCTCGACGTACGTAATCAATTCGATTATCGTCCATGTGCTTCTTAGCTAAACGTTCGCCGGTCTTTTCATCAAGAACGTTAATTCCCAAATCTTTTCTTCTTCTACGTGTCGCTTGCTTGGCAATCTTTGATAGATCACCGGGCCTAATTACATCTGCCTCTAGCATTGGTTTTACGTTTCTCTCATATTCTCCCGGCGCAACCTGGCTCCACCATGTAACGAAAAAACTACTAAAAACTCCGGTAGTTGTTTTATATCCCGGTGTTGTGTTGACCTCTCCCTGCCTATAGTAAACGACTCCATCTTTCACAAATGACATTCCTTTGACGCCCGGCAGCTTTGGTCGAATGTTGACCGGGATGCCGTACTCCATGACAGGAGCCTTCCATGTAAAAATGTGAACGCCTGGATTAACTCCAAGCTCTAGCAATTCCGGCTCAATTGGGCTTGGTCTGGTTTCTGGTAGAAAAGTGAACCCAATAGCTCTATTCTTTCCTTGCCCTACACTGACCAACTTCCATAGTCTATTTGCTGGGCTACCTACCAGACTTCTATCTCCATAAGTGTCTCCCCAATTGTAAACATGGTAAAAATGCTCCCTACCCTCGTTACTTGCTGCTGCAATATCAGCTTCTTCTTCAAATTTTCTTGATAGCTGCTGTGTGGCAAATTCAACTGCGCCGTCAACGTACCGACGTGTGGAAATATTGTCTGCAATTCCCTTAATATATCCATTAACAATTCCCGTCTCACCTTCGTCCATCGAAAAATCAACCCACTTTTTTCCGGCCATTACTGTTCCTCTGACCTTTTCAAGACAGTCAAGTTGTCAATATGCTTTCCGAATGGATCAAATGTTGGTGTGACTCCTTGAACTTCAAATACCGTTGGCAATCCGGTCTCTTCCTCTTGCCACAAGATTGCATCATTACTACCTCTAATGTTTGTAACAAGCTGTCTGCGGTTTAACACATATTTAGCAGGAAATACCATCTGAATTGCTTCAAATGGCATATACTTTCCATCTAGAAAGTTTTCATTGTTTGCTGATGAGCGAAAACCTACTTCTGGGAACCCACGCACGTAACATTCAATATCGAATCTATTAGTAGTTGGCTTCCATGTGGTCCCTCTATCTCTTTTGATAGGTGTCGCCACGGCAGCATCTTCTCGCCACTCCTTTTTAATGCCTCCGGTCTCGGGGTCCTGCACAACTTCCCAGTGTCCACTCTTAATTAAATCCTCAGCACTAGGAGTTTCTTCCGCAGCATTAACTGAGGCATACTCATTAAGAACAGTTGCCTTCATATTAAATCGAACACCTAAAAGAGTATGAATCATATAATCACCATGCCCTGCCTGCGATATGGCTCTAGCAGATCATCCGCACGCTTGTTGCCCGTTCCACGGAAGGCACCGGCAGAATACATTAGATTCCAATCTCCGGACTTCATGGATTCTAGGTAACGATCACGGTAGATTGTCTCACCACTTCCATAGTCTTTAGCTAGCAGCAATGCGGCCTGACGGATATCATCTGGTACTGAATAATATCCCCACTCTCCCTCAATTTCATAAGTAGTGCCCGAACGGAACTTCTTCCAATAGGAATCTGGAACTACGATGACTCCACTAACAAGCTGAACATTATCGATATAGTCCTCTGGTGGCATTTCTTTAATGGTGAAATAGTTCTTATTACCTACGTATAGGTACCAACCATCGTTAGAGGTATTAAAATATCCAACCGGGCCTCCCTTGATTCTATGGACGCGCATTAGACGTTTAGGCAAAGCGATCTTTTTTTCTCCATTGCCCACCACGCTGCATGTTCCTATTTCATAACCAAAGTCTTGCTGAGTGTAAGTTTCTATAAAAATACGAACCTGCTCTTCCAAATCCTTCAACTCGCCATCAGCAATATGAACATCTTGGAAAACCGTTTTTAGATCACTCAATGAAACTAGCGGTGTAATAACTTCAACTGAGGTTGTCCTCTTAAAAGGATTGTCCCACGTTCCGCCGACCCACTCAATATCCAATCTTCCATCAAACTGAGTCTGGACATAAGTTAACTCTAATTCATAATTTGGGGCTGGCATTAAACCGACCTGCCTGTGAATCTCTTGACCATCCTTATAGACAATTGCAGTCAATGGACCGGGAAATGGATGTTCAAAAGTTACAGTTGCATTAGTGTCACGGTAAACGCTCATTCTTATATTGTAATGGCTCCTTAGTTATTTATCAAACTGTGCGATTGACTGTAGCCTCAACAACACCAGCCTGTAGCTTAGCTCCAAGGGGACCATACGTATACAAACCAATATTATAATTACTACCCCAACGCTCACCGGCTGCCCAGTACGTCACACTAACTCCCGCATCATTAAGAACAGTGTATGCAGACTGACCGACAGCATTCCACTGGGCCGTAGCAGGCCAACCGATTTCACCAATAAGACCCTTTTGGTTGTGCGTAGCAAGCCATTCAGTAAAATCATTAAGCTCATCTATTACACGAGCAGATAGATTTGCATAACCACGATTGACCGCATCAGTATTTACCACATCATAAGATTCTGCGTAAACTCCATTATTAGCAGGATCAAAGTAATAATGAGCCTCGTATACGGTCTTATTGGCGGGATCAGTAATCCAAGGGTTACCGTTCTTTAGTGCCCATTCTTTAGCTCCGCTCCAAGAATCACCGGCAATATAAATTATTCTGGTGTCACCAGTTCCTCTAATTGCAGTTACAGCAGCCTGGGAAGCAGACTTCCACGGAGTCAACCCGGCGGCGCCCAAAGAGCCTTGAGCAAAATTATCAATATCAACAGTGTATGATGTTCCTGAAACAGCATCATTAGAGTCAATTTGAACCGCAAAAGCGTTAGACGTAAAGTCAGAATCATAGGTAGCCACGACGTTAACCGCAACTCCTGGAATTAACTGAGATACCGTTGCGCCCGTGTCTGCGCGCGTGTGTGTGATGTTAGGTGCTGTCACCCACTGGTAGCTAGAATTCTGATATTGTGGCATGGCTCTCCATACACCCGCTGTACCGGCTGCTAGTGTCACCTGAATAGAAAGTGATCTTCCTGTCAACGTGCCTCCCAGCTTTTGCCCAGCGTCATCACGACGAATTGCCAAGAATCCAGATGAAGATGCAGTTGCAACAAGACGAAGTTTTCCGCTAGTACTACTTGCTGTTACTGTACCGCCACCGCCGGTCCATCCCTGAATACTGGTAGCCCAATCGTATCTTGTGGTGCCAGTAAACGCGCCAACGGGTGCGGGCGGAAGATCATGAGGCTCATTCATCAAACCCCATCCCACAATAGAAGTCTTACCAGCAAAACGCTGCTGCAACTTCGTCCACACATCAGCAAAATTTGCATCAGTCAAGCCTGCTCCAAACATAACCTCAGTATCATCAGTCTTTACAAATCGACCATAATTATGGAGATCAGGAATAACATACAAGCCAGCAGCAGATGCTCTATCAATGGCATCTGATAGTTCTGTGATGCCTGGCTCAGACAACGCTCCACCGAGAACATTCTGTACTCTTTCCCAACGGAAAGGCATTCTTACTACCTTGTGACCTCTTGAATAGTAATAATCAAGGGATGCCCTAGAGTCATAAGAATAATCTGTGCTGTATACTCCCGGCAAAGAAAGTGGTTCATGAGCAAACTCTCCACCGGCTGAGTTAACTCCACGTAGAGTTACGGGAACGGCAGAAGCAGTTAAGGCAGCAGTTGCTGTTGCCTCTCCACCAACGCCAACAGCTTTAAGTTCAATAGTTTGTCCTGCTGTCATCTGATACGAAGTTAACTGAGTATCAATCTCAACCCACGCACCGGCGTTTGCCCTGATGTAAAGCAAATCGGGCAATCCGGTTACCGTGAAGGTTACCAAACCAGAAGCGTTAATTTTTAGATTGTTAATTGTTGGTGGAAGAATTCTGTGAAACTTAGGCCAATAAATTCCCAGATTAGGAACATTGTTAGCATTGTCTACACAGCTTACAACTAACCCTGTACCGGCCAGACCGGGGTGAGCCTTGTAAGCATAAGTTGCCAATCCCGAAGCAACAGGCTTTTTGAAGTGGGCTGTATTCTCATAAGCTTCCCTCTCGGAATAAGCCTTAAGCGTACACTGAGCAACAGTCTTATCAGCAAACCCTCCACCCCAAAATGGAGTGTACTGAATGCGAAGAGTTCCGTTTGGATTAATGGATCTTATAACTGCATCATAACCAGGATCATCTTTAACGTGATCGCCAATCTGAAAAGTTGGTGGTGGTGGTCTGTATCCACCGCCCGGAGCTACTACAAAATTACCATTGCCATCCTTGGCGCTAACTCGCACTCCACCGCGCATAAATGGGAAGCTTCCAACACAATCTACAATAACATACCGGCCGTCGGACCTTTTGTGTACACTCCCCTCAGAGGTGTCTGGATTCTCAGAAATTACAAAACCTTGAATTGGATCTGTTGACCAACCTCCAAAACCATTGTAATATTCTATGTTTGCTTGTGTACCTATTCCGGTAAAGTTAGCTGTAGACCAACGGCACAAGACCCATCCACTGAATCTATTAATAGCAAATATATGAATGTAGCCACCTTCGATGGATGGGCTGAATACTGGACGGAAGCCAGTATCTCCACTAGCATAAAGCAATGTAGATACCCAAGTTGTAATATTAGTCGTCTTGGCATTTGGCACCCTGTGAACGCACCATCCCCACTCTCCACCTAACGGATTATTTGATTGAACGCGCATAGAGAGAACATACAGGTCATTTCCAATAAACACTCCGTCCATCGGCCACGAATAATGTGTATCTGAAATTGGGAACCAACGCAAGCTAGGACTCGTTGCCTTGTAGAATGTTACCGTAGAAGTAGAAAGATCAGGACCAGACTGAATAGCTAAACTGTCGTTAGTCATAACTGATCCGTTACGATCTACTGGAATTCCTGTTGCTGAATCTCTCCAATAGGTATCAGCAAACAGCCACAAAACCCGGCCGGTTCCATCATTAAACGGAATGCTTCTAGCAGAGTCTGCACCCAGCCATCTGCCAGTATTACCGGTCCTTGGATCAAACTTAATATCTAGATCAGGAGCAGGCTGAACATTATACGCTTGTGTGTGTGTGTACACCATTTCATTACCGGCGAAAATTCTATCAATTCGATTAGCACCCGCTTTGAGTTTACCGAAAGTATTGCTGCCCATTTTAACTGTTGGCATATGTCACCCCTGAATCACATAAAGTGTTGTAGCTACCTTGGTTGCCAGGGCATCATAAGCGGACTGAGTAATTGATCTTACTTCTGTGATTCCTACTCCCGTAACCTTGGTGTCAACTAGCGGCTTAAGGCTAGCTGGTGTAACTGCTCTGAATTGCTCTGTACCGGTATTTGTCTCGGTGACAGAAGCCAATTCAATAATTCCAGCTACCGATGTAGTAGCTGGGCGAACGGTTGGAGCCGTAGCTGTACCCGTTAGGTCACCGGCAAGTTGAATTAGACCCGGCGTTGTTGTAGTTGCATTTGGTGGGGTATAATCTCCGGCTTTGGCTGTACCGGCTATAGTGCCAATCACCAAACTAGAAGTACCAGCGCCAATAGTAGTTCTAACTGTGGCCGCATCGACAGAAGTAATGATGGTACGACCGATGGGTGTTGAGTCAGTAATATTAGCAGACGTAACTGTACCACCGGTTCCACCTCCTGGCGTTGACCATGTGCCATCACCTCGAAGATATGTAGTTGCATCTCTTGTTCCTGTGGCTGTCAAATCAGTAACGACGTGAGTGTGAGCTAAAGGAGTTCTAGCATCACTAAGTCTCGAATCATTACCGGCCGCTGCCGTACCTGCCGTTGTACCAATAACAAGACTTGATGTTCCAGAGCCCGTAGCTGTACGCACAGCAGCAGCATCGACAGCAGTTAATATGGTTCTACCAATTGCTGTTGAATTGGAAATATCTGTCGCCGTATGAGTGTGAATAGTGTTTGCCTTACCAGCCAAACCGGGAACCGTTGGTGCTGCTGCTGTACCGGCCAAGTCACCGGCAAGTTGAATAATTCCCTTTGCTGTAGTTGTAGCGTCAGTACCCCCAGCACCCGTTTGCCCCTGGGGAATTCCTATGTTAAGAGTCTGATTCGGCGCGGCGCCCGTGATGGTCGCAGTTGCGCTAGCACCAGCAGCCAAAGTGCTTACCGTACCAATCGACAAAACATTAGTTGGGCCAGTTTCTCCGATAGCACCTCTAGGAATTCCTAGAGCAAGCGTGCGGGCGGAAGGAGTACCCCCTAATGTTACTGTGGGGGTAGCTCCCGCCGCTAACGCGCTAGCAGAGGCGCTGGTAATTGTACCGGCAGGTCCCTGCGAACCGGTAGGACCAGCATATCCAGGCACCTCAACGGTGATGACTTCAATGTCATCTGGGCTGTATGGAATCGGCATGGTCATGACCTGATTATACCTGCTCCATGATTATTTAGCAAAAATTATGAATAGGTCTTGCTATTAGTGTAGGCCACAACATTTGAGTTATTATATGCTGTGAACTTTCTAGTAACAGCCGTTCCCGTATCAGTAATCTCAATAATGCTGTACTGCTCAACCGTTCCGCTAGATGGGCTTGGTCCCCAAGTCAATGTGTTAACCTTTTTCGAAGCACCCTGATGAAGAGGTGAAGAATGCATAACAGGAATACCAAGTGAATTGGTTCCATCGTCATATCCAACGGCGTGCATATCACCAGCCAAAATTTCAACGTTCTTGCCGCTAGCCTTAATAAAGTTGGCTAGCTCAGTACGCTCTGTGTTGTAACTAGGCCACTCATCATCAGCATCAGAATAATTTGAGAATGGCTGATCATTTCCCCAAAAGATTAGAGGCTCCGTTGCAGCCGTAATCGTATTCTTAAACCAAGTCTTCTGCTCAGCACCCAAAACAGTCTTTGAGCTATTGTCCGTAGCCGTTTGTACTGACTTGTAACTGCGGTTGTCGGTAACAATAAATCTAACTCTACCAATAACATACGTGTGATAGATTCCACCAGTAGCCGATGGCAATGAGTAATGCGGTACGCGCTTACGATATGCAGACTGAGCATATGGCTTAACAGTCGCTCCGGTGCCGCCAGTTCCATATGAATTGTTTGGACCGAAATCGTGATCACTCCACGTATAATCAAAAGCCATTTCCTTAAGCATTGGCCCAGAACCTGATGCGCTCAGCATTGTGTTAAACTTATTGTGGTAATTAGTCTCAGATGCTGTTGCATTGTCCGCATAGTGAAAATCTCCAACAGACAAGAAGAAGAGTGGAGAGTGAGCCTTAATTCTACCATAAGCTGCCGAAACACCATTTGCGTTGTCACATGAGGAAAAGGCAAACTTAAAGCTACTTGCGCCCTGAGGTGCTGTCCTCAAAGATTGAATCTTAGCTTTATCAATACCGGACCCTAGCTGCATTGCATAGTAATACTTAGTATTAGGTGTTAAGCCTGTAATTGTAGACTTCACATAACCGGCGCTATCTGGTGTTGAGGTAGTGGCAGCTAGAATTGGATTAGACATATCCGCTGAGGTGCTGACAGCAAGCTTCGCGGAAGGAGCACCTGAAGCCGTAGCTGATGCAGTAAATCCTGTAGACGTTAAGCCACCAGCCCACATTGTAACAATTGAGCCCGTTGGGTTTCCTGTACTGGTCTGGTTATGATAAGGGTTGGTAACCCCTGTTGGTACCGGCCAACCGGTATGCCAGTGCCACAAATCTCTAATTTCTGTAGATGCATATTCCGTGGCAGAGGCACTTGTTTCATTGAATTGGTTATAGTTACCCACCTTTTGGTACCAACTTGAACTTCCAGTAGATACCAAAGCATTTGAAGTAGCTGCTGGTACATTCATATTATTGTAGTAAAATCTTGCTTCACCAGCAACTATTTCTAGCATGCCCTCAAACTCTGTATTAGGAACATAATTATCGGCAAATACTACAATCTGACTTCCATTAGCCCTACCGACCAAACGGCACGTTCCATCACCATTGCTGGTTGTACGAATAGCAAGGCGCTCAGTGTCTCCATTATGAAGCTGAGCAATACATACCTCTGAATCATCCGGCGGAAGGTGTGTTACGCGCGCACGGAAGTGTAGCTGATGAACACCACCATCTTTTGCATCGAAGCCCATGTTTGTCCCGTTCAAATCAAGCTCTCTCAATTCAGAGCGCGCGAAGCTAGAGCCTGATGTTGTTGGGCCGTCAGCCCTCGCCCAAAATTGCACTCTATTAATTCCACCACTATTAACAACCTTGAAGTAAGGATCTTCGTTGTAACCGGCGGCAATGTCAGCCTGAGTCTTTGTGACAAACGTACTTCCACCATTAGGTGCAACCTGAACAGAAAAATGATTTTTTCCAGGTGCTGTGCCAATATTCAAAACCGTAGCTGGTGTTCCCGTTGGTGTTGGAGCTGGATCAACGGGTGTGGTTGGTGTTGTCGTAATGGCCGGTGAATAAACAGACTCGATGGCCTTATTGAATACCGTGGGCCAGCCCGTGTGCCAGTGCTCCAAATCTCTTACAATAACTCTAGAATATTCAGAAGGAAGATCCGATGTAGAGTTGCTTCTATTCTGAACACCAACCCTGAACGACCAAGAAGCTGATCCTGTAGAGAGCAAAGCTGTTGAAGTAATAATTGGATCTCTCATGCTACCGTAATAAATTCTAAGCTGTCCATCAACAACTCGAATTGAAAACTCAAATTCTGCATTAAGAACCAGAGGGTCCATTAAGCGAGGTGTGACCAAAGAACCATTAATAAACGCTCCCAAAGATACCACACCATTAGATAGATATGCTCTGATTGATGCTCGGTCTCCCGAACCATTATTAAGCTCTGCAATTACTGTCTCGGGGTTGTTAGGTGGAAGATGAACAATTCTCATCTTACCTCGGATGTAATGTGTTCCTACAAATGGGTTAAAAGTATATACTGAGCCATTAGAATTAACTTCTTTTAACTCCGTTCCAGTGAAATTAGAACCGGGAAGCTTCGGACCATCCAGTCTAGCACTCATCTGAACACCTCTCGTTTCAGATGGTGCTAATCTATAGAAGTCTACACTAGACATTACTGGACTTAAAAAGCCTAGAGCTTGACGAAGAAGGCCAACCTTTCTGGATACTACCGCATCCCTAGCCACGACAGACTTAGCTAGAAGTGCTAAATGATCAGACATTAAGAAACAGTGCAAATCTGCAATATCTTCTGTTACATTATATCTTGCCCAATCGCTCATGTAACCGGCCGGGTGGTCACCAGTAAAGGATGCTCCAAATGCAGAACCAGACGGGTTCTGTGCAGAAAAATTAGCCTGCATTGCAGCATCCCATACTGTATTAAGATAAATGGCAGCGTGCATGTACTCGTGATGGAACTGCTTTCTAAATACCCTATCTCCCCAACGAGAATCAAGAAAAATAGTTGTTGTTGCCGCAGACCAAATGCTTGCTCCTGGACTGTTCATGTAACTAACACCATCAGTAATGGCTACTGTTGACAACGGTGTTGATTGGACTCCCGCTGATGGATACTTGGCAACTTCCTGCACAAGAGCGCCAACCCTATTCTTAATGGTTTCCAAATCAGTCAGTGCCGTCCAAGAAATATTTTCTACATTAGAGCCTGTGGCCGGAACGGTCACATTGAATCCATATGTTGCTTCAATTGGATCAAGAGCAGCTAGAACACCGTCTAAGCTGGTTGCCGCATTAACTGCCGAAATAATAGAAAATGTATTGTAGTACCTCTTAGCTGGTTCATGATACGAAGCATCAAAGTATGGAGATAATGCAAATCCCGCACTAACCTCAGAGCCTGTCTTGATAACGGGCGCACTTAAGCCATCTCTTGACATTGCCAATGAGAAGTGATTCATTCCATCCAATGGATCAAGATGTAGTAGCTGAGCTGGAGATGCAGAAATATGCTTGGCATGATCTACCGGACGAATTCTACCGTTGCCATAAATTCCCAAAACCTGCAAGGGCACCATGGCACCATTTCGCCAAATATAAAAATCTGTTTCAGTTACAGTTCCACTTAATGAAGTCCGAATAGTTTGAGCCGCTGATTCTGCTGAGCGGTTTCCTGCGGCGTCCACAGCAGATACCGTGTAGCTATACGCAGTGTTGGCTGACAAACCAGTGTCAACGTAGGTCCTATTGGTTAGTGCTGGGGCAATAGTAACCCCGTTGCGCTGAACCCTATATGAAGCTACACCTACATTATCAGTGCTAGCATTCCATGAAATGCTAGTGCTAGTTGGATCGTTTGCAAATAAAATAATTCCGGAAGGCACGGTTGGTGCGGTCGTATCAACCTCGGGGGCAGCGGAAAGATCGGTAGAAGCAAATCTGGCAATTCTTAAGCTGGGTGCTGTAGTTCCGCTGGAATAAACTCCCACGCCTCGCTGAGTGGCTGGCACTGCACCAGAAGCATCTTGAGCCTGAACAACTAGAACATCATTAACATAGCCACGAAGGATAACGGCACTAGATGTTTCTTCAACTTCTAGCTTCATCTTTAATCCTTCGATCCTAGAATCGGTAGGAGTATTTCCACTTCCTAGCATGGTCATCGTAGTGCTGTTGGCTTCCTTGCGACGAATGGAAAACGCTGTTCCCGTACTTCCAGTCAAAAAGAATCCATAAAAAGCTTCGGTATTAGAATTAGAAGTTCCCAATTCTGGGAGGCGAACACAAGGCCCAGTGAAGCTTCCACCGTAAGTGTTTCCCATCTGAAAAGCAGATGAATGATTTCCTGTAGCCATAACAACCGGTGCGCGCTCAACATATGTATTTGTACCGGGCGGAACTATCGCACCCGACTTAAGGAGCATGCGGCTAGAATAGCCAGTCCAACCGTTTCCAGGTGAACTGGCGTCGCCCCTATCAAACTCGTCATTAAAAACTGTCATTACGTCTCCTTAAAAATTATTGTGCCTTCTGGTGTTCCTGCTGGGGGAGAACTATCTGCTGGGCCTAGGACTACAAAACCATTTGAAGTTCCACTATTTCCTCCAACCTTCTTTCCGTCTACCGGCGAAGTCGGCTTGCCTAGCTTAATTCTCAAGTCCCCATCTGGATCGACCCATAAGTGATACTGACCAATCATAGGATGAACTGAGCTGTATTCGGACTGGAATGGTGGAACTACCGGAACCTTTACACCATTGATCGTAATATATCCAAAGGAGTAAGTTACTGCATCGGACGGTGCCTGGATTGTAGCAGAGGCAGTTACAATATTTGATGACAATGTACCAGAAGTAACCCACGCCCTAATCGTACGTGGAGTCGTCTCTTCCACTGAATTATACACATATGTTCCATTGGCTGAGGCCGTGTCATTGATTGTACCATCTCCCCAATCAACATGATAAACCAAGGGAGTATTATTTGGATCGAACGATCCATCAAAACTGTAGGTAACCTCTAATGGGCCAACTCCTACTGTTGGAATTGGGCTTAAAATCTTAAAGGCCAATACCGGAGCACCATCAGGAGCAATAATAGTTCCTGTTGACTTGGTTGCCGTAGAAGTTAATCCATTGGCATCTGTTGTCGTAACACTAATATCAAATGATCTAGCCACTGTAATAGGATAAGTGTGACTTGCGGTCTTGGTTGGTTCATTTACCTGCTGAACCGATGAACCATCACCCCAGTTAATCTTATGGTTAGCCATAGCATTTGTACCGGCCGTTGATGTAACTGTAACGGTAGCGGTCTGTGCGTTTACGGAAACGTTAAAGTTCGCTACCGGAGGATTTATAGTGACAACCGGATCGGGAGTAGTGCCGCCGGGTGAGGTGACTGTTCCAGCAACCTTTCCCCAAGTGCCGTTTCCGCTAACTAACCAATCTCCCCATCGAGGGAGAAGTCTTCTAGCGTTGCGCTCTGACACCTGACTAGGAACCGGCCAATTAAGACCAGGGTATAGGTGATTAGCCACCCAAGGCTGAATGTGCATCCACTTATTGAATTCAGGTTCAGCGGGCAGCCATAGAGGCACATTCGATAGGTTCAGGTTGTCGCGCATGAAAAGAATGTTTCTCTTGATTGCTGAGTTTACCCAACTAGCTGCGTCAGCATATCCTGCATTAACTAGAATTGGAATAAGAACTAGCGCACCATCGATGCACTCATACTGGTAGTGAATTCCGTCACCGGTTCTCAATGGTGGCCCCCCAGAACGGGATGCGTCTTCTACGTTTGCACCAGATAGAACCTTATTTGCAACCTCGGCATTAATTACACCCTGTGAGCTTGGGTAGGTTGCCACGTCCCAACCAGAATTGAAAGATCCAGTAGCAATGAAGGTATTTTGAATAGTAGTATCTCCCAACCAGCGCTTGTAGAATCTAATCATTTCATCCAGAGTTCCTTGTACCGTAGTAGGCGCTCCCGATGGAACACCGGCCAAAGTAGTGATGCCGTGCTTTTTTAAATACAGCAAAATGATGATAGAAGATACACGAGCGCATGCTCCCCAGTTGTTACCCGAAGTCTTACCACATTTGTATAATGAATTCCAGTTGGCCTGACCTGGCATCGTTGCATGAATTGCATAACGCCCCCATTCTACCATCGTATTACGAGGGGCAGACTTTCCTGTGCTACGATGTGGGTCCATTCCTACAAGGTCGGCAGCCAAGAAGTAAACCCCCCAGGTGCGGTATGGATTTAACGGTTGATCGGTAGTAAGTTCAGTACCCATAGCCTCGATAATTTCAGATTCGACTTTAGCCTTGCCTAGACCGCCGCCGTCCTTGGAATATCTGATTGCAATATCCAATACATTCTGAGGGTGCAATTGGTCAACAACACCCATGTTTGCTGCGCCCGGATCGGCATTAGACTTTGAGGCCAATGAGGTCCAAGCTCCACCGCTGGTTGGCAATGAAGCTAGCGTTGTTTCCTTATATAGTAGATAATCTGGCATCTGTCATTCTCCTTAAATTTCTGTTACTATCATATAAACTTGTGTTCCATCAGGTAGATTGGCTACGTCTGGATTAATTCCATAAACCGCGCCGCCACCCCCACCACCAGGCTGCGTTGACATTTCATCAATTCTCGAACTAAGAACATTTTGAATATTGTCAATGTAAATCTTTGGAGCCACTTGACGATCAGTTACAGGATCATTATCTATATGAATCTGACCAATGGTAAACGTATTATCTGTGGCTCTTTTTACTAATGTTCCTCCACCGCTAACGCTAGTCGCAGCAGTCAAATCGGAATGGGTGTGATTACCTGCTGCCGCTGTCGCACTTGTGGTACCCAAAACAACTGCCCCAATAATTGCTCTTACTGCCGGGGCATCTGCTGCGGTTAAAATACTTCTACCGGTTACAGACGAATCTGTAATGTTTGTTGAAATAACTGCTCCGGCTGATCCGGCATCACCGCGAGGAATAGTTAAATTGAGAGAGTAATTTGGAGCGCTGCCCGTTATGGTGGCTGTAGCATTACTTCCCGGCGCTCCGGTAGAAACCGTACCGATTGTCATTGCTGCTGCTGGACCCGCAACTCCCGGATCACCCTTTGGAAGAACTAGATTAAGCGTTTGGTTTGGTGCCGTGCCAGTAATAGTTGCCGATGCACTTGCACCACCAGCGACTGTTCCTATTGTAAGAGTGTTTGAGAGACCATTTGGTCCTGGGTCTCCTCTAGGCCCTACTGGACCCGGAGCGCCTGGTAATTCTATTGTTATTACCTGCGCTGGCATCAATCATCAACCTCGCCATGAACAACTACGTCACCGGCCAAATATGTCCTAGCATCACCGTTAGGTTCCACTATCTGAAAATTCCAGATGTAATCACCCGGTGGAATTGTCTTTGTAATTGAGGTTGGCATGTACAAATCTACCTTATTGGTATCACGAATAGTACACGTGTAATTATACTGAATTGGGCCAGATAGCGATGCACTAATCATTGCTTCCGCAGTCAATCCATTCAGATTAATAGGCTGTAGAACACCACTTGCGTCTTTGGCCTCCATGACAATTGTAAACTTTTGAGAGTCACCCTTCCAGATGGTCATGTTGTAGTTGCTTGGCAACTTTTGCATGCCAAAATTACCAGTGGGTACTTCCCCTGGAAAAATTACATCGGCCATTTGCTCACTCCTACTGTATTCTTAAAATTCCGCGAGTTATCTCCCGGTCATCTAGATATAGTGTATAGTACATCACCGTAAATTCAAAATGAGTAGATTGCTCGGCAAGCACTCTCCACACTGCACCGGTCCTCAATCTTGAGAGGCCACCGTTCTTTACGGTAAACTCTCTGGCAAAAGAGCCTCTCTCCAAGATAACCTTAAAATCTCCATTGGGCAAGACGATAGATTTACCCTGTGCATTCTTGAAATTAAAGGTTTCCTCGAAGCTCTCGCCCTTTGTCAGAGTAAAATTCATTAGCCTGCGTAGAACTCTCTGAGTTCTCTTGGTGTAGCTACTCTGAACCCGCCGTCTACCTCAACCAAATAATCTGCATCCTCTTCCTTTACAAGAGCATATGGGTGCTGACGATTGAACTTGTATCCTCGAATCTCATAAGAGAAGTTGGTACGGATCATCTTGACGACGACATATTCGTCCTCTTCCTCTTCCACGACCACCTCTTCTTCCACTGTTCCGGTAAAATCCTCAGGAATTAAAGCAATTTCCTCTTCTTCTATTTCAGGCTCTAGAGTCTCCTCATACATAAGCCAAGTAACTCCCATCTCACCAAGCTCGGTAAGAATATCGGCCTTCTTTGTCTTGCCGTCCAAGTCAACTGCAAACTGCCTTGCAACCTCTTTTAGCTCAGGAATAGTTAATTCTTTAAAACTCTTATCTCCTAGTGCCATTTAAATCAAATCCTCTCTGTTGAACTTCATTGTATCTGGTGATCTGTTTTAAGTCAATTAAAGCCAGAAAGACCGGGAAGGTTTCCCCTCCCGGTCTTTCATGGACTGTTATCAGGCTCCTGTACCGACTCCAATGTTACGGACGATTACGAATGCCTCAGTGTTCTCGATCTGAGTTCCTACACGGCAGAACATGGTGTACTCAATTGTGTCCTTCTTGGCTGCGTACTGGCGTACGACCTTGATTTCACGCTTGACTCCCCATAGAAGGTTCTGTGGGAAGGTTAGCCATAGCTCACCGTGGTCACCTGTAGCACCAGAGTAGCTTCCGTCCTGGGTCTCATCGAATAGTGGAACCTCCTGTAGAGGCACTCCGAATAGACGACCAGCGTTGAATCCAGCGGCTCCGTCAGGTACAACCTGTGCGTTAGTGTCTCCATAAGTTGCAAGATTAACGTCAAGCGTACGAGAGTAAAGCCAATCCTGAATCAAGTTGCTTCCTGCGAAGAACTTCAACTGTCCTCTGCGCTGCATGAACTTACGTGGCATTGCCTTAATTGCAGCGTTAGCTGCGGCAAGGTTAAGTGGCTCTCCACCGTTGTCAATGATGTGGGCTGCACCATCGGTTGTACCGTTGATAGCAAGCTTCCTCCAACCATCGAAGACCTTTAGGGTCTTGTCAGAGCTGGTGGTATCACCATTAATTGCCAAGTCCTCCAAGTCCATTCCGGCCTGAGTTGCCATTAGGCGCGCGATGTGATCCTCCAATGCCTCACCCTCAAGGTTGTCCTCAAGTGTTTCGGTTGAAAGCTCCCAGTCAAGACGTAGCTTGTGGGTACGCATGTTGATCTTAGAGAAGAATACACCCTGGTTTTCACCAGTGTCTACCGCCTCTACAGCACCACGTAGCAAGCGCTGTCCGACACCGATACGATCAATTTCCTGCTCAGTAGAGCGCATGCGGATTGTGCGAACCTGACCACCTAGGACTGTTGAGTCCCACATGTAGTCGATGAACTGATTTGCCTGCTCCGGAGCCAAAAGGCCAGAGCCAGGTGGGGAACCAATCTCGGTAGAGACGATTACCTTTTCAAGTAGTTCGTTGTTGCTCATATTATATTTTCACCTCCCGAGTGAAATAAAGTATTTGGTATTACAAACTTACATGGTGCGTTGGATCAGCGAAGGCCGTCCATTGAGAAGATAGTACCGCGCCACATACCATTGCTCTTCTGTAGAGAAGATTCTTCCTCAGACCCGCCAAGGTCTGCGGACTTTCTAACTGCACCTGACTTCTCAACTGCGCCCAGCTTCTCCTGAACACCATTAAACTTTTCTGTCAAGGTACCAAATCTATTGCTTAGCTCATCGTGCTTTGTAGCTAGGTCTTCAAGTCCCTTTTCGAACTTTTCAGTGGCCTGCGCTAGAGCTTCGGCATTCTTACTGCCGTGATCTTCCAAAGTTGATTCAATGCTCTTACGTAGATCATCAAACATCTTGGTTAGAGGATTCTCCTCAACATCGCCGTCCTTAGGAGCGTCCTGGTTAAGTACCTCTGCCTCTTCTACCTTTTCTGCACCGGTTCCGGTAACGCTTACGTTCTCGTCCTTTACCTCAGTTGCAGTGTCGGCTTCCTCACCCTCAGGTGCGATAGTCTCGCTATCACCCTTAGGAGAAACTTCCTCAGCAGACTCAACCTGAGTGTCAGTGTTTTCAACAACATCCTCAGGGGTGTTTACATCTTCTTCGTTCTTCTTTTCTGCCATGTTTTCACCTCCCTCAGTTGATTCAAACTTCTCGATAATGGTGTTAACCTTTTCTGCCTTGTCACCGCCATCGCTCTCAAACCATCCAATGTTCTGCATCGGTGCGCCACAATCGACGCAATCCTTGGTCTCGTCCGAAGCCACAACTGCTACCGGCTCATCACCCTTCTTGCAGTAGAAAACATTTTGAAGTTCCATCTTGGCTAGCATTCCGTCTACTTCGGTGGAACCGTCAGCAGCCTTCTGAATGCTAAGAATGTTTGATAGCTGATTGGCTGGGTTATCAACAAGTGATAGCTCTACCATTTCGTAATCCTTGATGTATCTAATAGCCTTACCGGCGTCCTTGTTAAATTTGCTTTCAGCGTCCTTAACGTTACCGCCGATGCTGAAACCGGTTAGAGTGCCATCGTTAACCATTTCCCAAATGTGCTCTGCACCCTTGGAAATATATGCGTCAACGTAAATTCCGGTATAAGTCTTTTTAGTCTTCGTGTCAAAGAATTCTTCCTCGCGGGCGTTAACTAGCTTGCCTGCTGGAACTGGCTGATGCATAAGACGAATGTTTCCACGGAAGTTAGCAAAAGCCTTAGCTGATGCCTCCTTGGTTACAATGTCGCCGTGCAAATCTTCTGAGTCGAGCGTGGCGAAGCCAGAGACAATTCGCCTCTCCTTGTCCACCTTCTGCAATGGCATGGTGATGCGAATGTTATCGCCTTCACTCTGCCAATTAGCCTTTTCTACTCTCATAGGTAAATGTTAACACCGTTTTCTTCAAAAGCAAAATCAAACACATACGTACGGTAATCAGCAGAGCTTCGGTTGCCCTTTGATGAATTACACGATCTACAAAGCGGTTGCAAATTATCAATCAAATTGCTTCCACCTTGCGTAATCGGCACTACATGATCTATAGCAATATTATCTCTGGAGCCGCACGCCAAACATTTCTTTCCATAAGCTAGGAAAATAGCCTCAATAACATCCGCTGTAATAACACCACTTGAAAGTTTTTTCTTAGAATTATAGTTGTGCCAAGCTGCTTTGTGTCTTTCAGGGTTTGCCTTATATGGTGGATTAAGACTATTGCGCTGCCTCTTCATCTCTCGATAGCAAAGGCGGCAGCGGCTCTCTCTACCATCCGTAGAGTTAGTTCGTAAGTTAAATTCTACTAATGCTTTTACCTTTTGACAAGAAATACATTTCTTGTCTGTTGCGCGGGCACGGTTCTGAACAGCAACCACTCTTAACACACTCTTGGCGTCTTTATTTTTTCTACAAATTTTGCAAACCGTTTGCAATCCATCTTTAGCTAAAGAGTTTCGGCCAAAATTTTCAAATAACTTAGACTCCATACAAACCGCACATATTTTAGTTATCATGACTGTGTGCGACCGGCGCCCTGCGAAGCGCGTCCTTCACCGGCTGAGTCGGTGGCGTTGGCTGTACGTGCCTGGTCACGACTTCTATTTCCCGTAGCCTGAGCACGCTGTTCAGCGCCCGGCCCACCTGACGCTGCCTTTACCTTAGCCGCCTCGGCCGCCTGCTTCTCCTGAGCCTTAAGCTGCTTATTCTGGAATTCAACAGTTTCTGGTGCGATGGCACTTGCTGCAACCATTGGACGCTCATCTCCCCAAGGTAGGGGAGATTGGCCCTTACGAGCACGAACCTCGTTAACCGTCTCAATAGCCAAACGAAGATTACGCTCATCAATCTTAGACTGTGTATCTTCGTCAGTAAGAGCAAGCTCATTTAACTTTAGACGGAAAATGTCAGTTAGCTCACCAACTACACGATTAATCTTCTTTTCTAACATCTTCTGCTCGGGACGACAAACCTGTTCCTTGAATGTCTTGTCTGCATCTCTTGCGGCAGCTAAACCACCAGTAGATTCTGATAGTGATACTTTTGTAACCGGCACTCCATGAGCCATAAGAATATCTGAAATGTTACCACGACGATAATTAACGAAGCTGGAATCCTGTGTACCGGCCTCTACTGGCTTCATTTCAAAGCTAGCCTTTTGGTCCTGCTGATCGGCAGGTAACGGAACATAAATAGTTCTGTGGTTGCGCCCCTTCAATCCTGTTTCAAAAAACTCTAGAAGATTCTGTTCGCCCTGGCTACTAAATGAAGCTCCCTTAACTACAATAACATAACGAGGAACTGCCTTGTTTTCAAAGTAATCAAGGTTGAATCTTGCTGCAAACTCATTACCTACAATTGCCTGCTGGGCAGCTACAATATTGGGTACACCATAGAACTGGCTGGTTGGGCTGTACTTCTTAATATGAATAATTTCATTTGGACGTGAGTCATTGCCAATAGGATTTGAAATGGTTTCACCGAAGTTTCGATAGAATGTCGCCCTATTGCTGACCATTTGCACGTAGCCATCGCGCTCCTTACGGATTCGAATGGTCGATGCTGGAATGTGACCAATGTAACCAACCGTGCCATCGAGAGTACGACCAATTTCTATGTAACCGTTTCCAGTAACTTCGTAATCAGTCCACACCTTTATCAAAGTCTCAGAAAATGTATCTTCTGCATTGCAGTCATCTAGATAATCATAAATGGCTTCCTTTGTGCGATCAAGCTTTTTGCGCATTCTCTCCTTGGCATCGCCTTCCGCGTCGCTTAGCTTGCGCTGCATAGAATGAGTAAAAACAAAATCAAACCCCAAACCGGCGATGTTAGCAACCTTGGCTCTAACCGCAGCAGCATGAGGTGCTGACATTTCATAAATTTTAGCTAAGTAATCTAGGTTGTACTTAGGTAATACAACACCAAATAAATTATAAGCATCAATAGTTGATTCTAACTCGTCGCGCTTTGTACCGGCATCGGCGTGGCCTGAGTAAACCTTTTCCATCCTGCGGGTCTGTGTGCGCTTGGTGTTTGCATCAAGACCACGAACCTTCTTTAAATCTGAGCCGCTGACTGAGAATGGGTCAACAACATCGTTAACTAGCTCTCTATTGGTCTTAATTAACGTGGGGGAAAGAAGGGTCTGCTCATCGTCGGACTCTACGTTCCGATTGCGACGCGCTCCTGCTACCCTATCAGCCATTCTTGTCTAGCTCCTTTTGATACTTGTATTCATCAATTAAATTACCAATATCATATGGGTCTGGCGTCTCACCATTCTGCATGCGTGCCATTTCTTCTTCCCATTCACCTTCGCTAATTGGACGGGCTCCCTCTTCAAAAACCGGACCGCCCTCCATAATGCCCAACTCATTGTGAACAAAGGCAATCAACTTAGCAACAGCTTTCATGTCACCCCTGCGTGCGGGTGCGACAAGATAATTAAAGTTTTCGTCTACAACAGGCTTTCCATCAATTCTCCAAGTGTAAACACCATAGGGAATGCCTTCGTCAACAATCTTATATCCGCTCATAAATTTATATTAACACAACCATTGTTATTGTCAAACCAATGACCAGCTTTTAGCTTTGTCCAGGTATAAATGACCAAGTTTGCGCATAGAATGAAACTGGTGAAGATGATTCTGTCACATTCACTCCAGAACTATCATTAACTCTTAGAATTGGTGACCCTACATTAGACTTATATAAATTAAGAGCTTGTGCAGCCGTCATCTCATAATCATAGGTAGCTAAATGACCAACGGTTACATCAAGCATTTCTGTACCGGTCAAATTACCACCAATTCGAAACTTGCTGTCATTAGGAGTAGTAAGAACAAAAATCCAATGAGCCCACTGATCCAATTGTTGCGCTGTCGCGCTTGTGAAGGGCTGTCCATTTCTGTAAGCAGTCATTCCTACGGCTGAAACATTGCCGCCATCTACTTTGACATAACTAGTTCCAGTATTTCCAATAAAAAAGCCAGAATTATCATCAAGCTTGGCCCACATTTCAACTGTGCCAATAGTGTTGGCTTCATCCTGTTGAATTTCCAAGTAACCATTTCTAATAACAGCGCCCCAGGTGCTCAGATAGTCTAATGGATTAGGTGTTTCATAATCCATTAGAACAGATTTAAATGCCAAATTTCTCGAACCACTAGTTGGCGTTATTAATCTATCGTTAAGTATCAACACAGTTAACGAATCAACCCATCCTTCTTCTGGAAGATCAAACCTTAATAGCAAGTTAACATCTGTAGCGTCCTCTAAAACAATGGCTCCATTCATTACCGGAGTCCATGTAATATTATCAGTAGAATACGAAAGAACAGCTTTAAATCCTTGATAAGTTAAAGACACACCGGCAATCGTATCGGATATCATCGATGATACTGGCACCATGCCCATCCACGTTCCGCCGCCATCGTTGGCTATCATTCTAGTTCCCATAATACCAACACCACTTGTAAAGAACTGATCCCAATTTGTATAGTCAAAAACAACAGTAGAATAAATGTCAGAGTCTCGATTCATCAACGTCCATGTTGTAGCTCCATTGGCAGATGCCGTCTGCTCGGGGGCTCTTACGGCCTTACCCCACTCGTAGTGCTGGCCTACTTCTCTTGCAGACAAACCTCTAGCATAGAGCGCAACGCTATCATAAATAGCAGACCCCGTACCACCATTAATTCGAATTGAACCTGAGGTAGAAGTAAAGGGAGATAAAAGTAAATCTAAAGATGCTACCAAGGTTGCATCAATATATAGCTCGGCCTGCGTAGGGCGATAAATCATAGCCACATAAAAAGACTTACTATTGTTAGGAGTCCATGATGTTTCTACCGTACCGGCATCTTGCTTTATCCTTAAAATGAAGTCTGTTCCATTCCAAAGCACGCCCTCTCCAGTATGACCAAGTACAACAACTTCACCGGTATTTGTCATCGGCATAAACCAAGCTTCAAGTGTAAAAGAAATCGCTTCGTATCCCTGATTGTAAGGCTCAAAACTAATGTTATCTGATGCACTGATAAGTGTTGATGATCCTGAACCGGCCACTAACGGCGGGTTCGATCCATCCAACGTACGAAACGTATGCGGATTACTACTCATCACTTCTAACTCGTAGTTCATAAATTAAGTATAGTCTTAGTCACCCAAAAAAGCAAAAACCCCGAACTAAAGTCCGGGGTCATGCTGTAACTAACATTTCCATCCTAAGGTGTTCGGGAACTCTTGCGAAATTCAGGCACGAACGCCGTTAACAACTCTCATCTGTATCGGCCCACAAGCCGCACCCGAGGTTGTGGTTATATTATAGCACATCATTTAGCGTCTGTAAAAGTGCCATCAGCCAATAGAACTAGTCTACCTTTTTCAAACTTCTGTTCAATTAGACCGTCCTCTTCACGCTTATATTCAGCACTCGTTGGGTAACCAAGACGACCATTCTCCCAACCAGTTGATGCATAGTAATTAAGGAATGCACCGTGAATATCCCAGGCTCCGGTCTTTGGAGACCAGTAAATTGCCCAACCGGACGCGAAGTGGCTAGAATGTCCAACTCCATGAGTCAACTCATCGCTCGTAGGAAATCCAGTAGTTAGCTCACTACCAATTACACGCCAACGCTTTAGAATTTCTCCATGAACTTCGTGGGCTGTGCCCTTATCAACATTTGGATGCCAATAAATAGCTCCATTAGTAAACTCCTGCCAACGACCAGCCTTATCTAATGTTGAAACTTCTGGACCGTCCGGCTGACCTACGATTCCCTTTGTACGGTCATAAGCCACCCTGATGGCTCCTACAATTGGGAACTTGAACTGTGGAACTACTGGTTGTGCTGGGCCACCTAGATTCCAGGCCGCCTTGCTATCGAAACCGGCGCGGTTCAGACTAAACGATACATGGAAGTGCTTATCGTGTGGATTACTTCCGTTATATGCTCTCCATGTTCTAAAATCAGGACTAGTAATTCTGCGGTTGAAGATAATGTATCCTCCACCGGTCAATCTTGGATCACCGGCTGCGCCCTTCTTGCGTAATTCTTCAACAATCCAAGCCGCGTCAATGCCGTCCTTGTCAACATCGCGCGCACGTACAACACCCTGCCCAGCAATAATTACCCAAGGATTGTGGTCGGAATCTCTAGATGCGTGAGCAGCATCACCAATTGTTCCATCTGATGCCTTGTCTCGTTTAGGCCAACGAACATTAATTTCATCTACCAGAGCAATGCTGGCATTACAATTACGCCACGTCACTTATCATCATCGGGATTAGTGGGAGCGTCTGCTTCCTCACCTGCGTAAACCCAGGGATCGGAGTGATCCTGCTCCCCGGCCGTCCTTGCCTTTGGTTCTGTCATATTTATCCCCTCCTTTCTAGATTAGTATGCTCCTTTCGTTGCTAAAAAGCAAATGACCCAGCCTCGGAGTAGAAGGCTGGGTCATCGACTTATTCTGTTTTTTCTCTTCCATCTAAAGAATGATGGAGAATATGCCATCCAATTGAGCCATCGTCTCTCTTTACAGGCTCTGTTGTGGGCCCGCAAATACATTCATCATTGTTAGTGTTATGGTCCACAAGATCATTAACTGGATAAGTATGAACTGCTGTCATTAGTTTGCTGAGCCTACAAGCTCACATTGACCTGAAACACAACTTAGCATCTGCGTTCCAGTAGTGTTATCTTCCTTCTCATATAGTGGAAGGATAGACCAATTAACGTGTGCTGGCATATCTGCAACAAACTGCTTGTAACCGGACTCGTCGGTGTCCTGGTATGGTGCTTGCTGATATGTACCGGCATCATATGGAAGAAAACTGATTCCACCAACGATATCCCAGTTTTTGTAAACCCAGTGGCTTACCTCAATCCATTCCTCTTCACGCACGTTGACGGTGATAGAAGGATTATGCTCGGTCCAGTGCATCTTGTACACCTTCCAGAACTCTAAGTGATCAATAGCAGTTAACTCATTTCTGGTGACCGCGCCTACCGGTGCCTTCTGTGGGAAGTAGAAGACAGTTGTACTGTCAGGTGCCATTAGGTCAGGCTCATTAGGAATACCGGCGTCATTCATGAATGATGTTAGCGGGTCCTTGTTGTCCTGACGGACGGAGCGAATGTAATAGTCATTGTGCCACGGGTGCATTCCTGACGAGGTGCCGGTAAGCTGAGAAACTGTTCCGCTAGGCTTGACAGTTGTGATCGCCGTTGAGCGATTGATTCCCATTGCATCTGCCACGCGGGCATTAACTTCAATCGTCCGCTCTCGTAGAGAGTCCAATGCGGAAGCCAAGCGGTCAAGCCCTTGTCGGCCAGACGTAAGCTTGTTTCCAAACTGTCCGGTGAGTGAAACTCCAAGAAGCCTTTCCTCTTCGCAGTTATCTCTCCAAATCTTTCTAAGATACTTGAAATTGGTGAAGCTGGCCTGAATGGTTCCCAAAATGGTTGCAATTTCTGCCTTCTCAAGTAGTGCCTCCTCCGTATCGCTTTCCTCGACAATAATTTCAGTTAAGTTACAGAACTGATACGGACGCAAAGAAATCTCTCCACATGGATTTGTTCCACCCAATAGAGAACCGTCGCGTCGCGGTGCGAATGCAGCCTTCTTCATGTTTTCCATGTTTACGATACCGCGCTCGCCTGAACCGGACTCGTATAGATTCTGCCATTCGTGCATAAACTCACCGATGCTTGGCTTCTTGTAATGTGCTGCGGAGTTGTTAGCTAGACGACGATATGGAGTTGCCTCCCACCACGCACCGCTCTTTGCCTTAGCCATATCATAATCGTCCAAGTCCTGCAAACTGATCAGAGCAGAACGGCGCACACCACCCACGACAACCACGTCCCCAATCTTGCACATAATGTCATGGCACTCAAGGCTTGTAAGCTTTCTTCCTGCTGCTTTCTTGAATGTAGCGATAGCAAAGTCAAATAGATCGACAAGTGGTTGTGGTCCCGATGAGCGACCTCCAAATGTCTTAAGCTTTGCTCCTGCTGGACGAAGCGCTGTAATATCAATTGCAGGAATCTGTCCAACATAAAGCATGGCAATAAGTTCGCGTAGCGCGCGTGCCCAACCTTCCTTAGAGTCCTGTACGTTGATTACTGTCTTTGTGTATTCGAAGTGCTCGTTTACAACCGGCAATCTGCTGGTGTACTTGCGCTCTGCGCTGAATCCTAAACCGGTACCGTTCATCAAAATGTACAGCGCTTCATCAAATGATCGTGGACTGTCTACCGGAATAAAGCTACAGTTATATCCTGCAACGTGTGAGCGGTCTAGTGCTGGTCCTGCCGTCATCAATGCACGCATCGAAGGCATGACTTTGTGGTTCAAAATTGCTGAGTGAATGCGATCCCATTCGTCCTCAGTTACTACGTTTGGATAGCTCTTATCCATGTGGTCATGCATGTAGTTCACATAACGGTTAACTGTCTCGTGCCAGGTCTCACGACGACCAATATTGTCGTCCCACCTAGCATAACGAGACACGGCAATAAATGCCTTATACGGGTCTGTTAGAGCACCCGTATCATCAATAATACTCAATTAAATTCCTCCTATACCCCGCCTACAGTGGGGCTTTCCTCAAGATTTGGTTCCTCAAGTGTACCACTGAGACTATTCTATGCAAGGTAAGTCAAAATTATTTTACATCAATTATCGGATTCAATATAGAGGCTCTGCAAGTCAATGCTTGCTGCTGCTGCGGTAGTTCCATTGGAGTGATGAATATGGGCTGACAGCATAGTGTTCAGCGCAGGAAGATCAACATTAGCAGTGCCGCTAACAACAATACCATCGTTTAAACGCTGGGCAGACCAATAAACAACCGACCCTCCACCAGAAGGAGCAAATAGCCTAAACTCATAAAAATCGGTTGCCGCCACCTGCGTGCGGAAATTGACACCAAGATCGACCGATGTTCCTGCACCAGTTCCATCATTGCACATAAAGCGCCAAGTAGTTTGAGTAGAGTTGGCTCCAAACCCGATCAAGTTCAAAAAAGTTGAAGGCTCAACACTGGGAGAGAGGGCCGCTGTTGTAGAACTCAATCCAACAAATAATCTATTCGTTGGAGTTATTGCCTGCAATCCCAACCTAGCAACAAAAAAGAATCCTCCCATGTTGGGAGTAGATGACAAAAACCACTGAGCAGACGATGATCTAGTACCGGCTGCTGCCGCTGCCGTTGCTGCCGAAGTGAACCTGGACTTAACCATTGAAGTATAAAAATTGGTAGAAGCGTTATTCACTAACGTTGGGTTGGCAACGTTAGCAACATTTAGACCATCCAGTGTAGGAGTCGCAACGTTGTTTACAGCATTCCAGCGGGCAACCCTATTGGAAAACATTGCAGGTTGCAAGGCAGTGTCCTGACCAGATGGTCCTATAATAGACAAAAGCCTGCGGGCCCTATATCTAGTAAATAACTTTAAACCTGTAGCTGGTGCCGTTGGAGTGGTTGTCACATGCTCTGTAGATATAAGAGCTTCGGTTGTGGAGCCCCCACCGCCGCCGACCGATGCAACAGCATTATCAACATAAGACTTCTTGGTGGCATGATCTGGACTTGACGGATCGAAAGCAATATTAACATAACCAAAGTCTGAACCGGCCAAAATATTGTCTCTTTTAACTAAAGTTCCAGTAAAAGATGCAGTAGTGGCATTATTCAGTAATGTCTTGATGCCCTTGATTTCTGTGGCAATGCGAGAGGCTAAAGCCTGAACTTCACTTACTACGCTCATACTAGACCGGCCTCAAATGTTGCCACGAAATTAGTTGTAGTGTCACCTACCGCTGCGGCATCGGCAGCAGTACCGGCCGTTGTGCCAATCACAATATTAGATACACCCGCACCAATGGTGTTTCTAGCTGCCGAAGCATCTACAGCGGTAATCAAAGACCTACCAATTAAAGTCGAGTCGCTAATGTTAGCAGCAGTGTGGGTGTGAACGGTGGGTGCCTTGGTATCTGCAACTATCTTCAAACCGGCCGGAGTTACGGCACGAACTGTATCAGTTCCAGTAGTCGCTTCGGTAGTGGTTGCTAATTCAACAACACCGGATGCAGATTCTGTGGCTGCTGGTGGCGCATAATCTCCAGCCTTGGCTGTACCGGCATTTGTACCAATTACAAGGCTAGAAGTTCCCGCTCCAATTACACCACGAACAGCAGTTGCATCAGTTGCGGTCAGAACATTGCGACCGACCGTCGTTGCATCAGAAATATTTGCGGCCGTATGAGTGTGACTGGCAGGTGCCGCTCCAACTTCTGCGGCAGTAAAAGTCTTATTTCCGGCCATTGCAGTGGTACCTGTAACGCCAATAACTAGATTAGACGTACCGGCACCAATATTGGTGCGAGCCTGGGTCTGCTGTGCTCCCGTTAGAGTCTGAGCAGCATCAAAACGAACTCTGTTTCCAAGAGCAGCCGTTATTGTTGCCGCAAAGTTTGGATCATCACCAAGAGCCTCTGCAATTTCATTAAGAGTGTCTAGAGTTCCCGGTGCAGAGTCAATAATTGCCGCTACTCTGTTTTGAATTTCTGTATTTGTCTTACTTGATGACCAAGAAGTTGCCGTTGATGTGTTCGTATCATTAATTCCTGAGGCATTGGCTGCGGCTGTAGCCACCTCATTGATTGCCGCTACAAGGTTTCCCTTAGCGGTGGTAACAAGGGCAGAATTGTCTACCGCGTTACCGTTAATAAGTGTGCGCAAAGTCTTGACTTCCGTAGCAATACGGGTTGCCAAGTCCTGCAAGTTTGTTACAAGTGACATTATTTTATTCCTCTCCCTTAAATAAGTCTATTCTCAAAAAGAATAGCTAGGTCTTGCATTTCTACGTCATACACAGGGTGAGGAGTTTGTGATTCAATATGAACCGCCAACTTAGTGTCAACAGCTTGATTCAAAATCTCCGGGTCCACTACCCCCGCAACATAGTCTTCCTTTTTCAAAAAAACTTCATCCAAGGCATTAGTTAGAGGAATAATGAACTCAGTTCTAACCTCACCCGCGCCGTCCAAAACAGTATTTCCCTCTCCACTGCTTAGAGAATAATCTACCGCCCCCTCTACAAGCAATCCCAATTGACCATCTTTAAAGGACTTGATTCTATAGAATCCATCCTTTAAAGAATTAATCTCATGTGCAGAAAAATTGATGACAACTTCTCCATCTCTAAATACTGCGGTTCCGCTTGTAGCGGCATCGGTAAATCTAGAGTTGTGAGCTACTTCTACAATCAACTGAGCGCCTTCAAGGTTCAAAGACGTAGGAATGACCACCCTAGCGCCCTGTCCCTCAGTCGTAGAAAATGAATATCTATGACGAGGACTTGTGGGCACCAAATAGACGTAGGACATAATAAAATATTAGCACTTTAACCCTTATTTTTCAAACCGTTCTACAACGTGAGCAAAGGTCTTCTCAGTCAACCGGTCCCAATCCCAGCGCCTCTGAATATAGCCAATTCTATCAAATGCCATGGGTGTCAACTCATCAATCTTGCTGACGGCAATCTTCATCGACTTCGCCAGTTCAGCCTCATCAGGATGCAACATATTACCGGGGTGTACGGCAGGCCAAGGAGACTTCAAAAGATTTGTCTTGACCCGCAGAGCCTCTAGAGTGGCTATCTCATAGGGCGCCCATCCTTCACTAACGATGACCGGCATTCCTGTAACCATGGCCTGTAGTGGAATCAGTCCGAATCCCTCACCGTAAGAAGGATAAACTAGAACGTCATGGCGGTGAACAAGATCAACCATTTGGTCTTCGGTAAACTCTTCCGTAATGATTTTAACATTACTTAGTTCATTGAATGGATGAGCATTGTTGATGCCCCTGATAGTTGATGATCCAAAACCCTTAATGGTCAATGTTGCTTTATTGCTATCACCATAGAGTTTCTTGAAAGTGTCATATACTAATTGACCGGCCTTGCGAGGTGCCGGTTCTCCAATGTGGAGAAACTTAACCGGGCCGGGGCGGCGGTGGCGCTTCTTTGGCGTCCACACTTCTGAATCCACACCATGCTCATACACACGCGCGTTATAGCCCTTTTTGTTAAACCATTTAGCCATAAGCGGTGAAGTCGTCCACAATTCGTCACAACTTTGCAGACCCGCTCGCCACTTGGCCGGGATTGTGGTAGACTCCCAAGCAACGTAGCCAATCTTGTAAGCATTTGGATTAGACCAGTGCCATAGATAGGGCTGAGAGAAATTAAGCTCGACCGGCGCTGTGCTATCCTTGTAGGGAACTTCGTGTCCGAGTCTCTGTAGAGACCTCACGATACCGTATGCGGCTACTCCGTAACCGTGTGTAGTGATGAGGTTGGATTCTGGAACAGATAGACTAATCTTCATAGGAAGATTCTACCATAGGAGACATATGAACGGAATTGAGAGAATCAAACGGGCGATTGCCCTCGACGGTGGCTATGAATATTGTGAAGAACACAACACATACCGCTGGTGGAGTCCAGATAATTGCTCAAACAAACACAAAGAACTTCCACGCGGATATTTTACTTGTGAAGAGCATGGGCGAATTCACACTCCCGAAGAACAAGCCTGGCATTGTGACTAACTTGCGTCATAATGAACAAGATGTTACTATTCAACTAGTCAAGTGATCAGCAGCCTACCTGATTGCAAAGGACGCATTTTTGTGCTACACTTGTATGTACACGTATACGCCCCAAGCAATCTAGTAGGCCCTCGAAAGAGGAGATTGCTTGGGGCTTTTACTATTTGTTAGTTCAACAGGGTTTAAGAGCACGCTCTGACAACCCACCGATAAGAGTCAGCCTACTGCTGTTATCGGAAACGGCAACAACCGGGATTCCATCCTAGTAAAAAGTTGTTGCGTGTCTCCCCTGAAATACTGGAAGAGGGGGTGGAACCTTAAGCAGTTCCGAGACTAGGGCATGGAGTGGACCGTTTGGCATACCGGCACCCCTAGGATTGAAGTTGAACCGTCCAAAAGGACGCTCCCCCAGGTGAACTCTATCAAAAAGAATTTATTCAATCTTAGACTATACAAAAGCTTATCAATTAGATAACCCTATTAGTAGTAATTAAACACTCCGCGAGCGGAGCGAGCCCGGCGAAGCCGGTCTAGAAAGGAACTTTAATGGATAATAAAGAAAGAAAAGCTCTTAGAGCTAAAGAGAAGAAAGACCGAGAAGATCGATGGGTAGAATTAGTCAAGAAAAAGCAAAAAACTCCTTCTAGATTAAGAACTGGTCGAGACATTCCTTATTCAAAGAAGTTTTCAGAAGTTACTATCACTAGTCCGGACGGCACCGTAGAAGTGGTTCCAGCAAAGAAGAGAGCAAAATGAAGTATTTACTATGGAGATTAGGAATTGTTCTTAGTAATGCAGGAGCTTATCTAATTTATAAGACAGAGCTTAAGGATTACTCTGATAAGACAATTTGAATTTAAGGAGAGCTATGCGCTTTATCATTGAGTGTCAAGAAGATATACACCGACTCGTAGGGTGGTACAATAGTGATAGGATCACAGCGGAAGAATATTTCGATGCTGTTGATCAGTATGCGGCCCGAATGTTTGAAGATGAAGTGGAACGGGTATCATGGTTAGAACGATGGAGGTGATATAAGTGATCTTGCTAGGAATTGTTCTCCTAATTCTAGGAGCTATTTTTGACATTGGAATCCTATTCACCCTTGGATGGATTTTGGTTGTAGTTGCCGTTGTTTTGTACATCGTTGCAGCTATCGCAGGTGCCCGCACTGGACGAGCTTTGTTCGGTAGAAGGAAGCATCTGTTCTAAACACCAAAAACACAACGAGCCCTGGCGGAAGCCGGGGCTCTTGTGCTATCATGGGGTCATGACAGAGCTTACGTGGGCCGAGAAGGTCAAGCGACAGTATGATGTAGCGATCAGGCGAAATAGGCACATCCCTGATTCTTGGAGTCTAGCGCCTAGGGGGAGATAAGTGTATAACATGCCAGGGTTCCAACCGGCCCGGACCAAAGAAGAGGTTGACAAGCGTATCGAACTGTGGCATGCTGTGCCCGAAGTTACATACGACGAGCTACGACCCAGCCTCAACGACTACCTAGGGTGGTCGAAGCAGGACTATTGGGATTGGGTCATGACCGGAAGGATGCCCAATGAGCGATCCACTACAGACAGCGATTAGCACCGGCACCCACGCGGAATGGGAGCGCTACGTTAAGTGGCTCCAAGACGGACGGCCTGAAACCAAGACGGCAGACGAGTGGTCTGAAATTAAGGGCATCGTCATTCGTGACCCGGACGGCTGGCGCTACGATGACGCACCGCCCTGGGATGCTTTGATCACCGAGGCCGAGTTTAATGAGCGCGCAGCGGGTTGCACCATTCAACTGTTACCGGGCAGCACCTTTGGTGTCTGAATGGACTGAGGACGTATGCACCTGCAAGCACAGTCAGTCTAAGCATAGGGATACTTATGCTGGACCTTGGATGGGTGTATGCAAGATGTGTCAAGCAGATTTCGAATGGTCCGGAATGGGGCCGGTCTGCGGTAGATATCAATGGAACGGCGAACCTAGAAAGAAGGTATGGTAATGAAGCAGAAGATTATGAATTTCTTTGGATTCTGGACCCAGCATCAGATTGCCACGCAGTATCGTTCGCCTTACGCGGACTGGCAGCATGAACACCGTGAGTGGATGCGTGAGCACGGCCTTAAGCCTCTCACATTCGACTGATGATTTGTATTTTACTGATCATCTTCGTAGTGATTGTTGGTGTAGGTCTGTGGTCATCCGATAATTGGAGGCGCTAATGTATCAGAATATCCGCTGGCTGACTGAGGTCTATGAATCCCAGCATTGGGCGGAAGTAAGAGATAAGATTCCGGTGAACCCACCGGGAGCATTTCTAGCTGAGGGGGACGTTATGATTCATGACATTGATCTGCTTAACTGGATGAACGACAACGGAGACTATGAGTTTCACCCGCGTCTGCGTGACCGGGTTCAAGAAGTCTCTCGTACGCGCATCCGGGCCATTACGATTGATGAAGCCCCCGAGATTGATGAGGAATATGACTGCGACTGAATGGGATAATCTTACCCTGAGCGATATCGGGATCAAGATAGCGATACCCACGGATATTTTGGAAGTATTTTATGAACGAGCGCTTGTAAGTTTATCGCAACTAGAGCGTTATTTGTATGTAGTAGCAAAGGAATTAGACGAGAGGAACGCATAGTGTTAAGACTAGATAGGCATGTACCGATTGAAAGCGGAGTAGATGCGGTTATATTGACCGCATCTAACCTGACAGAAGCAGCTAATCTCTGCGGCGGTGCATTGGGATCAAGGCAAATTGACTATAACCAGGATGAGACTGTTCTAAAGATTCCTACCCTGGATGGCGTAAAAAAGGCCGGACCCGGAGAGTATCTCGTCAAGTATGAAAATGGTCGATGGGATACTTTAACCAAGGCTGCTTTTGAAGAAAAGTATAAAAAAGTCGGCCAACGCCAAGATGGCTTTCAACCAAGGACACGCGGCGGCACATTCATCAAGGGCGACTCTTTTCCTCCCTTGATGAATAACACGCGCACTGGCGGCTCAGTAGAGCCTAAGGGCTGGGGACTTAACAGTGATAGTCCATGACACTACAAGACATTCTAGACAACCACGGGGGTGAGAAGTTTCCAGTACAGAATAGGTATCTGACTAGAGACTACGGACTACCAGCAGAAATGAGCATGAATGATCTTCGCCGGTTGCGTGATGAAGAATGGACTCGCATTAAGGTAGAAGATGTTCCTCATGAAGAGGTTCATCATGGAGGTTCCTTGTGGTCTGCTCTTAGGCAAGAAATTGATAATCGTAGGAACGACGGCAGATCGATGCCTATTCCTGATAGCTCTGACTTGGATAAGACTTACATCTATCCCGGCGACCCGGCCCCGGAAGGAATGAAGTGGGTTCTCGTCAAGGACGACTCACCAGGATTAGTAGCATACGTAGAAAAAGATGCTAATGAACAGTGATCAACTACTTGCCAAATATAACAAGCACATGGGGTCCGACCGCGATGGTTAACGGTTATGTCGCTCCTTATAATTCTGATCGTAATGTTAGAGCGATGGATCGGGTATTTGAAGCGATTCGAGACTACAGAGTTACCGAGCTAGACACAATTAGTGGAATTGAATACCGCATAGATGGTAATATTGCTACTGAATCTTATATTAAGGCAATTAAGTCTCATTTGAGTCGTGGCTATATTTATTCTTATGAGCTAGCGCCGGGGATTCGACAACTTAGTATTTGACTTATACCTAAGGCAATGGTATCATAATACCATGACAGAAATAGAATTAGCTTACGCAGCCGGTCTTTTCGATGGAGAAGGCTGCGTAAGCATTAACAAGGTGCGACAAAAACATTATGTGAGGGATGGATACCAGCTTCGCTGCTCGATATCAATTACGCATGAAGAAACCAGCCTTTGGTTTAAAGATCATTTTGGCGGATCACACAAGCCAATTATCAGAGCCAATGCTCGTAACTATTGGCAATGGGTTGTTGTAGCTCGTAAAGCGCGAAAATTTTTAGAGGAAATAGAACCATATTTGGTAATTAAGAAAGAAGTAGCTGGTCATGGAATTTTATTCCAAAAAGCCAGAGACGATAGCCAAGCCTATAACCGTTCAGAAGAAAATTGGAATAAGGAGACAGAATTATATGTCGCAGTCAGAAAATGTAACGCTCGATGGGGAACAGAATACTATGTTGAATAATCTTCACTTGCCGGTCTTGGATAAGGGCTACGTTAGGTATATTAAGCATATGGGTGACGACTTGGACGTTATTAATAGCGCGAAAGCAAGTTTCGCAAAGGAGGCATTATCTTTTGAAGAGCGTGAGGCCAGACTTTTGGCATTTCTTATTCGTGATCAGCATACTGCTACTATGCGTCATTCTGCTATTACCTTAGAAGTATATGCGCCGCTTTTGGTAGCAAGGCAATGGTGGAAACTGGTTGTAGCTTCCACTCACCTTGATGATCAAAATGGATGGTCGGAATCTAGCCGCAGGTATATCACGGAGAATGTAGAGTTCCATTTGCCTGATGATTGGCGATCTGCCCCTGAGAATAAGAAGCAAGGTTCCGGTCCCGTCCTGCCTCACTATGACGGCATGGTTTTGACTGAGACTCTAGCTGAGCAGCAGCGACGGGGCAAAGAACTATATGAGTGGGCCATGGAAATGGGCGTTGCACCTGAGCAGGCTAGGCTATTCCTGCCCGCGTACGGGCTCATGGTAAGATGGCGCTGGACTTTCAGCCTAGGGGCCGGTTTGCATTTCCTACACCAGCGCCTAGCCCACGATGCCCAAAGTGAAATACGCGAATTTGCTGAGGCTGTCAAGGACATTCTTGCTGTCCACTTCCCCAATTCAGTAGAGGCAATGGTGCAACATCTATGATTCCCGTACACCAGGATTTGTTTTATGACCCAGCCTTGGCCGATGATCAACAAAGAGGCAACTGCTATCAGGCCGCTCTAGCTAGCTTGTTGGAGCTTCCGTTAAACGATGTTCCTAATTTTGTTGGCATCGATGTGGCCGGTGGAGAAAATTGGTGGACTCATTCTACACAATGGTTGTATAATAGAGGTTATGATATGTACTACTGGCCTATAGAAGATGAGAACAATCCATTAGAACCTGCACCGGATGAGCACTATTTGATTTCTGGCAAATCACCTAGAGGTAACTTCTACCACGTAGCAGTTTATCTCGATGGAAATCTAGCACATGATCCCCACCCCAGTGGTGCCGGTATTTTGACCGAAGAAGATGTATTCCTTATTAGGAGGCGCGATGATTGAAATGACCGAAGAGGAATTCAACATGAAGATATTAAAGGCCAAAGCGGAAGTGCTTGATCTTGCAGCAAAAACCTTTAAAGAAAGGGGCTACGGTCGATATTTACCGTCACAGGTTAGTTTAGGGCTATCATCTATGGCAAATGTTTGCAGGAGAAAGGCACTCAAAGATTTATGACCGGACCTATAGAACATGAGATTGACGAAGACTGGAATACAGTTAATTTTATTATGCTGCGCCGGTTGAATGATGTAATGATGTATGTGCTGAGAGAAATGAATCCTGATGCTGCCAATCAACTGGCTAGCCTGCACGAGCAGGGCATTTTTGTATCACCACGACCGGCATGGAAACCAGGAGAAGATATAGATGAACCCACAGACTAACCCGATTCCCAGGGTAACTAATGAATCACCTATTTATGATCAATTGGTTGTCGAACTTGGTGATCCTCATGAAGAAGATGAAGACATAGCGTTAGCTGAGATTTATTTTCAAGAAGGCAAACGTGCATATAGTGAATTTGTGCAAAACATATATGTAGAACGTATTGATGCACAAGAGGCTGTGAAAGAGGCTGAAACTGATGTGCTACCGGCTCAATCTGGTGCCACAGCTTTTAGTAAAATATAATTAAGTGGTATAATGAGGCCATGTTTAAGACAAATAGCGTCGGACTTGAGACCGTGGGAGCACGTAATTTTAAGTTACAAAATGATCTCACTTACCACGGCAAGTGCGGCGATTTTATCGTTAGGGCGGGATTCGTAACAGATTTCGCTACGGTGCCAAGATTTTTGTCATGGCTTATTCCTACATACGGACTATATACACTGGCTGCGATTGTCCACGACTACTTGTGCGTGAAGCTGGCAATCTACCATAACCTTCTCATGACCTATACTGACGTTAAGCTTATGCAAAAATTTGGGTGGGTATACAGAGATGGTGAGGGAATTACACCGCCGGAAGGTTTGACAAGTTCCCACGACACCGACGCTATTTTCCGCCGCATTATGCGCGAACTTGAAGTCCCATTTTTGAGGCGTTGGTTGATGTGGACAGGGGTTCGCTGGGGTGCTATGATGAACCCAGCCAGGCGCGCAGGCATACTTGCAGACTTGCCTAAGATGTTGCTAGTCTCAGTCCTTTCTGCACCCTTAGTAGTTCCAGTATCACTGTTTGTAGCAGTCGGGCTGTTAGTAGATATAATATTTGAAAAGTTAGTAGGTAGATTCATAAAGTGACATTGACGGAATTAATCACAGATTGGAAAAAGCGCTACATAGCCTTACACGAAATGACTAAGATAGATTATGGCGAAGAATCGCCGGAAAAGAATAAGACAATTATGACCATGAAGAACCAATTAGGCTATTGCATTAAAGAACTGGAAGCTCTTATGCAGGGGACGCCAGCCCGGAGAGCAATGAGTTCGATGATCAAAGCCAGAAGGGCAGATGATGATAACTCTTGATGATCTTGTGTATGCAATACCCTTGGCTTGGACTAACGAGACGCGAGGTGATGACAAGTATAAAGGCTATGTACCGGAAGGGTATAGGACAACTATGGCGGCAGGTCAGTGCATCGTATCCAGCCTATTAGTGCAGCGACACCAGGGCGGTAATATTATGGGCTGCCACGTCACAGACATTCCGCATTATTTCAACGAGCTAGAGAATGGAATGTGGGTAGACACTACAAGAAGCCAGTTTGTCGGACACAAGTCGGTCAGCAGCATTAGAAAGGTCAAGCGCAACCCAAAGGCTAAAGGCTATATTTTTGATGACACCCGGGAGAGAGTCGATCTGCTAGAGCGCCGGGTTGAAGAGGCATTGTCATGGCGATAGAAGAACTACACAGTCAGCTTTGTCAGAAAGTAGTAAAAATCTTCGGCACGCCAGTGAAAGTCTATCGTGAATTCAATCCAGCCAGAGATAGCATTGAGTGGACGGTTTATACGCGGCTTTTTGGTTATCGGACCCGGTTTGATATTGAGATTGCAGCCTCTGACGTAGATAATAAGTATGCATTGGCTCACCTGTTGTCACAGTTGCCGGAACAGATTATCGATGATCATGAAGCTAATCTAAAATACGGCTATCATCCTGTGTTTCCATATAATAGAAATGAAATAGGTAACATAGCCAATCCAAACAATGTATTCTACCCGGAGGTAACATGAGATTCCATGAGCTAAAGCTCCGGCTTCACCGCCACGATTTCAGATACGATCTGAGCGGGTATATAGATTGGGTTCCAGCAATCCGGCCGGTACAGTGGATTACAGTGAGTCAATGCATCAAGTGTGACGAAAAGCGCTGCACTGTTCGGTCAACCGAGGGCACGGTAAAGCTAAGAAGCGAGTTGAAGGGGATAAAGTGAACTACGCACTGATAATCCACAAGAATAAGAAGATCAACGTAGCGAAGGTGCAGGCAGCTATGGCCGAAATTTCGGCGAACTACGTTGGCAAGATCATGCCTTATGGAGAGGACAAGTCTGCTTTACTTTACTACAAGAGGCCGGAACCCATCGACATAGAGAAGCTGCTGGATTCAAGCACGCTGGTGTGCCACTTTCCTAAGATCAAATACATTGACGTATGTGAGGACTAATGAAGTATTACGAAGCGTTTGAGTACGACTTCAATGATGGGCATGGTGAGGTAGTAGTCCATAGAGACGATCTGACCATAAAGGCCGGTGATCAGATTATTCTAGTAAGCATAGAGGGCCAAAACACGCCGGGTTGGTATGACGGGTTTGGATGTTTAGTCACAGTGACCGGTTTTTGGCCTGCACATAAGCAAGAATACGTTAGAGTAAGGACAGATTATAGACGATGAAGACCTATATCATAGAATTCGAAGATGATAAAGAAATCAACTTTGCCAAACTACAGACTGTAATCCTAAACTTACAGTCCGATCATAAGGCACAAGTCAAGAAGTACGGCAATAAGGTGGCGCTTATCTGCTGGACGCCCGGTGGAGAGCCGGAAGAGGCTAAAATTGTCAATGTTAACGCATGAGGAACAAGAGTCCTTAAAGCTGGCAGAATCAGAGCATACTTATAAGGTAAGACTGGTGCACTTTTCATCATTAAGGTGTGATCGCTGCACAGATAAGAGAAGTTGCGTGCGGCATGAAGATGAAATGTTAACCGTGAATTCCTGGTCAAAGGAAGCATTAGAGCGGCGATTCAAGATCAACTAGTTTCGAATGTTCAAAAATTGAGTGTGTATCAAAAATGTACGAAGTGTGATTATAAAGCCATTTTTGCCATTATTAGTGCGCCCATTGGAAAGGGAGTCTGACCATTATCGGCCAGACTCCCTAACCGTTATGCAGTGCAGTCTGCCATTAGCAGCAGTAATAGCACGATGATAAATAGTGCTGGGCCATAAGCAGTCAGGATGTGCCAGCTTCGATTACTCACGCTGCATTCACTCCCTCGACACGTCGCACACTGGCAGCCGTGCGGATCATTGTCCGGCGCCAGGCCACCCAAGCGACAGCCTGCACAGTAGAGGGCAGCACTACCGTTCCGCTCTCACGAGACAGGATGACAGCCGCACGTGCGTAGCATGCTGCCAATGCTTCGTAACGCTTACGCGTACCGATGCCCTTAGAGCGCGTCTCGTCATTGGTCACCCTGCCCACGGCCACATCGTAGGCGTGCCGATCCACCACTACCGCATGCGGGTTAGTCGGGTCAGCAATCGTCAGGAAGAATGCGGAGACCTTGAGTCCTCCCACCACATCGTGCGGTGACTTACCCGCGAGCACGCGAGCCACCTTGCGCGCGTTACCCTTAAGGGTGGGAAGGTCCTGCGATACCCGACGGTATCCGCTGTCTATGGGACTAGCCTCGCCCTCTTCCCACATACGGTATGCCTCACCCGCGAGCCACACGTTACGGCCCCACGGCGTGAGCGGACTCAACAGCGCGATCACGGCAGCACTACGGGCAGAGTGTCCGGGGTCCAGGTCTTCCGCCAGGCGACGTGCGCGTACATACCATTCCGTACCGTCCGCGTGATCCTGTGCAGTAGCGGCACGGTACACGCGGGTGACGTTGCGAGTGTGGGGAGTGAGCAGGGTGACAGTCATGATCATGTCCTATCGGGTAGTGAGTGAGTGTTAGCTATGTGCCCGGTACTGCGAGGGGTAAACCTAGTCCCTCAGACGCGCGATAGCCCATCCTTCAATGTCGATGTTCCCATCATCGTCCGTCCAGTAGGCGGCCAACACTACGTAGGTACCCTGTTCTGCCAGCAGGTCTAGTTCCATGCGCCCACCGATATATTCACTATTGTGCATAATGGGTCCATTGTACCCATGCTGACCCGTGTATCCGTGCGACCACAAATCCCATCGAGAATCGTCCAGCTCTTCATCCATCAGGGTGGGAGCATAAACGTCCGATTCACCGATAAGGGTCGCACCATCCTTGTGCGTAATGGTGATGGGCGAATCGAAATCCATTGCATCCTGGAGTCGCACGATATTTCCTTTCATCATTCCGGGCCGGTCCCGGTAGTGCCTAGGTAGGAATCGAACCTACGCCCTAAGGGCCACCATGCTAGGCGAGTGAATCAGCCGTGCGATTCGATCCATTTGATCACGGTTTCATCATCCCATCCGAGAACGTACAGCTCCCACGGCATCTCAACCTCGCGCCACTCACTCACGTAGTCAGAGAATCCGCACCGGTAGGCGATTGGGTCGATTTCTGCCAGCACGCGGGAGGTCTCGTATTCCATACCCGCGACGGTCACTGTGCCGTAAACTTCATCCAGTATTTCGTTGTAAGCGTCCAGGGCATCGGCCTCGGCGTAACCGTTGCCGCAGTCGTCCAGCCAAATCGTGAGCGTGTCCATGATCATTTCCTAACGTGAGTGTGTGTAGTTCAGGGATGCCCAGGGAGGGCAGGATCAAACCTGTCCGGGGTGAGCCGATCCGAGGTCAGGGTAGGTTCCGAGGTAGTCATCCCGGTCAGCGGTCGGAACACTGGCAGGGACACGTGCGAGCCCCTTGCCCGCAGGGTGACGCCGCATTGCTGCCAGGCGCTCCTGCACGGCAATCCAGGTGTCGCCGGTTGCGCCGTTGGGTGCCATGCGCTCATCGTCCGCACGGCCGGGGAAGGGGAGGACAGTGCTCATGATCTTTTCTCCTTGTGTGTGGGTTACTGCTGACACAGTAGCACAGTGCCCGGGGCTAGACCGGGAACCATGCCGTACTGGGTCAGGAGAAACTAACGGTCCGTCCGACGGGAGTGTTGTGACAGGCAACGCAGGCTGCGACGGATTCTCCACGCTCCACAGTGTGCGCGTACTGCCCGCATTCGGTCAAGTAAACCGTGGGACCGGAGAAGGGCAGTCCGGCCGTTCGCGTGGGAATGTGAGCTGTGATCCCGTCCCCACCGAAGTCGGGCCGGACGGTAACGATCATGCGAGGGAGTGTGTTTGCCATGCCCTAAGTGTAAGCCCTATTCGGCGTGTCGACCCCTTAGAACCTGTGTAAATAGTGCTAAATCGACAAGATCACTTCGTCAACACTTGTCATGGCAACACTTGCCAAAAATGATCTTGAACTTTGTCATGATCAACTCTTGACAGCCGGATGATCTTGGTGTAGACTAGCGCGCCCTGCGCCTCTGCCTTTTTAGACCCTTTACGATGGGGTCAAAAATCAGCATGGAACTTCTTTTACGATGGGCAGATAAATCAACATGGGACTTTTCGCTGTGTAATTGTGAAAGAACAAGATCATTCTATGTAATTCTGTAGGAGAAAAACACTCACCGGTGCTTGCGCCGGTCCCGAAGGGGAGTAATAGTGTATAAGAGATAGAGACAAAGAAACCAATAGAGAATATCCCACACGTGTTTACTCCTATTCTACGCTTTTAGCGCTTTTGAGGCTTTTTGGGCCGTTATTGGCTTATTTCGGGGCCTTTTTGCTGTT